>Ga0123355_10002477_pt1 | contig 26146 bp, 27 predicted proteins | sample TergutEmb28metaG_3_FD_89872 | JGI IMG/M metagenome (GOLD analysis project Ga0123355, IMG submission 89872) | Embiratermes neotenicus P1 segment gut microbial communities from Petit-Saut dam, French Guiana - Emb289 P1 | ecosystem: Host-associated > Arthropoda: Insects > Digestive system > Gut ...
AGTTCGGAGTTCAACGACATTTGCAGGCAAAGGTGGTACGAACACTCGAGGTAAAACTCGGTGTGTTTTGCTACATTTTGACAGTTCAAAACGTTGTGTATGTCCTCTGTATAAATTTCTATATGCTTTCAAAGTTGTAAAGCTCTTTTTGAAACACCCTGTATAGCACGAGCTGGTGGGTCACTTTAGTTGAAGCACAAAAAACTGGAACTACATTCACAACCCTAATGGTGGTCCTTTTCTAATTCAACAAAACTGAAACAAAATAATTTATATTTTATTTGTTATGGTCATAAAGATGCAGGTGTTGGGTAAATACAACAAGGAACCACCACAGTGCATCTGTGAGCGTATGGATGTATAGGTACTGAAAATTCATGCATGATTACACAGTGCCAACATTTGAAATGAATAACATAAAAATGCACAATGTTGATTTTTTTGCCACACAATTTGCTTTTGGTAGGTTGCACAATAAGTACTAATGAACTGCATGCAGCCCATGGCCTGTATATCACTGTCACTTATCAACATTAAAAATTAAAGCATATTCCATATATCACAACTCTTAAGTATGAAGAGGCATAAAATTACAAATTTCTACACAACCTGTATGGAGCTCTTTCATAATAAACTCCTTCCAGACCACAGAAATGGTAACGAGGTTTCACATGAGTAGCCAGCCAAGATAAGAGCCATGATCCATCCCGTTTGATCTGTACCTGCAACAGGCACAACGGGTTCAAAATAATTTATGTTCATTCCTCAGAATATAAGCTCATGCCTCATAACAGCTGAACAAAAAACCAGAACAAGCCCAATGAACAAGATTAAATTCATGTACAGTGCCTACAGCCAATTCAAGTGCTTCATCCTCTGTTACATACATTCTGTTTTGCATGTGTCCACACATAGGGATGAATATGTAGAGAAAGACACCAACTTACAAGAATTTCGCACTAACACAGTTACCTTAAAGAAGGTTCAATGAGAGCCTGATAAAATTGTTAAAAAAATGGGGGAATTACATGATAGCTAAAATCAACGGAATTAAACAATATATTCAATAATGTAAAGTTTGCTACATGTTTCAGTTACATATAACCATCATCAGGCAGACATTTCAGTACATGGACATGACATGTTCAGTGCCTACAGTATAGGATCCCATACTGTTTACATTTGCTGTGTAGAATTTCAGACATTTAGATAATAAACTGCTCTATACTTGAATATCTTGATTAATGCATTTTCTGAAATGATATATGAACCCATTATATTAATCAAGATATTAAAATATGAAGCAGTTTATTATCTAAACGTCTGAAATTCTACACAGCAAATGTAAGCAATACGGGATCCCATACTGTATGCACTGAACATGTCATGTACATGTACTGAAATTTCTGCCTGATGATGATTACTTGTAACCAAAACATGTAGCAAATTTTACATAATTGAATATATTGTTGTGTTTTGACTGAACGATATATTAGGTAGTACTACAAACACAATGGGATATATATAAGCCTTTTTTTCCTTTTATATATATATAAAGGAAAAAAAAAAAAAGAATTTAAAGTTAAGCGATTAGGCATCTATCGATAGAAATGATAGGTGACAAACTGAAAAGAGTAATGAATGCTTTGAGTTATAGCAGAATTACCTCTATAAAGTTCCTGGTGGTACATCAGTGTGCCTGGGCTGACATTAAAAATGTCAAGAACAGGAGGTTGTGTGCTTATGCTTCGGTTTACATACCTACTATAATCACATGACAAGTGGGCAGAGCATAAGGTTAGGTTACACTACTATAAATCTGAAAAGCCATTGTCACTTGCACACTTGCTACAGTGAATGCTACTGCTGTTCATTACGTCACAAGTACTCTGTAATCATCTCAGCACTTGCTCAGACTTATGTTGAAGATTGAAGTGCAAAATTACAAGGATTTTATTGAAGTAATCCTTCCAAAACATTTATGCACACAGCACCATTCTGAATACCTAACACAGACAAAGGAACAGACTGACTAGTACCACATGGTTAAGTCATATGTAATCATCTCTATTCCAAACCTCACGATATTGGCCCAAGAGTCCAGAGAAAATTTGGACACACCCTTCAACGTTTGCTGATTCACTAGCATGCCACCTGCTGCTACAGTAACCTTTGGACCTTATGTCAAAAGTGTTTCAGACTTGCAATCCATGTGTAGCTGTGGGTCCCCCACAAGGTTTAATAAACATTTCCTACATTCACTACTGCTCTCTAGCAGTAATCGTTCAGCCAGAAATTCACATCTGAATGCCTGGTTTAGCACATAAAAGCATATGTAATAAGTACAGTTAACAGTAGATACTTCTGTGAAGTGATCTTTATCCACTCTCTCATGGCCCCCCTCTCCCTCCACACACACACACAAACTAAACCCTCTGTTTCCTGTTCATGCATCATTCTCGTCCTTCATCAGTACAGTGTATGTATGAGGTCCAAAAATCTAGAAAGTTGGTTGCCAACAATTCATTACAAAGATAGAGGTTCACTCCCAATGCAGTCCACATGGGATATGTAGCTACTAATTCGTGTTCCCTTGTCCAATACATGGTGCAATCAAATAGTTCCCGTACAGACCACATAATGACACTCCTGCTGCTAGCATAAAATTCTACCACTAGGTTCAAATACAGCAGAGTCCACTGGGTCATTTTGTGCTTGGAATAATGCTGTATCATGTATGACTGTTGAGTAAGGCCTTGTTAAGCACAAGTGCAATTTTGCAGTAACTAGAAAATGGCAGACTTGAAAGAACAGCATAAATGCATCAAATTCTCTTTTAAACTGAGGAAATTCTATACCAGTACTATGGTCCCCAAATATGGATGGTAAAATGAAACATGTTGGGTCATAAATAAAATACTGTATGACATGTGTACTGTGTTGGTTTTATTATCTCACTCAGTACTACAGATACTTTTGGAGAACTGAAAGTAGCTTTTGGAAAGTAGAAAATGGGAAGTACATGAATTCTTCAGTGGTTTTCCAAATTCAAAAACCTATAACATCTGCTGAAAATGATGAATGTTCAGGGTGTCCATCGATGAGCAAAGTAGTTGAAAATGTGAATCAACTGAAGGAACCAATCCTCAAAAACAGAATACTCACTATACACAAACTGGCTAACATGTTAGAAACTCAAAATGACAGTCTGACCATGCAATGGATTGTCCCAAGTAGGTGCCCCACTTGCTGAATGAGGGGCAAAAGGAGAATCATAGAAGGACTCTCAAGAAGGGACTGAAAGAGACCCAGAACTCACTCTGCAGAGTAAAACAGGTGATGGGACTTGGGTGCTGGTAAGACTTAGAAACTCAGCAATAATCATCAACGCCCAACTTAACCTTCTTCGCCTCTTCATTCTACATGCTGATGTCACTGTAATCATCACTGTTGTCATCACCATCATCATCATCATCATCATCATCATCGCTGCAGACCCTCAATTAATGCAAGTGAAAGAGGACAGTTATAAGATGCAGGTTACATGAAAAATTAATATTTGTTAATGAGTAATATACTTTATATTAGGGGTCTACCAAATTTACAGAAATCAAGAAGCCTCCTCTAACAATCTAAGCACCTTACTTACTCACTCAATGGAGCAGAGTCCTTCTTGAGATGCTAATCGGTTCTCAGTTCATCAAGAAATACCATGCATTTCAGAAACCAATAGGTTCATTACTGCATTCACAAGCGTCCACCACATTTCCCTATCCTGGGTCACATGGATCCAATCCATACCTCCACATCCCACTTCCTTGAGATCCATCTCAATATTATCCTCCCATCTACACCTGGGTCTTCCAAGTGGTATCTATCCCTCAGGTTTCCCCACCAAAACCCTGTATGTATCTCTCCTCTCACCCATACATGCCGATGCCCCACCCATCTCACTCTTCTCGATTTAATTACCTGGACAATATTGGGTAAGGAGTACAGATTATTAAGCACCTCATTATGTAGGTTTTTCCACTCCCCTGTTCCCTCGTCCCCCTTAGGTCCAAATATTCTCCTCAGCACACTATTCTAACACACTCTCAGCCTATGTTCCTCTATCAATGTGAGTGACCAAGCTTCACGCCCATATGCAATATGCAAAATTATAGTTCTGTACATCTTAATCTTTAAATTTTTGGATAGCAAACTGGAAGACAAAAGATTCAGCACCAAATGATAGCAGGCATTCCCTGAATTCAACATTCAATCTGTCCTAATTTTTTCCTGAATAGAGTTTTGATTTGTTAAGGTTGTTCCCAAATATTTGAACTCTTCCACCTTTTCAAAGAAGCTATTATCAATTTATAAATTGTGACTTTGTCCTGCATTCTGATCTTGAGAAATGACCATGTACTCAGTTTTATCAGCATTCACTTCTAGTTCAATCTCCTTACTACCGACTAACAAAATTGTGTTCTTCTTTATAGCATGTATGCTACCATCCAATATAATAACATCACCAGCATTAACCAAAAGCTGATGTACACCATTTAATTTCAAGCCATCCTGGTTTACCTGAACCCTTCTAATGGCATATCTAAAGAAATTTGAAAAGCAACTGTGATAAGGCAACTCCTGGTTGCAAACCATTCCTAACAGGAAACATGTCAGACAAATTCTTGCCAACCTGGACTCCGTTATAGGTTTCATTCAGACACATTTTTATCAGCCTTACCACTTTCATGGGGATACCAAACTCTATGAGAATATTAAAAAAAGAACACCCTCCTAACTGAATCATAAGCTTTCTTTAAGTCTATAAACAGCTGATGCACTGCTTCATTGTATTCACTTTTTTCAAGTATCTGATGAATGCAGAATATATGATCAGCAGCTGATCTGTTGTGTCAAAATCCACACTGTTGATCCCCAATAATTTCCTCTGCATATGGAGTTAACCTTGACAGAAGGATGTTGGATGAAATTTTGCATGTAGGAGGCAAAAGCGATAGGATTCTATAATTAGTACAATCTGTTTTATCGCCCTTCTTATAGATGGGTACAATGATCGACTCCTTCCACCCCTCAGGCAATTCCTCCTTATTCCAAATAGAAGTAATAAGTTTATGGCTCTCAGAGCAAATTGTTCTACCCCTGCTCTAATCAGTTCTGTTGGTATTTGATCAATGCTTGGTGATTTATATCCTTTTAGCTTTTCAATAGCCATCTCAACCTCAAAGGCACTCAGCTCAGGCACTAGTGGTTCTGCTGTGTGTATCTCTGTCTGCCTGACATCACTAATCAAACGTACATTTAACAGCTGAGAGAAATAATTCCTCCACCTAGCCAAAATACTGTGGGAGTCTGTAACCAAATCACCCTTCTTATCCTTTACTATATTAGTTCTAGGCTGGTAACCCTTCTTAAAATCAATAATGCCCTGATACAAGTCTCTGAAATGTTTCATCTGGCTGTTAGTTACAAGTTCATCAATTTTGTTTTCAGATATTCCTTCTTTTTGTTCCTGAAATGGTAACTAGCTTCATGTCTTACACTGTTTAAATTACACACATTGCTTTGGTTTGGATCCTGTAACCATTACATTTGATCATTTGATCTAAAAAATGTAAACATTCTTCATCAAACCAATTCATAGAGACCTAGACTCTCTTCAGCTTAGGTTTTAATATTCTCTTTAATGTTCTCCTAAGCCCTATATATGTTCTTGCTAACACTTAAGTTCTCAAAAGCTGCAAAACTGCTTGAGATCTTAATCTGATACTGTTTCATGACCTCCAACTTATTTAGCTTCCTGAGATTAAATCTTTCCTTGTCAAACTTCCGTGCTGCTCGTCTACTTACTGCCAATATTTTCTTAACTTCTTCAACCACCAGATAGTGTTCAGTATGACTGTCAGCTCCCCTGAAAAGTCATACATCCAGTATATTCGAATGCCATTTCCTATCTATCAATATGTGACCAATCTGGTTGTGATTCTTCCCATCAGGAGAGGTCCAGGTGTACTTATGAATGTTTCGGTGTGGGAACGTCATGCTCTTAACAACTAGATTTTTTGATGTGGCAAGTGTAATATTCTAACACCATTATCATTACTATCCTGATGTAGACTCTCATTACCAATTGTCGGTTTCAAAATATTCTCTCTCCCCACTTTTGCATTAAAATCTCCTAATAGAATTTACATATGGTACTTAGGAAAATGATCAAAAACCTGCTCTAATTCCTCATAAAAACTGTCTTTTGAATCAACACTTTTCTCCTCACTTCATCCATGCACATTTAGAATGATGATATTACACCAGCGACCTCTCAGAACTATATATGACACCCTATCGCTAACAAACTCTACTCTCTTAACTGCTGATACTATTCTGTGGTGTACAAAGAATCCTGTTCCCAATTGATGATTTTTGTTTCCTTTTCCGTAGAAAAAATTATAATCCCCTTCTCGTACTGTGCCCTCTCTGTCCCACCTAACCTCCTGCACACCCCCTATATCTAATTGATATCTAGCCAATTCCCTGGCTGCTGCTGTACATGAACCTGCCCTATACAGGCTCCTAACATTCCAAGTACAAAATCTCATGTCCCTCTTTCGTTGCTTATGTTGTACCAAAGTATCAGTCCAGGTCCGAGGCATGTGTTCCTGTTTCGTAACAAAGCCAGATTTTAAGGTGAGGATTTCTCAGCATCTTGCCCAACCCCCTAGCTGGAGAACCACCCCTTGTCGGCTGTCCACGAATGTTTATTCAATATATTCACAGCTATCCTCCATATTGAAGGCCGTTCCTCCATCCGCGACTTGAGGATGCGCCACGCTGTGGTGACAGTCCCACTTATCATGGACATTCTAGGCACCTGAAGGGTGATATGAAGCAAGATCCATACTGAGGACCCACAAATATTATGCACCACCTTATAAAATTTTGTCGCCATTGTGTATTGGCGCCTGGGATTTTAGCTCTACATTATATGGAACATCAGATAATTCAGGTTGTATGCTTGTATTTACATAAAACCACTGTCAAAAAATCAATAAAAATTACAAATCTACTGCCCCAGTGACAAGGTAGTAACTATGATTCCTTTGACCGATAAAGGTGTAGCCATACCAAAATGCATACCTTTAAATTTGTGTACATATACTGATACACAACACTGTGGGTGACTGAAATGTGACAGAATTTGAATTATATCAACTTCACACACAAATTTTCCATTCCTAATGGTGATCACTTCAGTCTCCTGATCTACTAATGTCATCATTCCATTAACATGGTTTAATGCCGGTAACATGCAGCAAATAATGGTGGTAATTATCATTAATGATATACCCAATTCTATGCCTTCACCTCCAAAGCCACACTTCTAAAGTGTTAAATTTTTCATCCCAACAGTTTTCAATTTTCAAATTAAACCATCTACAGGCATTCTTTTGGTACATTTATATAAAAAACATTTGTATAAGAACGTCTAATTCACTGTTTTCCAGAAGTCCAGTTTTGTTTCTCTGAAGCCCTACATCATGTTCCATGGAGTCCAGAAAGAAATATAAGTTTTCTTCTTCTATTATCCATCCATGTTTACTCCCCACTGGAAACCAGCTTGCAGAACAAACTGACTGGATTCTCCACTCTTGATTCAGTCACTGACCTTTAATTTCTTCTCAACTGAATTATTTCTTTCTCTCAGTCATCACTGCCCTTGTTCCACTAACTTCTCAGTACCACCGTATAGTTGTACAGCAACACTAAATGGTCAGCAAGCAAATGTTAAAAATCTGGGCCCTAAGAAGTTCATTACTGTGCAAGTGCAGCAGATAAAAGATAAGCACGTCAAATACGCAAGCCAACCTGCCCCATCTAAAATGCTCATTAATCATCTCCTCTTTGAACATAATAACATTAACAAGCATCCAGGCTTTTGCAGTGTTGGAGTAGTTGTTCTGATTATTCTGCGATGTTATGTTGTCGCAAAGTGCCAGGCACCAATCAGCCAGTGACATGGAGCCATTTCCCAGAAGAACAGAGACCTATATAATGGCCTCATGTTGGAAAAGCCATAAATAGTACTTTACAAAAGGCTATGAACTCTCCCTCATAATCAAAATGGCCAGTAAGTTTTGCTTTTGACAAAATAATGCCAAAATTTGAGAAAAGGATATGAACTTCCCCACTACCTTCAGTATATGCAAGGTATGTTGGAAAACGCTAATATAAGGTAATTAGGGATTACGGTAAATCTGTCAAGACATAAAATATATGCATTCATAATTGGAGGACATGATCCAGCCCATGGTGTATCTCACTCTGAGGTATAAAGAGGGTCTACTGTATTACTGTTGTTGTTATCACTGTTGGCAGTGGCGGCAACAACAAAGATGACGACGACCACAACAACAACATTATAATTATTCTTACTGTTACAACTAGCACTGTTGTTGCTACTGTTACTGTTGTTCAGTGCGTCCAAAAGTGAACAAGCTGTATGAAGTGGTGTATTTGATGGTTGCCAAGTTTGTATTTCAGCCTTGACACCAAATTCAGACAGGTTCTTTTACTTCTCTGGTCATTACAAGGAATTGTGTAACAGTATCCTAAATTAGGCCATAACTGCCTCAGTTCATTATTCCCTATGCATCTGATATTTCAACACTATATAATATCAGATAACGAAAATATCACCACTGAAGATTTCAAGATTGTTGCATCCTAGAACGTGATGCCTGGATATCAGTTTGACCTAAGCCAGTCTTAAATCATCTGTCAGAGGGTATATAAACAGGAGATGAACGGAGTTTACAGATGTATCTAGTGAGTGAGAGTATATGGCAAAGAAGGTCTGTGAATTCCAACATAACACAGTACACCTAACTCATTTTCCAAGCTGATATGAGACCTTCACATTTATGTTATCAATAATTGAAGGAATAGATGTGCTTTGAGGTTTTAATGATGCAAAACATTAAGATTTTTGTCTTCTTGATTATGACATTATGTAGCTTCATATGGGGTTACCAATGAGTGAGCACAACCTGCTGCCTCCATTTTTTGTGTACATCATTCAAAATCTTTGTACCCACCAACAAACTATACAGTATCCTAACCACACAATCAGAAACTTAAACATATGAATAAATACTTAACCTCTTACCCTGATTCCATGACTGGCTGGCTCTTGGCTCTTTTATTACCACTGCTTTCCTAAGGCACTTGTAGTGCACATCTGGCAGTCAACACATAATGTGACACAACACGATATGATAAAATATCATACATCACAACATGAAAAGAACGTGACTTACTGAACTCTTATCACCAAGAATGATGTCCTTTGGCCATGATAATGTGATTAAAATGTCAACCCCTCGAAAATTACTTTGTCCACGAACACATATGTTTCTTAAAGACTCAATATCCTCCTTTGTGAAAGTGTGATGTGATGACTTGTCAGATTCCGCTTCAGTTCCACTCACATACACCACCTTCAATCCTGAAGTAGTAGTAAATAATCCTCGTTTACCTGCATATAAAATACTGTTTGTTACCAAGTTGTTTTGTGGGAGAACAACACACTGTGTTCTGTTCAGCAGTTCAAAAATTCAGTAACATAACTCAAAGACGTATAAAGATTGAAACCAGTAAGTGGTAGTAAATACAGAAGGCTGATTGTTTGTCACTACCAATTTGAAAATGATTCTCAAATAGCCTTGCAAAGGAATGGCTGAATATGTATGGCTAGAGCACAGGCAAGGAAGATGCTAAGAACAAGTCACAGTAACACGTACATATCAAGCCATATGAAGTGAAAGGTTCAAGAAACAGTCATATATCTATAAGGAGGCAATGTGAAATTCAAGAAACACATTAATATGTGCATACCATCAGATTCAAGAAACACACTCACATGTTAACATGTAATGCATAGTACAAGAAATACACATTAATATGTATGGAGCATGTCAATTTAATCTCATTTGCTCCATGAATATAATTTTTATTTGTTATGCCTGTTCTCACATGCCTGAACTGTTCTACACTTTCAAAGGAAACAAGGTAAAGGTAAAGTTTGCCCTATAACCTGCCAGGAAGACACAGACAGGAAGTAGAAGTAGAGTTATCCTCTTTCCTTAACCTTGGCGCTAGATCAGGGTGGGTGGTTACCGCCATACCCTGGCCACTTGACCCTTATGAATGAACCAGTACCCATTGTATAGGAGGCTGGCTGAACCCCAGCGCTGGTCTAAATGGGAGGAGAAAAATCTCATCCCCACCGCAATTTGACTTGCGGACCATCCAGCTAACAGCAAGATGCCACACTGACTATGCTATCCTGGGCCACCCCATTCAAAGGATACATTGCTTATCTTTATGTTGTGATACTGTCCTGCATTTTATTCTCAAAAAACATATATGTGTATCAACATACAGGCTGTGTGAGGTTCAAGAAACACATATATTAATAATTCTGCAGTGTAATGTTCAAGAAACACATACATCATTATGTACGCAGTGTGAAATTTAAGAAACACACATATTATGTATGCAATGTGAGGCTCAGGAAATATATTGAAAGAAGAAACATACACGTCAACAATATCCAGTGTCATGTTCAAGAAACACAGTTCAAAAAACTCATAGGAATACAATGCAGTCTTCATTCGATCAGTCTCACTTGTTTGAGGTTCTGTTCTGTGCAAGCTGATGGGCTATAGTCAGTCAATCCTACGTTGGATGCAGAATACAGGATGGGTGGGCCCCAGGGCCCATCTGGAAAGGTGCAGAAAATCTTTCTGCCAATGGGTTTTGATCCCTGGACCATCCAGAAAAAAAAAATAGTGCACAAAAAATATTTTGAAGATGACTTGATCTTCCAAAAATCTATGCAGAGGACTGAATATGAAAAAAATCCATTGAAGCTTTGTTCATGGGGTTTTCACACCAGAGAATGAAAGAGGCCTTATTGTACAACCAGTGTTTCAACAAAATGCACTTGATTTTCAGAAACAACTTCAACATGGCAAATGGGATTTTACTGCTAGTGTAGGTTAGCTAGAAAGATGGAAGAAAAATGTGGTTAGTCAACTAAATATTTCTTGGGAAAAACCTTTATCAGACTTGGAAGCAGCTGAAATACTCTGAAATGAACTACCAAATATCATTCAAAATGAAAATTTTGCAATGATCAATTATGTAGCTGATGAGAGAGGATTGAACTACAAAATGCTTCCATCTAAAAACGCTGTCTTGTAGCCATGAGAAATCAGCCCCAAGCCTTAAAAAGAAGGAAAAAGTGAACATGTTTGCTACCATGCATCTGGACAGCACAAATTACCCCAAATTTGCTAAACCATGGGCACCCAATTGTTTTACAGCAAAGGGCCACACCTTTTACCATGGGGTGGTTCACATGCTACACATAGAAAAATAACAATAAGTGCACACCTAGCTACTGAAATTGGGTTATTTTTACAGTATACATGCTGTACAAATGTGGCCATAGGGCAAGAACTGGAGACCCACAAACCAAAGCCAAGGCTTTCAAACACATTTGGTTGAGAGCTGTACCTCTTTCACATGAAGCTCAGAAAAGTGCTTGGATGGATCATGACCTATTTCAACAATGGAAGAGTTCATTCCCAAGACATAGAAATTTCTAAAAGAGAAAAATCTTCCTCCTGCAGCTCTACTAATATTAGACAATGTACCCTCTCATCCACACGCAAAATTGATCAGTAAAAGTGTTTGTACTTTATTCATACTATCAAATGTGACAGCCAATGGACCAAGGTGTGTCAGAATGCTTAAAAAATGTAGGTTACTGCAGTCTTTACATGATGAAACAGGAAATGAAGACAGCATTTTCAGCTATTCAAACCAGATTAATTTGAAGGGTGCCACTGCATTTTGAATAGCTGAATCATAGCTCCAATTGTCATCTGACACTTTGCAAAACTCCTGGGGAAAACTGCTGAAACCATGAAGTTGACAGTGATAGAGCAGAAGACAATGAGTGAAGAATCTAACAAGTCTGATCCAACAACTGCCAGGATATAAAAATTCCAACAAAATGCTTTTTTAAAGAATGATTAGACAAATATGAACAGTACAAACTAACTGAAGCTCCTGTAATTCAAACGATAAAGGGAAAAACAGAACAAGATACCAGTGATAAAGGTGACATAGATGATGTGAGACAAGATAGGGTGCTTCATGCTGAATGATAAGCAGCCCTTGAAACAGCACTAATACTCCATAAAACAGCAAACAGTGATTATCCCAACTGTTGTTCTGCTCCTGAAAAGATGTGTCATTTTGCAGCACAGAGGCGATCAGAATTTCAACAGCAAACTAGCCTTGAAGATCTTTTGTATCGTAAATGAGAGGTGCCATTTTTGTGTTCTTTGCAATGTAACTTAAGCGTGCATTCAATTATTATTCTACAGTTGTGCAACTGTATACTGTGACATTCTATAACAATGCTGTATACAAAGTACACACCAATACAATGTGTATATCACACTGCATACGTAGTCACATGGGTTTGATATGTTCCATACTCTTTACATTAATTAGATGCATAAAATGTATAAAGGACCAAATGCACTTCAGTACTTTTATTCTATTATGGTCACCAACATGAGTCAGCCACTCATGTGGCCATCATCAGGGTGATTTCTCTGACAGCAAGAATACAATTATAATTAAAATGTGTCTGAATCATCCCACAGTTTTAAAAGACCATGTAATTTCTGGTTAAAATTTACTGTCTATATAATTACTGGTTAAAGTTCACTGTCATTTAATAGTGAATTTTAAATTGTCATGATCCAAGCAGTCCTAATTTTTCAGTAATCTGAGGCAACCTCAGTCCCATTCACCTCAGGCAGTCAAGATGCTACTTATATGTGGAGTGTGAAGTTCCACCAACACGTATCAATATGTATGGAGTATGAAGTTCAAAAAACACACATATCAATATGTACACAGTGTGAAGTCCAAGGAAGGCATTGAAGGAAGAAGTGAATTAAAACAAGTGACTTATTAACTTAAATAATAGGTCTTACCAAGGTAACTAACATTGGGACATATTTCAGAGCCACTGATATCTGAATATAGAGCTGCCTCTTGAGGATTACTTGGACCCAAGATGTAAGTTGGAATTGGAACTGAAAACATAAATGCAAACAAAACAAGTGACCAGGTTAGTAACAGATATGACTACAATGATTGCATTTCACATGATACCATCTAACACAAACAGCAGAGTGCTATGAGCAGAAAGATATGACTGAAACAGATGTACACAAAACTTTATAGGAACAGGCAATTTGGGAGTTGTAAATGGGTAGTTTGGTAGTAAAACACACCCTAGCCGTGACGGTATGACCTGGGCCAAACTGGTTCAGAAGAGTGTGTGAAACTCCTAAGTTCTACAACAACAGATGATTTTAACTGCTCCAAACAAACTCTGTGGCATGAAGTAATACTGAACACTGAAGTTCCTGATGAGAGTACAGACAAAAGATAGAATTTTCTGTTCTCTCAACACTTAATTTACTGAATTTACAGGAAAAAGATAAAGTTGTCTCTGGCATAAATAACATATCATGGTAGCAGAGCTCTTCCCATTCTTAACTGCAGAAATACATGTAGTCTAAAGAAAATGACAAACAAAAATAAATTCCTGCCTCTGTTTTCACAAAGACATATCTTGACACACCAGACAAATCATATAACTGGATATGTACTAATGATCAACTATTTAAGTTCCACACAAAAAGTACCCAGTCTTCAGATCATATATTCCTACAACAAGTGAAATAAAAGGAGCATAACTGAATCAATGAGTGATGACAAAATTAGCGGATTTCTTAAGATTATTAATTAGAAACACAGATCAGCATCATGCTTGTGCTCACATTTTACTCAAAACCATATTACGTCTGACAGGCAAGCCTTTAATTTCTACTGACTTTTTAATGGACCATGTGGGGTAAATTGTATGTTGGAACAGCTGTTCCTAAGGCCGTGATTACATGATGCCTCTTCTCGTGCAACTCAAAGCATGTGGCTAGTGGCAGACTGGGACATGAAGCGCCGCGTCAGTCACGGTTGTGTGCACGGCTAGGCGCTGGCAGTTGCACGTGCTCCCTGCACTGAATGGACATCTCCGTGCATTGTAGTTTGCAAAAAGTGTTTCAGTGGACTCATTTTTTGTTTTTGCTGCACAAATTTAAGTTTGGTTTATCGGTGGGTATACAATTTCATTAGAAGTTCAGTTACTGATTATTAAACAGGTATCAAATGTTTTTATGTGATAGCATAGAAATGGCAGACTGGAGTAGTGGAAAAACATTACATTTCATTGAAGAATTTGGAAATACACAGTACTGTGGCACTCATTAGACAAAAACTATAAAAATTGGGAAGAGATAACTGAACTTCAGGAGCTAGAGGAGAAATACTCACTGGATTCGAAATCGATCCTAAACAAAATAAAAAGTTGAAGATCGTATTTTCACTGAGAACACAGAAAGGTGCTAAAGAAGAAAAGTGGATCATCAGCTGACAAAATATATAGGTAAAGCTGGTTTGCATACAAGCATACGCTTTTTATCTTGTAAGGTGATGAAGCAAGGGAAGGAAAAGACACAATAACAACACTTGAGGAAAGTCTGGTAAGCATATGTATTTGGATTTTTTTAAGTTTGAGTTACATAGCTTGCATTACAGATATTTATCTTGCCACGACACATGTTCTTCATTCGCCATAAAATAACCCAAGAATGTATCTCTAATTTTCTTAGCGTCATTCCCATAGTTTCTTGGTGTTTTAGCTAGTTTTACCATTCCCCTATCATTTTGAAATTCTCTTCTCCATTCCCCTTCTATCACCATGCCATTGCCAGTGCTTTCAAAATCAAGTGTTCCTGGTGGACTATGCAATTGTTTTGCGGCAGAGTTTCTTCTTAAGAAATTGTGGAAATATACACATGCTAGTGTAATGTCTTCAGCTGTAGAAGGTTTGATGATAAGTGGCTTGCGAAGTATTCTGAATATGGAGGCCAACAGCCCAAATGCATTTTCTACTATACGATGTTCTCGTGATAGTCTGTAATTAAACACTCTTTTTGGGCTCCCTTTGGGTGCTTCTAGAGTATATGGTTTGATAAGATAGCTAGTTAGCAGGAATGCATCGTCTGCCACTAGCACGTAAGGAACAAGCGTGTCATTTCTTGGAAGGACACTCGGTTGACGCACATTCAGTACTCCACTAGTGAATGCATTATAAAATGCACTATGTAGAAATACACCACCATCACATGTTCTCCCTTGCATGTCGACGTGTGCATACTTAAATAAGTAATTAGCATCTAAAACAGCGAGTAAAATAATACTAAATGTCCCTTTATAGTTGAAAAAAGAGCTTCCAGTATTTGCTGGGTACTGCAGTACAACATGCTTTCCATTGATTGCCTCCAGGAGGTTAGGAAAATTCCATTTGTCATTGAAATCCTTGGCAACTTCTAACCAAGCCTCCTCGTGTGTAGGTAGGTAAAAAAATCAGTATCAGTAAAAATGCATTCTGCACCATGTGCAATTGAAGTGTTAGTACACTTGTGTGTATGTAAAACTAGTGAGAAAAACTAATTTCCTTTGACTTTCTTTCAGATTACTGAAGAAGACACTGACCCTGTTGCAAGTGGCAGTAGCAATCAACTTGACCAAGAAAGTGGATGTGGATTTATTGAGACGGTACCAGCGAAGAAAAAGAAGAAATGTGATTCCGCCATGGACGAAGCATGCGGTTTATTAAGAGGCTTAAAAAAAATTGAAAAAAAAAAGAGGTCTTCTCCATATTTGGAGAATGTGTGGTGAATAAAGTTCGAGATCTGAATTCTTCCCGACTGCAGTCCATCGTCCAGCACAAAATACACACTATACCATTGGAAGCGGAGATGGAGTTACATAATGTTCAAATTCACAACGAACAGGCTCAATTAATAGTTAATTTTGATTCCAAACACTCCTCTGCATCTTATACTGTAACCTCAACACCCACACCACAATCTTCCAGTGCCCCCGTTTCAGATTTTCAGATTATAGCTACTAAACCATCAAGTGCAAATGGGATTTCGGAATTCATTGCACTCAAATGAAACATGTAGGTGTGTGCTGTATGTATGTATGTATGTATGTATGTATGTATGTATGTACGTACGTAATAATATTGTATTGTGTATAATACACTTCCATACACTTATGTGCATTTGTTAATGTTTACATCATATCTATGAAACATTTTTTTTACTTACCTTCACATATCCTTTCAGTGACTTTATGACAGCTTGACACACTTCGGGTATGATGGTTGATATTGCTGTCACCGATATATGAAATATATACATAAGAATAAGATACGAGTCACCAGGTGCTAAAAACCGCAAGGTCACAGCTAAATGCGTGCTTATTGGGATTGCTCCTCTCATTTTAATGTCTTGCTTTTTTATACTTGGTCCAATCAGTTGCAGCAGTAACTCAAAATTGCTTGCTGTCATCCTTGTAAAATTTCTAAAGAGAGCACAACTATCCATTCTGACTTCTCCAAGGGGGTTTAAATTCTGGTTCCGTCTCTCCAGAAAATTTGCCTTCCAACGTTTTCGATAACATTTCTTTTTATGTTCAATTATAATGGTAGCAGCAGCGACAGCCGCACACTGTAATGTTTCTAAAGACATTCTGCATGTGCCTCTCAATAATGTCTGAACAGGAGAAGGCAGGCTGCAAGAGATGTGCAACTCTTGCACCATGAAGCATGCATCAGCAGATGCATGTGCTGGTGCACGAAAAGAGGCACCGTTTAAACGTGCCTTAACTGCAAGCTCAGTGCACTTGAGACACAATAACAATATGCTGGAACAGCAGTTCATAACTGCATGCCCAACGCACTTGAGATGCAATAACAATGATGTTACCTGTCAATGTCCCATTTCTGTACGGTTCCAAACCTTCATCAGTGTCCCCAAAAAACTTTCCCACACAAAGGAGCAGGTCAAACCCACCATGCCCCTTATTAATATTTTCAACCCTTGAGAAGAGTGTCTTGAATTTCCCTTCCACGCCACCACACACCAAACTGAAAAAAAATAAAGCCCAAACACACTGCAAAATTTAATCTTCATGAATGTTAAATAAGTAATTTATGAACTTAAGTATTATTTCTGTTATTATCCATGCTGATGTGTTGGCTAAATAAATAGCACATGGATGCTAAGTTACACTGAATCTGATTTCCTCATGGTTAAAATCCAAGGTAAAAAACTACATTCTTCTTGTATTGCCTGACCCTGAATACAGAGGCAGCATGCTCCTCCAGTACACAGATAACTATTTACCAGTCAACATAACATAAAATCTTATAAGACTTTAATCTTCTAGAAGACTTAAATATGTTAAATTTAATTAACATGCCCTAAAGCAGGGGGTGGGCACATTGAACAAATTCTGTAAATGAATTTTAGTAATGTTCTTTCCGTATGATGCTAGGTTTTTCAGATACCCCCTAGAGGTTGTTTAGTCTACTGTATTACATATTTACACAATATATTTTATTTACAATTTAGCTATTTTAAAATTGACCTTAATATGTACATAATTATGATTTTTAAATTGTATAATATTTACTATTGAGTGTACTGTGGTCAATTACAATGTAAAATGACTTGCTGCACATTCAGTAACCATTAAGGCTGTATGAAGAATGTAATGTAATGTATGTATGTATATACGTATGTATACATTTAGCCACATGTGACATCAGGCAGGTCAACTTCAACTTGCAATTTATATACTACAAAAACACAACCTATAATCTTTGGGTCCATAATGTTATGAAAAAACTATACATAAACTATATATATGTTTATGTGGGATAGATATCTCATTCCCATTACAAAAACGACATAAAACATATGTTAAAATATGATGTAAAATTGGACAAAAAACAACAGCATATTAAAAAATAGAATATTTTATAAAAAAGAAGGTAGGCAGGTTAGAATGCACACTGCAGCCCCTGTTTTCACTGTAGTGAAATTGATAATGTACATGAAGGCAATCCAATGTTCCTGGTGATTTCAATATGTTCAAATGTGTGGGAACACTCCAAGTCTCTTTTTTACCATAGTAAATGTCTTGGCAGACAGGTCAAAACTAGTAACCTAAGAGAAGTGTAATTATGTCATGCATGACTGTCTATTAAATATATTTACACAACCCATAAATACAGCGATATCAACCCCGAACATTAAAATTTAATAAACAGCAATACAAAATTTTATATAGTTAAACATATACAGTTACAACTTAGGGAGTTCAATAAAATGATGCAAATGATCCAAATGTAATCATTAGAACATATACTCATCTGCTGAATAAAGTGCACGTTATAACAGAAAGGAACTAAACTCCCCTTTAAAAGATTTGTTCTTGTCCAGTTGCTTAATGTTATATAGTCTTAATTCCCATATTCACTATGCCCTCCAATAAAAGATACATATAACAGAACTGAACATGGAGATCTATTTTTTTTTTATGTAATACATGCATATTTTGCTCTAGAGTTTCTTTGTAGTTTTAATATAAAAAACTAATTCAAATATGTACACAAGCTAATGGTAGTATATTCAATCATTCCATTGGACTGTGCAGAATGTGATGATTCCTTGCTATTCTCAGGAGCTTCTTCCATTCCTCTCTGTTATATACCCTTTCCTTCCACCCTTTTCCACCAACTAGTCTTCCATCCTCCCTCACTTCTAATGGTAGTATATAGCAATCATTAAATATCTGCCTACAGTCATTTACTAACACCACAAATTATTCACAAACCCCTTTTTCCCTTTTATAATGTGAGGGTTAATCACTTCCTTTAAAGATTTGATAATACAACATACTTTACTCAATTATGGTTTAATAACCTCACATGGACAGTTCATTTCAGGTTTTCTGTGATACATATGCCATAAAATTTTAATTCTGATTTAGAGACAATGTCCATATTATTGAACGTGACTTGCAGGTGTAAAGGATTTCTATTCTCTCTGGTACGTGTATGCAAGGACCTTACTACTGTTTTTTTTTTTTTGGTGCGTTTATCATAAGGGTGTTTTTGTGAAATCATGTCTGTTAATAGTCCATAACGTTTGTAATTTTACAATGAAGGGCACTCTCATCTCTTTCAGTAACCAACAAGTTGGTATCATCCACAAACAAAATGAACTTTGCCCTCAGAATATGTAATGGAAGATCACTTATGCACAGTAAAAACAAAATTGGTCCAAGAATTGAACCTTGTGTTACTCCACGCTCCATTTCCTTGCAAGAATAAATATATTTACTCCGAACAGAATTTCTACTATCACTATAGTCTATTTAAAAAAACTGTATTCAATGTGCCAAGTACAACTTAAGCCATAAATTTGCTTCACCTCTCATACCATAGGAATTTAGTTTACCAAGTAATATGTCATCAAAAATATAAAAAATAAATTTAAGACTCTATCAGTAGCCTTCCATATACTTTCAAGGAAAGATGTGCTTTTTAGTACCTCTTCTTTGGTTGAATTATTCATATCACTTCATCTTTCTGCCATCATTACAAAATCAGTACTGATGAATTTGCTATAATTTTATGACTGCTTAACGTGTTATCATTTAGTTTTACTGATGGGATCTATTCACACATGCAGGAGATGTTTATATTTTAACAGTCTCCCACACTGCTCTTATGTTATCATAAGACTCTTTTAATATTTGTTTGCTATAGTGCCTAAGTTTAACAATTTTAACAGCTTCAGTTAGAATGTTGCAGTATCTCCAATAGTGAACTTCTGTTACTTCACTGTTATATATGTCATCCAGGTATAGTTCTAGTTAATATCTGCAAGACATTTTGATACCCTTAGTTATCCTTTTTTTTAATATCATATCTTTTATTTCTCCACCTCATTTAGTAAGTAAACTTGCATCCAAATCTCTTAAGACAATGCTTAAAAATGTGTTTAACTTTGTATTAACAGCATGATTGCTGCATTAAGTCCCAGTTTTCAACACTTAGATTTACTGTCAATTTCCTGACCGTATCACTATTATTCTAGCTTTTTTTTTTTTTTAACAGTATCAGCAGAGTTTCACGATTTGAGCGTCTGTTCATGAATTTCTCATAAAAATGTCCTTATGAATCCTTGCCAGGAACTTGACAGCTGATGTACGATTGAAAGAAGTTGGTTTGTAATTAGCTCACTATTTGTCCCCACAAACACCAAACTGCACTCTGGGTTTATAAATAAAATTAAAATTTTACATAACTCATCTACGAAATGTAAAAAATCCCGTGGGATATCTATATACAGCTAAGACATACGCGGTACAGAGCCCCAGACTCCTCGTGTAGGGCACAGTATGCAATGATGTGTTCTTTAGTTGCAACAAGCAAGAAACTATAACCTCACTTTTCAACGTTAACACCAGCACCATGCTTAAAAAATAAACTTTCATTCCTGCCTGCACATGATGTCGAGGCTTCATCTGATTTTACACACTTACACTTTTGGTTTACTCATGACAAGTTATAAATTCTGTACTGCGAACCAGGCCGGTGTGATCAATGTCATTAGTTCGTCGCAAGACAGCCTTGTAAACTTCCGCGCTGAGAATGTGCTTGCAGTCGAAAATGCTGTACAGTTTCTCCTCGATGTTACCGGCAATAATCGCAAACATGGATCAGAGATGATCGTAAATAACGCACCGCCCCCATGAACAGAAAAACGTACACTGCGGCGGCTTAACGCAAAGCCACGGAGTACGTGTCGTCACACGCTATCCGTCATCTGTGTTTACGTCTTGACCCTTGCCGATGAAGCTTACCCGTAAGGATGCGTACACATCAACAGAGTCGCGTCGACACAGATCATCGCGTCGAGTTCAATCCAGTCCATTCAGACTATGGGGTCACTGGGGTGCACACCAACCGAGTCGAATCCAATCAAGTTTGCGCGAGTTCCATTGAGTTTTTAGTACTATTTGAACTGTGAAAAATTAAAGAAGTCTAAAGCGACGGAAAATTTTAACATGATTTGTTTGCACACGATTATGTGGAGAAGGAGGTGGCATCGGAAGAAACAGAACATGTGGGTGCACCCGATAAACATAAAAAGACAAGAATTCGGAATATTTAGCCACTTATATCGGGATATGCTCGAGGATGAAGAGATATTTCGTGGCTGTTTTAGAATGAACATCGAGCAATTATAGCGTCTGTCACAATTGGTGGCAGATAAAACACGAAAACAAAACGCTAATTGTAAGAGGGCGATTACTCCTAAAGAACGACTTGCAATTTTTTGAGGTACGTGCTATAAAAATCTGTAGGAGACAAGAAAGGGATTATTGATATTACTGGAACTACCCTTTTTCTTAATTAATATCCTAGATAGTAACATTATTTCCTCCTATTTACCTTTTATTTCTTCCATTATATATATACGATGGCAGTCCATAAAGAAACCGATTTTTTTAAATCTATTGCTTTACTTACAACTTAATCAAACTTCTCTCCTTCAAAGTACTCCCCTCCACTCTTGATATACCGCTCCCAGAGTTTTTTCCAGTTCTGGAACGTATTTGGCGGGATGGCGCGAAGGTCCCGTGTCGTATTTCCTGCTGTCTCCTCTACCGTCTGAAATCGGAGACTTTTAGTGAGCGTTTCAACTTCGGGAACAAGAAAAATCTGTAGGGCGGCTGGGGGACAACAGTCGTCTCATGCTTCGTCAAAAATTCACGGATAAAGAGTGACACGTCAGCAAGTGCATAGTCATGGTGCAGCACCCAGGTGTTGTTTTTCCAGGCGTAGGGCACTGTCTCCCTCAAAAGCTTCAGGACGTTTAGGTAGAACTCTTTATTGACTGTCTCACCACGTGGAACAAACTCATAATTAACGATACCCTTCCAATTAAAAAAAATAAACTATCAACATCACCTTCATATTTGAGCGACCTTGACGTGTTGGGGGTGGGGTGGGGGGTCGTGGCGACAATTGTACCATCCACGGCGACGATTGCAATTTTGTTTCAACATCGTAGCCGTACACCCAAGTTCCATTACCTATTATGACATTTTTCAGAAAGTTTTCATCAGCATTCGAACGATCAAATAGCTCCTGACTGACTGTGAAACGGTTATTTTTTTGTGCATCTGTCAGGAGACGCGGCACAAATTTTGCGGCAATACGACGCATTTTCAGTTTTTCGGTCAAAATCAGGTGGCAAGAACTTTTACAGATTCCTACTTCTCCGGCAACTTCACGGACATTTAGGTGACGATTTCGACGAATCACAGCAAGCACATTCTCAGCGTGATCGTTGTACATTGATGTCGAAGGCCGTCCAGATTTGGGGTCGTCCTCGATTGACGTTCTGTCTGATTTGAAACGCTGGTACTACTTGTGACATTGCATACGGCTCAAACAATCCTGTCCATAAGCCTGTTGCAACACTTGAAAAGTCTCCGTCAAGGTTTTCCCCATTTTGAAATAGAGTTTGACGCAAACGCGGTGCTCCTCAAGATTCTTCAATTTTCAAGTTGCAAAAAATCGCCAAGGGCACTAAACACACTCATTCAAGCTCGTGTAACTCGATGACTGATTGACGTGGCGTGATGCTCCTTGTGTCAGAATAAAGATTAACGTCCCCGCTACACAAAGCCACCATTGCGAGCGTGCCGCGCGCGGTCGCTATTACACACGATCGGTTTCTTTATGGACTGCCTATGTAAGTAAATTACGTCTTTTTGTTCAGTTAGAAATCCGGGTTCCTAGAGTCACCGGAACAAGGAAAAAGGGGTTCCGGGAATTCCGGGTTCCCGGAGTCACACGGAACACCGGCGAGTCACCCGGAAATCTGGGTTCCCGGAGTCACCCAGAATTCCGGAGCTTCGAGTTCCCGGAGCCGCCGGAAATCCGGATTCGCGGAGTCACCTAGAATTACGAGTTTCCGGAGTCACCTAGAATTCTGGGTCCCGGAGTCAAACGGAAGACCGTGTTCCCGAAGTCGCTCGGAAATCATGGTTGCCGATGTCGCCCAGAACTCCTGGTTCCCGGAATCATCCGAAACTCCGGGGTCACGGGATCTCCAGACTCCCAGAGTTAACGGAATTCCTGGTTCCCGTAGTAACCCGTAATACCGGGTTCCCGGAATCAGCCGGAACAACGGGTAACCGGAACTCGGGGTTCCTGGAGTCACCAGGAACACGGGGGCGCACACGGGACTCCGGATTCCCGGTCACCCAGAACTGCTGGTTCCCGTTGGCACCCGGAACTACGGGTTCTCGGAATCGCCCGGAACACCGGAATCCCTGAGTCACCCGGGACTCCAGGTTCCTGGGTTCCGTGATTTAGCCGGAAACCCTTTGAAACCGGATAACCGACGTTCCGGGTGAATCCGGGAAGCCGGCTTTCCGTTTGACTTCCAGAGTTCCGGGTGACTCAGGAAACCTGTTTTCCGGTGAATCTGGGAACTCGGGGAGAATATAGGAAACCGGACTTCCGGGTGACTCCGGGAATCCGGACTTTCGGGTTACTACGCGAACTGGTTCTTCGAGATTCCGGGGACCCGAAATTCCAAGTTTCTACGGAACCCGGAATTCCGTGTGACTCTTGGAACCCGGTGTATCCGGTGACCCCGGAGTTTCTCCGGGAATGCGGAATTCCGTGTGACTCTGGGAGCCCCTTGTTCCGTGTTCCGTCTGACTTCGGGAACCTGATTTCAGGGTGGCTTCAGTAACCTGGATTTCCGGGACACTCCAAGAACGCAGAGGTAGGGTTACTCGGGAATCGAGATTTTCGGGTGACAAAGGGTTCCGGCTGAATCCGTGAAAACAGCGTTTCCGCGAACCCGGAATTCCGGGTGACTCCGGGAAACCAGAGTTTCGGTTGGCTCGGGGAACACGACTCAGGGATCCCGGTGAGAACCGAGGAGTTTCCTTGACGCCTGGAACCCCGAGTTCTGCGTGACTCCCGGATACCGGAGTGCCGGGTGACAACGCGAACACGGATTTCCGGCCTACTTCGTGAACATGGAGTTCACGGTGACTCCGGTAACCTGGAGTTTCGGGTTCTTCCGGGAACACATATTTGCGGGTGATTCCGGGAACAGGGTGTTTTGGGTGACTTCGCGAATTCGGAGTACCGACTGATTCCAGGGATTCGGAGTTCCGGTTGACTCAGGGAACCCGGAGTTCCGGATGACTGACGGAATCTGGATTTCCGAATGACTCCCCGGTGTTCCGGGTGACTAAGTTTTCGCGGAGTCACCCGGAAATCCTGGATCCCGTAGTCAACTCTGAGTTTCGGTGACTCCGGGAATCCAGATTTCCATGCGATTACAGGAAGCCGGAGATCCGGGAATACGGTGTTCCGTGTGACTTCGGGAGCGCGGTGTCCCGGCTGACTCAGGAAACCCGGGGTGACTTACGCAATCCGGAGTTACGGGTGTCTCCGGAAAAACGGTGTTCCGGTTTATTCCGGGACCCCGGAATTCCGGGTGCTACGGGAAGCAGGAGTTCCGGGTGAGTCCACTCGGGACTAAACTGGAACTCCGTGTTCCCGGCTTGTATCCGAGAAACCAGAGTTCCGTTTGACACCAGGAAACCGTAGTTCCGGGTAACTCTGGGAATCCGGAGTTCCCGGTGACTTCGGGATTCAGGAGTATCGCTCCCTCAGTGTTCCGTGTTCACAAGGATGTTGGATAAAATTTTGTATGTAGCTGGCAAAAGTGATATGCTCATATAATTACTACAGTCTGTTTTATCACCCTTCTTATAGACAGGTCCTATGATTGAATCCTTCAACTCTTCAGGCAATTCCTCCTTATTCCAAATAGAAATAATAAGTTTATGAATCTCACAGTGAACTGTTCTACCCCCTGCCTTAATCAATTCTGCTGGTATTTGATCAATACCTGGTGATTTGTGACTTCTTAGCTTTTCAATAGCCAATTCAACCTCAGAGGCACTTGTCTCATGTACTAGTGGTTCTGCTGTGTGTATTTCTGTCTGCCTAACATCATTAACCCCATGTATATTCAATATCTGGGACTAGTTCCTCCACCTAGCCAAAATACTGTGGGAGTCTGCAAACAAATCACATTTGTCATCCTTCACTATATTATTCTAGGTTGGTAACCCTTCTTAAAGTCTTTGATGCCCCTATGCAAGTTCCAAATATACTTGATCTTATTGTTAGTTTCAAGTACTTCAATTTTAGCTTTCAGATATGCCTTCTTTTTGTTCCTGAAATGTCTGCTAACATCACATCTTACAATGTTCAGATTATCTACATTGCTGCGGCTTGGGTCATATATCCACTGCATTTTAGCCTCTTTCCTTTGATCTAAAAAACCTAAACATTCTTCATCAAACCATGGTTTATGCTGATTCAGTTCTTGCAGACCTAGACTCTCTTTACCTGAGGTTTTGATGCTCTTTCTAATGTTCTCCCAAGCCCTATTTATGTCCTCGTCATCACTTAAGTTCTCCAAAGCTGCAAACCTGTTTGTAATCTCAATATGATGCTGTTTCCTAACTGCCAGCTCATTTAGCTTCCTCAGATTAAATCTTTCCCCATCAAACCTCTGTGCTACTTTTTTACTTACTTACCGTAACTTTTGCAACCACCAGATAGTGATCAGTATCACAATTAGCTCCCCTGAAACTTTGTATGTCTAGTATGCTCGAATGTCATCTCCTATCTATAAATATGTGATCAGTCTGCTTATGAGTCTTCCCATCAGATGTCCAGGTGTACTTATGAATGTTTCAGTGTGGGAACATCATGCTCTTAACTAGATTTTTTGATGTGGCAAAGTGTGCTATTCTAACACCCTTAATCATTACTATCCTGATGTAAACTCTCATTCCCAATTGTCAGTTTCAAAATATTCTCTCACCCCACTTTTGAATTAAAATCTAATAGATTTTTCATATGGTACTTAGGAAAATGATAAAAAAAAACCTGCTCTAATTCCTCATAAAAACTGTCTTTTGAATCAACACTTTTCTCCTCACTTCA
>Ga0123355_10002478_pt1 | contig 26143 bp, 13 predicted proteins | sample TergutEmb28metaG_3_FD_89872 | JGI IMG/M metagenome (GOLD analysis project Ga0123355, IMG submission 89872) | Embiratermes neotenicus P1 segment gut microbial communities from Petit-Saut dam, French Guiana - Emb289 P1 | ecosystem: Host-associated > Arthropoda: Insects > Digestive system > Gut ...
CATGTCTTGTGCGATTTCCAGGCAAAGCTGCTTCTGCTCCATCGTTAGCAGCTTCGGCACGAATTTCGCGGACACTCTCCTCAAGCCCAAATCCGCAGTCAAAATGGTATGTACCGATCCAATACTTATCCCTACCTCGTCTGCCAGTTCTCGGACAGTGATACGACGGTCCTGAATGACCAAAGTCCACACTTGGTTGATGACATTGTCATTTCGGCTAGTTGAGGGCCTACTGTGACGTGGTTTGCTGTCCAGTGATGTGCTGCCATCTTTGAAGCGGCTGTACCACTCTTTTATTCGTGTGATACTCATGGCATTGTCCCCGAAGGCCTGTTGAATCTTTCGAATATTTTCCACTTGGGTATCGCCAAGCTTTTGGCAAAATTTGATGCAATACCGCTGCTCGGGTCGTTCCGTCATTTTGCAATAACTGACAATCCGACGAGCGATCACAACACTTACACAGTCATCGACCGACTGCCGGCTACTGACGCTTTCTATAGGTGGGAAAAAATTCATGCATGCGCATAAATGTCCCCTCCACATCTACAATGATGGACACTTCCAGTGCTCGATTTGTTTATGCTGGAAAAATTAAGGTCCAATACTTTTTGAACAGACCACGTATTTACATGCACACAACTGGCTCCCTCTTCTGGCACCTCACAGGATGTTACTGTCTAATGCATCATCGGACAGCCCAGTGCTTGCACGTTCACTGGTTGACAGGAAAAAGCAAGAATAGGGAATGGATATAGGTGATTTCTAAGTGTTTCTGTGTACAAATAGCAGGTTAAGAGTGGATTTAAATTCTGTCTGCCCTAGTACTTACATGTGCATTGTACTTGAAGTAGTATGCAGTAGCATAGATTGCAAATCCAATCATAAGGAACTTGCCAGTGAACCAGCGAATATTTGCTGTTCTCTCCACTCCCTGAAAATAAGATACATCCTTTCAACAGTAAAATCACAATTCTGCCATCTTCATTTCAGGCTGTTTTTGATCAGCATGAACTTTATAAAGATGAAAGATTCCCCTCATTGTTTCTTGTGCAAAATGCACAAAAATGAAAGCATAATTTAATTTAGTAACACAACAGAATGACTTTTTAACAGAACAGTTGCATGAATTTAATTCTGATTTACCTTTGTTCACCACAAAGCCAACTTGACAAGAAGTACATACCTATTAATATTTTTAATAGAATAAAAAGTACAGTGTAACACAACTACCTAAAAACACACCTGGTTTTGTAATAAAACTTACAGAACACAATGTGACATATCCCATTAGGGTTATTCACATTAACTTCGTAGAAAACATTCTCTTGAGTTATAAACTCAGTAAAAGGTAAATGACATATCCCCAGTCAAACACGTTCAAACACTGCGTGTTTGAGGATTTGAAATTTACATTTATTCACATCACAGTCTTATTCGATGCAGCATGGTTTTGCAGATGGGTAATGGAGTTTTGGACGAAGCTGCTGCGTCCAACAGGGTTGAAGATCAGGCAGCATATTCCTTCAAAACACTAATAACTGTCTACATAACTATGCTGTGCCATATTTCAGAAGATGGTAGTCTTCTAAACTCATGCCTCAAACTTCACTCATACATGCAACTATTAATAAAAATGTTTCTGTCGAACACACCTAGTTTATTACTTTATTATAATTAGAGTGGCTATTGGCATATCTGGAAACCACTTCCTTAATTAGGCATTGGCGACTGAAATAGACATTCGCGCAGCAATTCATAACTTTGATTCGTAAGTTCTTATAGTGAATGATGGAGTGAGCTTGCCCAGCCGTAAATTTGATGGAAGCCGTCCAAATGTCTATTCACTATGAACTATTAATAATAAAAGTTTTCGTCAAACACATCGCGATGGCTTCCATTAAAAAAAAAAAAGATTTATACATACACAAATTAAACTGGTTTAAGTATTACAAAATATTAAATAACGTCACAACCTTATTTTCTGAGTGAGGAAGGAAAGCTATCTAGTCAGAAAAGAAACGCTAACGGACTAAAACAAGATATTGTTCACGTTAACTTCTCGTACCAGCACTGGTTCCAGTGGCTTAAAAGCAATATCCAATGGCATTTTGTATGCCCTACGAATAGGGTTGTAGCGTTCCGAGTAGTATTCTGGGACGTATTTAGGTTCATTTGGAGATAATTCTTGGTCCTTCAGCCACTGGCGTCTCCATGCCCGTTCTTTGTCGGTCATTCCCCATAACCTTTCCCGTTCTCGGGCCAGACGGCCCTGTACAGAGAAAGGCTTCACACCTCCTGTATCAGAAGCCATTTTCACGACTGCACCATAACACACCTACATCCGTGACTACAACAGCTGTGTACAGCACGGATGATAGTTGTGCTTTTCGACCTATCGACGGATTTCGACCAACCCAATAACTGAGGTAAATTCATGTATACTCGTATAATAGACCTACGGCTAGTCTGGAGAGCGAGAAAGCGGCGATGAGGAGATGATCTGTGGAGGCATGGATCAGTGTGGAGGCGACCAGAAGTTTTGCTTCCGAATATGGTGCAACAGTTCCGCTTGTCTTACCGTACGAGGTGCTGATATAGGAGTAACTGTTTCGCCTGTTTCCCGTTCGTGGCACTGGCTAACCCGCCAGCTACTTACGGTACTCACGACCCTTCACATGAGACTAACTATAATAGTTAATACCTCAACATATTACACAGCACCAGTATCACCTTGTGCAACTGCCAGTGCTTCGCGCCATGTTCTGTCGCTGCATGTGGCTGGGTGCGGTCTTGTGACATTTTTGCCTACATCTTTTGACGTGGGAATGGGCTGCGTTTTGTTGTTCGATGTCACAACTTTTAAATCTCTTTCACGACCGTCGGTTATTTAGTGCTAGTGACAGCGAGGCGTTGTTTCCTTGTGTGTGTGTGTGCACGTGTCTATTTTAAAAGAATTCCTTCTTACTCTTCTTTTGTGCTATGGCTTTGGTCCTTAGAGACGGGCGTCGGTTAGATGCTTCCAGTTAGTGCAACTGACAGTGGGGTGTTGTTTCGCTGCGTGCCTATGTATCCTCTGAACGAATTTCTTTTCATGCTACTTATGTACACCGGCTTTGCTCCTTTCGAGACGGACGCTTTGAGTCAGTGCTAGTGACAGGGGCGTCTTGTTTCGGTGTGACTGCAAGTCTCTTCTGAAGGAAATTCTACTCATTCTAGTTATGTGTGGCGGCTTTGCTCCTTTCGAGACAGACATTGGTTAGGCGGTTTCAGTTACTGCTAATGATAGCGGGATGTTTTTCGGTGCTTGTGATCTTGAAACGCCGAGATCGGCTCCAAGTTCCGCCTAGCATCCTATTACCGAATAATGGTAAACCTTTTACTTTGTATATGAAATTTTGTGTATATGTTCCATGTATATAAAATGTATATAGAGATGGTACCATGCAGGTGTATGTCTTTTACTCTTAAACATAACTTCCTAAATACTGTTCTTGATAAACCGAAACACGTTTTTGAAATGAACAATACACACAGGCACAGCTGGAGTAAATCCACAAAGTCCGTCTCACTTTAAATGACAAACTTCAGCGCGAGTCTGTCAAACCTTACAGTCCTTGTACCATAGACTCGTGATTGAGCCGAAGTGTTCATCCTCGGACCACCCACTTGTCGCTGCTATGTTAGCAGACGGCACACCATCATTACCTTCCATGCAGACGACAGTCACAGTGTTGCTTAAATTACGAGAGTTTCAATCCCCAATATGACCGCTGACGAAAAGTTCCACAAGACACTTTAACCTCCACCCCTCTGACTGAAGAAACATCTTGATCGTCACGCATTATCCCCGTCGGTAAAATCTAGGTTCGATAGTATTAGCTAAGCCTGCAGCTGGAGTCTTTGTAGAGTCACTCCAACCATACTGGTGACATACTACGGCGTGACTTGTACATGTGTACTTCAAATTTCGATTTTCTTAACAGCATACAGTCAACTGAAAATACTATCCACTCGTCTTACCACAGGCTGCGGCTACGTCTTCTCACTGATTATTTGTGACATCTATAATCTGGAATTAGCATCGTCTTAAATAAACTAACGACTGTTACACCTTACCAGCTATCGCCATTCCCACCATACATGGACGTGAATGAATGCAAGTCTTCGTGACGGCTCATATCCACGGATCTCCTCAAGTCGAATCTCGGCCGCTCAGTAAAGAGAACGGGTTTTAACTGCAAAGCGATGTCGCTAGTGCGCTCTACAGCATCACTACGAGGTCGCGTCAGTATTGTGACATCCATCTGAAAATACATGTAGCATAATTCCTTTGTTTCCCGCTCGCTTTCCTGTATTCTCCCAGTAAAACTCGTACACTTGTCCCACCGTGCCCAGTCATTCCGAGTTATCCGTGATCGCACATCCCTGACACTGGTGTGGGGATCATCAATAGTAATCGTGCGTTCAGCCACGATTTTGTAGAGAGAATTTTGTGGTGGAGAAGGGAAATTTCTGAAGAGGAGTCGAAAGGGAGTACATTGAATTGTACTTTGGAGGAAAAACAACATAATAAGAAATTATTTTTATACAGCGGAATAGCTGGGTAGCAGTCTTGTCCTCAAATTTCAGTGTTGACATGGCCTCAGGAGCTTTGAAAAAGGTATAAATTAGGTGCATCAGAAAGAATGTGTGCAATGTAGTAATTGGGGTACAGGATCATTTGGATACGTATTTACACTTGGAATGCCAGATATGTATTTAATTGAGGTTTTCCGATTGTTAAGTGTCGAGGTGAGAAGATTAGAATGGGTGGGCTCCTAACCAATGTTGTTTGTTGCAGGCGACGGGGCTGACGGGACTAGCTGTGGCAAATAATCCTCACCATACGTTGACAGTACTCTACGGCAAGATACAGCGGGCGTTGCAGAAGATGCCTTCTAGTGCAGCATACAGAAAGTATACTGAAGAGATTGTCAATGAGCGGGCACAAATTGTGAAAAATGTGAGTTAATTGTTGAAGACTTTTAAGGTGGGATGTATGTCACGTTCCAGTTATAGTCACTGGCGGCTCCAATAAGTGCGTTGATTTTTCTGCATTAACCGTGCCAGGGTTCCCAATTCATTTCCTCCTGAACACTGCAGTTTTTTTTATGTCCAACATTTGTGTCACAGTTGACTGCTGCATCCTTCAAAATGTCTAATTCCTTCTCCATAGGCATGCCAGTTTCTTGTAAGTCATGACTTGCTCTGAACAGTTTATCAGACTGCTGATACAAACGTGATAGTCACATAAAAGCATGAAAGGTAACTGTTACTTGAAATATAAAAATATGTTTGGGCCAAAATAAAAAAAATATATCTAACCGTTTTTTATTGCCAGGTTTAAAAATATTTATGACTGGAGGTGTACAGATTTTTCAGAAATGTAGGAGGCAGTTCAAAATTCTAGGCACCAGAAGGGTGATATGAAGCAGGTTTTGCACTGAGGAACCACAAATATTAGGTACCACTGTACAAAATTTAGTCACCTGGGATTTGTACATCCGTGTTCTAGAACACCATGAGCCTGATTCCAGTGGTGCTGCAGCCTGAAACAGGCTTATTGTATGAACCCACTGACAAAATGGTAACTTGCAAGGAAAAACTGAATTGATTAGTAGGAACTTTGTCCACACAGATTTCACATGGACTGCCCTGGGACTGAGTCCAAGCCTCTGTGGTGAAAAGCCACTTGTTAATCATCTTTCTGAATATTCCCCCTTCCAAGGTTAAAAACTGCCGTTGTCACTCTCGGTCCAGAGGCAGATTCTTCTCAACATTTAGGCTGATTTTAACGTTACCATCTCACCTGCAATTGCAGACTGCAGATGTCGCAGAGCTGGAGCGCAGGATTGGTTGTGGCCAGGTTGAAGAGCTAATTGTGCAAGCGGAGAATGAACTCATCCTTGCCCGAAAGATGCTCAGCTGGAAGCCTTGGGAGCCACTCGTCACCAAGCCCATCCCTCAGCAATGGACATGGCCGCATACAAAATGATATCTCTTAGACACTGTATATAGTTTACTTACATTTATGTAACCTTAGTAATAAATCTTCAGCCATTATCTCTTCACATTCTGAGTGTCATATTCTATGACGAACCCTGTCAAAAAAAATCATGATATAGTGGTTAGGATTCTTGGTTTGTGTTGTGTAACTCGTAGGTTATGTACTGCGTCAAGGGGCTGACCGTGACTTCGCTCAGTGCTCTTCTGCTGTCACTATGAATTCACTATGCAGTAAACCCACATTTGTGGTGGCTTCATTCCTGAAAAAAATCCCATGAATGGTAAAACCTTTATGTATAAAGCTAAGACTTTATGGGAAAGAATGGGATGAGGGGAACAAGATACAAAACATGGGGGGGAATATGATGTTGATTGGAACGATGTCGCTGTTCTGGCTGAAAGTTTTAATGGTGATCAGATGACACAGTGTGTGGCGAATGACAAGATCGTGACTTTGTAAAGAAAGAGCTCGGTTGCTCTGCGCCCTTCTGCATGTCATTATACAACTCCCTGTTTGGTATCAGTTCCAAGCCTGTCTCGTCAAGGGTAGATTAGAGGTGGTAAGTAGTCCTTCCCTTTCAGTTATGTTCTTCAAATGCTCTGGGTACTTGATGCCAGCCGCAGATCATTAGATGCCAATTCTCCTGTCCTCTTCGTGCTTGTGTGCCCCATCTGCTTCTCAAAATTTTCGAACTACTGTTTACTGACATGGAAGCTGCACATCCGCTGCATAATTACATGGCCGTCTCCCTCACTCTATTACCACTGACTGATGACCCTTACTGTGATTCATCTTCCAGCCACATCCACATGGCTGGCTGCTCCTGTCTTTTCAAGGAAAGGGTCCCGATTACTTAAGAAATTTTCACACTCAGTGGGACACTCCACTTTTCTTGATAAAAGAAATGGTAAAGTTCACCCTGTAACAGGCCACAAAGGCCCAGAGGTGGAGTAGAGGTATAGCTCTACTCTTTCTTTAACCTCAGCACTATAGGGGGGTGGATGGTCAATGCCATGCCCCAGCCAATGTACCTCTGGGAAAGACCCAGTACCATTGTATAGGAGGCTGGGTGGGAACCAGGGCCAGTCTGGATGGGTGTGGAATATCTTGCCCCCTACCGGGATTTGATCCCCGGACTGTCCAACCCGTAGCAAGTCGCTATAACGACTGAGCTATCCTGGCCCATGATAAAAGAAATGGTCATGTTGTTTTCACTGCAATTGCACTTCACTGCAGCGTTCTCATTCTCATGTCTAACTCATCCACTTTCTCTAACAAATACGTCACTTTGCTTCTGTTATTGCCCTTTGGCCCTTGACCAGTACATGTATGAGACAAAACACAAGGCAACAGTACCAAAAGTTGTGCAAAGTGCAGGTGAAGTAGCCGCCGTATCACGAACATGAATAAGCAAAAGTGCAACGTGCAAGTGAAGCAAGCCTGCTCTGTGTTTGGGATCGTTCCTTGGCTAGCAGAAACGATTCTTGAATGTAAGTGGGAAAACAGTAAAAGTTAAATAACACTTGACAATTTCTTCTTTCATTATGAAGTTTGCATCTTTATGCCACTGTCTGTTTAAAGAGAAATTAATGCAGTCAAACAGCCAGTTTTTATGCCAGCATGTGAAATTGCATATGAATGCAGATATACGTGTAGCCTTGGATGAGTCTGAATAACTACATATATATATACAGGGTGGCGCAAAAAGAACGCATGTTTTTGATATCTGTCTGCGATTTCTTTCTTTCGGGTTACCTCAAATCAAAAGTCTATGTTCGAAAACCTCGTACAGTCGACGATCTGAAAGTTTCCATTCGCGAAGAAATTGCAACTGTGCCACAAGAAATGTTAGTAAATGTGTTGCAGAACTTTGAGGCAATCTCCGGACGTGTGTACGGCAAGGACGCCATCTTTCCGATATAATTTTCCGTAATTGAGTAACCAATGTAAGTAATCAAAACGGCATTTATTACAGGTTGTTTTGGTGTTAACATAATTTTTTATATTGAAAATTTAAAAAGTTACAATTACTTGAAAAAAAAATGTTTTCTCTTTGTGCCACTGTGTGTGTATATATATATATATATATGAAATTAGCAGGTTTTAACTTCTCTCTGGGGTACCAAAGATGCATGTTCTAACAATACCTTATCTTAAAAAAATTCACATTGAACTTATTAGCATCAAACCTGTATAACATTCAAATGGCATGAATGCTGTCTAATCAAGAACACAAGATGAATTAACTCTTGACCTAAGAGGTAAGGTAACGGTAAAGTGCACCCTTGTACAGGCACCGAGGCTCTGTACAGGCCGTACAGCCCATAGGGGGAGTAGAGGTATAGCTCTGCTCTTTCTTGACCACAGCACTAGAAGGGGTGACAGGTCAGCGTCACGCCATGGCCACTCTTTACTCCCGGGAAAGACCCGGTACCCATTGTACAGGAGGCTGGGTGGGCCCCAGGGTCAGTCAGGACAGGTGGAAAATCTCGTCCCCACCAGGATTCGATCTCCAGACTGCCCACCCTGTAGCCAGTCGCTATACCGACTGAGCTACCGGGCCCACTTGAGCTAAGAGAATACCTGCTAGTTGCTGGCCTTCCAGTTAAAAATGTAGGTGATGTTCTAGCTGTCAAGTGAAGGACACTTTAGCAGTGGGGCGCCCTTGATACATTGCCCTGAAGTTAATACACGAGACATGCTACCTAAGAAGTTAAAAATATGACATGATACACCTCAAATTGGGGTGCATGTACATGTTAAACCGTAGATCCTGTGTGTTAATTCCTGAGTTAAGAATGCATGAAACTGTTCTAAAGACCAAGTGATCTGCTACCTGTAGAGTGAGCAACATGACATGCTTGCTTTCAGTTCAGTTAACATGATACCTCAGCACTTGAAGTTGTACCCCAGTGTGTTAAGTTAATAATACATATGCACTGGTCTGGCTGTTAGGTTAAACATGCGATTCTTCATCTCTTGTATGAAGCCTTCAGTAGGAACACGTGTCAGCTGAAATTGTGCATGCACACGTGACATGACAGCTTCAGAACACTACCGCTCCCAGGCTTTGCCCTATTTTCATCTGTCCATCTTGGATATTACTCTAAGTACACCATCATAACTGTCTGGTTGTCATGTGCATACCTTCATTCTTTAGTCAACACACAACACTAAAAGCTGTGACCAAATCTGTGACGTAGGGCACCAGGGAAGTCCACATCATAAAGGCTGGGAACTGTGTCACAATGGAATGTATTTTCATACTGTTCCAGCAGGTGAATTCCTGCATACAAAATAAATTACACTAGCATTAATAATAATAATAAGAAACTGAACAGATGCACCACCATCAGGGGCACAGCTAGGGGCAGGGACACTGATGCAGCCATAACCAGCAGCAGAGTCCAAGCGGCAGAAAAATGAATAGTTTAAATGTAAAACATCGATTTTCTGCGCTCAACAATTTTTAAAATACCGAGAAAGATAACCGGAAATTCAATAAATGTGATTTTTCTTTAAAGTTTGTAATTTCTGTTAGGGGTGGCCACTGCGATTACTTGCCACAGATGCCCCCCCCACAAAAAACCTAAGCTGTGCCACTGGCCACCATCAGTCACAATAATTGCAAGAATGTAAAATGGTATATTTTTGTAGAAGTCCTTTCATCTGACCTCTTATAACACATGGCACAGTCTAAGAATCATACAATTAGTCTAAATTATCATACGGCTCATTCATTCATCCATCGTTGCGATGAAAATTCCAGATGTATTCTTCCAAGCGGATGGAGACAGTTGCTGAGCACAGCTGATAGAGTCACATACACTGAGCAGTTCAGTAGGTGAGGAAAAACAACAATCCCTTGGCATACTTTGTCAGGAGATGACACCTCACAAACGCTTCATGTGATGAACGCTGTCGTATCCAGAAGATGAAATCCGTGTGGCTAGATACGTCACTACACCTTCTCTAACACATACTTCGAGAGTTATCCTTGAATTTGCTACTTCATGTCAGTGCATTTCTTCTGGGATGTGACACCGCATCGCTGGATAAGTGGTTCCCGACATCCACTGGCGCAGTGGCAAGACCAGAAGACCAAAATGCTCAATTACTCTGCTGTGAAGACCTTACAATTCATGTCTGTTTTGTAAACACGGTCTATCAAAATTCATGTACAGAATATTCAGTCCACAGTGATGACTGAAACATTATTTCATCTGTTCTTTTACCTTTCTCCTGACATATAAGCGAAGCATTAGGTGGAGTTGCTTGGCCACGTTACGTATGATGGAAAGCCAAGAAATACCCATTGGAAGTGAGAGTGGCACTGTACACTCTTTCTCACAACATGCAATACTGTACCATCAGTGGGGTTAGAAAACACGCACCCACACAGATGTTTCAGACCCCCAGTATAGTAGGATTACATCCACAAAGTCCCCATCCTTTTGCATGACAACCTTCAGCACGAGTCACACATACCTTACAATCCTCCTACCTCAGTCACATGACTGCAGCTACTACGTAAGCAGACAAATACTGGCACCTCCACAGTTCCAACTGTTGATACACACTCATATACAGACACACACACAACTTTGTACACTCTCCTGACTTACAACAGTAGTCTAGGCTTACTAATGTCACCTGAGCCTGAAGCTGGAGGCTTTGTGGAATTAATCCTGCTACATGTGTGTATTATTTTCATTTACTATACATACAGCTGAATACAAGAAATGTGAGTGGGCCTTCTCAAAGCTAGGTTCATCATCTCGAACACAGCATTGTAGAACATGTCTAAATCAATTACAGTGAAACCTGGACTTTATATTTCTGATGGGACCGTTTAAAATTAACGTAAAATCAAATTGACATTCGTATGGTTAATGAACCTAAATACACTAAATACTTGTATTACACTGACAATGTCATCCAGTTCACTACTGTCACATGTCCAACAGAGTAACTTGTTGTCTGCTGCACCCTGTACAGCCCTTTCTCAAAACTACCAATGGCAGCAGACATCATGTATTCTATTTTTTTCTTTTTTGTAATTTTAATTACTGTATTGCCAATTGATTATTTTTTAAGCAAACACATGGATGATTTTTGACGCAAATATTATTATAGCAATACCAACTTCATTTGCATATGCGTTCTCTCATAGTTGTGAACATTTTGGAATCCCAAAAATGTGCAATCTTCCTTCATGTACCTTAAATATGGTTCCAAGAATTGGCCTGATGATGACTCTGTGAGTCGAAACATGTCGCCACATTTATGATTGACAAAATTAGTTGTGTTTTGACTGAACCAACTCTTAGAATACATCGTGTATTCATTCCATGCATGTCGTGGACATATTTCTGTGTAACACAAAGACAGACTCCCATCGAGAGGATTCTAGGTTCAAGCCTCAGTAAAAGTTTGCGTGCGCAGACTTCTCAGTTCACAGTCTAATCCAAAGTACTACCACAGAATAGTAACAGATTTGAACCCAGGACCTACTGAATGCTCAACAAAAGTGCTACTCACCACACCATGATGTGGGACTCAGTAAGTACATGTTGGTAAGAAGAAGATGAAAAATTGTCTGAACAAGCAGTTATGACGGGGACTGCGGTAGCGCGGTGGTTAAGGTGCTGTGCTACAAATCGGTAAGCCGCTGGTTCGATCCCAGCTGGTGTCAGTGGATTTTTCATTGACATAAAATCCTTCCGATCGCACTATGGCCCTGGGGTCGACTCAGCCTCTAACATAAATGAGTACCGGGAGTATTTCCTGGGGGTAAAGGCGGTAGGTGCGTAAGGCTGACAACCTATCACCATCCTGTACCGTTGTCATGAAATCTGGGAACCTTAACTTCCTGGAACCCTCTAGGCCTGTTCAGGCCTGTAATGGGACTGCTTGACCTTTACCTTTACAAGCAATTATGGGAGATACTTAATGGTCTGCTTTAGTTGTCCCATTTCTGATATTTCAGAAGGAACATGAGAGGTACTCTGTTGGGTCCATTATATTGAAGTATCCCTGATGAAAGCAGCATTTAATAGTAAGCATTTCCTGTCTGTCAATGTGGTAAACATTATGGAAAATAATGACAACTCAAAAGATCTTGGATAAAGATACAAGTGAACTTGAGGCCTTCCAGTGATGTGACAATGAAGGCAGGGATATTTATTGCCACTAATATGGCCAGACTGACTTCTGCACTAGTGAGGGTTGTTATGGGTACTACTTGCTTGTGAGTCTGAAGAGATAGGCCAATTTCAGTTTTACTACAATGGAAGAATAAGAAATGAAAGGGTAGTGGGTTCTCTTCCCAAAAGGGTACACAGGTCAAAGCATGGCAGAGATGTCCCACCTCCATCTTGTGCTAAAGTTGGTTTTGTATGGAGAATATATCAAACCTTCCCCCAATGTCTCATGAGATGGCATTCAGGCAGAAGGGCGACTTATCTGATCACTAAAGTTTTATATACCACTTGGAATCCTACACAAATGGGTACAAGGACTTCTTAACTGTCAGGTAACTCTTTGGACTAAATCAGCACTGGACTTATTTACATGATACACAAATCCACAGAAATGCGTCACTAAATACCGTATTTTCTCATATACTTCCTGTACCTCATGTAAAATGAATTTGACCAAAATTGTTGGTGCAAGATCTGTGACGAGCTCATTTAGGACAACATACCGCGTTATTTAATAATACAAAGTGTGAACAATAGTGGGAGGCCAGGACAAAAATGATGGAAAACTGACTTTGCTTCTTTTCTATTACTATTTATGTAACTACTCCTTGCTATTAGGACTTTATATTTCCCTTGAATGTTGTGTATAGTACTTACAGTGTTTGTAGTGTAATTGTAATATTCTGCTTTTATTGGTTGCATAGGTCGATGATTAATAATCAATGTACCTGCCATCAGGAAAATAAAATGGGCTCTGCAATGAGCTTCACACTTCATGACTTTTTCATAATGAAGTTTGTAATGGTGCAGTTTCTTTAAGAAAGGTATGAGGAATATTTGTTACAAAACTTCTGACACTACCCACTGTACACACCTTCATAATCTCACAATTCCCCCTTCCTTTTGTGTATCCTCATGCAACCAGTTCACACGGTAGGAGTCTGTGTTATTCTGCAATGTATGGGGACATTATTTTGTCTGATGAATGTCATCAGTCACTCCCGATTGGCTCAATGAACTGACAAAACCCAGCAGGTCTTCAACGTTCAATAGACGTGTCTGTCTGGTGTGCCGCACGTCTGCTAGAGAAAGGAAAACATTTCCAACACCTTCATTAAATGTGGTCAGTGACAAACCTCATTATACCTGCAAGACATTGAACTAAAATGCATACAGCCTGACTCACGGCAAACCGGAACCATGGTGACAGCGGTGCTCCTACCGTCATACAAAACGGTCTAGACTGGACACGTGTTGTAAGAAAAAATAATATCCCTGTAGTAAGAATATCTTCTGCCTGACACGAATATTGAAGGCATTCATTTACAGTCTTTCCCAGTCAGTGAAAACAGAAACTGCAAAGCTAACATAAAACTCCTTAGTTTCCGCAATAGAAGAAAAACAATCTGAATACAGTCGCCCAAATGCTGTTCCACTTTAACAATGACAAATTTTAATAAACAAAGAAATGATAAATGTTGCCCACATTCAGTGCAACATTGTTTTTGCTGGCAGGAGGTGGGACTGTCAATGGCCAGACTTCTGGGTACTTCTAATTAGTTCCTCATTCCATCGTATATTGCAATTTTCGAAAATAACCTCCAAGTTAACTGAAGAATTCTTGTCTGTATTGTAAGGTTCAGTACGCAATATCAACCAGGAATGGATTGGTGGGGGTTTTCACAACAATGGCCTGCTTTAGAAAACAGAAACAGGCATCTCTCAGTGTCACTCTCTCATATCCTGGAACATACAGGGCTGCAGCAGTAACAAAGAACATCACATGCCAGTATCAAGTCAATATGTATTATGTACAGTTACACTCAAAATGTACACTCTGACACTTCAATAAATTTACATAATATTTCTCTCTTCAAAACTGGACTGCATTTCTTATTACAGGGTGAAGGGTACTGGAGAAAATATGGTCTTCATCTATGAGAAAGAATAAAAAAGAAGGGCATTTCTGTCCCCCTCTAAATGCACATTGCAGGGCCTGACATCTGTATTTCAGTCATTACCTTAAAAAACACCACTGTGTGGAAGTCACAAGGTGTACACACTGTACACCCAAGCTGCCTGGTGTTGGAGATGCACAAGGAAATCAGTAAGAATCCGTGAATCTCATCGTTGCACCGTGCATTTCGCAAAATCATTTCAACTATTAACCAACAAATGCACCTATATAACTTTCACTTAAAACACTTAAAATCACTCTGACATGTTTTGATCTTTTCAGATCATCATCAGGGAGTTTCGTCATTCCTTGCTAAACTTATTACATATTCACGATACAGTTCGTTTTTGTAAACAAGGTGTTGTGGCAGCATATCATGTTGTGTAAGAATCTGTTGTAGAGAGTGTAATTGACTAGGTGTGTGTCGTTTGCTACGTAGTAGCATACGACGCACACCTAGCCAACTACACTCTCTACAACAGATTCCTACACAACATGATATGATGAATACGTAATAATTTTAGCAAGGAACGATGAAACTCCCTGACGATCTGAAAAGATCGAAACATGTGGGAGTGGTTTTAAGTGAAAGTTATATAGGTGCATTTGTTGGTTAATAGTTGAAAGTGACAGTAAGAATTCAGTTTAACAACCTCCACTTGTACTCCGTATATAACCCTTTGAAATTTTCTTTCCAAAAGTCCAACTGCTGCACTTCAAAACTGTCCCATCAGCACTTTTTTAAAGCCACAAGTTTCCTTTTTTACACAGATATGAAGTACAAATTTGGATTGACACACCCACACTGTGCTCTGCACATCATACAGTCCACTTACACACACAATCATCCTCTCGTTTGGCATGTGCTGTACGGTGACATGTTCCGGCTATTATATGTGCCCATCATCAGGTAGTTCATGCAAATTATAAAAGAAATGCACATGCATGCAATACCATGTACAGTGATACCTCAGCTAACGAAGATAATTCGTTCCGGAATCACATTCATTAACTGAAATCTTCGTCAGCTGAAACACACATACAGATGGAAAAGATAAGCTCCTGGAATGGCCTGACCGTTCATGTTTGCTGCTTTATGTTAGCGCGCACATCCACTAAAACATTCGTTAGCTGAATCCATATTCGTTAGCCGAGTCCGAAAAACAGCGAAAAAAATCTTTGGTAGCCGAAAAATTCGTTAGCAGGGTCACTCGTTAGCCGAGGTATCACTGTATTTTAAACAGAACGTAATACTAGAGATTTTTCATGGAGCAGAGTACACTTGTTACATGTTAGAATTGTAATGTTGTCTCCGTAACTTTGTACGATCTTTCTGAAGACAGCTATACATAATGACCGAAACACGTTGCAACAGTGGCATATTGAAGTAAAGGGAGCTGTTGTGCACACTGTATCTCCATTACAAGAAATTATGCATTTGTCTGAATACAAGTTGACCCACTTTCAAAATGGGGCACGCTGTAGCGCAGTTGGTTGAGGCACTGCGCTACAAGCCGGAAGGTCGCAGGTTCGATTCCCGATGTTGTCATTGGAATTTTTCATTGACACAATCCTTCCGGCCGCACTATGGCCCTGGTGTTGACTCAGCCTCTAACAGAAATGAGTAACAGGAATATTTCCTGGGGGGTAAAGGCGGCCAGTGCGTAGGGCTGATAACCTTACCACCTTCATGTGCCGACTGTCTTGAAATCTGGGAGCCTCAACCTCCTGGAACCTTCAGGGCCTGTCCAGGCCTGTAATGGGTTTGCTTTGCTTTTTACTTTCAAAATCTTCAATTTTCAAGAAAATACCCATACAGAATGTGCTGAACGTTGTGTACAGTTGAAAGGTGAATCCCCCCCCAGTTTATCTGATCATGAACTATACAATATTATCATCTTATATTCAGGTAAATACGGCACACAGTTCCCACACTTGTGTCATCCCAGTGACGTTGAAAGTACCAGTATGCGTCAACAGTGCTGTAAGTTTCGGTATTTGTGTGGGTCAACACTGATGTTAAGTTCCAGTACTTGTTGAACATCAACCAAAATGCGTTGAAAAGAACACAAAATGACACGCAACATTTCACGGGAATAAAAAAAATGTCCAAGTTGCCATCCATCAGAATACCTGCCGTTTTAACTGACCGAGTCTGCCATTAAATGTCACAAAAACATGTTAACAAAACACATACCAAATTTTAGCAATCAGCTGCACAAATTGACAACCAAAAATGTCAGATGAATGTTAGTGGTGAGCTTCAAGCCCTTGACACTTCAACTAATCCTCGTTCCCAAACACCAGCAGATAAATGGCTCACATCTTACTGGAATTAAATTTGTACAACAGGAAGACAAACATTCAATACATATAGCAAAGTCTGGAAAAAATAATCACTATATACTGTCATGTACGGCGAACCTGGGCATCGATCCTTATACTCTAGGTACATGAGAATTAAATGCAATGCTACTGTGAGGGTGGAAGCCACATTTTAACTCTTGGGTAATGGACTTTATATTGAACGAATGTGAGAGAAGGTTAGTGAATGAGCCACAGCAGAACATCCAATGGTTAATGATGTTAAAAATTAATCTAAATGCAGGATCTTCCTTTCATTGTCTGAGCATGACATGGAGTGTCCCAGCAGACCTTCTACGTGATACAGCAGTCACGCGCTGAGGGAGGAGATAAATTCGACACCTGTACACCTAAAGCAATGACAGTACCAGAGCAGAGGTAAGGATTTTTGGATTCAACCAACAACTACTGGGCTACAAGACACCACTCATTAATTCAAAGATGAATGTCATAACAGAGGAAGAGTTCAAACATTGAAGGGACATTAACCAAGAATTGCATTACAATCTCTCGTAGCCAAATCTTAAATCAATCGCTCACAGTTCATAAGGTACCTGACTACAGGCTGCAAAGTGAGGGGTCAAATGAGGATGACCCAAGACTTTCCATTTACTGCCATGCCCAGAAAGTGACACGTGTCCATGTGGCCTCACATTCACGAAGAGAAAGGGTGCCTTCCCAGAGCAAGAAGCTGTCTACTAACATTCATTTACAGCATGATGAATACATTTCATACAATCACAGACATTTGCAGACTCAGAAAGTTAAGAACAAGTGCGACACCTCAAACAGCAGGTACACAACGCAAACTACACTGCAGTGCACACCATTACGTGGATGTGACACCCTTCCTTGCAACCAGCAGGTTCAGCACAGGATGTTTCTTAATGTAGTCCACTGCCTTTTTATGCGTCACCATTGTAAAGTCATATCCATTACACTGTAATGACATGAACAAGATAATTAACGATGCAGCCTCAAGTACAAAGGCTATATAGAATGTGACAGAGCAATGACATACCTGTAATATTTTATCATGCATCAGGAGTCCAGACTTCGCTGCCGGGCTGCCATCATGCACTTCTGTTACATATATGCCCTGTAAATACCCACAAGTCTTCAGTTGTACAAGCATCACTTCACCACAACAACAGTTGGACCTTACTGAGGGCATGCAAAGAAGTCCCATGGATTGTAAGAATGAAGAAACTTGAGGTTTCTCACTTTCTGCCTACTGATGTATTTCCCTCCGGCCCACAGCCAGTTTGATCAGTTATCACTACTGACATTCATGTGACCCAAGTGGTTGGCTGGAGGGGAATATGGCGAAATATGCCGCAGGGTAAGGTATATAAAACAACAACAATAATGCTGATAACAGTGACCTGTTGAACCACAAATATATTTTACCATAGACAGTGACTGCTACCACCATATTTTCCCCAGTACACATCCCTTGCATTAACCTTTATGATCTACATTTTTGTAGTATACACACCTAACCCATCAGTTCCTATTACAACAGTCCTTCATTCTCTTGCTCCCACCTTGTTCCTTTATGAAAAATGTTTATCTTTTCCTTCCACCTATGCCTAGATCTCCCAAGTGGCATCTTTCCTTCTGATTTCCCTATCAAAACCCTACAGGTATGTGGGCAGGGTAGCTCAGTCGGTATAGCGACTGAGCTACGGGCTGGACGGTCCAGGATCGAATCCCGGTGGGGATGAGATTTTCTGCCCGTCCAGACCGGTCCTGGGGCCCACCCAGCCTCCTGTACAATGGGTACCGGGTCTTTCCCCGGGGGTAAAGTGCGGCCGGGGCGTGCTGCTAACAACTCACCCCCTTCTAGTGCCGCGGTCATGGAAGAGTACAGCTATACCTCTACCCACCCTCTGGGCCACACCGGGCCTGTAATGGGATCACTTTACCTTTTTTACCCTATAGGTATTTTTCTTCTCCCACATACATGCCACTTGCCGCACCCATCTCATCCCCCAAACAACAGTAAAATAATTAATATCATCACACAATTTTCCGCAGTTTCCTGACACTTCTTCCATCTTTACTCAAAATACCTTCCTCAACACCCTATTCTCAGACACCCTCTGCATATGTTTCTCCCTGAATATGTAAAACCAAGTTTCTCACACATGTAACTCAACAGGCAAAATTATAGTTCTGTATATTTTATAGTCTTTATATTCTTAAATAACATGCAGGAAGACCAAAGATGCTGTACCAGATGGTCTAAGACATTCCCACAGTTTAATCTGGTCTTAATTTTTTTCATGTGTGCAATTCGATCAGTTAGATGTGTCCCCAAACATCTGAACTCTGCTACACAAAGAAACAAAAGGGCTAAATTGTGCCACACACACACAACTGCACTACATGATCAATTCCATTACAATCTGATACATGTACATAAATATTTCTGCACTTAAAGTAACAAAGTACAAATGAAAGCAGAACAAGCAACCCACAGACTGTTACCCGCATCAAGAAAAAGCTGCTTCCAAAATATTAATTCATTTGGTCACACTTTCTTCTACCCAACACAGACATCCCTGACCAAAACCCACTTAATGTTCCTTCTTTTACCAGTGTATTATCCCTCTCACTTCTAACCCCACCCTACCAGCTACAAATTAATTTGTATAAAAATGAAAAAGAAACATCCCACTGTTGACGTGTTGGCATGATTACATAGAAATGATTAGAACAGATGCCAAAGAATAAAGAGCAGCAGTTCGGGGTTCCCCCACCCCCTCCCCCCCAATGCCCCACATGTCCTTGTGGACTTCGTGGTATTCCCTCCTGGGCATGGCAGAAGTGGAACCGACTTCTGAGGTTGGGACGCCCATGAGGCATGGTTACATTGTCCCAATGATGTGAGTGGTGATGTAGGAGGATGTAGTGCCAGGAGGGCCCTTAAACCTAAATTCTACTAACCTACCCAGACCATGGTCACCATGGGAATCCTCCCCTTCAGGGAAAATTCCCACGGTAGAACCGGGAATCAAACCCAGGACCTCGTGATAAGTAGGCAGAGACTCTGATCACTAGATCACGAGGCTGGTTCAGTTGATAATATTGTGACCATAAACCATTATGGTGGCAGAACAACACTTCTGACGGTTGATTTGTATGGGAAAAACATGTCAAAAATCTTCAAATGCAGAGCAGGACAAGGTTATAGTCAACTGCAATGTTCCACAGTAAACAATCTCACTGTTACATGCCCTCCATTTCATAGTTCTGTAGTTTCGTGTTAACTTTGCCGTATCTATGAGCAATGTCAGATGGATATTTTATCTGACATTAAAGCTGACTCTCGGCAGGACACAATCTATGCCACTGCCTACACAGCTTCTAAGAAAAGAGGCAGAAACATTACAAGAGTGACAGCACAGTGGAATTTGATGTTTATTGTGTAACTTGGAAATGTTATTCACATCGTTACTGATTATGATTTATAAAATGTGTTGCAAACTGACAGTATATGGTTGAACACCTGCTTATGTAAGTTATCAGCATGATATTTCTTTATCACAGGTCTGAAACCATTAACATACACACACGAAGGAAAGCACCCTCCCTCAATTCCCACCAGCAGCGATGGAAAAGTGCTGTGGTTACTGCCAGCCTTGTAGGAAACTATGTTTTTGTTATGAGAAGTGCACAAGTACTACGTATAATACATGAACTGGTCACAAGTGCCAGTGTAGAGGACATACATTGTCTGTGTACCCCTGCGGACTCTTCCTGTAATCTTGGTCTATCCCACCGCCAATCTTGAAGCCACATTTTAGGACCTCTCTGCCCTCTGGATCTGTCTCAGGCTCCTTGTGCAGGGTAATAGGAATCTGCAGGCAAAGAATACTTCACTGAAATGCAGCATCCACAATAGTACCCCCAGCCCCCACCAGTTGTTCCATCACAAAACTGGCAAATGTGTTTCAACCTTACACAAAAATTAAACGACAAGCAAGTGTCCGTCAAGTATGACACATTGTCATCCACAAATGTGACCCATTTGATGCTGGTCTGACAGTCACATGAGAAAGGACAATATTAAAAATGCTCTGATTAGAGGATGGATGGATACAAATTAACAGAATACCATTATGCCCTTTTCATCATCTGATGAGAATATTCACATGTGAACATAACACATGCCTTTATTTTTCTTTCACATCTTACAAAACCTTCTCCTTGACAGATGATAATCACAAAAAACACAAGTCACAACTGCCAATATACACAAACAAAATACAGACAGTAAATAACTTGCATGTATATGTACTAACTAAAGTATAGCCTGTGTTTGCACATGTTCAACCCAAGGTTACACTTGGAGTTGTGTGTTTACAAACTGAGATTAGGTATGTATACATGTATGTACAAACCAAGTTTAACCTCTAAGTCTGCATGTACATAAACTAATGCTTAGTTTGGGTTTGTGTGAATAAAACAAAGTCATGCATAACATTTATTTAGAGACCGAACTGTATTAGCCAATTCACAGAACGCCTTGCTCTCACCCTGACAGAACTAGTTAGGCATTTGGTTTGTATGTAAGTTAACAGCCATAAATGGTGGTAACCCTGATGTCACCTACTGTTATCTTATCTTTGGTATCCACTTCACAACATATTTTTAACATGATTGCTGACAAGTTTTATAGCAGGGCACAACTTCTTGCAGCCAATGTTGGGGCTACTGGAATGACAACTCCATAAAGTAATGCCTCCCGTGCACACGCGAATGTCCTTCAAAAATATAGTTAAATAAAAGCCTCTAAACTGCCCGGTATTACTTGGGAAATAACATGTCTGTATTATACATCAGTTGTAAAACATACGATCAGAGTTGAGGCCCTAACGACAATCAGCCGTTCGAAATTTAACTTGTGTCAAGTAATGGTAGATGTAGGTTACTGGTTCTATAGGATGACCTCATCCTAGGAGCCCGCCCAGAAACTATACGTGGGCGTCATATTCTTTATTATTCTAATACACACATCCCTCAATCCCGCAACACGCTTCCAATTTGCATTCGTCCGTGGTTTAAAGTGGTCCCATCGGGTTACCGGAGTGGTAACGTGTCAACAGAGGGTTAAACCCACCAAATACAATCATTTAGCACCAGTTACTCACGCTGAGGCATTCCATCGCCGTCCCCGCCTGGTGCTGAAATGCCATTTTGGCACACATCTCACAGCCTTTTTTGGGTTACGTGTTATTCTTAAGCGAACTGCACGACGGCACTATTATTTCGCTTCTCTACGAAGGTTATATTAGCAATTTACCACCTTCCACCTCCTATTCGCCTTCTCCCATCCAACTCTGATCCGTACTGATTCTTGTATTCTCTGATTCACGGATGATTACGCGCATGGGTTACCTCGTATCTATCTGGGTGACTGAATACTGACCAGCACAGATCACAGATTAATACCTTGTACCACAGATCATTTATATCCTTGTACAAATCGAGCTAGAGTTGTAACTGCGGAGAGTTGTGGAGAATACGTGTACGATGTCGAAAGTTGTCGATTGACAATGACATCCTAATGAAATAGCATACAAAATATTTTGCGATGGCAACGCATGGGCATGTCTAGCTAATAAAATGCGAGAGAAAATTTTAATTATATATAGTTCATAAATTGAACAAAAATGGGCAAGGTTCAGATGTTTGAAAAAGGTAGCTACAAAAATTGATTCGTTTGTCGTTGAAGAGTGGCTACAAGACGGTATCGAAACGTTGGTCGAAGAACACCCAGTGAGGGAGCGCAAAATGCTAATAGAGCGCAATCCCCAGTGATAATTGGTTACAATCACATTCAATCCAAGAGCTGCTTCACTTCTATCCTGCTCCGTTTCGTACCTAGAAACCCAAAATTAAACACACTGTCCGCCGTTGTTTCAGATGCGTATGACCCTTGGCATTTGGACTTTACCGCGGTGAACGAATCATATTTAGCTAAGTGATTATATGCAGTGTTTTGGGTAAGGCCATATCATATATGTTCTGCAAATCAATTTGCTCTGATTTCAAATAGACGAATTATTCCGTAGTCTCTATAAAATTGTAGTAAGCACAGCCCTACGAAGGATAGTGACACCAGCGGGGGTGCAAATTAGATCTTTATTGATCCTCAGCTTCCTAGGAATAAGTAATCATTCATCCGAGGAGTTACAATGTTCATTAACTATGCCGAGAAATGATACATAGACCCTTATTGCATAATTACAGCTGCAGCTGGCTCTAAAAACGACACGTGCGTAGCAAACCATAATCGAACAGTTTGGAACGATTGCAGAGCAACTTTTTTCGCTTCACGCACACGCGGATGTGTGGTTCTTGAACTCTAAGGCTTTACTTAAGATAACGTGGCCTAACAAAACAAATTGATAAAACTACCGGTGATAAATCAGTTTCATTTGGTTCCACTTTCAAACAAATGATTTGTAGTGTGCAGTATAAGAATGCACCTTTGTTTATGGATTAGCCATAGCTCCAGACTTTAGATTGTTGAATTATGTAAAAGGTTGTCATAGCGCATTCGATTATCGGGTACTTAGGGCCTCTTGTTTGTTTAAGGTGCATTCTGCATTGTCAAAACCTAGATGGCTCAAATACATATATGCTACAATTATAAATTTACAATGTGCTGTTCTCTGGGTGTTAATTAAATACACATGTTGAGAGAGATGGTGAAACTAGTTCAGGATGTGGTCATGATACATTGAGTGGTGCTGAACCTCTCAGTTCTAATATGGCCTCTGCCTTGTGTTGATAGAGTGACTGCACAGCCCAGTGCCTTTTCTCCAAACAACTGTTTCTGGCACCTCAAGGAAACAATGAAAGACTGCTTTTGTTGTTTGAAAACACACCTGCTTGAGAGAGCTGATAGCAAAGAAATCTTGTATGTGGGATTTCAGGTTCTCACATCAGTGTTGCTGAAAATTCAGTTCTGGGATGTGATGCTGTAACACAGTGTCACATCCCACAACTACAATCACTCTGTTTCAAGGACTGTCTTTTACCTGCCATTAACCCTAAGTTTCCATGCTGTATGCATCTTCCTGGGATTACTGCTTCACTTCAACCCTTCTGAGTGAAAGACCAGAATATAAAAGGTTTTGTCACAGGGAACTACACGAGGTCTTGTACAGCTTCAATAAGAAAGAAAAAAATGTACTGCATTTAACCATCAAAATCTTACAGAATGAATGCAGACTGTACAAAAAATAAATGTCTTTTTAAGTTCTTTACTCTGAAAATTAAAACAGTACAGACTGCAAGCAGTCTCCTCACTCCCCTTTAAAAATTAAAGAAAAAGTAATTATTTAAACTGCTGCAGTACAGGGACAATATTTTAATCTGGCAAAAATCATTAGTTCAGGAGGATGAACTCTATAATATGACGTCACACCTCAGACATTCTGAAAAACATATACTGTTGTCAATTTCCCCAGCTCGACTTCCATGTCCAAGGAATGCATTTCTTAAATGTAACACATGTCTGCACGCCGAAGACAACCACTTCCAAAACCATCTTTAAATACAGTGCGTAAAAACTTAATATTACAGTGACACCTCGGCTAACGAAGATAATTCGTTCCGGAATCACATTCGTTAGCCGAAACGTCTTTGTCAAACACATACAGACGGAAAAGATAAGCTCCTGGAATGGCCCGACCATTCATGTTTGCTGCTTTATGTTAGCACGCACATCCACTAAAACATTCATTAGCCAAATCCATATTCGTTAGCCGAGTCCGAAAAACAGCGAAAAAATCTTTGTTAGCCGAAAAATTCGTCAGCAGGGTCACTCGTTAGCTGAGGTATCACTGTAATTGCAACTAACAGGATGTAAATGTGTGGAACCTGCCTCACAACAAATTGAGAACAGCAGTCCTATCCTAGCAATTGACCAACTTAATGCACAAATTCTTGTTTTATAATAAGTTTATTATATTTCTCCACATGTTTTGAGCACTGTTGTGTTCATCATGAGGAGGTCAAATTGTATTATACAGCATCTGGTATCATCACACTCTGTAGGTGGCTGTCAACAGTGCTCGAAACATGTACAGGAATATAATAAACTTATTGTAAAACAAGAATTTGTGCATTAAGTTTGTCAATTGCTAGGATAATACTGAGATGCACGGTCAGCAAAACATCAAAATTTGGAACAGCAGTGTTCGCTGTGCTGTCTGCTGTTACACCAAATGGCCTGAGTGAAGTGTGATGCAATTTGATAAAAAAAATAATGTCCCTGTATACGGTCTGACAGACAGTGTACTAACTAATATTATGACCAATATAACTGACTGAAACTGATCTTGCTTAACTCTTCATGTATGTTATGCAATTCAGCCACCCTCTATACATTACAATGCCGTCAACATAAGTCAGTACACAACCCTGTAGATTGTGGTATCTCCACAACATAGTACAGAAAAGAACAAATTATATGTGAGTGTATGTTATCTCTCTTGGCCAGCATCTGATGATGGTCTGTAATGCCTACACACATGCATGGTCAACTCATCTGGTGATACAAGACTCAACATTTTGTAGCTGAACATATTCCATCCATGATGTTGGGTTCAGTCTTTGTCAGCAATGATATTTTCACAGAGCTATGGTTCCTCCAGGCACTGTCTGCCCTGTGCGAAGCCAACTCCTAGTATCTCACAGTGAAGTCCCTACTGAACACCCGGTCTGCTCCTGTGCTAAAATATTTGTACTGCGATCAGCTCAGGAGCACGACTTTGACCTTGGCAAGGGTTGCACAAAGACAAAGTCAGACCATTAATTTATGACCCACAATCAATGTATTCCAGTACAAACACAATGGGCTAAAATACAGGTTTTTGGAAGGTAAAGTTCACCCTAGAACAGGCCACGAAGGTCCAGAGGGGGAGCAGATGTATACCTCTACTCTTTCTTTAACCTCGGTGCCAGATGAGGGTGGGTGGTCAACGCCACCCCCCAGCTGCTTATACCCCCAGGGAAAGAGACCTGGTACCCATTGTATAGGAGGCTGGGTGGGCCCCAGGGCCGGTCTGGAGAGGTGCAGAAAATTTTGCCCCCACCAGGATTTGATCCCCAGACCGTCCAGCCTGTAGCAAGTCACTATACTGACAGAGCTATCCCAGCCCCACAGTTTCTTGGTGCTTAACAAAAATGGAAAGAGGAATAATTAAGTGCATTTGAAAGGAAGGCACTGAGGAAAGTGTTTGGGCATCTTAAGAAAGGTGAAGTCTGGTGCACACAAATATAGAGAATTATACACACTGTTTAACCCCTCAGCGACGGAGGGCATTTAAATTCCTACTTACTCCACGGACGGAGGAGTTTTAAATTCCCTAATGACGAAAACGCAACCATCGATTTAAAAAAATATTATTCGCACGCTATTGATCTGATTTTTCTAAAATTTACAGAGAAGAATCTTAAAACTCTACAGATACAGCATAATAATTTTCGTTACCTTAGTAATTAAGCTTCGTGTGGTACAGCTCAAAACATTCTTCTAAACAGAGGCCC
>Ga0123355_10002479_pt1 | contig 26141 bp, 26 predicted proteins | sample TergutEmb28metaG_3_FD_89872 | JGI IMG/M metagenome (GOLD analysis project Ga0123355, IMG submission 89872) | Embiratermes neotenicus P1 segment gut microbial communities from Petit-Saut dam, French Guiana - Emb289 P1 | ecosystem: Host-associated > Arthropoda: Insects > Digestive system > Gut ...
TAACTCCTTAAATGATTTTGAAGACAGCCCTTTAAAATGTATCTCTGTTTCGATAGAACCACTTCGTCATGTCAACGGATAATTCATGTTGACCTTGCGGCGCGTAAGCCGCCGCAAATGTCAGCTCTATAAAAACAAACATATATGGGATGGCTTTTATTTCGTTTTCCGTTAGTTCAAATACGCTACTATACCCTTCAAGAACGCCACGGAAGATATCGCGCCAGATTGTGACGCGGGATTGGTCTTGATAATTATCAACGAGCAGATTTGCCCCCAAATAACAAAGATCATGCAATCGGACATTTTTTTGACTGTTATCAAAATCAAGATATCCGCAAAAATCCCTGCCGTTGAAAAGTAAGTTCCACATATGTACATCCCGATGAATAAGCTGGCGGGGCAGTGTTCTATACAGAGGGCCAAAGCTATAGCAGTAATCTATTATTTCTTGTGATATCTGAACATTATTTTCTTTTATTCTTTTCAAAATCCAGTCATCAAGTTCGTTCATATAGTCCGCGTCATAACATTCAAATTCATCACCAATTTTGCCTAACGCCAAATGTAAATCAGCAACAAGCTCTCCTAGCATAATGCCGTTTTCATACGGGACATCGGCGTATGGGTCAAGATAATGACCGTCAATTTTTTCCATAAGAGTATAATAAACATCGTCTATTTGAACATAACGCTTTCCGTCAGGCGCTGTAAGAAATTCCGGGACAGGTGTTTTTTCTTTTATCAGCAAATCACTGAGCAGAATGCTTTTGTCAAGCTGAGCTTTATCAGAATTTGTTTTCAGGATATATTTGTCATCAATGCTCCACGCACTTTTATATATCTGCTCAACTCTTTCGGGAGCGTAGATGCCGAACATAGCCAGTATCTCTTTTGTCTCCGTCATTTGTCCTCCTACGTCGTATATAGCGAATAGAAAATCTTAAACGTCTTTTCCATCCCTTCTGAGAAAGGTGTGTAGTTGAAATCGAGAGTTTGGGTGATCTTCTGCCCGTTGTAGATTGCGTCCTCGGTCAGCGGGAATGGGAATGGGATTTGCTTTTCCGCCGCCTCTTGTGTTGTGAACTCGCGCGTTTCAAACGGGCCGCTGTTATAGCGTTCAAAATCCGCTATCAACTGCTGATAGGTTAAATCTTCAACCCCGGCCAGGTTGAATATCTCGTTATACGCACGGGGATTCCCGATACAGGCCATAAGCGCGTCGGCGACGTCAAGGACATAGACAAAGTTGAACCTCGCCGTCGCGTCAGCGGGGACGGGGACGACGTTTTTTCGCGCAATCATCTGAATGTAGAATGACTCGCGCGGTGAGTAATTGAACGGGCCATAAATAAATGCCGGGCGGAGTATGGTGTACTTTATGTCCGCCTTTTCACAGCTTTCAATAAGCTCCCGCTCAAGCAGGAGTTTTGCGCGCGGACTCCCAAACTCCGGCGGGTTTTTGCTGTCTTCGGATGCATTAATCACCGGTGAAGTCTCAGACGGGAGCACGGTGCCAGGGGCATAGACTCCGGCGGTGCTGAAAAAGATATACTGCTTTATCCTGCCGCCCAGCGCGTCAATCACCGGCCTGATATCACCCGGCTTGTGTGCGCAAAAATCAATAAGTGCGTCATATGTGATATCAGGCACAAGCCGCGCGATCATTCTCGGACTGCGCCTGTTGCATTTGTACTCGGTCACGCGGTCAAGCTCCATCGGGAAATTGCCCCTGTTGACCACGTGCAGGTTATACTTGCCGTTTTTTGACGCCTGAATACAAAAGACTCTGCCTGCAAACACACTTCCGCCGATAACAAGAACATTTTTCATAATACAATCCCCTACAGAAAGCGGCCTGTCGAACCTTTGCGGAACGACAGGCCGCAAGTTTACACATTGCGGTTACTTGCTATAGTTTTCGCGTGAACGGATATAGAGTTCTTCCCTATACGCGGGGGTGAGCACCTGGCCGCCGTAGTAGTTCAGGATAGACGGCTTACCCGGCTGGCAGAACTTATCCGCGTATTCACGGGCCAATCTGCGCTGATCCGCTTCTGAAGTCGTCGCGGGATCAAATTGCTCCGGAATGACGCCTATTATCATTTGGTCGCCGTACAGCTCATACATCTTGTGCGTGTCGTTCATCGCCTGCGGACACCAGAAATCCCACCCGGCAGCAATTATATTCGGCACTTGCTTCAACGCCATGCCGCAGCTGTGCAGTTCACAATATTTGCCCTTAGAGTGCAGGAAGTCGGTGATCTTTCTCATGTAAGGCACAATCATTTCCTCGGCGACTGCCGGTGAGAAGAATGTCTCTTTCTGTGAACCCCAGTCATCATGGAAGCAGAAGCAGTCAATCAACGGGAAGTAAGTGATATATTTTTCGAATATCTTGATGTAGAGGTCGCTTATCTTGTCGAACAAGTCTTTGACCGCTGGTTTCTGGTCTTCGTCGAACAACGCCATAACTGCGCCCTCGAAGTCCATGAAGGAAATAAGCCGCTCATATAATCCTGTTTGGAACCAGGTGATGTTGAAAGCGTCATCTTTTAAGAACGTGCCGTTGTTCCGGGCTGCTGCGCCCTCCCAATCCCAGGAGTCAATATCCGGCCAGACGATTTTGTCGTACCACTCGTTCGCGTCTTCCATAAACGGCTCGCCGGGGCGAACCATTGAGCCTGTGGCCATCGGGACGTATTCCCAATCAATGCCAAACATATCGAGACCGCCGCCCTCTGTCAGCGGATTAATCATCTCGGTTTCAATAACAAACGCACGTGCGACGTTATCGGGCAAAAGCTTCGGTGTGAATATGCGTCCCTCAGCAAGGCTGATTATCTGCCAGATAGGCTCACGCCGCATCAGCGCGAGATATCCCTCTCTCGCCGGCACGGGATAGTCAAAAATCTGCAAGCCGGGCACATAGGGGGAGCCTCGTGTCTCTCCGACAACTTTCAGCTCTTTAGGGTCAAATTTCGGTACCATAGTATAGAGTCCTCCGTTAAATTTTTTGTGGGGACATCCCCCTTCGTGTGCGAAGGGGGCCTTGGACGAGGGCCGGGTGTTTGGACGGGGTGCAACGGGACACCGAGGACGGCGTCCCCTGCATTGGCCGTTCGGATTGACTATGTTCTGTTCGGCAAAATCCAAAACCCCTCATTCTTCGTCCTAAGCCCTCTTCACGCATGAAGCGGGAAAGGGGGATGTCCTTACTTACTATAATTAATGCGGGATTGCTTATACAACTCTTCTCTGTATGCCTTGTTAAGCATCGTCAGGCCAAAAGCGCTTAAGACTGACGGTTTTTTCGGGTTGCAGAACTTATTCGCGTATTCACGCGCCGCTTCTCGCTGCGCTTCCTCAGACTTATCGGCCGGGTCGTAAGTTTCAGGTATGACGCCTATGAGAATTTTATCACCGTACAGCTCGTAAATCTTATGCGTGTCGTTCATTGCCTGGCCGCTCCATGAATCCCAGCCGGCGGCGATCATGTTCGGAACTTGCTTGAAAAGCTGACCGCAACTGTGCAGATCGGCAAATTTGCCCTTGGAGTGGATGTGGTCAGTGACCATTTTCATATAAGGCACAATCATCTCCTCGGCGATTGCCGGCGAGAAGAACGTCTCTCTCTGTGAGCCCCAGTCATCATGGATGCAGAATCCGTCTATCTCCGGGAAGCATTCAAGATATTTGTCTATAAGCTTGATGTAGAGTTCAGACAACTTGGTAAAAAAGGCTTTTACAGCGTCCTGCTGGTCCTCGTCAAACACAGCCATGACAGCGCCTTCAAAATCCATGAAAGATATAAGCCGCTCATACCAGCCGTTCATTATCCAGCAGACGATAAAGTTATCTGTGGAGAGGAATTCTTTATTCACCTTCACGGCCTCTTCCCAATCCCAAGCGTCAATATCGGGCCAGACAACTTTGTCTGCTATCTCGTTTGCGTCTTCGATAAACGGTTTGCCCGGACGGACCATGGAACCGCCGGCTTGCGGGACATATTCCCACTCAATGCCGAACATATCCGAGCCGCCGCCTTCAGTCATGTTTATTCCGGTTCCATCCATAATAAACGCCCTTGCGACATTGTCCGGATGTACACGGGGGCAGAACATCGTCTGCTCCGTCCCAGACATTTGCCAGATGGGCTGCCGCTTAAGCAGCGAAATAAACCCCTCTTTCGGCGTTACGGGATAACTGAAAATCGGTGTAGGCTCCGCGCCGGGCAAGAATCCCGGAACTTCTCTGACCACGGTTAGCTCTTTCGGGTCAAATGCTGGTACTGCCATATTTATTTCCCTCCCTGAATTAATATTATAAGATTTGCTACAATTATACAGGGTATTGCGCGCGTGGTCAATCATTAAAATTGATTTAAAAAGCCCAACTGTTTAAATATTTTTCCTGATCCTCAGTCAACTTGTCGATCGAAAATCCGCAGGAGTCAAGCTTCTTCCGCGCTACCTCAAGGTCTGTCGTCTCCGGAACAGGGATAACGCCGGGTTCCATCCGCGCGTGATTCTCTGCCAAAAATTTGGCGGACAACGCCTGGATTGCGAAGCTCATGTCCATGATCTCAACGGGATGCCCGTCGCCTGAAGCCAAGTTGACCAGCCTGCCTTCCGCCAGGACGAAGATTCTCCTGCTGTTTTCAAGTGTATAGCCCGCTATATTTGGCTTCTCCTCGCGCTTCGGCGCGTTTGCGTCAAGCCAATCGACATCTACTTCAACATTGAAGTGCCCCGCGTTGCATAGTATCGCACCGTCTTTCATCTTGTCAAAATGCCGCTTTGTGATAACACCGGCGCACCCGGTCGCCGTTATAAAGAGGTCGCCCAGACCGGCAGCGTCATCCATCGGCATTACTTCAAATCCATCCATCACCGCCTCCAACGCCTTGACCGGATCAATCTCCGTAACGCAAACCCGCGCGCCGAAGCCTTTGGCTCGCATTGCTATCCCTTTACCGCACCAGCCGTACCCAGCGATGACGACATTTTTCCCGGCAACAATAAGGTTTGTCGTCCTGTTGATCCCATCCCAGACTGATTGGCCGGTTCCGTACCGATTGTCGAACAGATATTTGCATCGCGCATCATTGACCGCGATCATCGGAAATTTCAGGGTTTTGTCAAGAGCCATAGAGCGCAGGCGCTTTATTCCGGTGGTAGTCTCCTCACACCCGCCGTACACGCCCGGAATCAGGTGCTGAAGCTTTGTGTGCATGATATTAACAAGGTCGCCGCCGTCATCGATGATTATATTCGGGCCGCATTCCAGTGCCGAGGTCAGGTGACGGTTATACACCTCCTCCGTCGCGCCGTATCGGGCGTAGACCGCCATGCCGGCGGCGTCATTGCCTCCGACGGCAAGGGCTGCGGCAACATCGTCCTGTGTTGAAAGCGGATTGCATCCGGTCGCATGCATTTCGGCACCTCCGGCGGCCAAAACACGGCAGAGACAGGCTGTTTTCGCCTCCATATGCACCGATAATGTAATCTTCATGCCCTCAAACGGCCGTGTCTTCTCAAAATCAGATTTGATCGCGTTTAAAAGCGGCATGTTCCGCCATGCCCACGCTATCTTTTGCTCTCCCGACGGGGCCATCGATAAATCGCATACATCACTCATCTTGTGCCGATCCTTTCGCATATCTTGTTGACTTCATAGACTACACGCGCACTGTCGATATTTGCAAACTCCCTGTTTTCCATCAGGATTTTGCCGCCGACTATGACAGCCTCAACCTCGCTACCGTTCGCGGAATACGCTAATGCCGCGACGGGGTCATTCACAGGCTGCATATTCGGGCGATCCAAGTCCAGTATGCAGAGGTCGGCAATGTACCCCGGCTTGATTTCTCCCAGATTATTGATCCCCATCGCCGCCGCACCGTTCTTTGTGGCAATATTGAATCCCTCCCGCGCACTGATTGCTTGTGCGTTGTGGTTTACGCCCTTGTGTATCAGCGTCAGCATCGACAAATCCCGGAACATGTTCAGCGAATTGTTAGACGCGGCGCTGTCGGTTCCAAGCGCGATTTTTACCCCGGCTTTCAACATTTTCATAACAGGCGCGACGCCGTTGGCAAGTTTGAGGTTACTGACCGGATTTGTCACCACATGCACACCGCGATCTGCAAGAATTTCAATATCGCTGTCTGTAAGATGTACACAGTGGGCCGCAACTGTTGTGCCGGTGAGAAGCCCTGCCCTGTCAAAGAGTTCCGTGGGCGTGCAGCCGTATCTTTCGCGTATTGTTTCGTTTTCGGCAAGGCTCTCTGATATATGCGTGTTAATCGGCAAAGCTAATCGCTTCGCCTCGGCGGCGATTTCACGCTGATACCCTTCATCGCAGGTATACGGCGCGTGCGGGGCCAGCATGAAGCTGATGTTATCGTGGCCTTTCCATTTCTCAATCTCCTCCAACGCTGTCCGCAATCGCCGCTCTCCGGCTTCCGGATCATCCGCGCCGCCTAAGAGCCCGCGCGACTGAACAGTCCGTATTCCCGTCTCCTCCGCCGCGCGGGAGCATTCGTCAGGATGGTACATATCAATAAATGATGTGGTGCCGTTTCTCAGCATCTCCATAATCGCCAGCATTGTACCCCAATAGCAATCTTCCGGCTCCAGCTTTTCCTCCAGCGGAAAAATCCGCCCAAAAAGCCAATCGTTGAACAGTAAATCATCCGCGCAGTTACGAAAAATCGCCATCGGCGCGTGAGTGTGCGCGTTGATCAGGCCGGGTATCAACAGCTTTCCTGCACCGAAAATAGTCTTGTCGGCACGGAATCCGGCAGGTTCTTCAGACACAGAGACAATCAACCCGCCGCTTATATAGACAGAGCATGTCTCCACACCATCGGGCAACACGGCGAGTATGTCTTTGATTAGTATATTCATTGCAACAGCCCCTTAAAAAAGTAAGTATATTCCAATTCAGATATGGGAACAATGTCAAAAAACATGATAGAAACCGGGAGCGTGATTATTATGGTAAAAGGCATAACCCGCCGCGTCATTGTGATAAAATCGCCGGATCGCAGGCTTTTTGAGGAAGCCATATTCATCGTCAGGGAAGACGCGCTGACAGAACCTGGCGTTACGCCGGATGATATCATCAAAGAAGCGCAGGACGTCGCGGATAACTACATCCGCAGCAATCTTAAACCGAAACGCTTAAAGCTTCCGCCATCAGTGTTTGCACTGCTGGGCGCGGGAGTTACCGGGGCGATATGGCTGTTGGCTTGGATGTTTTGGTAGGGAGTGCGTCTCGCAATATACAACTCCCTGTAGGGGCGATTATCAATCGCCCGCGGGTGACCGGGGTGGTCGCCCCTACAGATCCATCACCCGTTGCAATTCGCGCTTCGGGAAGCCTAACTCAATCTCAAATCCGCGCTGTTCCAGCCAAGCAATGATTTCACGCCACATCTCGATTGCTTTTTTGTTTTTACCCAATTCCTCGTAAAGATACGCCTTTGCGAACAGATTGTCCGGCATTTCCTTATCCGCTTCATACGAAGCGTCCCAGTATGCAATCGCTTCTTCATATCTGCCGAGCATCTTTAGATAATGCCCCCCGTTATGCAGCAGATACGTGTTTTTAGCGTCAACTTTCAGTCCGGCTTCTATTGTTTCCCAGCCTTTATCGTGTTGCTCGCAGTAGTGCGAATATGCGGTGGCCAGAAAGACATAATTCTCAGCAAAATCCGGCTCTTCGGCGATAGCCTTTTGATAAGCGTCAATGCTCTCTTGCCCCCTGCCGTTTCGGGCAAGCAGTTTTATTAGCTCCATCCGGCTGACAAATCGGACATCTCTGTTATCGCTCACTTTGCCAATGGGTCGACTTCCGGTTTCGGCGGCTTGAATCGCTTCGTTGAAATATTCTTCCGCCTGCTTAACAAGCTTTTGGGAATGCAGATCCTGCAGTATCGCGTAATCCATCAAGTCATATTGTGTGAAGTCTCCGCTATCAAACAGACTCCGATACGCGCTTTCAGCGAGTGCATAATCATCGGCGCCGCGGGTGTCATCATATACAGAGGCCAACCGACCTGCTATGCTGTGATAGACGGTCATGCGGTTTCTGAACAATTCATCAATACTCACGCCGAAGAAATCTGCGATTGCGGGAAGCATCACGGTGTCCGGAATCGCTGCGCCGCGTTCCCACTTGCTGACAGATTGAAAGGTAATGCCGAGCTTATCGGCAAGTTGCTGCTGTGTGACATTCTGCTCATCCCTGAGTTTTTTGATATTTTTGCCTATTGCTATGTTGTTCATTTTTCATTCCTCCAAATGGCTTATTTGAGTTTACCATAAATGAAGGTGCGAGAAAAAGCAATAACCGCTAAAGGGAAGTGCATCACGCCTGGGTTGAGTAGGGGCGGTCATCCCCTACGGATTCCAAATCCCGGACGCGTCCGCTGCTTTCAGGCTTTCATCAATATCACCTAGCAGGTTGATATGCCCCATTTTCCGGCCGTCCCTTGCTTCGGCTTTGCCATATAAGTGGAGCTTTCCTCTCGGCAAAAGTGGTATATAAGGCGCTAGATTACTCGGCTGTTTCTGATCCATGTGGTCTCCTAAAATATTCATCATCACAACTGGCGTATGCTGCCGGGGATCACCCAGCGGGAGGCCGCAGATGGCCCTGACATGCTGCTCAAACTGGCTTGTCTCACAGGCGTCTATCGTGTAATGTCCGGAATTGTGCGGCCGCGGGGCAAGCTCATTGATATAGATCTCGCCGCCGATGACGAACATCTCAATACCCAATACGCCTATGCTGTCTAAACTCTCAGCTATCTTGCAGGCGTATTCTATGGCACGGGCTTCCAAGTCTTTTGATATCCGCGCCGGGACTATGCTCTGGATTAAAATATTGTCACCGGGTTGATGTATATTCTCCGCCACAGGGAAAACGGAAATTTCCCCGGTGGTGCTGCGTGCGATGATAACCGATATCTCCTTTGTAAAGGGCATGAACTGCTCCAGAATGCACTCATACTTAGAAGCGATTTCTTCGGCTTTTGCTATATCATCCTCAGATTTGATAACAGCTTGTCCCTTGCCGTCATATCCGCCCATTGTCGTTTTCAGCACACTTGGGAAGAACACTTTTTCACGGAACGTTTCCAAGCTGTCAATCAGATGAAAATCCGCCACGGGAATCCCCATATCTCGGAGCGCCGATTTTTCCCTAAAACGACTTTGTTTTGTTTTCAGGACATTGCTGCCCTGCGGGAGATAGGCATGTTCCTCCAGATAAGCCAGCGCGTCATAGTCTATATTCTCAAACTCGAACGTAATCACATTACTGATTTCGGCGAGTTTTTTTATGGCATTCATGTCGTCATAGGCCGCTGTTATCTCTATGTCGGCGACTTGTCCGCATGGGCAGTTCGGCTCAGGCTCCAGCACAGCGACGAAGTAGCCCATGGCCTTGGCGGCCAGACACATCATTCTGCCCAGTTGTCCGCCTCCTATGATGCCTATAGTTTTATACGGCATAATTGTCATACTTATCAAAGCTCACTTTCCAATATGGATTTTGTTATATCAGCCCGCCTTGATTGCAACCGGCTATAGACTTCACTGTCGAACGCGCCGAGAATCTGCGCTGCCAGCAATCCTGCGTTTGTCGCCCCGGCGGTGCCGATTGCCACCGTTGCCACCGGTATGCCGCCCGGCATTTGTACGATTGACAACAGGGAGTCAAGGCCGTTCAGCGTTTTAGACTGCACAGGTACGCCGATTACTGGCAGATTTGTCTTCGAGGCTACCATTCCCGGGAGATGCGCCGCACCGCTGGCTCCCGCGATGATAACTTTAAGACCGCGGCCTGCCGCGGCCTCTGCGTAAGTGAACATATAATCCGGCGTGCGATGTGCGGATACCACTTTTTTTTCATAGGGAATCTCCAACTCCTCCAATATAAGGCAAGCGTGCTGCATTGTGCTCCAGTCCGAAGTGCTGCCCATGATTACCCCAACACGTATTTCCATAGCCGACTCCTTACAATAGTTATTTTATAAGTAATACATTTGTTATTTTAACAAAACACCGTATGTTTTTCAAGAAAGTTTTACAGGGTGTAGTGGGAAAACGCACTGAAGTTTTTCTTGTTTCCTCCCCGTCGGCGGGGGAAACAAATTTAAATCAGTGCAATTCACCCACACCCTTGCAGGGTACGCGTACTCAAAATTCATAATTTTGCATAGCATTTCTCCCCGACATCTGTTATACTGTAGATCACTACAAAAAGCAGGAGATATCTAATGAAAAAGATTATTGTCGCGGCGCTTTGCATCGTAATACTTATATCTTTCGCGGGTTGCGCGCAGACCGGCGAGTCCGATATGTCGTCTACCTACTTCGGCGGGGAATACGGCGAGGCTTTCTCCGCTTTCGGTCCCGGCGTTGTTATGATAAGCGCCGATGAATTCGAGATCACCTGGGGGGAGTTGTTCTTCCACATCGGAATGATAGTGGAGAGTCTGCGCAACCACTATATGCATCTGGATTTGGCGACCATTATGTCTGTCTACGCCGAGGATGTGCTGAACGAAGCTGTGCAGAGCGCCCTGCTGTTCCGTGTGCTGGAATACGGCGCACGTGAGGCCGGGGTCACGCTCAGCGATGAAACTCTCGCCATGCTGGACGCCGATATAACGGATGCGTTAGAACGTCACGACGGGGATGACGCCCTGTTCGACCAGTGGCTTTGGGACCATTTCAGCGCCTACAGCCGGGAACTTTATCTGTATCTGGCCAAAACATCGATGTTGTCCGAGCCGTTGATTATGCACATGTACGGCCCCGGCGGGCGGAATCTGCCGGATGGTGACGTGCAAACTTTCACCGCCGATGACGGGTACTTAATGGCCATGCACATCCTGCGTAACCACGATGATCTTGCATTAGGTCATGCAGAGTATCTCATAGACCGGCTGAACGCCTACAGCGGCACGGATCTTGTTGCGTACTTCGCTGAACTTATGTTTGCCTGGAGCGACGACCTCGGCGGTGTGCACCAGTTCCCGGGCGGATACCTGTTCCAGTACGGCGACATGGTGCCGGAGTTTTACTACGGCACCCGCAACCTTGAAATAGGCGAGGTCAGCGGGATCATAGAGTCCTACTTCGGCTACCATATAATTATGCGCATGCCGATAAACTTTGACACGGTACCTATGAGACTGCTGCAAATGAACCTCACGCTGCGCGAGGCGACGGCAATGAACCTGTTTGAAACCGGCCTGATAAGCCGGGCCGATAGTTTGGATTTGATATTTACGTCTGAGTTCGAATCGATCGATTTGGCGGAGATATTCAGCTATGCAACGGGGGCGGAGTAGGGTTCATCCCCCTTTCCCCTTCATGCGCGGGGGGGCTTTGGACGGGGAACCCGCAGAGTCGGGTGTTTTTCCCCGTCCAGCGGTTATCGAAACCCAAACACAGGACGCAGATCCCCACAACTAAACACACATAAAAGAGATGGAGAGAAAGATAATGAAACTCAGATACATACCAAACATAATTACACTCTCGCGGGTCGCACTGACTGTTGCGCTGATATTTATTGCCCCCCCGATGGGGCTTCTATCATTTGTGATATATTGCATCGCAGGCTTCACAGACATGATTGACGGACGTTTGTCAAGGAAAATCCCCAACGGCGAATCCAGGCTGGGGGCAGAACTGGACTCCTTTGCCGATATGCTTTTAATAGTAGTCGGTATCTTTGTGCTTATGCCTGCGATGCATGTATGGGGCTGGTTATGGTTTGTCGTTATCGGTGCATTGGTGTTTAAAATCCTGTCTGCAAGTATAAGCGGTCTGGTTAAGCACAAAAAAGTTTTGTTCACCCATACATTGGCAAACAAAGCGGCGGCACTGTTTTTGTTCATAGCCCCGATATTATACTTTACCCTCGGCGAACATATTGTTGTCAACATTTATTTTATTTTCTTGATCTCCTGGGTGTTCCTGGCGACGGTTGAAGAGTCTCTGATAAATCTGCTGTTAAAACACCCAAACACGAATATAAAGGGAATATGGAAAGTCCGGGCAGAGAATCGCGGGAATGTTGAGCATTGATAGGGACAACAAAACACCTGTCGCCTGCGGGCGGCACCCTCTTTACTAAAGAGGGCAAGGATTGACTATACGTTTTCCCCACCCTGCATGGAAGCAATAATAAAGAGAGGTAATCCCAAATGAAAAAACGAATCCTTATATTTTCACTGCTGCTAGTCGTATTATCCGCACTCCTGCTTGTCGGCTGCGCAGCGGAGACAAAGCCAGAGCCGGAACAGGAAACGATTCCGGAAGTTGAAGTTATTGATACGACGGAACCGAATCTGTATGAGCCGGAAGAACCCGATGAAGAATACGTGCCTGTGCCTGACGAACCTGAACCGGCAGTCGGCTTTGCCATCCACGGAGCAATCCACCGTGTGGAGTACGGCGATAATGTTGCATATATATTCGGCACGCTTCACGGCAGCCGCCCGGAATGGTTCCCGCTGTCGGATATAGTCGAAGACGCTATGGCACGGGCAGATGTTTTTGCGCTTGAGTTCGATATGTCAGACATGGGAGCGCTTGAAGCAGAGATGGAGGAGTTGATGTTTCTCTCTGATGGCCAGACTTGGGCCGACGTCCTGCCGCAGGCGGCGTATGACCATCTTGTATACGTCATCGCAAGCTACGAAATTCCTTATGAAGATGTGCGGAACATGAATCCTGTTCTTCTTGTCTACACCATCGCTTTGGAATTTATATCTCTGCTGTCAGATGTAGACATGATTACGACAGTAGATGGATATGTCCGGGACATCGCCCTGGCACGGGGTCTCCCCGTAATCGGCCTGGAGACTGTCGCGCAACAGATGGATATAGTTTTTAATCCGCCTATCGATGTCGCGGTGGAGCAAATTATGGAATTCTTGCCGCCGATGGAAATGCTGATGGAAATAATGAACAGCGACGAGGCATCGCTTGACGAGCTGGCGGATATGTACGAATCCAACGATATCTCGGCTATTGCCGAAGCGTTTGCACGCACGTCGTCCGTTGAAGCGACAATCGACAGCCCTGCCGGAATCTATAGTAGAGAGATAATTATGAACTACCGCTCCACCTATTACGCCAACGCTATTGCCCGTCTGTTGCGGGAGACGGAAGAACCGACCACTTTCTTTGTGGCAGTGGGGTTATCGCACGTAATGAGGTCATTGGGCGGCGAGGAGTTTACCGATATTGTGGAGCAATTGGGGTTGTTGGGATTTGAGGTCGTACCGCTTTGGTAGGATGTGTTTGTCGCACATGGTCAATCCGAACGGCCAATGCAGGGGACGCCATCCCCCGTCCAACCCCTCGTTTCCCAGGGGGGCAGTTTCCTGAGGGTTGAGCTGACAATCAAACTACGGGCGCGAAATTCGCGCCCGTTTGTTGTCCATGCCCTACCCCAGAAACATCGTGATATCATCCACCGTAATCCCCTGATGGAACGCCAGATTCAAGGCATAGCCGATAAACTTCGAGATATCATTCACCGATGTGTCGATATCCTTCGGCGTTACTATCATGTCGCCGCCGTAGTTTTCAAAGTCCTGCCGGCTGACCTCGCGGGAACCTGCCTTTTCGGCGATGTCGGCGGCGAGCGTTCCCGCGTCAACCACTGTCGGCACGCCGATTGCCGTCACGGGGATGCCAAGCGTCTCGGTATTAATCGCCATCCTGCCGTTGCCGACGCCGGAACCGGGGACGATTCCGGTATCAGCGAGCTGGACCGTTCGGCAAACTCGCTTGAATCTGCGGGAGGCGAGGGCGTCCACAACAATCACCCGGTCGGGGCGGATGCGCTCTGTCACGGCTTTTATCAGCTCGGCTGATTCCATTCCTGTAGTCCCCAGCACGCCGGATTCCAACACCGACACGCGGCGCAGCATACCGAACTCTTCCGGCATTTTATCCACTAGGTGGCGCGTGACCATCGTATGCCGCGCAGTCATCGGCCCGATGGCGTCCGCTGTAATCGCGGAGTTGCCAAGGCCGACAACAAGAGCTGAATCCCCCGGCTCCATTTGAATAAGTTCTTCAATCTCCTGCGCTAATGCAATGCTCCCGGCATTGAACGCCCCCTCTTCGCGGTTAATGAATCTATCCAGCTCCACGGTGATGTATGTCCCCACCGGTTTGTTGAGTTCCCGCGCGCCCTGTTCGTCCGTTATCCGCACGGTGGTTATATCAAACCCGGCGACATTTTTGTCCCGCGCGATAACGCCGGGCAGCTCCGTCTGCGCCTCGGCAGATTCCGCCCATATTTCCCGTGCTTCGACCGCCAGGTCGGTTCTGATCGTCCACATTTGTTGTATACCTCCGGTTTTTGCTGTTAGCGTTGCCGTATGGGTGCGGTATTATACGTGTGCCGCGCCGTCCCTGTATGGCGCGGTATAAAAACTGTTGGAATGTATTTTATAATTTTTGGAACAAATAATGGGAATACTACGTCATACTGTTTGAAAGCTTTCAAAAATATAAATGCGAGGTACAGATTATGAAGAATTTAAAGAAAGCGCTGCTCTTTGCGCTTGCGGCCGCGATGCTTTTACTAACCGCGTGCGGCGCGGCAAACACAAACGATGACCAACTCCCGGAGGAGAACTACCCGAATTATGAACAGCCCGTCACACTGCCGCAAGACATTGACCCGGACGATGTTTACACGGATTACGAACCGGACTTAGATGCGGATTTTGATCCGGATTATGTTTGGCCCACAATTTTTGTCAACGGCGAAGGTTTGCCGGGTGTAGATCACATAATCATCGGCGATGATATCTTCCCCACCCATGTCCCACTTGTGCCGGTGGCGACAGCCCTTGGCGTGAACTCAATATATACGTTGGACGCATATCCCCTGGTAGTTATGCTGGAGGGCTTGAACGGCGATATTTCGTTCACGGTAGGCTCTGAGGATTTTACAGTCAACGGCGAAACTATTACACTTAACCAACCCTCGGTTGCGATTGACGGCGTGGTCTATGTACCTGTCGTGTTTTTCCGCGATGTCTTCGGCGGCAGCGCGTTTTCATCCGGCGGTGAGGTTCATATCAGCGCTGAAGCTGATGAAATGATGTAATAAGTGTCCCCCAATTAAGCTATAAGCTGCAAGAATGAGGCACGTCTGTATTGACGCGCCTCATTCCTACTTGAACACGATCTTCCTGATGGTTTCAACCGACAAATTGTATTCATCCGCAAGATGCCCGATGGACATCTTTTCCAAATACTTCGTTCTGATTTCCGCGTTACGTTCCTGAAAATACGCCCGCGAACCGCTTGCCTCCCCCCACTTTTTTCGTTCCCTGTCTTTTGGGAAGTACAAAGTATCCCCGGCGGCATATTTCTGCACTTCTTTCAGCAAATTTTCAGGCAGAACGTCGGAGGCGTTTTTGTATTTCATGTTGCGTACCTCCGATGGTTATCAATTCGCTTTTAAAAAATCTTCCACGGTTTCGTATTCATCAAGCTCAACGCCGTTTTCTTTGATCGCCTGTCTGAATTTTTGTTCAACGAACTCAGCCCGCTTGCGGAAACTAGCCAAGTCATTCGCATTGAATGCGCCAAAGATATCAACATCGGTGATTCCGAATTTTGCGCCCCAATCACTGACCTCGTTTTGCAGATTACAGCACCAGATATAAGCGTTGACAGGATCACCCGCATCGCACCAGTGATAAACCCTGCGCCATGTATAAATTAGCTCCTGATACCAAGCGGCAAGTTCTAAAAAGTCTTGGACGCTTGTTTTCGGAGTAGGTTTTTCCTGGTCGTCAAGAAAAATCTTCGTGTTTTTTATCAGTTCATGGCAAAGGCGCTTTTGTTTGTCAGGGGATGCTTCCGTGATAATTTCCCTGTACAGCTTCGTGAAATCCACGGGGACTTTAGTCATGTCAGCCAGTTCTTGCAGCTGATTTGTTTGCCCATGCTTGAAATAGCGCCCATTGACAAAAGCCACCGTGATAGCAAGCAAATCGCAGATATATCCGGTATTTTCGCGCACTTTGTACAGCTTTTCCTCAAACAAGGTGTCCTGATAGATTTCCCTTACCGTGTCAAACCATTTTTTCGCGCGTTCAAGCATATACTGAGGGTTTTGAATATTGGCCTGTAATCGCGCTTGAAGGCTCGTGAATCTTTGTCTGTCTTCTTCGCTTCGCGCCCAGAGGATTGCGGAGTTTGCAAGACAGGTCGTATTGTATTCCTTGACGTCAGCCATGCGCTCAATACGCTCCCATGACATAGGGAATAAATCATAGCCTATGCCGTCCACGATGAACGTTCTCGCCAGGCCGTTCGCCCTGTTTGTCGCGGGGATATAGAAACTGAAAGCCGCGGCTTCCATGTCTTTTTCAAGTTTCAGCATCTTATGCTCAAGCAAAAGGCATACATCGTCACGGTATTCGGCCTCGATTTTCTCAACAGCCCATTTCGTTAAACATGCATCGTTCTTGTTCATTTTTAAACCACCTTTTATTTTTTGTCAAGCGCTTGCGTATACAGAGTAGCATTTATAGCTGTAATCATCAATGCCATATTTGGTTAGAATCGTTTTATACCCTTCGTCTTATGATATAAAAACCGGCTTGAAATTTAGATTTCAAGCCGGTTTTTGATTGTAATCTTTGAGAATATTCTAATCCGTCAATCCTTGTTCCTGACGCTCTTTTATCGCGTCCCTGCGCGAGAGATTTACGCGCCCACGGTCGTCGATTTCCATGACTTTTACCCAGGTCATGTCGCCTTCATTCAGCACGTCCTCAACCTTTTCAACTCTGCGGTTTTCAAGCTTTGAGATGTGAACCATCCCGTCCTTGCCGGGCACAAGCTCTACAAACGCACCGATTGGGATAATCCGCACGACTTTGCCGTAATACAGCTTGCCGATTTCCGGGACGAATACGATATCGTCAATCATCTTCTTGGCGGCGCGGCACGCTTCGATATCGGTTGAGGAAATGAACACGCTGCCATCGTCCTCGATGTCGATTTTCGCGCCGGTTTCCGCTGTGAGCTTCTGTATAACTTTGCCGCCTGAACCGATGACTTCCCTGATCTTATCGGGGTGAATTTGCATAACTATCATCTTCGGCGCGGTCGGAGCCAGCTCTGATCTCGGCTCCGATATTACCGGCAGCATTATTTCGTCTAATATCTGTATCCGCGCCTCACGTGTGGAGGCAAGAGCCGATTCTATAATTGGCATTGTCAGTCCGTCGTTTTTCAGGTCCATCTGGATAGCTGTAATACCTTTTTTCGTACCGCCGACTTTAAAGTCCATTTCGCCGTGGAAATCTTCAACACCCTGGATGTCAATAAATGTCGTCCAGTCATCTCCATCGGAGATCAGACCGCAAGAAATTCCGGCAACCGGGGCTTTAATCGGCACGCCGGCATCCATCAGCGCCAAGGTGGAACCGCAGATCGCCCCCTGAGACGTGGAGCCGTTTGACGACAAAACTTCTGAGACTACGCGGATAGCGTACGGAAACTCATTAACGCTCGGCAAAACCGGCTCAAGCGCCTTTTCGGCAAGCGCGCCATGGCCGTATTCACGTCTCGAAGTGGAGCGCGATCCCCGTGCCTCACCTACTGAGAACGACGGGAAGTTGTAGTGGTGCATATAGCGCTTCGACTCTTCTTCATAGATTGTGTCAAGCTTCTGCGAGGCTGAGATCGTCCCCAGTGTTGCTATTGACAGCACCTGCGTCTGACCGCGCGTGTACAGTCCGGAGCCGTGAACTTTCGGTATCAGGCCTACTTCCGCCGCCATCGGGCGCAGCTCGTCCATCGCCCTGCCGTCAACCCTTTTTCCTTCCAAAAGCCAAGCTTTGACTACTTTCTTTTGAATCCTGTATGTTATTTCCTCAAGCTGGGCGGTTATTTCTGGATAATCTGCTTCAAACTCGGCGATCATCTTTTCAACAACGGTATTGTATCTCTCCTCACGGATGTTTTTGTCGTCGGTGTCCATTGAGTGTTTCACGTCATTTAGATACTTATCCGTAATTTTCGCGAACAGCTCATCATTGAACGATGCCTGCGCATACTCAAACTTCGGCTTGCCGACTTCAGCCCTCATTTTATTGATAAGCTCAATCACGGGGCGAATTGCGTCATGCGCAACTTTGATGCCTTCCAGCATCACGTCTTCCGTGACCTCATTCGCCGCGGCTTCCAGCATGACGATTTTTTCCATCGTTGCCGCGATTGTGCAGTACATATCAGACGTCTCACGCTCCGCCGTGGTGGGGTTTACAAAAAACTTTCCGTCTTTATATCCCAGCGACGCGCCGCCTATGGGTCCGTTAAACGGGATGTCGGAGATAGTCACAGCCGCCGACGCACCGACCATCGCGGCAATTTCCGGCGAGCAGTCATGGTCTACAGCCAGTATTGTGCAGGAGATAACAACATCATTGCGCAAATCATCCGGGAATAACGGGCGCATCGGCCTGTCAATCATGCGACCGGCGAGGACTGCACGTTCAGACGGGCGCGCCTCACGCCGCAGGAATCCACCCGGGATTCTGCCAACGGCATATAGCTTCTCCTCAAAGTCCACTGACAACGGGAAGAAATCAATCCCATCTCTCGGCCGCGCCGAGGCAGTGGCCGTTACAAGTACGGTGGTTTCGCCGTATGTGACAAGTACAGCAGCACCGGCAAGTTCCGCAAGCTTTCCAGTCTCCATCGTAAGCGTACGGCCCGCGAAATCTATTGTATACTTCTTCTCGTTCGTAAATTCTCTTTTGCTGATAATCATAATGATTGCTCCTTTCAAAAGCATACCTGTCGGAGCGGCAAATCTCTTAGCACTTGAAAACATGTCCGAGATTTCGGGCAAATTTTCAACTGCTATGGGATTGCTGCTCCTGTTGATTGTTGTAGGGGCGGACATCGCGCGTCCGCAGGAACACCACGGACGGCCATTGACCGCCCCTACAAAGGGATCACGGGCCGCCGAGGACGGCGGCCCTACATGTATTATTTCCTGATTCCGAGCTTTGCGATACACGCCCTGTAGCGCTCGATATCCTTTTTCATCAGATAATCAAGCAGACTGCGGCGTTTACCAACCATTTTTAACAGGCCAAGCTCACTGTGTTTATCTTTCTTGTGTACTTTCAGGTGCTCTGTCAGCTGACGGATACGCTCCGTCAGAATGGCGATCTGCACCTCCGGCGAACCGGTGTCAGACTCGTGCGTGCGATTGTCCTCGATAACTATGTTTTTCTGGTCTTTGGTAATCATGATTTTTCCTTTCTTTTTTACAATTCTCCTATGCCCTGAGTAGCGGGTGGAAAGGCAACCGATAACATCCGGCTGTATCCCGAAACTAAGCGCATGGAATGCAAGCATATTAACACATTTTTCACGTGCTGTCAAAGTAAATTTTCAATGGCCTGTATCTGGCAGGGGCGCACAACATGCGCCCGTCACCTTTTTAAATTAAACATTGTGAGTTTTACCGATGAACAATGTTCGCACCTACAGGCTGACATATCAATTGCGGCATCAATAAATTTTCATGGTTGATAATAAGCGCGGGATGTAGTATACTATTTTCAACGATGAAGAGGTAAGGCTGCACTAGTTGGGGAGTTAGCGGTGCCCTGTTACCTGCAACCCGCTGCAGCAGGGATGAATCCCGGCTCTCGGACTTGTGATGTGCTGTCAGCATCTGATAAGCGGCGTTGACGAGCCGGTCTCGCGCAACGTAAATTCGTGAACCATGTCAGGCGGGGAACCGAGCAGCATTAAGCGAAATCTTACGTGTGCCGCGAGGGTGCCGGTTCCGAGCTGGCTGTCAGAACTAGCGGGCATATCACACTTTCAAAGGCCGGTGTGCAGTCTTACCGCTTCGTCGTTTTTGATTTGCGAAGGACAAAACACCCGCCGCCTGTGGGCGGCACCCTCTTTACTAAAGAGGGCTGGGGACGGGGGTAATATGATGTTGCCTTATAATAAAAAATTCAAACTGCGAGCGCGTGAGTTGCGGAGAAATGCAACACCGCAGGAAAACAAGCTGTGGTATGAATTTTTGCGTAAACATCCTTGTCCTTTTACAAGACAAAAAATAGTAGATAACTACATTGTTGACTTTTTATGTACTTCAAAAAAACTTGTCATAGAAATTGATGGAAGCCAGCATTTTACGGATGACGGCTTGGAATATGATCGTATACGTACTGATTTATTTGAAAGCTTAGGGCTGCATGTTATGAGGTTTACTAATACTCAAATAGACACATCTTTCGATGAAGTTTGTGTAATTATACAAAATTATACAGACTCACATAATCAATAGTCCCTGCCCTCTTTAGTAAAGAGGGTGCCGCCCGCAGGCGGCGGGTGTTTTGTTTTATGTGCAGATAATTTATATTTTGTGACATTGGAGAGTGGTTCAAAGTTAAAGGGGTTATCCTTGAAAAGGGCGAAAAATATTACACATACTTGAGGGCAATTTTTACTTCAATAAAAAATGTCCAAAATAAATATAATTGGCTTATTACGGATTTTGAAGGTGTTGCTGAAACAGCTTTTCATAACTTGTTTATCGATAATGCATACATTTGGATTAGTGGTGAAGAATTGACAGCTATAGTTGAAAAGGATGATTTTCAATGGATATGGGCTGTATTGTCGGGATTTGATAAAAATATTACCCTGGAGGAAGTGTTGAAATATAAACTTCCTTACGCAGATGGTTACACTGGGTTTTGGGAAAATCCTGTTACAATTCAACATCCGTTAGCTGATATTGAAATTGTTCCTTGGGATAGTAGTTTGACCTTAATTATCAGCAAAGACCACAGCATAATAAATGACTTTAGAATGGCTTTTCCTCTTGGCGAAGATTTGGAGGAACACAACACGAAATAAGCGTTCCCCACAATATTACAATTTCACATCGGAGGCCACTCACGTGTATCAGGCTTTATACAGAAAATACCGTCCGCGCAGGTTTGCGGATGTATCGGGACAAGAACATATCACACAGACGCTGCAGCGGCAGGTGGAAACGCACCGTCTCTCGCATGCGTATCTTTTTGTCGGTGCCCGGGGGACGGGTAAAACGTCATGCGCGAAAATCCTCTCCCGCGCGGTGAACTGCCGCAATCCCAAAGACGGCGACCCGTGCAATGAATGCGTATCCTGCATCGGCATTGAAAACGGCTCGATTCTGGATGTGCTGGAGCTGGATGCCGCCTCCAATAACGGCGTTGACAATGTCCGCGCACTGCGGGAAGAGGCCGTGTATTCACCGGCGGCGGTATATAAGCGCGTGTATATCATAGACGAAGTGCATATGCTGTCAATCGCCGCGTTCAACGCCTTGCTGAAACTGCTTGAAGAACCACCGGAACACCTGATGTTCATCCTGGCGACGACTGAATTGCACAAAGTCCCGGCGACGATTTTATCCCGGTGCCAGCGATTTTCGTTCAAACGCCTTTCAAGCACGGCAATTGCCGACCGACTGAACCTCGTCGCACATGAAGAGGGATTCAATCTCACAGGAGACGCGGCGGAGAAACTTGCCATGTTGTCGGACGGTTCTATGAGAGACGCGTTATCTCTGCTGGACCAATGCGCGTCCGAGTCTGTTATTGACCTGCCCTGCGTGTTGGATACGGTCGGACTTGCGATGAGTTCCGAGATCATCGGCATCGCCGACGCGATAGCGGACAGAGTGTTGGAACCGGCGCTTGAGATTTTCACGCGACTCTACACCGGGGGGCGGGATTTGTCGTCGCTGCTGGGTGAACTCGCGGCGCTTATGCGCGACTTGCTTGTATACAAACTCTCGCCGAATTCCCCGCTTTTGGGCGGCGGATTTTCAGCGGCGGAACTCGCCGGACTTTCGGAAAAACTTTCGGCGGAGCGTGTTTTTCACTGCCTTGAGATGATACGTGACGCGTCTGCCGGCCTCACGAGAAGCGGCGGCAAGCTGCCTGTGGAAATGTGCATTATCAGAATGTGCAATGAGAGCCTGTCTGACTCAACCGCCGCACTGTTGTCCCGGATAGAGCGGCTTGAATCCGCGGTGCAAGGCGGAGGAATTCCTGCGCCGCAACCGGTTAAGGCAAAAGATCCGATCCCTTCCGCATCCCCGCAACCTGTCGTAGAGACGGAATCAATTCCAGAACCGGTGGCAACCGAGAATCCTCCGAAAATGCCAGTGAAAGCATCCCAGGACGGAGATGCATCCTGGCAGGGAATCCTGGCGCTTTTGAAAAACGACCCGCCGACATACGCGGTTTTAAGTGACAGCACGAAAGTGTCTCCAACAATACAAGACGGCGAGATAATTTTACGCGCAAGCAATCCGTTCGCGATGAACGCGATTGAGTCAAAAGCGCTTTCCGAGCGGCTGAAAGAAGCGGCACGGCAAGTATTGGGGCGGGAAGTGACAATCCGCGCACAATTGGGCGGCGAAGCGCCGAGTAAAAAAGACAATAATATTGAAGATTTAAGCGCATTTGGTATAGTAAAATTTGAATAAAAAGGAGCGGATATAAATGGCAAAAGGCGGATTTCGCGGCGGCGGTTACAGCGGCGGCGGTATGAACAAAAACATGATTAAACAGGCGCAGAAAATGCAGGCCGATATGCTGAAAATGCAGGAGGAGCTGGAGGAAAAGACATATGAAGCGCAATCCGGCGGCGGCGCGGTGACGGCGACGGTGAACGGCAAGCATGAGCTTCTCAGCCTCACAATCGAGCAGGACGTTGTTGATCCGGAAGATGTCGAAATGCTGCAAGACCTGGTGATGGCGGCGGTGAACGAAGCCATGCGCACCGCAGACGCCAGCGCGAACGAGACGATGTCAAAACTCACCGGCGGGCTGAATCTTGGGTTTTAGTAGGGGCGATTATCAATCGCCCGCGGACGGCAGGATGCCGCCCCTACAGGATTTTTATGTCCGGGAAGCAGGTCGCAGAGACCTGTCGGATTTGTTGCGGCTGTATACACATTTGCATGATAATCCGGTTCCGTCGATTGACGCGGGACTTGAAAACTTGTGGGCCGAGATATTAAACGACCAAAACCATCATATACTATTAGGCCACGTGGGGGAGACTCTTGCAAGCTCCTGCGTTGCTGTCATTGTGCGGAATCTTACACGCGGACAGCGGCCTTACGCGCTGATTGAAAACGTGGTGACTCACCCGGATTACCGGCGGCACGGTTACGGATTGCGCGTTCTATCGGCGGCAAAAGAGATCGCGGTTCGGGAGAACTGCTATAAAATCATGCTTATGACAGGTTCAAAAGAACCTGGTACGCTGGATTTCTACAAAAAAGCCGGATACAGTTCAGACGAGAAGACGGCGTTTATTCAACGGCTGTAACACGTAGGGGCGGTGCAGGCGGCGTACGCGGTGCAGTCACAGGCAAGCAACACGGGCGATTAATAATCTCCCCAACAGGATGGTGACGACATGAAATATTCATATACATATGATTCCCCCGCCGGAAAAATCTACATAGCGGAATCCGGCGGTGCGATAACAGACGTAATGTTCCGGCCGATAGAAAATTCTACGGAACAAGAAACTCCGCTCATCTCCCGCGCGATTGAAATGCTGCGGGAATACTTTGCCGGTACGCGGCAGGAGTTCGACCTGCCGCTGAATCCCGCCGGGACGGATTTTCAAAAGAAGGCGTGGAACGCGCTGTTGACGATTCCATACGGTCAAACGAGAACGTATAAAGAGCAGGCGGAAGCGGTAGGCAATCCGAAAGCCAGCAGAGCGGTCGGCGCGGCGAACGGCAAGAACCCTATCAACATTTTCATCCCCTGCCATCGTGTAATCGGTGCGGACAAAACGCTGACCGGCTACGGCGGCGGGCTTGAGGTAAAAAAGCTTCTGCTGGAGCTGGAGGGGCGTTATGATTGACAAACTCGAAACCGAACGGCTGATCTTGCGGCCGTTCAATCCGGATGATTTTGAAGCTGTCCACTCGTGGGCCAGCAATCTGGCAAACGTACGATATATGGCACGGGGTCCTAACAGCGAAGAAGATACGCGGGCATTTTTGGCAAGGACAAAATCCGGTTATGATTTCGCCATCGTGCTGAAAGAATCCGGAAAAGTCATCGGCAGTTGCGGAATATACCCAGACAAAAATAACGATACAGCGGAGCTTGGCTGGATACTGCATATGGATCACTGGAAAAACGGTTACGGTACGGAACTCGCCGGTGAGTTGATACGTTATGGGTTTGAAGATTTGAAACTGCGACGAATCTACGCTCCGTGCGCGGCTGTGAATTACAGCTCATATCGCATTATGGAACGAAACAAAATGCGCCGGGAAGCTTTGCATATCAAGGCATTCTGGGCGCGTGTTGATAAGGAATGGATTGACGAAGCTGTATACGCCATTCTTGCGGAGGAATATTTTCTTTCTTTAAAAACTGCGGTTTTGAAAGAAGATGGATTAGCGTTGGCATCTCCGGCGAAATGAATTCGCCTGCGGTGCAGATTAAAATTACGGGAGGATTTTTATGCAGTACTTAATCATATCAGGCAATCCGAAAACTGACGGGCTGTGCAAAAGTGTGGAAGACGAAGTTATTCGCGGTGCGCGCGATGGTGGCGCGGAAGTGACGGTGCTGAATACGAAGGATATCCCAAGATGCCACGTCTGCGGAGCAGGCTGGGGTTCCTGCCGGGATGAAAATCGCTGTGCTTTCGGTGCAGATGGATTCGACGATGCGCAAGCACTTGTAAAAGCGGCAGATGCCATTTGCATAATCACGCCTGTCTACTGGGGAGAGATCACAGAGAGCTTGAAAGCATTTATCGACAGATTTAGGCGGTGCGAATTCGATATGGACGGCTCACGCGGCGGCGCTCTGGCGGGAAAGAAAGTATTGCTTGTCGCGTCCCCGGGCGGATCCGGCAATGGAATGGTCAGTTGCTTAGATCAGTTGGATCGCTTTTGCCGCGCCACGGGTGCACAGGTTTTTGACTACATAGGTGTCAATCGCTGGAATTGCGAGTATAAGCGCGAGGCGGCCTATGCGGCGGCGAAGGCGATGGTGCCATAATGGATTATCTCAGCGTCGCGGTCGATATGGCCGGGTGTCCGAATCGCTGCCGACACTGCTGGCTCGACGGACATAAAAACGGAAATATGACCGTAGACGAGTTCCGCGACATTGCCGGGCAATTCAAAAACTGGCGCGACGAGGACGGCAACGGCATACGTGAGCTGAGCTTTTTCAGCTGGTGGCGGGAGCCGGATTTCCGCGACGACTATCGCGAACTTTGGCGGCTTGAGGGGGAATTGTCCTCCCCCGGACAGGCGAAACGATTTGAGTTGCTGTCAATCTGGCGGCTGGCAAGGGACGAAAGCTATGCCAAATGGGCGGCGGAACTTGAGCCGAAAGTGTGTCAGATCAGCTTTTTCGGCATGGAGGGAAACACTGACTGGGGCACACGTCGGTCTGGCGCGTTCCGAGATAATCTGCTGGCGACTGAGCGGCTGATTGAAGCCGGAATAGCCCCGCGATGGCAGTTGTTTGTCACGAAACACTGTCTTGACGATTTAGACGGATTCCTGCGGCTGATATATGAACTTGATCTGCACAAACGCTGTGAAGCCATTGGGCAGAAGTTCGAGGTGTTCATAGGCGGAATATCACCCGAAGGCAACGGATACGAACTGGAGAGTGTTCGCATTGAAGCAAGTGATATAGCACTAATTCCTGATGGGTTGATTGATATTTGCAGAGAAGGTATTGATCTGCTTGGCCAGCCGGAGCATGTTTTGCTGGATTCATTGTTGCGCGATGATTCGACTTCTAACTTGGACGCCAATTTCCCAAGTGTATCAATAAACGCCGGTTATGATGTTTACCCTAACATTGCCGAGCCTGTTGAGTGGTGGAGGTTGGGCAATTTGAAAACCGACGGTGTTGACGCAATTATCAAAGCTTATCGCGACAAAGCCACGCCGGGGATGAAGATGAACCGCGAAACGCCTGTTAGTGAATTAGCGCGGCGGTACGGCGAAAAAGACAGCAAAAAACTGTATGA
>Ga0123355_10002480_pt1 | contig 26139 bp, 19 predicted proteins | sample TergutEmb28metaG_3_FD_89872 | JGI IMG/M metagenome (GOLD analysis project Ga0123355, IMG submission 89872) | Embiratermes neotenicus P1 segment gut microbial communities from Petit-Saut dam, French Guiana - Emb289 P1 | ecosystem: Host-associated > Arthropoda: Insects > Digestive system > Gut ...
CCCTCGACCGCCCCCGTCCGCATGACAGCACTGTACACGTCATTCGTACCATGTAGGCCGAAACAAACATAACAACATAAAACACAGTAAATTGAGCCGACCTGGCTCTCGCGCTCGGCTCAAAAGAAATGATCAGAATGGACAACTGTGAAGTACACTGGATGTGTTACATAATCAGGCATTTACTTGCATTTGGTTTTCTTACAGTTGAGTAAGTATGTTACGAGTATGTTATTTGGCTATGTATTCTTTGTGTTCAGTCCTTTTTGCACCAATTTGTGTTGTGTATGGTCTTCAAATCCTCACATGCCACCAGCCTCTGTGCACCATGTTCAGTGGGTGCATGATAAGGTCATTTAAATTTTAAACATCTCTGTCCTGAGCAGTAGTTGGAATTTGAACCCCAGCAGTGTAATTGCTGCAGTCTCATTTTTTGTTATGCAGTTTCTGTATACTTAAGACATTGCATTTTACAGTTTAGAAAATGCAGCAGCTACACATATTTTTGCCAAATCATGAAAGGGGAATAGCTGCAGGTGTAAATTGGGAAAAGAGTGGGAAGATGTGACATTTGAGGTTCACACAGTGGTCTTGTCAAGGCTGTGAGACCAGTGGAGTGAGATACTGTTTGTAGGTGAGGGGTGCCAGCCATTTGGAAAGATCTTGGTGGCTTTGTCTTCAAAAGCTAGGCAGTGCAAGACAACTTGGCCTTTGAAGTTGAACACACTATGTTTCTTAAAAATGTTGGTCACCACTCACCTTACAACACAGCATTACATCCCAGAAAACTTCAAACCTCTGAGTAGGAGGACATGTTCACTGTGGTGCAGCAAGAATCATTCTGTAGTTGCTGGTATGTCATGTGATATACATCATGTCTTGGTGGCCTTGCAAGGTCACGAGAAAACATGGTTGGCATGCTGTGAAGGTGGACCTACTAGATGCATGAAGAATCTGAATAAAGCAAGGAGTTTCAAGCAGAACTCAGAAAACCTGTGAGCTGGGATAGCTCAGTGAGCATAGTGATAGGCTATTGGCTGTATGTCCAGTGAAACATGTAGTTTGATTCTTATCATGGACAAGATATTTTCATTCTTCTGAAAAGTGTTCAGTGTTTTGGGCTGTCATGCTGTGTTATTGGTCAAGTGTTGTCCAGCATTTTGAAGGAATATAGTACATTCATCTGCAGAGTCTAGCAGTTCCTGGAATATAGCCATGTGGAAAGATTGGGTGTGTTGTATAGTTGTGGGCAGGGAAAGGACAGAGCAGGTGGCAAGCCATTTGGTATGGGAGTGATCTTCACACTGGGTGGGGTCTTGGTGTAATAACTGAGGTCAGTGTACAGTGAAGCTGTGTTGAGTGTGGGGCAGATATAAGTGGCAGTGGAAGGAGAGAAGATGAAGGCACTATGTCTCTTTGAAATGTCAGGATATGCCTGTCCAGCAGCAGAGTGCTGTACTGCTGTAGATCTGGGTCTTCAGCAGCACCACTGTGAGAACCTCATGGACCTATCTCACAATCTGTAAATCTTGTTAGCTTCTGAATAAAGTATATTTCATAAGTTCTTGTCAGAACTTTATTTATGAGTATAGCAAAATTACTTTAATCTGTCATCTGGTAACACGGAAATCTTGATAATCTGGCATTTGAGGAGAGAAGTCTCAAGACCATAAGGTTTGATTTTAACTGGAAGATAGCTTCATCAGTGACACAGGCAAATCTCAGGAATTCAGTAAAATGGTTTTATTCCATCTTAGCACAACTATAATACATTAGTTTCTTGGCTGCATGTTTCATGAATCATACAGCCAAGAAACTAATGTATTATAGTTGTGCTAAGACAGATTAAAACCATTTTATTGAATATTAGATACACAATCGGATGGCTGCTATTAAAATATTACCTAGTGAAACGAAATCCATCAATTTATATAGGAGCTTGAGACCAAAGTTCATGAAATGCTGTGCAAGCATTTACTTTAACCAACAGCATCTTGCTAAGAAAATATTTCCAAATTGTGCCAAAATAAAGATCCCGTATACTTCTCCTGCCACATACATTACTAAAAAGAAGGTACAAACAAGCCATCTGAAAGATGAAATTAAATTCCTATACATGAAAAAGAAACATGTAACCAAGAAACTAATGTATTATAGTTGTGCTAAGACAGAATAAGACCATTTTATTGTATATTAGATACACAACGGGATGGCTCCTAGTCAAAAAAAAAATCTAATGGACATATTCAAAAAGCCCTCTAAGAGTGTCTGCACATGAACCATTGTGGTGTGTCCTGACCCCTTGTCTCCTGCTTCATCAACTTCCTCAGCTATGAAGACTCCAGAAAACAGAAGAGGACCGTTATGGCCCCGAACTTGCAGATGAAAAACTTATCATAACGGAATACTCCAAACCCTTGTTTTTTGCCTTCTTTCTATAATGCCCCTTGATAATTTACACCACTTCATAATTTGCACTCATTTTTGGCTTAATGCCCTTTGGCTGATTTATTAACATTTATTTATGTTCATTATTTCTTATGGCAATATAACTTTTGATTTACACCTTTTTGACTTACTCCTACTTTTTCAGGAATGTGACTAGGGTGTAAAACAAGGCTGGCTGTGCTCTGCTGATGTAGCCCAACAGTAGACAGTGACACAACCTTATGTGTAAGAACTTTGGTCAGTACCATCTGATATTTCAGCACATGTGTGGCCCGGTGGCTGCCACATTAAGGGAACTTTACTCTTAATAATGCCAATTAAAGTGTTGCTTGTAACCAGTGGTGTTTGTTTGCAGTTCCTACGGAAAAGGGGGCTACTGGCCTCAACAATTTGGGCAACACGTGCTTCATGAACGCAGCTCTGCAGTGTGTGAGCAACACACGTGCTCTAACACAGTACTTCACAGGCAACATGCACCTGTATGAACTGAATCGCAATAACCCACTAGGAATGAAAGGACATATTGCCAAACGGTATGGTGATCTCATACAAGATATATGGAGTGGCACTGCCAAGACTATAGCCCCATTAAAACTGAGGGTAAGACACAGTCGTTGTTGCTTTGGGCTACAAGGTTAAGGTTACATAATTGTGTGCGTGGTTCAGAAGAATGTTATGTACATACTAATCACTGCTTTTGAACAGTGAAACCCCTGTTGTAAGGTGTTTTTGGGGAGCCATGGATTTGACCACTGAAGTGAATGAAGTCTGTAACAGAGGAAATTTAATTTTGGGCGGGAATACATTTGGGTATCTGCTGTTTGAGGTTAAGAAGCTTGAGGTTTTTTTTCTTTTTCTTCTTCTTTTTTCTTTTTGTCTAGTAGCATGTTTTGAACAAAACAGTTTTTACCTTTTGCTTTTATATTGTTTTTAAATAATTAAAAGTGGTAAAAACATTATAAATGTTAAATGTGTAATGCCATACTGGTACAGCATTTAAGATTTACAACAAGAATCATGTACCAGTATAGTGCCTAACCTGCAAGATAGAAAATCATGGCTTACTGGTGTGGCATTTGGAGGTTTACATATGAAAAAATAATACACATGTATGTCGCTTGGCACATTCTGTTTTGAACAGTGGTTGACAGTACTGTTTGCAGCAGAAATTGTACTGGTATGGCATATGGCTGTGAGCAGCACCTGTGGCAGTTCTCCCGAAAGTGCTGGAGATTCCATTCTTTCCTCATGTTATAGGTTTATATTTGAGGATGGTTTGCACAGTATCATTCATGTTCAGCATAGTGATCAAGTAGCAGTTTCAAGTGAAAGAGATTTTCCATTTTCTTGTTGCAGTGGACAATAGGAAAATATGCACCTAGATTCAATGGTTTCCAGCAGCATGATTCACAAGAGCTTCTTGCATTTCTTTTGGATGGTTTACACGAGGACTTGAACAGAGTTCATGACAAACCGTACGTTGAACTGAAGGACAGCGATGGCCGACCTGATGTCATTGTTGCACAGGAGGTGAGTGCCTAATCCTCATGTCTTCTGAGTTTTGTAAGTAATTCAGAACTAAAATCTATTATGTAACATAAACCAACAAATGCACACTTTTCAAATTAACGTTTTAATTCAATTCATCATGTCTTCTACATGTTTTGAACGTCATGTGTTCATCATCAGGAAGACCGTTTGTACATGCAGTTTCGTATGGTGTATTTTTCGTGCATTTATGTAAGCGGTCTAGCAGATGGAAGGACGTGCTCGATTGAGCATTTGTTGGTGTTCGTTACATAATTGTATCACAATGCGTGGTACAAAAAACATAAAACTAAAGTCTACTTAGGTGTTTAGGAGGGAAACAAAGTGTCTGAACATACAGGAGCTATTATCAGCAAGCACAACATATATCTCTTACTGTTTCAGCTATTTTTCAAGACTAGTGTTGGCTGCAAATGCACACAATGAAATTATCTTCTGAGTTAAAAAAATATTTTAGTACCAGTATGTGTTTCTCTTCATTAAAATGCAGCTTAAAATGCTGTACAGCAGTAAACAGGCTGAATAACTGAATGGATGTGAACTGTAATGTTGTTGAATTTTTGTTTGTGTCTTTTGTTACTTTGGTATTGATTGTTATTATATCAGAGTGAAGAAATTTTAATGTTTGTGCTGTTGAACTGCTTAGGAGTCTTATGGCTTTGTTTTGTTTAGCATTGTTGCTATTTCAGATTCTGATCCATAGCACACACTAATGGTTCAGTTATGTACTATGCTGCAGACAGATGCAATATTGGGTGATTATCTGTGTTGTGCACTGTGAGTGTTTCTGTACACAGATGTTGAAACTAACTGTGAACAACAGGTGTCACAGTACCAACAATGTAGTGTATTAGCTAAGAACATGTGTTAAACTAATTCTGTATTGCACAGCACAGTGCAAAAGTGTATTATACAGAAATTGGGCTTTGATTTTCTGTACTCATAGTTTTTTACTTCTTTACCATTTTCCTGCTTTTTTTTAATGTTTGACTTTTTTTTTATGTAGGCGTGGGAGAATCATATTCTTCGCAACAAGTCCATCATAGTGGATCTCTTTCACGGTCAGCTGAAGTCCAAAGTAACGTGCAAAGTGTGTGGACATGAAAGTGTCCGCTTTGATCCCTTTAACTACTTGTCTTTACCACTGCCTATGGAGAGCTATGTACCTGTGCAGGTTGTAGGTATGGCAGTATTTCAGTTTCTTTGCATTTCTTTCTGTAAGTATGCTACTCCACCATTTGGCATCTAATGTTAGGTGTACCCATCATGCAGTGTGATGCTTAAAATGCTGAATGTAGCGTGTAGCCCATGGACTATTATGGCTGTCATTAGGCTGCCTCCATTTAAATTCCGGTGCGTTGCTCATCACACCAGGCATATAATTATGGTGCCAAAGGGTGAACACTGGCAGTTGCTAAGACCACATAGTGTCAGTAGTAAATGAATGAGTATGGAGCATTGGTGGAATGATATGAACAGGGGAAAACCAAAATACCCTGAGAAAAACCAGTTCTGTTGCCACTTTATCCACTTTGAGTCTGGTCTGGGAATGAACCCAAACCTCTGAGGTGAGAGGGTAGCTACTAACCACCTGTTTTTACAGTATGATAGAGCAAGCTTTATAAAGTCATTGGATTAACTGGTGGTTTTACTTCACATAGTCTTGAGTAAATTTTGTGCAAGTTGCCCAACCAGCATATCACTTTGCAAGTGCACCCACATATTGGTTGTGAATTTTAGTTTTTGTACAGACTTCCAACCAATGTAATGATGACAAAGCCCTTGATACTGGTGGTTTGGTAGCAGGTACTGTACAGTCTTGTGATTTCTGGCAGCAAATACAAGAACAACCAATGAAGCACACACCAAACAACCAAAACACCACTCTAATTTGTATAGAGTTAGAGACTTTTGTGTATTTATAATATGCAACAGCACAGTTGCAATTTAATAATGTTTCCTGGCAGTTATCAGGTTGGATGGGTCAGTTCCTGTAAAGTATGGTCTGAGGCTTAATATGGATGAGAAATACAGCAGTGTGAAGAATGCGCTGTCGTGTCTGTGTGGCATTCCGGCCCATCTTCTGAGACTAGCTGAGGTCTCAGCAGCCCAAATCAAGGTACATGTTCCTGAAGTTCTGTGTGGCCACATGTCAGCTGTCTGCAGTTGGCAGTCCTTTATATACAGGATGGCTGTGTCCAACGTATCAGGATAAAACCATGTGACTGGCGAGTCGGCTTCCACCACTGTCCTGCTATTATGCAGATCACTCTCAGCTTTCATGCTTTAAATATGATATTCTCTTTCAGTCATTTAATCTGAGCTGTACTTCCTAAAATTGTGTGTTTTATAAATAATAAACTTTTATGTCTGGTATGCTTTTTAATGTAATTTTGTGTCTTTATTACTGATACAAGTTCTTGGAACTGTTAATTGGAAGTGCTCGTGACTGAAAATTGTGCTTCAAATTATGCTGTTTCAGATGCATTGTTGTTTTATGTTAGGTTGGCAATAGATGGCTTAGAATTTCTTTTTATAGGGACCATCCCATTGGGTAGTAGTAAATATATGTGTAAAGGTAAAGTTTTCCCGTTACAGGCCCGGTGTGGCCCAGAGGGTAGGTAGAGGTATAGCTGTATAGCTGTATAGCTGTATAGCCCTACTCTTCCATGACCGTGGCACTAGAAGGGGGTGAGTGGTCAGCAGCACACCCTGGCAGCACTTTAACCCCGGGAAACACCCGGTACACATTTTACAGGAGGCTGGGTGGGCCCCAGGGCTGGTCTGGACGGGCGGAAAATATATGTATATTACCATCTAAAACACAACATATGTACATCAACATAGTGATGGAATATCGATTACATCGGGGCCACATGTTTCGGCTGTAAAATGGCCATCATCAGGCCAATGCAGAACATATACAAGGTACAATATAAGTGTGCACTCTATGGGATCCCAAACATGATATTTGATGTAATAGTTCAAGGAAGCACCAGTAGAGCGCACACTTCCTCATAACTACACACCCTGTCATGTGTCTGTCAGTCATTCTTCATGATTGCACACTCACACACAGGACACACCTGACCATATACAATGTAAGTAACATTATGCGGACACTAAGTTTATAATCTCCATAGGCACATTTGTTCTATCATGAAATGGGATCCCATAGAGTGCACACTTATATTGTACCTTGTATGTGTTCTGCATTGGCCTGATGATGGCTGTTTTACAGCCGAAACGTGTGGCCCTGATATAATCGATATTTCATCACTGTGTTAATGTACACATGTTGTGTTTTAGATGGTAATATACATATATTTAGAGATTTCTGTTGATGCGTTGTGATAGGGAGCAAGTACTTAAGATGCAGCTTTGAGGAAATTCTTGGTTTGATGTTACAGAATGTTCCTCCAGATGACCAGAAGATAAAGACATTGGTTAGCAGTTCATTGTATGCCTATGAACTGCCTGAGAGTTTGAGCTCAGGGTCCATGTCTGGAGGGGAGGAGGAGCGACTGTCATTGTGTTCGCTCAGGTCACAGAGAGAGGCTCAGACGTTCACTGCAATCCAACGCTCCGTTCAGCCTAAGCAGCAGCTTGCAGGTGAACTGTCTTGTGGAGGAATGTGGTTATGGTGGCAGCGCCTGTTGCTGGGAGTTCTGTTGTTGCGGGATGCGATACCGTGCTGCTGGATGAGTGGTTGTCATTGTTTGAAGGCTCTGTGACCCTTGGAAGCCATTCAAATCTTCGGTAACCAGTCACCCAGTGACACAGCATGGCGTCCCTGACACATGTGATACTCAACAATACCACTGTGAAAACATGAAGCCTTGAAGGTGATACCAAATACATTGCTGAATGGAAATGTTCTGTGATGTGTGAGGGTATAGATGCCAATTTAGCGGAGTATATGCAAATTCCACATAGTGGATAATTGAAGAACATGTCATTACCCTGAATTCCTATGTATGGACATGGGCAGGGCATGGAGGAGGAGAGGAGAGGAGTAATTCATGTAATCTTTTGTTGGGAAATCCTGAAGTAAAGAGATTGTTTGGAAGATTAGGCACATATTGGAGGGTAATTTTAAAATGTATCTTAGAGAAATAGAATGGGAGAGTGTGGAGTGCATTCATCTGGTTCAGGATAGGGACTGATGGCAGGCTATTTTGAACGTAATGAACCTTTGGATACCATAAAATGTGGGCCATTTTTTGGCTAGCTAAGAACTGTTAGCTTTTGAAGAAGGACCCTCCTCTATAGAGTTAATCGTGTGTACTGGCTGAAAGTTGGCTCCTCATATAAAAGTAATTTTTGTAGAAGCATTAATATTTTGATCATTTTAGAAGGTCAGGAAACAAAAAGTTTTGAATGATAGTGAGGCTGACTTTTGTTTGCCTTTTTATAGTGTTCATGATTTTGCAACTTTGTTCCATTGTCTTGAAAATGATTTTGGCAGGAATGACCAAAACGGGCAACAGTGTCGGAGATATTGACTGTTTACAACAGCAGCCTCTTAGCAGTAAAAGTGTAATTGAAGAGTCCTCTCTTCTCTCATCAACCAGTCCCCCTCCAGTGCCGGCCGCCCCCACTGTGGAGGTAAGGTGGCACAGCAGTTTCTGCATGCCTGCTGCATTCTCATGCTTCAAGGTATAGTGTTCGTTACTCTACTGATTGGTTGGTTTGCAGCCAGTAATCAGAGCTGTTTCTCCAGCCCCAGTATCTTGTCTTCCTTGCTTTTTACCATTTTAATCTCATCTTGCCATAATGCTAAGCTCATATCTTTCATTTCCAAGACTAGGTAGAAAGCTGAAGCTAGATTTGGGACTGTGAGAGCACTGTTGCTCTGGATGCAAGCCTTGTGTGATGTGCCACAGTGTTCTTGGTTGAGCGGTTGCTGACATTTCAAACTACCTTCATCTTCAGGGTCTGGCAAATCGGTGAATATGAAGTCACCATGATTTTTCGAAATGTCAGGAAGAACTCTCGCATTGACACGACATCACATCCCGGAAGGCTTACATCTTAATTATTTCCTTGTATTTCCAATTTTAACCTTATCATTAATATGCTGTTTTTATTAGATTTGCAGCCATCCTATGTTCCATAAAATGTGGTAGACACTTTAAGTTATTATGATTCAAGTGCATGTGAAGTCTCTTGCATCTGACTCAGCATATCTGTATTGTATCTCTCCGGTGATGGTATAGAAATGAGTCATTACTCTTACAAAATGGGAAAGTCAGAAAACCATATTTGTTTTGTCAGTGAGTTCATGATTTGCAGGCTGTTTGTATATATTTTAGTTGTTTGTAGACATAAGTTGAGTTGTTTGTTGTTGCTAGTTACACTGTTATTTGTATATTGTTTCATTTGTTAACAGTGAATTGGGAGAAGGTGTTTCATTATTGCCTGTAGTTCTGGTGTTATTCTTACTTACCTTAGTTGTTTACTGCAGTATTCTGCTATCTACAGTTGTAGGTACTGCATGGGTGCTGGCATGTTTTATGTACATAAAAGCTAATGGTTTAGTTGCAAGTTGTACATGATTGTTTCACAAGTGGCATGTAGTGCAGTGCACAGGTCACAGGCATGTGGTATTAGCAAATCTAGTGTTGTTGAACTGTGTTTTTTCATAAGTTTCAGGCTAGTCTGAATATGACCGAAGCTGTGCATTTCTTGTTGTATGTTGTCTGAGGGTGTTCAACAGGGTGTTTAGGAAGATATTTGGACGTAAGAGGGAGGAAGTGATGTGACACTGGAGAAGATTTTATCATTTATACACCTCACCAAATATTATTTGGGTAATCCAATCACAGAGGATGAAATGGGCAGGGCTTGTGGCACGTGTGCAGGAGAGAGGAACGCATGTAGGGTTTTAGTGGGGAAACGTGAAGGAAAGAGGCCGCTCTGAGGACCTAGGCATAGGTGGGAGGATATTATTAAAATGGATCTTCAAACAGTAGGATTGGAGTTCGTACACTGGACTCATCTGTTGCTAATAAGGACAAGTGGTGGGCTGCAGTAAACACGGTGATAAGCCTTCGGGTTTCGTAAAATGCAGGGGATATTGTGATTGGCTGAGGAACTCAGCTTCTGAAGAAGGAAACTTGCTCCATAGAGATAAAGTTACTCTGCCAGTTTTATTGCATTGTGTGATCTATGTCAACAGCAAACTGAGTTTTGTTATCTCATATTACAGTAATGAGAGTGTTATGCAGAAGGTGTGTATGTGCATGTGCACATGCAATTGGTGTGTGTGTGTGTGTGTGTATGTGTGTGTGTGGAGGGGGCTGTGTTCACATGAACAGTGTATCTTCATAAGTGTCAGAGCAACTACAGTATTGCGTTTAATTTAACATGTAAATGAGAGAAAATGAAGTACTGTATCTCATTTGCATCAGGTGAGAAGCTTTTCAGATATTCTGCAGTGTTTCATAATGTTAAGAATGTATCACAGAACATGCAGGTATCTGTGTGGACATGTGATGATGACTAAGAAGAATGAAATGTCTATCTGATTTTAAAACAAATTGTTATATTTCTATCAAATACATCCTGTTATTTTGTTTTATTGTGTTTAACAGAAATATAAAAATCTGCTTTAAGCTCATAAACACAACAGTATGTCCTCTGTAAAATTATGCCTGTTTGATGTTTGGAATGTTGGTTACATGTGCAAAAGAGTCAGGTTGGTTTATTGCAGGTGCAGCATAACTCACATTTAGAATTTCTTAGGTAAGCAGTGGATTTGAAAATAGAACTGTGGAAAATCTTAAGTAGAGGAAATTTAATTTGACATTTGAGGTTCTCACATCAGTGCTACTGATGGTTCCAGTTCCTGGGATGATGCACTGTCTTCATTGTTAAGTAGTTATTGACATAATACCTTAATATGCGACATTTACCGGCACTGCTTGACGTTTGAAGGTGAAGGTGCCATGATGCCTTGCAACTTTGGGATCTGCTCACACAGTGACACAATGTCACATGGCAGAGTACTGAAATCTTGAGGAAATTTAATGTTGAGGTTTTTGACTTGGGACTATCAAAATTGAATCATAAATGTGGAAAAGCGTTACCTGAAGGGGCATTAAAGGGAGTTATTTTTGATACCTGATTTTATTTTTTTGAAGATGATATGAATAAGCCAGATATTTAATTGTAATGTATTGAATCCACCATGCCATTTCCATGAACAAGAGAGAGTTCTGGAAGTGGAGATGCTCTGTCATGTGGGAATTTAATGCTGTCCTCTGTTTTTACTGTCATACCACAAACTGTCTTCATTGCAAGACTTACCACTGGTCTGGCACTAATAGTCAGTGGTGTGTGTCAAAAACAGCAAATGTGATACTGCATTTTATGTTTGATTTGTGATTTTTAAGTACGTGGGTGTTGCTATGTTGCTGTTGCAGTCATCTTCATCCAGCCCTGCACCAGCACCGCTGGCACCAAGCGCCAGCATGGGAGCGGTGGATGAGTTGTCACCAGGGGCACAGCTTCGACAGTCAAGTGGCAATAGCTCAGCAAGCTCTGGCAGCTTAGCTGGGTTAAGTGATACAGACACAGTGAACACTTTGCCTGGCCCAACACAGGGATTTATTATTGCTTTACATCGAAAAATGGTGAGTGACTGTTGTATCATGTTGCTGTCGGGTTTAGTTTAGTTTACACAGGCCTGTTTCTGCCAGATTTCAGGTTCCCACATGGCATTGCTGAAGATTCAAGTCTTCTGAGATCTTATACTGTGTTGTTGGGTGAGTGGTACCTGGAATTCTGAAGGAATGAAGTGCCTGCATCTCAGGATCAGGCAGTGCTGAAGCCTGTATGATCCTTCAATACATCAGGAATTACTCACTGAGTGACCCACTGTCACATCACAGGCGGCAACTGCAATATTCAGACCTGTGTCTCTCACAGTAGACCCAGGATGTCTGTTCCATATTCCAACACAGACTTGTACATCTGTTTGCATCCTTTAGTCCCTCCATTTTTTCAGCCCTCAATTTCCTTGGTGGTTCAGATATTGTTTAGGTCACCTGTTATGTTGCATGTTGCATCAGCTTATTGCTAGCTTTTACACAGGCCATCGCTATTGGAGGACCATGGGGTCATTTCTGTGTTGTACAGAATGAGCTTTTTGTCCCATGGAAATTTAAATGAAAGCTTTCAGGTTTGTTATATGAATGTATTGTTCTTCTTTGCAGTTTTAATACATTTTCAAGATGACTGTGTTCTTGTATGTGATGCCATGTAGCCTGGCTGCAAGGCACCTGATGGCAGCAGGTTCAACTGAAATGTTTATATGAGATTTGAGATTCTTATGGCAGTGTTCCTGAAAATCAGTCATCTGGGATATGACTATGTGTCATTGGGTGAATAGTTGCCAGTATTTCAAAGGAGCATAGTGCCTGCATCTTAAGGTTGAAGGTACTGTGGATCTTTGAACCATCATGAGCTACACTTAAGTGACACTGTGTCACATACTAGAAGACACGAGTTTTTAGATTTCATATGTATCAGCTACTTTAAATTGTTGCTGAAAACATGGGTTTTTATAGAGGTTGTGTGTGTGCAACTGTTTACAGATCCGACAGGATGTTTACTTCATGTCATCACAGAAGACAAAGCCAAGTCTATTTGGGTTGCCTTTGATTGTTCCTTGCTCTGAATCAACCACTCATCAGGATCTGTACCAAGCTGTGTGGGTTCAAGTGGCTCGCCTCGTATCTCCTCTACCTCCTTCTGAGACCGCAGCCCCTAATCATGCCCAAGACTGGTGAGTAAATTGGATAGTTTTGAGCTGTTTCTGTTTTGTCAGGTACATTTATTGCTTCACACTGGTAGAAATTACAAAATTTTGGAGGAGGGTGCTGCCTCCATCTTCAGGACAGATGAGTAGTCACTCTCATGAGAACATCTAGTTTTCCACGGAAGGGAACAGATCATGTGGGAGACCTGTGCATAGGCATATAATATTAAAATGGTGCAGCAAGAAATAAAATGAGAGGGTATGACTTGGTTCCAGGTGGCTCAGATGTATGTATATTTGTGCCATATTGTCACACATATTTCAATACTACCTCGTGGAAGAAATTGGATTTTTATATTTGCATTCTTCCATGAACAGCATTTTCTGCTTCCACAATATTGTGCAATGGACGACGCTGAATTGCGATTTTCCATTTTTCCAAAATCAGTTTCTCCGCTTGTGCCATACTTATGTCTCTCTTTGATATGCTGGGCTGACAAGTTTGATAGTCATTATGCTTGTCCAGTCAAGCATTGTCAAATTCTGAGCACCATTTTCTGACAAGCTGTGCTGTCAATGTGCCGTCAATTCTGTCAGTTTGTGGTGAATTTTGTGGGGGGAAATATGTTTCGCGCACAGAAACTGATTCACATTTATGAACTTTTTTGTGTTATCAAGTTTGCAGTGCCATTGCCATGGCATATCAGCTTTTCTGCAATACAGTACTTGACTGAATGACTGACTGACTGACTCTTGCACCATCTTTTGCATCTTACCCTCCTACAAATGCTGCTTCCTACCCAAAAATAAAGTGCTTTATTCACACAGAAATTGCTGGCTAGGGAATCCTAATTATTGAGCATGTTCCATATATGATAGGTCCTGACTTCAGTTTGAACGTTTACTGCAGTTCACTAATTTAGCCAAATATTCTGTCCTAACAGTGATGATAGTCTGGGCTATGAGTTCCCATTTGTGCTGAAAGCAGTGCAGAAGGACGGTTCACAGTGCGCGTGGTGTCCGTGGTACAGGTTCTGCCGTGGCTGTCGGATACAATGCAGTGATGCAGAATTCAATTTTGGTAGCAGTCATCTTGCCATAGACTGGGACCCAACGGCACTTCATCTTCGTTACCAAACATCGCAGGAACGGGTAAGAAAATGCTGAATTTAGAATAAATGCAGAGCAACCTGATGGACACATCCCATTGTGCTGCTTCCAACTATCAACAGTTACTTAAGTCACCATCTAGCATAACCATGTCCATGTGTGCTGTAAGCAAGCTACATCTTCTAGCCCCTCTGGATCATCAGCAGGTGTGTGCATAAAGGCTTAAAGTAAAAGTAAAAGTGTATAAACTCGCATATATACCAATTTTTGTGACATCTCATGTTTTTATTGCTGTTTTTGTTAATTGTAAAATTCCTTCTTTTTAGCTTAATCTGTAAAAGTTTTGTTCTTATTATATCTTTTAAAACAGATGCACCTCACACACACTGCAGAATGTAGAACTATGTAACCTTGAACTTAAAAATAAATGTAATAATTTTGGACTTTAATGTACTGGATAAACATTTGGTTTCAGCAGTTGGTATTTTAAAAGATACAATATGAACACAAGTTTTATGGATTAAGCTACTACGAAGGCATTTTACAGTTACCACCAATTGTAATAATAGCATGTAATGTGACATCTCACAAAAATATGTAATATTACACTTTTACTTTCACTATAAGTTTTTATGTACAATCCCTATGATGTTTTGGAAGGCCTGCAACATGTAGTTTGCTTTAGCACACAGAAATATGGTTGTGCTCGATGGTGACGTGTTTACGTGTTGATAAGTGTAGAGACCTGTAGTAACAGTGGGGTCACAGGAGACTGCTTGTTTGCAGTGCTCCTGGAATTTTGCAAGAAAGGTAAAGTTTCTGTGCACAACGTGAAGGCAGGTACAGTTGCACTTATTCCTCACCTGGGCATGAGATGGAGGTGAGTGATTAGTGTCACACTCTTGGCACTGTACCCCAGAGAAAAAGCCGCAGTACCGCTTGACTAGGTTCTACCTGTCAGTTCCATTCCACCAATGCTCCAGCCTCTTTCATCCTATCTCAGACACTGTGTAATTTTAGCTATGGACAGTACCATTAAATGCCATGCTTAAAAATCCAGGCAGATTGCATTAAAACAGCATAATATATGTTCTGGGCATGAATATCGTGGAATAAAGACAGAGGTTTGAGACAGTGTCTTTCGATTTGTATGTTTCACTGCTAACCTGCTGAATGGATTTTGATTAAATTCAGTATTGGAGTTGGGCAAGGCAGAGTCTGCACCAGGAGATGGAAAACTGAATTTCACTTTCATTGCCATTTTATGTTGTTTCTTGTTCATGTTATCACCAGAATTATGTTGCAGGTCTATATCGAACATGAGAGTGTGGCTGTCACACGGCAGCAGCAGTCAGAACCCATCGATCTGGACTACTGCCTTGAAGCATTTACCAAGGAGGAGCACCTTGGTGAGGACGAGAAGTACTATTGCTCAAAATGTAGACAGCACCAGCTTGCGAGCAAGAAGCTGCAAATTTGGAGGTTGCCTCCAATCCTAGTGAGTATTGAGTATGCTAAGTGCCTTTTCAAGACAAGACTGCAAGAAACAGTAACACCTGCTGAAGTGCAGACGTATAGATACACAGTTGATTCTTACTGGTGCACCCCACCCATATTACTTAACTGCTGAAATCATTCCAGGAGTGCAGGTAACACAACACAACACACATAGAAAACATTAAAGGTAACAAAATTTAATAGTTAAGAAAGATGAATTTATTAACAGAATACAAAAGATTTTACTTACATTATGTATCAGAGTAATGAGTCTGAACATTCACAAGCCAAATGGCGTGGGTGACTTTATGATAAGGCAACTTAATGTACCTCAGTAACCTAGAAAACCTACTATAGCCTTCTCTGTAACACAAGTTTAATGTAATGCCTGCATGAAGTCAGCACAGGGACAGACAGCCCTGTCTTCAGAAGTCAGCCAAATGTGAATTTAGACCATCCTGATCCTTGAAAAGGCAAACCAAAAGTGAGTACAAAACAATTCTCAGGCCTTCAGGTAAGGCAGGACAATGGTGAGGTGAAAGGAGGATAACTGGAATACACGGCGCATGCCCACACTTCAGCATTCAGACTTGTGAGCTGTAGGGGCTTGGCACTTAACACGGCACACGTGCACAGACTGGAGAGCATTATGTGGCCTAAACAGATACAGAAAATAAAGATGTGTCACTCTCATAGCATTATACGTTGGAGATGCAGGAACTGAATTAAACCATGCTACAGTCCTTGAAAGGCTAGTAGTTTACTCAGCTGGTCAAAATATTCTCTGCATTGATGGAACCCAAGGTTCATTACCATGTTCACAAGAGCCTGCCACTTATCCCTGTCCAGAGCCAGGTGAGTCCAGTCCAGTCCCTTCCTTCCTGTTTCTGTAAAATCCATTTTAATGTCTTCCAAGTAATCTCTTTCCCTTAGGTTTCCCAACCAATACCCTGTATGCATTTCTGTTCTTCCCATATGTGCCACATACTCCACAGCCATCACATCCTCCCTGTTGTGATCATCTGCATAATATTCGGTTAGCAGTACAGATCATGAAACGGCCCATTACGTATTTTTCAGAAGGATGAATGAGGAACTGAGTGTAAGAAATGCTGAGGCAGTACTGTGATAACAGCTTAAGTCTGCATGGTTCAGACTGTTTTCATTATTCATTAACATACTTAGTGTCCAGTACTGAGACATAATATGAACTAAGTGCTATGTGGTTTTTGTTGCAGATTGTTCATTTAAAAAGGTTCCAGTTTGTGAATGGGAAATGGGTGAAATCTCAGAAGGTGGTGAACTTCCCTTTCAAAGACTTTGATCCAACAGCTTACCTGGCATCTGTACCAAAACACACAGTGGTGAGGCATAGGGAGCTGGAAAGGCTGAGGTTAGAGGAAGGTGACGGAAGCTTCGTTTATTCAACGGCACCTCTTAATGGCGGACAGGAAGCAATAATAGCACCAGACAGCAGATCAGTTGTAGACAAGGTCTGGAATGAACAAATAGAAGGAGATGTTTCTAGTTCAAGTAAGTATTGATGGTTGTAACATGTTTGTCAGAACTTGCAGACTGTAGTGCAGGACCTTGTAATAAACCTTCTTCTTCTTGGGGTGGATAATGAAACTTTAGTGCGTGGTTTGCAAAGAAAGCCTCATTTGAACTTTAAAGGCTAAAATTGTGAAATAAATGGCATTGTGTGGGAAATGAGACAGAAATTATCCAACATGTCTTATACTTCAGCAAATTTCCTTGTTGCCTGAGTATATACAATGCATTTCTAGGGGTGTCTTCATATGTACATATGTATTTGGCAATGCAGGTATTTAATAGGTTAAATTTGCCTCTGGTAAGTCCTCATGGGTAGATAACCCATTGAATAGAAGGCTGGGTTCACCACAGCACCAGTCTGGACATTCTGGAGCAGATAAAGTTAACACTGCTGGTAACTGAACCCAGGTGTGTCACAGTACGGTGTTGAGGGAGTTAAGGCAATGTGTAGAAGAGCCCTCAGTGAAATATTCATGTTTAAATTGAGACTCACAAATATGGACATGTGGTTACAGAAATGTAATTGTGGGATTCATGAAAATTGGTACAGTGAAAACCATACTTTTCTTAGCGGTGTAAATTAATATCTACCCATTCTGTCCCCATTTATTGTCCATTGTGGGTGAAATTTGGCATAATAGATCTGCACTTAATTCTGTTAATCATTTCTGAGCTGTATGAAAATTAGCACACGGAAGACTGTACTTTTCTTATGGATGTAAAGGAAATGATGTTCACACATGTGTCATGAAACCATGTGACATTTTGAAAGTGAAGAACACCTTGGTAAAGTCTGTGTACTGTGTTATGATGCGTAGATATAGCTTGGTAATAATTCTGGTGGGGGGGATTGACCTTGGGTATTAGGAACTTTAATTTATAAAGCAGTCAGACACAGGTTTTTCTATCTTCAGACCATCCAAATAATTGTTTAGAAAATATTTCTATTTTTTATTTGCACCTCTTCAAGTCACTAGCCAAAAATTTTTTTAAATAGACAAGATTTTGGAGGGGCATTTGCACCATCCCCTCTCCCCACCCAATTTGTGCCTATGTTATGGACTACAGCATTGTGTTTCAGATCCTTAGTCTTGTATAATGTGCAGGCTACAGCTTGCCTCATTGCCTGTAGTTGTAGCTCTGTAGTTGTTAAAATGTTCCTGCTAGATCATGTAGTTTGTCATTTAACTCTCTTGTTGCTGAATCTAGTATAACACATGTTTTTTTTTTTTTTGTCATGAACTTAATTTCATAGGCAGTTTAAACATTCATTAAAGAAGTGCAAGAAATAATTCACTTTAATTTCAAGAGGTGGCAGGGGAGTTTATTGCCACTTAGGATTCAGACATTTCAAGTCTGACATGTTACTGTTTCTTGAAATAATGTCTAGTCTGGAGTTGGAAGAAGATGAAGAAGAATATGAGATGGTAATGAGGTGTAGTTGGTATGGAGTATCATCAATTAATGATACGTAAAATTATGCCAAAGTCTTAACATTTCCCATGTTTGCTGCTACTAATTTTGTTATTGTGTGATTTCCAGGTAAGTGAATGGTCACATTTTTTCCAACTGCTTTTGTGGTGGTGAAAACTTAGGACTAATATTTAAAGCCCCTCTCCTCACCACAAAATAGTAACATTAATGAAGTCATATTTTGCTTTTGCGCAGAGAGGGTCGTGGCTAACGGTGATGTCTCAAACCTTTGCCTGTCTGTTCTGGCAAGAGAACGTTTAGAATCTACGTCCTTGGTTCTAACTCCAGTTACAGATAGTGCCCTTCAGGATTTCCATCAACACCGGTTAAACCTGGGTACCGATCCGTTTAACCTCAAGTACCATCTGTATTCTATTGTTGTGAGTATAATTCACATATTGTCTCTGGTAACACTCTGCTTCACATTTCAGTTAATTATCAATGTCTGCTCAGCTGTTGAAGTTGTTTAGAGACAAGTGAGACAATACCTCATTATGTGGGGTCAGCGTAAAATGGTTGTGGAGGAGGCGGTTTTGTTCTGTGTGGAGATACCGTTGTGGCATTAGTGGTGCTCACCTGAGGAAATAAAGTTCTTAGTGACATGGCAGTTCAGAGAATTTACTTTTTGTAAGCCAAAGAGCATCTTCTTGGCATTTCCAGCATCAATGAGTGGTGTGCTGGTGGTGTGGGTGGGGGGAGCATTGGGGAAGGTGAAGAGGGGAACATGGCCTTGAACCAGTGCTGAGTTTTACTGACGCACATGCAGCTATGAAACATTCAAACTGTTGTCTACTTGCACATCATTAAGGAGCATGAACAGAACGTTTTGAATTGGGAATTGGTGTTGCTTGCTTGCAACTAAACTAAACAGCTGCCAATTACAGATTTCTTGGGGGACAACAAGTGATTTACATGAGGGTATTGATGTAACTTTGTACATGTTTATTACTTTGTAAGCCTAAGTGGGAGATTTGTAATTCTCATTTTTTGTTATTTTCTTGTGTTTCTGACACATTTAATTCTTTCTCACAACTGTTGTTCTCGGTGTCCCTGTTCAGTGGCATACCCTGAACTGAGTGTCCTGTCTACTCTGCAAGAGACCAGGATTTAGGTGGCCCACCCATTACTGTGCATGTTATTGGTTTGCAGTTACAGTCTTCATTCAGCTTTCTGTGCATTACATTGCACAAAGACTGTAGTCATTCTTTGGCACTGGAGGGTTAATATATACCTTGTCTTCAGTTAGGAAGGCTCTTTGACTTCTGAAGATAAATGCAGCTTGTTCTCTTGAAATGTTGGCAGTCAGCGACTGCTACGGAACATAACAACCAAGGAAAACTAAATCTTCAAATGGTCCTTTGTTAGAATGAATGTCATATATTTGCTAGACTGTTTCAGTATGATGTTTTATAGTATAAATGGTTTTTACTGTTGTCAAAGTAATGGAAGATATGTGCACTTAACTAATTAGTGCAGTTACTTATGATCCAGTGGTTAATTACAGATTAAGTGTGGGTAAATATATAAGTGCAACAGAAACTAGAGAACTGTAAGTGCAATGGACACTACAGCAATGTAAGTATAGTGGACACTAGAGCAGTATAAGTGCAGTGGACACTACAGGGATGTAAGCATAGTGGACACTAGAGCAGTGTAAGTGCAGTGGACTCTAGAGCAGTGTAAGTGCAGTGGACACTAGAGCAGTGTAAGTGCAGTGGACACTACAGTAATGTAAGTATAGTGGACACTAGAGCAGTGTAAATGCAGTGGACACTAGAGCAGTGTAAGTGCAGTGGACTCTAGAGCAGTGTATGTGCAGTGGACACTAGAGCATTGTAAGTGCAGTGGACTCTAGAGCAGTGTAAGTGCAGTGGACACTAGAGCAGTATAAGTGCAGTGGACACTACAGCAGTATAAGCATACTGGACACTAGAGCAGTGTAAGTGCAGTAGACACTGAAGCTGTATAAGTGCAGTGTACACTAGAGCACTGTAAGTGCAGTGGGCACTACAGCAGTATAAGCATACTGGACACTAGAGCAGTGTAAGCATAATGTACACTACAGCAATATAAGTACAGTGGACTCTGGAGTAGTGTACAGAATCTAGGATATGAACATGATTCTAGCAGAGGTCATTGCCTGAGAAAAATTCACTGAATTTGGGTATCCTTTGTGCCGTTTTATAAGTCACCAGTTTAAATGTTACATTAGCACAGGTTCTGTGGAACTGTAATTTTCAGACAGAAGTCTGGAATCAGACAGTGATGATATGATTCCTGTTGACAGTCCCATTCTGGTATCCTGGGAGGTGGTCATTATGTCAGCTATGCCTGCAACCCAAATGGCAAGTGGTACTGCTACAATGACAGCAGCTGCAAGGTGAGTTGTTGTGGCAAATAATTGACCTCTCATTGTCTGAAAGTGTACCTTAGAGGTTCAGCATTAAATTAACATGTTAATGTACATTTCACTTCAATTTTAAATGTATTAATAGTTTACTGTGTTCCAGTTAATTAACATTATTAAAATAAGTAACATTAATGGTATGCATACAAGTATCAGCAAGAATAAGTACACTATTTTTGAATCAGGTACATTTACAATTGGTGGTATTTGTTTCTAATATTGTCAGTTTGCATTGCTGAAATGACCTGGATAGAGCAGCAGCAGAATTTTCACATAATGCTTGTCCTCATATAGTGCTTAGTTTCCCTTACTTTATCTGAACCTTATTGTTGTATTTCAGCCGTGCTTTTTCAAAGTATTGCCTTCAAAGGGAAATGTAACATGGTGCTCCAGATATATGATACGATCATTTGTGTAAGGTCATCAGTTGTATTGTACAGTAACAATTGTAAGAGGAGAAGGCAAGAATAGTTTTTACTGTGAGATAAGTGGAACTCCCTACAGAGTTCCCAGTCTACCACTGAGAGAATCAACACAATAGTACAAATATGTAAACCATAAGTAGGTTCAAACAGAACTGACAACCATTGTGGCAGGATTATATTACATTTTCTTTTACCTTGGATATCAACCCTTACAGAAGCTGGAACAAGTATCATTGCTTGTACTTCGAACTTTTGTTATGAAACACAAGAAGTGTGGCTTTTGTGGTAGAATGAATGGCCCAGTTCATCACAGTTTGTTTATGTAGCAACTTGTATGTAGACAGCTTTATATCTTACTTGACAGCTTGGTAACTGCATGGAATAGATAGATTATTCTGGAGGTACAGTCAATGTTAAGAAGGCACTCAATTTATTCAGCCTCTTACTGATGGAACTCCTTCCTGAAAAGCCAGTAACTGTTAGGCTTTTCAGCAAATTCCCGACTGTTTACGGACCCTGAAGTGTGTGTAATATGTTCAACAAGAACTGCTCTGAGCCAGTAGCATCTGGTCTATGAAGATGTCTTGTGACATTTGGTAATTTGATAGTTTTGTTGTGGTAAAGTGTTGTTAGCTTCTGCCCACCCAATAGTGCAAGCCAAGGACTTGCCATGCCATGGCAAAATGGCACACATGTAACATGTTTTACTTCATAACACATGTACACCAATAATGCGAGAGTTGATCTGTGGAATTTTACGTCTAATCCCCAATATAATGTCATGGTGTGGTGCTTAATTAAGTAGTGGGAAAGCTTTATGATTTCCTTGGTCTATATAATACTGCATGTGAGTCACGCACCGGTTGTCATGGTTGCCTTGTCACTGTTTTCTCTTTGAGGTACGTGCTGAGGCAGAAGAAACAGGTGACTATTGAGCATGGTTGCCATTTGTTGCAGCAGTCTCCCATTATACTGTTAGGTACAATAGTTTATTTAGGTTGTCAGGAAAAGTTCATTTGCACTCAGAATCTGACACATAAGCATCATATCAGACTGCTGAAACACTGTGTATAACCCAGTAATGGACAGTATGCAACATGCATGGTCAAGCAACATAGCTCTGGGACAGATGCTATCATGCAGTGTGGTTCAGCAGCTGGTATACATTATCTCATGTTGTGGGTGCCATGGATAAGTGAAAAGAAAGCTATAGTGCAGTCAGTTTTGCCCATAGCACCCACATACATGTAAGTTGTTTTTTCCCATTTTGTGGTGAATCAGCATGCAGATATCAGGTTTTATTTCTGTTGGGGTGGAGCAGCTGTACAGAAACATATTACATGCTCACAGCTGTATATGCAAGTGAAGTGCTGTCTGATATGTGCATCTTAGAATGGTTGAATAGATGTGAGTGGGACATGAGGACCTTGAAGGCATTTAGGTGGTGTGTTTCATATAGTAAGTTACTTGTGTATTAATTAGAGCACTCTTTTGTCTTTATTTTGCAGGAGATCAGTGAGAGTCAGATGGATACCAGTTCTGCGTACATGCTGTTCTATGAACGAGAAGGTTTGTGTCAGCAGCAGTACATGCCCAGTATTGCCGGTAAGACGCCTGACACACGAGACCTTGACGATGACTTAGACTCTGATCTGAAGAAACTGTGCTGCGTAATGTGAACAGTTCTGTGTGGTGTTAGTTGCCATGGGACTTCACCTCTTGTTCTAAGGTATGGAACTATGTTTGTCTATTGCTCACTCAGTAGGGTCCATGCCCTCTGACGCATCACCGACAGGAAAGAAATCAGGCCTGTTTAGTTTTCTGTGCTGGTGATCCTGCCAGTTCTGACACTGTGCTGTTCCAACAGTCTGTGCAAGAGGCCACACTACGCATCTTGTGGCATGTACAGCACAATTGTTATTTGTATTGTGGTTACAGAGTTCTGGTAGGGCTGTTGTCACCTGCATTGATGATCTGCCTGTTCTGCTGTGTGTTACCTCCACAAGCACCCCCATTCTCTTCCCATAATAATGTGCTGATCCCTGAATGTGTCTCATACAGTACAGTTACTATTTCTTCTAAAATGTTGTGCAATATTACTAGTACATGGATTTGTTTTGAGAAAATTTGTTATGTATGTTTAAAAAAAAGTTTCGTGCGTTCTGTTGATGTGTGGTACTTCCTTGAATACTATACATGAAAAAAATTATTTTCTGAACTATAAGTATTATTTTCCTTCTTAACAAGTGTGTTAGTTTTGTTTATATAAATAAAAGTGTCTACAGGGACAAAATAATTGTGCCATCAAGTTATGAGGAATTCTGTGTCTTGCATAATGTGGCTGAGAGCTGATGTGCGTTTCTGCAACGTAGACTTGATACAGTGCAGCACGAACTGCACGAACTGTGACTAGCATGGGATGTCAGGAAGACTTGAGCATACAGTTGTATAATTCTCCATATAACAGTGTAGCATGTTACCAACATATGACTTAGTTCTGTAGTGTAAGGCACACAGCTGATCACATGTTCCTGCCTTTTGCACATGAAATTGTTATGAACATTGAACATTTAATGGATAGTAATGAAAGAGTTTTGGAATGCATGCAATAAGAGCTTGAATTGAAGCTCCAACAATTAGAGGTTTCCTTTAATACTGTAAGAGGCCTTCTTCAGCATTGTATGATTTCTACTGTGTTAACATTAAAAATTCTTCATATTGAACGGACATGTCCTGTATCACTTGGCATCTGTCTTGTGACATGTCTTCATGCTTTTCTGTCTTCCCCAAGAGTAAGTAATGTGTTTCTGTTTTAATTAATACTGTCATATTTTTCCAGTAAAGTTACTTTTACAGCTTTCCCCAGAAGTGTTCTCACATTTCAGCCCAAATAGCAGTTTGTATATGTGTGTATGTTTTCATGTCGCAGAAAGTAACATTTTAGAAAATTCCTGCTACCATTAGTATTTGAGCTCAAATGCTGGAATTCTGGGTCAGTCTTGATATGCTGTCAGTAAGAACACTGCCAATAGTTCACTGGTACTGGGTCGTGGAATATTTGTATAGGTGTTGAAATACGTAACAACAGTAACAACAAGAAATTTCTACTGCTACTACTACTACTACTAATAATAATACTTTACTATAGCAAGCATGGTACATTTCTGGAATTCCACATTTGTGGTGCTTATATGGCCAGGGTGATGGTTACTTTGTGTTTTTGAACTGGCATAGTACTGTGAAGTGAAACAGAGATTTTCTTTGAACATATTTGTGGCTTCTACTGTATTGTATTTCCATAACCCTGCAAGGCATATCACACATTAAATTCAAAGAAAGCATCTGGAAAATTATCTCATACTGAGAGTGCCAAACAGTGTTTAAATTTCAGCAGCTAGTCCTGCAGGCGTAACAGTGAATTATTCATTGACAAAATTCCACATTCAACATCTCCTGTGAAAAGGCTGCTGACATCACCAGTCACTGGCCCGAATATAATCCACTGTGCTAGTGGTCACTTCTGTGTGGATCTATGTATTGAACACTTCAAGAACTTTGTATGCGAAATGTACATAAAACTAGATTCGTTGAGATGAAGGTATTCTGGCCCTTATTAATTTACAACTTACAGTTTCCACATGAAATTTCTGCAGTACTTTTTGTCAAACGCCCACACATAACTGGCTACTAAATTACTGCAATGAATGTTGAATGTGATCATTCTTGGCATACAGGAGTGTGACATCTATGCTGTTACATTGTGGCCAGTAAATGAAGTACATTCCATTAATGAAGACTGCAGTGTAGAACACAATTTTATGCAGATATATTTCAGGAGTTCTTACAGCATTTGTGTTAGATGACATTAACTGGCAGTTGGCAGCCATGTAGCATTATTTGTGTATTAAGATGTTAAACTCTCTCTTCTGGAATTCATACAGCTTGACTGTTTTGGGGTTGATAATTCAAGTCTTCTGGGATGTGACACTTTATCACAGAGTTAATGATTTCTGATGTTCTGAAGGATCATAATGCCTTCATCTTCAGGATAATGCAGCCAAGTCGAGGTTCTTTTTGGACCACTTGGCATTACGAGACTGTGCAATATGGGAACTGCTGACCGAACAACAGAGCACCACATCGCAGAAAACATGGATTATCAGCAATGACACTGTGAGAACATGAAATCTCATGTTGGGGCATTATCTGAGCTCACATATGTGAGGAGGGGAGGGCCTGAAGTGGTATTTACTGCATTCATATGCTGCATCTTTTCTGCCTTTCCCTGATGTAGTAACGTGAAGCATACAGCATCTTGACCTTTGCACACCATAGGCCGAATTGCTGCCATTGCCACAAGCACATCATTTTATAGTGAAGGCTTTGCCACAAAACAAGACTTTCAGGAATACGTTTGCATTGTCTGGAGAAGGCAGATTGCAGTGTAATTTGAAAACATTGGGAACTTTGTAACTGAAGTTGTGGCTTATGGAATTGGCCTGTTATAGGGGCCCTGTAGTCTTTGCGGGGTATCAAATGTGTACAGTTGCTGTCTGTACCAGGATAAAACATGTGGAATCTGAGAAGTGTGTGACATGGAGTTGGTCAGGTTATTCATTACATGTATTAACCACACATGTTATTGCCAGTGACTTTGACTGAAATGAAACTGTTGGCAAGCTACGGCCCAGTCAATTAATGTCAGTAGTGGGCAGCAGAGTATTTTGTGAGACAACGTTGTATGAACAATTTAATTTGCCTGGATAATTTTATAATAATGGAATTAGTTAAATAATTTTGATGTATGGTTGACCGTGCATCGTAGTTCAATGTGGATAAAGAGACCAACTAGATGTCACTTTTGGTATTATGTTTATTTTTCATTTATAGGTTGCTCAACATGTTTCGGGCCA
>Ga0123355_10002482_pt1 | contig 26133 bp, 23 predicted proteins | sample TergutEmb28metaG_3_FD_89872 | JGI IMG/M metagenome (GOLD analysis project Ga0123355, IMG submission 89872) | Embiratermes neotenicus P1 segment gut microbial communities from Petit-Saut dam, French Guiana - Emb289 P1 | ecosystem: Host-associated > Arthropoda: Insects > Digestive system > Gut ...
TATACCATAGTTTTATTGTATGAGGTGAGAAAGTGAATCCTTTTTTCGATGGGCTTGAACATAGTAGTTCTTTTGCATTTATAATAGAGGAAGGAAAACCTATTCCAGTAAAAGAGGTGCAATATATACTTTTTGAAAGTGACTTTGTTCCTTTTATAGTGTTTTCAGACGAGCTGTACTCTATAAATGACTATTGTTTTTCAGTTGCAACCACGATTCAAAACGAAAGAAATGAAGCGCATGAAGAGATGATTATACAAAGACGTGAACAAAAAAGCTATGATGATGGTTTTTTGCAGTTCACACCATATGAGATATCAATGAGCATTGAATCTCGCTTTCGTAGCAGGGAGTGGATAAGCAATATTATGGCAGCCCATCTGGTCGTTTTACTTTATGCTTATCTCGAAAAAACATTGAAATATATAAAGAAATGGTATGTTGATGAGAAAATCATTGAGCCACGCCAAAACAACTCAAGTACACCAAAGTTGTTTTGGCTGATATATCATATACTAGAAACTGATGAAGATCAATTTATTCAAAGTGCTCCACATGTATATAATGTTTTGGAAGAGGCTAGAAAGATGCGCAATAATTTTGCACATGATAATCTGGAAGGCAAAAAGCTTGATAATACAGAGGACTATCTATATGCGGAGCGGTCTTTTACCCCAACGTTTAAACTAACAGAGCTATTTGATGCTGTTACACTGACTTTATTTTATACTGAAGAAGTATACAAAAAGAAAGCAAAGTCTTCTTCTGAAACGCATGAATGAGAATGACCATAGCATAAAAAGCAACCAGATTGAACAAAGGTAAGCTAATGTCCTACATCATACATAACGCAAGCTTGAATTAGAATGCAGAAGCTCTTAGGCGCCACCGTCTGGGAGCTTTTACTCTACCCACTCAACTTCCTAACCCCGCCTAACTTCGGCGTTAAAATATCATCCAATGTCTCACTCGCCAGCTCATCTGCCGTCTTAAACGCGTGGGAATAGATATCTGTCAGCGTAGACGCTCCCTATCGCCCTGACATCACTTTCATAAAAGCACTAGGCACGATAGACTCAAAGCGAAGTTCCTCTCCCGTAGACGGGTGCTTGATGGCTAACACAGAGGCGTGCAAACAGAGCCTGCCGATGGGGTTCGTAAGCGCGCCATACTTTTTGTCCCCCACGATGGGGTGCTCCATGTCTTTCATATGAACACGGATTTGATTTTTCCTGCCCGTTTCCAGAGAAATATCCAGCAAAGAGTGTCTGGCCGTGCTTTGAAGCGTGCGATATTTTGTAATAGCCAGCTTGCCCTGGCCTTTTTCCTGGCTGGAATACATGAGCAGGGTTTTCGTCTGTTTGAGCCAAGATGTAATCGTTCCTTCAGAAGGCGAAACTTCGCCCTCCACAACAGCAGCGTATCCGCGCCGGAGGGCGAGCTCCTCCCAACGCTCTTGCAATGCGTATTTTGTTCGCTCGTTCTTCGCGAGTAGCATCACACCTGATGTCTCACGATCAAGGCGATGGACAATGAAGATCCGTCCAGATTTTGATCTGCTTTTCATATAGTCATTCACAATGTAATAGGCCGTGTTTGCACGCTCTTTGTCTGTTGAGATGGAGAGCATACCGGCCGGCTTGTCAATCACAATCATGTCATCATCTTCGTAGATGATCGGGATGTCCAGTTTTTCACTGAGCACAGGCGCTCTGTGAAGCACAGTAATCTCTTGCCCCGGCAATAGCGGGCGAGCATAGTCCGTACAACGCTCCCCATCAATAAGGATCTGCCCGCGCGTTAATAGTCCCTTTACGTGGCTTCTTGACTTATTGTTGAAGCAGGTGAGCAAAAAGGGCAGCAGGGTGGATTTTGTGGTGACGTTGAAGCTTAGGTTGCTTTTCAATTTGGTACCTCTTTTAGCCCTGATGCAAATCCAGCGACTGAAAATCATGTCCTGCATCAAGAAATACATTCTCAAAAAACTTGTTCAAATAAGACGATGCGCCATTATTTCTTCGGTTTCATAAAGACCAACACTATTTATCAAAGTCAGTTTTACATATTGATCTTGAAAAAGCTCTCCTCTAACAGCCACTTGTTGCTGGCATTTTGTCTTAACGCCAAACAAATTGACATAGGTTATATCAAAAATGAGATACATATTATCGAAAGGCGCTTCACCAAGAAGATCATTGTGTGAGTGACATAGATGTATTGTCATACCAAAAATGTGATTATAGCCATCTTTGATTGCGTCCAAATCGTCCGATATGGCATGAGTTTTTAGGATCAAAGGCCTATTGATTCTGCTTTCAAACCGATAAAGGTTTTTATTGTGTATCAATTTCAAATGAAGATCGCTAATTTCAACTTCACTAACGAAAAAGTCCCTAGACGATTTTGCAAAAAACTGAATCCCGAAAGGCATATAATAGGGGTAGTAGCGTGGCAAAGGAAAGTCTCCTTGCCACAGGACAAGCTCTGGATGAGTTGTGCCGCTTGCAAATATCCCTATGCTTGGATCTATGGACGGATATGATTCACTATTTTTCTTTTTATAACCAAAAAATACTTTTTCAGCAATTACTTCCTCTTGAAAATCTTCGCTATTTCCCAACGGAAATGGGGGCACACATTTTTCAAGTTCGCGTGGGATATTGCCGTTCGGATAACCAAGATAAGCACCCCGAACATCAAGCGGCCAAGGCACGGCTTCTTTGAGTTCATAGCTTTTCAGGATATGAGACTCTTCCGTCTCTTCGGGAGTGATTTTCATTTTTTCAATGCTCAAATATGTGAAAGTATTATAGGCCATATTATCGTTTGCAATCTTTGTATCAATGGCATCTAATTTCTCAGATTGCAAATAAACAACTACACCCAAGGCTACTGCCGCCACGATAGGGAGCATTGCTCCCACATATCCTAATATGTCTACCCTGCTAAATGAAGTGGGGATCGCCAAAGGCAAAACGCCTCCTAGCCAAAAAACGAGATCAATTATCGAAGGAATAAGTATTATCAGTAGCATAGCTCCAATAATTTTTAGTTTATGCTTTTTCCACATTACTACAATACTCCTCCCATTCAAAGCTCTCGTCTATATATTCGCCGCAGAGGTTGAGGAGCTTGTCCCGCTCGGCGGCCACAGCGTCCATTGATAAACCAGTTAGTTTTTCGCTCATGTAAGTAGTCCTCTTCGGCAAATTTGGAGATATACCCATGTTTAGCGTCGATGTCATTGACGCTTTTGCTCATTCTATCAAACTCGACAAGAAAAGGCAAGGAAGTCAAGCATTACAAGGCATCGGTGTTTTTTGTCACTGCATACTTTTCCGAAAAATCCACATAATCCAAAACGTCAACCCTAGCATTCCCAATGCCTCCCGATCATCCTCTTGAACATTTCTTGAACACGGCGCTCTTTCCACCCAAATACCCCAAAACACAAAAACGCTACAACCCTTGTGGTTGTAGCGTTTTCTCTGGCAGGGGCAAAAGGATTCGAACCCTCGACACGCGGTTTTGGAGACCGCTGCTCTACCAACTGAGCTATACCCCTTTACATCAGCTGGTGACTTGCTTTGCAAATCACCAGCTGTTATTATACCATATCATCTGGACGAGTACAATACTATTTTAAAGAATTTTCACGCCAAGTTCCGCAAGCTGCGATTCATCCACTATATCCGGGCAGCCGGTCATGGGTTCTGATGCGTTTTGGACTTTCGGGAACGCGATGACATCCCGTATACTCTCCGCACCGCAGAGTAGCATGACTAATCTATCCATGCCGTATGCCAGTCCGCCGTGCGGCGGCGCGCCGTATTGAAACGCTGATATCAGGTGCCCGAACCGTTGTTGAGCGTCTTCTTCAGTGAATCCCAGTGCCTTGAACATTTTCACCTGAATCTCCGGCGTGTTTATCCTGATAGACCCGCCGCCCAGCTCTGTGCCGTTGAGTACGATATCGTACGCTTTCGCCCGGGCGCTGACTTTGTCAGTATCCAGCAGATCCGCATCCTCATCCATCGGCGCGGTGAACGGATGGTGTTTCGCGACGTATCGGTCGTCCTCTCGAGAATACTCAAACAACGGGAACTCGGTGATCCACACAAACTTGAAATCGTCTTTGTCTATCAAATCCATACGCTTCGCGCATTCGATTCTCAACGCACCAAGGGCAGCGAAAACCGCCTCATCGTCAGCATCGGCGACAATTAGGACGAGTCCGCCCGCTGCGGCCCCGGATTTGCTGATAATCGCCGCGTTTTCCTCTTCGGTCAGGAACTTTGAGTACGACGATGTGAGGCTCTCATCTTCCGCGATCTTTGTCCATGCAAGCCCCTTCGCGCCGTAGGTTTTTACGAACTCAACCAGGGAATCTACCTGCTTACGCGGCATTGCACCGCCGCCCGGGACGTGTATTGCCCGGACACTGCCGCCGGCGGCGACAGGTTCCGCGAACACTTTGAAGTCACAGTCTTTTACAATGTCACTGATATCGCAAAGCTCCAGCCCGAACCGTATGTCCGGCTTGTCGGAGCCGAATCTGTCCATCGCCTCACGCCACGTCAGGCGCGGGATTGGCGTTGTGATGTCTACTCCGGCGATCTCTTTGAACAGACGCTGCAAAAATCCCTCGTTGATCGCGATGACGTCTTCAATATCGACAAACGACATTTCCAAGTCCAGTTGCGTGAATTCCGGCTGGCGGTCGGCGCGTAAATCCTCATCGCGGAAGCAGCGGACAATCTGAAAATACCGGTCGAATCCTGAGAGCATCAGCAGCTGCTTGTACTGCTGCGGCGACTGCGGCAGTGCGTAAAACTTGCCGGGATGGGTTCTGCTGGGGACAAGATAATCCCGCGCGCCCTCCGGCGTGGATTTGGTCAGCATCGGCGTTTCAATTTCCAGGAATCCGTTTTCGTCAAAGTAATCCCGCGCGATTTTCACCGCACGATGGCGCATCATTATTACCCGCTGCATATCAGGTCGGCGCAGGTCGAGATATCTGTATTTCAGCCTCAGTGCGTCGTTGACGTCAGTTTCGTCTGTGATCTCAAACGGCGGCGTTTCGGACTTCGCCAAAATCCGCAGTTCGCGCACTTCCAGCTCCACCTCGCCTGTTGGGATTTCCGTGTTCTTTGACGACCGCTCCCGTAAAACTCCGGACGCCGCAACGACAAACTCACCGCGTAGCGTTTCAGCTTTTGAGAATACCTCTCGGTCGGTGCTGTCATCGAACGCCAGCTGCAAAATCCCGGCGCGGTCACGCAGGTCGATGAATATCAGCTGTCCCAAATCCCGCCGACGTGCCACCCATCCGCAAACGCTGATCTCGCGCCCGATATCCCCCGTGCGCGGTTCGCCGCAGTATGTTGTTCTGCTGAAGTTCTTTAGTGTATCCAAGTTGTGTTCAACTCCTCTTTTGTTATGTCTGTAATAATGAAATGCAGGACGATGTGGATATTGCCACACCCAATGCTTATTTTTTGTGGGAAAATTTCTTGACCAAAACGATGATTACACCCAAAATCAACAGAGGCCCCCCGACCAGTGCTATCGTGCTGATTTGACCGGATTGTTGTTCTTCCGGCACATGCTCAGGTGATATATATTGGGACAAAATGAAACCTGTGGAGAGGTCAAACATAATTTTATATCCCTCAAGCGTTATAATTTGAAGCCTGTCGTTTGCACGGTCAAGACGTATTTCACCCCAATTGATCAATTTTCCACTAAATTCACAAGGTTCGCCAAGCATTCTGTCTCCATGCCTCAACAGGCTCTGTACATCATGATAGTGTGTCAAAACGCCCCGCTCATAAAAGCCTATAACACCAAAAGGCGAATTCGGCACAACAAGAAAAGACATGGCGTCATTGCTGAAAAACATCTGTCCGACATGACTCCACAACTCCCACCTGCCAAATGTGTAAACTAGCTCTCCATCCTGGTAAAGGCCGGATTTTGGATACCCTTGCGCCTCAAATTCAGGGGGCGTCAAATGAAACACCCGCCCGTCCCCAAGGTGTATTCGCCTCGGTTCGGGTCGCGGTGGTGTCAGCGCATATGCATCTGCCATGAAAGCCGCTGTGATTAATATAAGCAACAAAAAATAAGCCATGATTTTTTTCATCTTTCTCACCTCAAATTTTAGACGGACATTCCTCAATGGTGCTCCTATCGAGAACATAAATTATCTACAGCAGTTGCATCCCTTACACGCTTGCCTTAACCGTTATACAACCCCCGTGCCCGTGAAGCGGGTACGGGGGTTGATTACTTATGAGCCTATGAATTTTAAGAAATCGTCTATGTCTATGCCGAGCTGATTGAGTGCGGACGCAAAAGACCCTTTTCTGATGTCTTTATTCGAGTGTATTGAAATAATAGATGTTTTAGAGGCTTTCGGATTGTGTAATTTATGATGAGAACCTTTTATGCTCACTTCAATGCACCCATACCGTACAAGGTGTTTGTAAAAGTCTTTCCCCTTAATGATCGGTATTTCAGGCATCGCGCAGCTCGAAAGTTAGAAAATAATTAGTTATGTCCGGATAATCTTCTAAAAACAAAGCTATTGACTCAAACATATTTTCCTGAGTTTCCTGTATTGTGTCGCCCTGAGTCGTGCAACCTCCGTTCGGCATGTCGCACTTCGCCCAATAACCGCCCTCTTCAGCGGGGTGAATGATAACAATATAAACCGGATGCATAATATCACCTCTGATAACATTATGCTCTTTAGCTATGGATTTAGACACAGCGCCACAACCTTTCTATAGGGATATTATACCGCGAGTTCCCGCCCCTGTCAACCGGACACGTAGGGGCGGATGGTAATCCGCCCGCAATTTGCACAATTCATCAGCGTTGTGCCGAGACGATTACCATCGTCCCCTACACGCTTGCCTTACTCGCATCGGAGCCCTTCATCTCCGCCGATCTCGCCGCGTTTGACAGCATCAGCTTTATCCGATTCTCCTGATTGATCTTCGTCGCCCCCGGGTCGTAGTCTATTGCGACGATGTTGGACTCCGGAAAATCATCTTTCAACCGCCGGATCATACCTTTGCCGACCACGTGATTCGGCAGGCAGCCGAACGGCTGTGTGCAGACGATGTTGGCGGTGCCTGTATGTATAAGCTCCAGCATTTCGGCGGTTAACAGCCAGCCCTCGCCCATCTTGTTGCCATAACCGAGATACCCGCGAACCAGCCCCCGCAGTTCGGCAAATGACCCCATCGGCCGGAATTTTTGCCCCGGCGCGGATTTCACCGCATCTATCATCACGCGCTGCAAGCCTTCAATATACCGCTGAAACTTGGAGGCCAGGAATTTCTTCAGACGCAGGCCGCGGTACAAATCCACATCGACCACGCGGTTGTTGATTTTAAACAGCATGAAGTCCGTCAATCCCGGCACGACTGGTTCACAGCCCTCACTCAGCAGGAAATCTTCCAGTCCGTTATTCCCCAACGGCGCGTATTTGACATAGATCTCGCCGACAACGCCGACTCTCGGCTTCTCGTGCGTCTTATCCAACTCAAGTTTTTCAAAATCCGCCGCGATTTCCGACATGCACTTACGCATGTCTTTTTTCGACAGGCCGATACCGCCGGAGAGCATCGATACGATCCGGTCGATCCAGTGCGTGATAAGCTTATCTGTTACGCCGGGGATTACCTCATACGGCAGACATTGGTTTTTCAGCCATACGATCAGGTCGCCGTATAGCATCGCCGCAATCAGCCGCCGCACCAGCGGGATTGTGAGCTTAAACCCGGGGTTTTTCTCCAGCCCCGACAGATTGACCGATACCACCGGGATATGTTCCAATCCGGCGCGGGTCAACGCTTTCCGCAGCAGATGTATGTAGTTCGACGCACGGCACCCACCGCCGGTCTGTGTAATCAACAGGCCGACTTTGTCTTTGTCATACTTCCCGCTGTTCAGCGCTTCGATAAGCTGCCCGATGACCAAGAGCGCTGGATAGCAAGTATCGTTATGTACGTACTTCAGCCCCGTCTCCACAATCCCGCGGTGCGAGGTGGTCAGCACGTCGATGTTATAGCCATACAGCCCGAATACTTTCTGCATAATGGTAAACGTAACCGGCAGCATCTGCGGCATCAGCAGCGTGTATTCTGTTTTCATCTCTTTGGTGAATAGAAGCCGGCCTTGTTTGTCGTATGTCAGTTTTGCCATGTATATCCTCCGGTGGTTTAGTGTAGGGGCGGCCTTTGGCCGTCCGCTATTTAAGGTATGTTCCTAGGTGGTAGTCGCGCACAGCGCGCCCCTACGGGCAATGCGTTATCCGCCCGTCGCCGCAACCAAGCTCCGCAGCCGAATCTTCGCCGCCCCTAGATTGCTTATGTCGTCAATCTTCAGCTGCGTATACAGCTTTCCGCCAGATTCGAGGATGTCCCGCAGTTCGTCGGTGGTGATGGCATCTGTCCCGCAGCCGAAGGATACCAGCTGCACCATCTGCATATCGGGCTGCTCTATGACAAAGCGGGCGGCGTTATACATTCTGGCCTGATATGTCCATTGATTCAGCACTTTTCGCGGGGAGTATCCCATCTTTCGCGAAACGGCGTCTTCGGTAATAAGAACCAGGCCGAGTGATGTAATCAGCTCGTCAATCCCGTGGTTAATTTCCGGGTCAGTATGATACGGCCTGCCTGCGATTACTATTATCTGCTTCGAGTTTGCCCGCGCGAAGTCTATGTACCGTGCAGCCTCTGCCTCTATGTCGGCTATGTACGATTCATACGCCGCATACGCGTGCCGGGCGGCTGATTTTGTCTCGTGCTTCGGAATGTTGAACTCCGCATTAAAATATTCGGCGGCTTTGGTCATAAAGCCCTTTTTCTTGTGCAGGCCGAAATACGGCGCAAGAAATCGCGCGGACTCCAACCTCGGCATATTGGCCGCCAGCAGTTCCGGATAATACGCCGCCACGGGGCAGTTATAGTTGTTGTCGCCCAATCCTTCGTCAAAATTATACGGCATACATGGCAAGAATATCGTGTCCACGCCCATGTCCAGCAGCGATTCAATCTGCCCATGCATAAGCTTTGCGGGGTAACAGACAGTGTCAGACGGGATTGTCCGCTGTCCGCGCAGATACAACGCGCGCGACGATTCTTCCGACAGAACGACCTCAAAGTTCAAGCGCGTGAAAAACTCAAACCAAAACGGCATGGTTTCAAACATGTTCAGGCCGAACGGTATGCCGATCTTTCCGCGAGTGCCGTCGCCTTGTCCGCATCCATTCATGGCGCGGAGTTTTTCGTATTTGTATTTGATCAAATTCGGCAAACCGGAACTTTTCTCCCCACCCAGCGGCTTGGAACAGCGGTTGCCCGATATATGCCGCCGCCCGCCGGAAAACGTGTTTATTGTTAAGCTGCAATTGTTGGTGCATAGTCGGCAGACAGATGGTTTTGCTTCATGTACAAAGCTCTCCAACGCGGCGAAGTCTATCAGACCGGGATTTTCCGGCGGTAAGTCCAGCGCTGTCAGCGCCGCGCCGTAAGCGCCCATCAGTTCCGATATCGCGGGCCGCGTAACAGCAACTCCAAGTTCCGACTCAAACGCCCGCAGCACCGCATCATTCAGAAACGTGCCGCCTTGGACGACTATGTTGCGCCCAAGATCCTGCGGCCCTGTGGCACGGACGACTTTGTAGACGGCGTTCTTGACGACGGAGATGGAGAGACCGGCGGAAATCGCGTCAACTCCCGCGCCCTCTTTTTGCGCTTGCTTGACGCTGGAGTTCATAAACACCGTGCATCGGGAGCCTAAGTCTGACGGCGCTTCCGCCAATAATCCCAGGTTCGCGAAGTCGGCGATTGCGTAACCCATGGCGTTGGCGAACGTCTCAATAAAACTCCCGCAACCGGATGAACAGGCTTCGTTAAGCATAATACTGTCAACCGCTCCGTTGCGGATTTTGAAGCATTTGACGTCCTGTCCGCCGATGTCGATAATGTAATCCACATCCGGATTAAAATGCCGCGCCGCGCGCAAATGCGCCATTGTTTCGACGAGTCCCAAGTCCAGATTGAACGCGCTTTTGATCAGCGCTTCTCCATACCCAGTGGCAGCGGAACCGCGTATAGTTATCCTATCGCCGAATTTATCGTAAATCGTGCGGAGTTCCCGTAACAGAATCGACACGGGGTTGCCTTTGTTACTGCCGTAAAAGCTATGCAAAATCCCTCCCTCCGGCGTGATGAGCGCAAGCTTTGTCGTGGTGCTGCCGGCGTCAATCCCCAGATACGCGTCGCCTGTGTACGTATCCGGATCAACCGCCGCTGGTGCTGCCCCGGCATGGTGACTCCTGAACTCCGCGATTTCTTCCGGCGAACGGAATAGCGGGGTCAGCGTGTAGCCCGTCTGGTCTATTTTTTTTGAAGAATCCTCAAGCTTTTGACAGATATCTTCAAACTGATAAGCCTTGGTATCATCCGCGCACAACGCCGCGCCGAAAGCCGCGAAACACTCGGCGTTTTCGGGGAATATCGCGGTATGTTCATCCAATTCCAAAGTCTCAATGAATCTCTCACGCAAACCCATAAGAAACGTCAATGGCCCGCCGAGGAACACGATTTTACCCGAAAGCTCCCGCCCCTGGACAAGGCCGGAAAGGGTCTGATCGACAACGGCCTGGAAAATGCTCGCCGCCAGGTCTTCGCGTCTGCCGCCCTGGTTCAGAATCGGCTGGATATCAGATTTAGCAAAAACTCCGCAACGGGAGGCGATGGGATATATCCGCTCATGCCGTGCCGACAGCTTGTCCAGCTCCGGCACAGTTACATCCAACAAAGTCGCCATCTGATCGATAAACGCGCCGGTTCCCCCGGCGCATGTGCCGTTCATACGTTCTTCCAGTGATCTGCCGAAAAAGATAATCTTTGCGTCTTCACCGCCGAGCTCTATGACGGCGGAAGTATCCGGAACAGTGCGCCGCACGGCCTCTGCCGTTGCGAAAACCTCTTGCACAAACGGCAGATCGGCGGATTGCGCGGCCCCCAATCCGGCAGAGCCTGTAATTGCTACCGCAACGGATTTGCCGCGCAACAACTCCGCCGCGCTTTTCAGCTGCTCGGCCGCTTTTTCACGTGTCTTTGAATAGTGCCGCTCATAAGAACGGAACAGGATATCATCAGTTTCCGACAGCACGATTGTTTTAACGGTTGTGCTGCCTATGTCAATTCCAATACGATACATAATACCTCTTGTTGGCGGGGACATCCCCCTTCCCCCTTCGTACGCGAAGGGGGCTTTGGACGAGGGACGAGGGTTTAGTGTGTGGGACGCACCTTTTTACTCTCGTCTTCCGTCCTTTCGTCCTTCGTCCTAAGCCCCCTTCGCGCACGAAGGGGGAAAGGGGGATGTCCCCGGGTCAAATTCAGCTTTGCAGCTTGCTACATACATTATATATCCCCCGGGCGCGTAATTCAATATTTAAATATTCACCAAAGTTGTTGAATACAGGTAACCGAAAATGCTATAATGAGAAAATATGTCCGAGGAGGTATTTTACAAATGAGAAGCAAGGCAGAGTTTATCTCGTTCATGGCGGAGGCCGGTGTGCTCACATTCGGCGACTTTACGGGGAAAAGCGGCAGGAAAATGCCGTATTTCGTCAATACCGGCAATTTTAGGACCGGCATGCACATATCAATTCTCGGCGACTATTACGCCGACATAATAACACAAAGCGGCCAAAAATTCGACGCGCTGTACGGCCCGGCGTATAAAGGGATAACGCTCGTTGCGGCGGCGGCGGGATCTCTGTACAGGAATTATGGGTTGGACATGCCGTTCTTTTTCAACCGCAAAGAGGTCAAAGATCACGGTGAGGGTGGCTCTATAGTAGGATACAAACCATCGGACGGCGACAGAGTTGCCATAGTTGAAGACGTGGTAACAGCCGGCACAGCCGTGCGGGAGAGTATGGAGATTCTGAAAAATACGGCAAACCTCAATGTCACGGCGCTTTTCGTGTCGGTGGACAGGATGGAGCGTGGGCAGGGCACGCTATCCGCGCTTGATGAACTCAAAAGTGAGTTCGGCATAAATGTGTACCCTATTATCACCGCACGGGATATAATCGCCTCACTTCCTGATGGTGACGAGCGCGTTTTGAAAATGGAAGCGTATCTCGCACAATACGGGGCCGCTACTTAGATGGGGATACACGACGGGCACAGAAGCAGGCTTCGGCAGAGGTTTTTGAAGAGTGGACTTGATGATTTTGAGAATCATCAAGTGTTAGAACTCTTGTTGTTCTTCTCGCGCCCGCAAGGGGATGTGAATCCACTGGCCCATCGTTTGATGGATAGATTCGGTAGTTTCAACGCCGTACTGGACGCGCCGGTGGAAGAGCTTGTTAAGGTCTCTGGCGTCGGCGAAAACACAGCAGTTCTTTTAAAACTCGTGATCGCCGCGAACAGGCGGTATATGATCGCCAGGTCGCAGAATAACGAGATTTTAAATTCCACCGAAAAAGCGGGTAAGTTCCTAGCCCCGCGGTTTTACGGTGAGCGTGACGAGGTCGTATACATGGTGTGCCTTGACGCGAAGTATAAAGTGCTAAACTGCAAAATGATGTTCCGAGGCAGTGTGGATACGGCGAACATAAATATCCGCAAAGTCGTGGAAAACGCGCTGGCGTTCAATTCGGTCAGCGTTATATTAGCCCACAACCACGTAAGCGGCCTGGCGTTGCCGTCCGATGAAGATTACACGACTACCCGCCGGCTTATCGATGCGCTTTCAGCCATAGATATAATCCTGGCGGATCATATAGTTGTCGCCGATGACGACTACGTCTCAATGGCGGATAACGGGTTTTTTCTGTAGGGAGAACAAAACACCCGCCGACTGCGGTCGGCACCCTCTTTACTAAAGAGGGCTAGGATAACGTAAGGCCAACCCCTGCCCTCGTTAGTAAAGAGGGTGGCCCCGCAGGGTCGGGTGTTTTGTCCTCGGCGCGCCGTAGGGACGGTCGTCCCCGCCCGCCCGCGGATGACCGGGGCGGTCATCCCTATATGAGTCCCTCCTATGAGGGGTGGTTAAAGACATACATGATAACGCAAAATACAAGGAGGTCAATCATGCAAAACAAAAGCGAAGTCGCAACTGAACTATTTGCCGACGGCAAGTTTAATTGTTCCACGTCTGTATTCACGGCATTTTGCGAGGAGTACGGAGTAGACTTGACCGTCGCACGAAGACTTGCCTGCGGACTTGGCGGCGGGTGCCGCGCAGGGGAAATTTGCGGTGCTGTATCCGGCGGCGTGATGGTTGTCGGTCTTAAGCACGGGCAGAACCGCCCAGGCGACACTGCGGCGAGGGAACGGTGCTATGCCAAGACGCAGGAGTTCACCAAAGCGTTTCTGGATAAGAAATCAACCCTGACGTGCAAGGGACTGCTCGGCGCGGATGTCTCCACCGACGAAGGCCGGGCATTTATGCAGGCAAACCGCCACATCTGCGTTGCCGCCGTCCAAACCGCCGCGGAAGTTCTGGAAGAACAGGGATATTAACAGCAAACGCTTTGCGTTTGCCTAGTGAAGAATTAAGAGTGAAAAGTGAAAAATTATGGAGTTTAAAGTCGAAAGCGAGTTCTCTCCGGCTGGCGGACAGCCGGAGGCTATACGTGCGTTGGCCGAAGGACTGCGGCTGGGGTTTGAAGAGCAGACTCTGCTGGGGGTCACAGGATCGGGCAAGACGTATACTATGGCGAAGATAATTGAGGAAGCGAAGCGCCCGGCGCTGGTTCTGGCGCACAACAAGGCGCTGGCGGCGCAGCTTTGCAGTGAGTTCAAAGAATTCTTCCCGGAAAACGCCGTTGAGTTCTTTGTGTCGTACTACGACTATTATCAGCCGGAGGCGTATGTCCCGCATACAGACACGTATATTGAAAAAGACTCGGCGATCAATGATGAAATCGAGCGATTGCGCCACTCCGCGACATCGTCGTTGTATGAGCGGCGGGATGTTATCGTTGTGGCGTCAGTCAGCTGCATATACGGCCTTGGCGACCCGGGAGATTACGCTAACATGGTGGTTTCCCTGCGTCCAGGGAAAGAAATGTCGCGGGACGAACTGTTAAACAAGCTGGTTGCAATACGGTATGAACGCAATGATGTAGCGTTTGAGCGTAATGCCTTCCGAGTACGCGGCGACACGGTTGAGATTTTCCCCGCGTATGCCCGTGACAGGGCGCTACGGGTGGAGTTTTTCGGCGATGAAATTGAAAAGATAAGCGAAATCACGGTTGTCACCGGTGTACCGGACAAATACCTGAACCATGCCGCCATCTACCCCGCCTCTCACTATGTCACAACGGACGAAAAGCTGGAGCGAGCGATGGCCGATATAAAGTCCGAGATGAAACAGCGTGTCGAATGGTTCGAGCAGGAGAACAAATTGATAGAGGCCCAGCGAATCCACCAGCGGACGATGTATGATATCGAAATGCTGACCGAACTCGGCTATTGCAGTGGGATTGAGAATTATTCGCGGATAATATCGGGCCGCCCGCCAGGCTCCGCGCCGATGACGCTGCTGGATTATTTCCCGAAAGACTTCCTGCTTTTCGTGGATGAATCCCACGTGACTTTGCCGCAGGTGCGGGCAATGTACAAGTCTGACCGCGCGCGGAAAGAGAATCTGGTGCAATACGGCTTTCGTCTACCGTCAGCATTCGATAACCGCCCGCTGATGTTTGAGGAATTTAATGAGCGGGTGAATCAGGTGATCTACGTCTCTGCGACACCGGCTGAATATGAGAAAGAACGGTCCGCCCAAGTTGTCGAGCAGATAATACGCCCGACAGGGTTGCTGGATCCCAAAATCTCCGTCCGCCCGGTGGATGGGCAGATTGATGACTTGATGCACGAGATCAGACAGCGCAAAGCACTTGACCAGCGGGTGCTTATCACCACGCTGACGAAGAAGATGGCCGAAGACCTGACGGCATACTTCACTGCTGCCGGAATCCGCGTACGGTATCTGCACCACGATATTTCGACGATTGAGCGGATGGAGATCATACGCGACCTGCGCCTGGGCGAGTTTGACGTTTTGGTCGGCATAAATCTTCTACGTGAGGGTATTGATTTGCCGGAAGTGTCACTGGTCGCTATACTGGACGCCGATAAAGAGGGATTTCTGCGAAGCGCGACATCGTTGATCCAGACAATAGGCCGCGCGGCGCGTAATTCCGAGGGTACGGTAATAATGTACGCCGACCGCGTGACAACAGCCATGCGCACGGCGATAGACGAGACCGAAGCCCGCCGAGAAAAGCAGGAGGCATTCAATAAAGAACATGGAATTGTCCCGAAAACAGTAATAAAAAGTGTCAGAGACCTCATTGAGATATCGAAGAGTGGTTCTTCAAGCGGACCGCGTGACGGCGTCAAGCTGACAAAGCGGGAGCTTGAGGAGGAAATCCGTAAGCTAGAAAAAGAAATGACTGCCGCCGCGAAAATGCTGGAGTTTGAATATGCCGCGATGTTGCGGGATAGGGTTATCAAGCTTCGGGGCGAGGTGGGGTAGGGGACGATGGCAATCGTCCCGTGATTGCTGGTTTCGCCGCCCAAGGGAATTTGTGTCCTCGACGTCCCGCATAATCCGCACCCCTTTGTAGGGTCGGCTATTAGCCGCCCGTAGGCGATTGATAATCGCCTCTCGTTGCGCCGCAAACCAGCAAAAAACCCAGCCACGGGACGCAGAGGACTACGCCACCTACAAATTCCCCTCCTACGGAGGGGTGCCCCGCAGGGGCGGGGGGGTTCGACAACCTAATATGAAAAGCAGAAAGATAGAATGAAAAATGATTGAAACTGTAGTTGAATTTCTCGGCCAGTCCACCGCCGGCGGTGCAGTGGCTGTATTTATATTATCAATGGCACCCGGAATCGGCCTGTCAATAATGATCCCGATAGGCGTATCCTTGGGCTTGCCGCTTCCGCTGGCCGCGCTTGTCTGCATATTAGGCAACCTAGCTCCCGTTCCGATTGTCATTATATTCATCAGCAGAATTTTCAAGTGGATGCGCAAAAAAAGCCAATTCCTCGCGAATATTGCCGATAAGTTCGAGGAAAAATCAAGATCACGCGGTGAGTCGCGGTATCGGCGGGGCGAATTCTGGGGGCTTCTGATATTTGTCGCGGTGCCAATTCCGTTCATACCCGGTACCGGTGCGTTCACGGCGGCAATGATAGCCGGAGTCCTGAACACGCGCATGAGAACGGCCGTTGCGGCTATAGTCATAGGTACCGTGATATCCGCGATGTTCGTGACCTTGGCGGTACATGGCTTACGTGTGCTACTGTTCTAAAATAAACAAGCACAAACCCCCGGCGGATCAATCCGCCGGGGGTTTGCAAAAAGAGAGGAAGATGGTAGGGTATATATGAAACGGAAAGAAGCTATTGAAAATGCGAAATGCTATCCGTTTATATGCATAATAATATCATAATGCGTACTTTGTGTGAATTAAATTTAAAGAAAGTGTAAATATTGCGTTGTGTGTGTAGGGACGTGCCTTGCGCGCCTGTCGTTCTCCGGATGGGGTGGTTGTGGGTATAGCTTGTGACACCGTCCGTGGTGCAACGGGGACAGACATGCGGGGGCAGCACGTAAATATAATTCACGGCGCGTCGTGGTCGCCGCGCCCTACAGACCCTATTCTGCCTCCAATATAGGCGGCAGCATACGCCGGGTCTTTATTTTTTCCGCTATTCCGGCTATAACCAAGCTTGCCGAGGCTTGCGTTTGCTCACCGGACTGCATGTCTTTCACCGTGACTTGTCCTGATTTAATCTCATCCTCACCCAGGAATGCCACGTATGGAACCCCCAGCTTATCGGCATACGCGACTTTTGATTTGAACTTCTTGTCCTCGCTATACAGCTGAACCCGCAATCCGGCCTCGCGCATTTGCGTCGCGAGAATTATCGGATGCGACAAATCCTCCGTCATTGGGATAATCAGCACGTCCGCAGGCGCGGACAAGACGTCCGGGTTCAAAAGCTGCTGTTCCTGCAAAATATAGAACAGCCGCGACAGGCCGATTGAAATGCCTACACCCGGCAGCTTCTTGTCGGTGTAATATTCCGCCAGCTCGTCATACCGCCCGCCGCCGCCTATGGAGCCGACTTCCGGATAATCCAGCAAAAACGTCTCATACACTGTGCCGGTGTAGTAATCCAGTCCGCGGGCTATTGATAGGTCTATCTTAAAATGCGTGTCCGGCACGCCGAACGATGACATATACCGCGCGACAATGCCAAGCTCATCCGCGCCGGTGTCAAACATCTCGTTCCGCCCCCGGTATTTACCTAGCACCTCAAATGGGTCGCCCTGATGCTTGACGAAAGAGATCAGCTCCGCCGCTTTGTCGGTTGTGAGTCCTAAATCCGTAACCAAATGCTCGGCGAGCTTTTGCTCCCCGATTTTTTCAATCTTATCCACAGCCCGCATGACTTCGGTAGCGTTGGATATCTCCAAAATCGCAAAGAACCCGGAAAGAACTTTGCGGTTGTTTACGTGAATGCAAAATCGGCAAAGACCCAGCGAGGTCATGCATTTGTAGATGACACTGGGTATCTCCGCCTCGTTGATTATATCCAATTTGCCGTCGCCTATTATGTCGATATCGGCTTGATAAAACTCCCGGAACCGCCCGCGCTGGGGGCGCTCCCCCCTGTAGGATTTGCCGATTTCATAACGCCGGAACGGGAAAACCAGCTTGCCGTGGTGAAGCGCCACGTATTTCGCCAGTGAGGCTGTGAGCTCATACCGCAGGCACAAATCCGTGTCGCCTTTTGTCAGGCGGTAGACTTGCTTCTCGGTTTCCCCGCCGCCTTTGGCGAGCAAGATTTCGGAGGCTTCCATCAGCGGCGTGTCCAGCGGAGTGAACCCATACAGCGAGAAAGACTCCCGCAATTTTTGGGCCATTTCGTTAAAATACACCTGATTTTGGGGCATAAGTTCCTGAAACCCCGACATAGTGCGCGGCTTGATTTTGTCCATAAATTATCCTCCATGCAGGGCGCAATTACACCAACGGTATGGTGTGGACATCGCACCACGTGTAGGGGCGGCATTCTGCCACCCGTTGGGATTTGCCGTATTTTGTAGGGCGGCTGAAAGCCGCCCTTGGATGTTTATCCTACGTCTTAGGATTCACGATATCGCGCCAGTCTAAGTCGCCCCTAGCCAGGCCGTGGATAAGCACCTCCGCCGTTGCGATGTTGGTGGCGAACGGAACCTGGTGCTGGTCGCAGGCCCGCGCGATGTCCATAACGCTGTCTATATAGTCCGCCGCGTTATTTGCCGGGTCGCAAAAGAACAGAACCATGTCAAGCTCGTTATACGCTATCCGCGCGGCAATCTGCTGGTTGCCGCCTTGATTGCACGACAGATACAGTGATATCGGCAGGCCTGTGGCCTCCATAACAAGCCTTCCTGTTGTATTTGTCGCACAGATTACGTGTCCGGCCAAAATTCCGCAATAAGCGACGCAGAACTGAACCATCAGCTCCTTCTTCCCATCATGTGCCATGAGAGCGATATTCATTAAAAAGCCGCCTTCTTTCATTAAGTAATTTTCGGGTTATGCGTTAAAGCGATTTCACAGTTTGCGTAGCGGGACATCCTCGCCCTTTATTCTTCTCGCCACGTCTAGAAATTCATATGCCGCGCGGGGTCTTTTGTACAGTACCAACGGCACATTCTCGTGCAATGCGCGGAAAACGTTTTTATCCTCCCTGACAATACCGATAAGCCGCGCCCGGGTTGAATCTATTATATCGTCCACAGTTGTCCGCAGGATTTTAAAGTTCGACGGCTGTACGCGGTTGATCAGCAGCCTGATATCAGTGACGCCCATCTCCCTGATAATATCCGCAGCCTTCTGCGCGTCCCTTATGCTCGGCAACTCACCATTTGTGACTATTATCGACATGTCCGCTTGGGTGTGAGCCAAGGCGAACCCGGCACTGGTTCCGGCCGGGGCGTCAATAACGCAGTAGTCAAAATTTCCCCTGATGTCGGAGAACATGTCCGAAACGTCGAGGCCGTCTTCGTCTTTCATGTCCGCCGGTGAGTTCAAAAAAAACAGGCCCGGTATCAAGGGAGATTCACAGCACGCGTCCATGAGTTCCATTCTGCCGTCAAGAACGTCAGTAAAATCCGACACTGCGAACTCTGACATGCACAGGTACATGTCAAGATTGTTAAAGCCGATATCAAAGTCAACACAAAGCGTCCGCGCGCCAATCCCTGCCAGACACGATGACACGGCGGCAACTGTTGTAGTCTTACCCGTCCCGCCTTTTCCGGAGGAGATGACTATTATTTTGCACATTTCTGCCTCCCCAACGAACGATATACGATATTATATACAATTCCGCGCGATTTTTCAATAGCGTTTTGGGATAAACATGGCAAGTTGAATTTGTGATATTGTACAAATTCTGTGGGCGGGCATTTGTAGGGGCGAACATCCCGGTCGGCTCCGTTACAGTGAGAGGAAAGGGGATACCCCAAAACACCCCTTGAAACTCGCCTCAGAGCCTCAAGGGGTGTTTGTCGATTTCTACACTCCGAACGTTTCCTTGTTATATCGCGCGATTTCGTCCGTCATAATCGGTTCAACATGATCGTAGATCACGTCCCCCGGGCCGCCGTAGGTGAATGAGACAATAAAGTTCCCGCCCGGCGTATATTCTTCACAAGCGCGGCGCGTTTCGGCGCGGATTTGCGCGTCTGTGGAGTCCGACAAGTCTATTTTGGACATATCACAACCGCCCATCATAACCATGCGTCCGCCGATTTCTTTCTGCAGCCGGATAATGTCGTTCTCCGGCAATGCACCTTGCCAGATGTCGATGCCGATGTCAATCATGTCTTCAACAATCGGCTCGCAGAATGAATCTGAATGATGCAGAATGAGGACTCCCGCGTCAGTCAAGACTTTGTAAATTTTCAAATACTGCGGCTTGATGAATTCGCGCCAAACTTCGGGGCTGACAAACAGGCTGAGCTTGCTGCCCCAGTCATCGTGAGAGAGGACTATATCCGGCTTCAGGTGCTTAACCAACAGCTTCATATACGTACAGCGATATTCGCCGACAACTTCGCAGAGTTCGTGCATTGCTTCCGGCTCTAACAGGAAGTTCATCAGCATGTCCTCAAATCCCATCAGGAAATGCAGTTGCTCAAACAATCCCGTTGGTGCGATTGACATTGACAGTTTACCGTTCGCGCGGATTTCTTCCTGCGCCCGAACAGTGTCTTCCCAACCGTCGGAACAGTTGGCGACAAGATCCGGCACTTTCACGTAGTCCCGCCATTTGGTGATGTCGGGCAGAACCTTGTCATCGTCCGTCACGTGCGGCATTCCGGAAATCTGACCCTCCGGCCAGGTAATCAGCGTACCCCACTGGTCACGTGTGTCCTGTCCCTGCACACGGTTCCCATTTGTGAAAGCCACAAGCGGGTCGGGCAAAAGCTCAAACGGCTCCCACATGTTGACAAGCCTGTCCGGCTTCCCGCCTTTCTTCATTGTTTCTAAAAAATTGTCTTTAATACTAAGCACAGATATTGCCTCCTGATAATTAATTTGATGATTGTATTATAACATGGTTTTTGCGGGGTGCGCAATAAAAATTGGGAGACGGGGATTTCGTCTGCATAGTTAGCGCATAGTTGTAATCACGGCGCGTCAGGTTGCAGCGCCCTGCAGCACCACCCCGCAGGGGCGGGGTGGTGCAGCGTTTACCGCACCTGTCCGTCCCCATAAATCACAAACTTTGACGACGTCAATTGCGCCAGCCCCATCGGGCCTCTGGCGTGCATCTTTTGCGTAGATATGCCAATCTCCGCGCCGAGGCCGAACTCGCCGCCGTCGGTGAACGCCGTTGATGCGTTTACGTACACCGCCGCCGCGTCGATTTCATCCATAAATCTGCGGGAGGCTGTGTAATCGTTCGTGACAATCGCCTCGGAGTGTTTGGAGCCGTATTTGTTGATATGCTCGATCGCCTCATCAATCCCCGCGACGATTTTAACAGCCAGGATATAGTCGAGAAATTCCGTGTAAAAATCCTCATCGGTCACAGGCTTGACGGATTCGCCGAGTATGTTCACCGTCTCCGCACAGCCGCGCAGCTCCACGTCCTTTGTGTCCAGCAGTTTTTTCACCATCGGCAAGAACTCATGGGCAATCGCCCTGTCCACAAGCAGCGTCTCCGCCGCGTTGCAGACTGATACTCGCCTGCACTTGGCGTTGAATGTAATCTCCGCCGCCATGTTCAGGTCGGCTGTGGACTCTACATAAACATGGCAGATGCCGACACCGGTTTCGATAACGGGAACCTTCGAGTTCGCCACAACATGATTAATAAGCCCCGCGCCGCCTCTTGCAATCAGCAGATCAACATATTCCGTCATATTCATAAGTGCGTTTACGCTGTCCCTTGTGGTGTCCTGCACCAAGGACACTGAATCCTCCGGCAATCCCGCCGCTTTTATCGCTTCCCGCATTATATCAACAAGTGCATTGTTAGAGTTAAACGCCTCTTTCCCGCCGCGCAGAATGACGGCATTACCGGCTTTAAGGCATAATACGGCAGCGTCCACCGTTACATTCGTGCGGGACTCGTAAATAATCGCAATCACACCCAACGGCACGGTTTTGCGCCCGATTAAAAGCCCATTCGGCCTTGGGTCCAGCTTATCAATCCGGCCGATTGGGTCAGTCAGCGCCGCGACTTCGCGCACACCATCGGCTATCGCATCAATTCGCCCGGAGTCTAACATCAGACGATCCATCAGTGATGGTGACATACCGTTTTCACGGGCGGCATCCATATCAAGCTTGTTTGCCTCAATAATAACCTGCTTATTCGCTTCGAGAGCATCCGCGATGTGAATAAGTGCGGCGTTTTTGATTTTCGTGGAACTTGTCATCAGCGTCATCGCGGCCGATTTTGCCCGTGCGCCTTGGGTTTCTATCGCGGTCATACTGCACCCCCTAAAGTAAATAACGTGCCTGTCTCACCTCCGTGAGCGGCCAGATATAGATTTTCCGGGTTTGAGCCGTCGGTGATAATCGTATCCACCCCGGCGTCCCCAGCTATCTGTACGGCTATAAGCTTTGTCATATACCCACCCGTGCCAAGCTTGTTTCCGGTGTCTCCGGCAAGAGCTTTGATTCTGTCGTCGATTTTTGTCACAACCGGCATCCGCTTTGAGTCCGGATTTTTGCGCGGGTCGCCACCGTCGTACATACCGTCAGTGTCGGAAAGTATCACAAGCAAGTCAGCATCCACAAGAGCAGCAACATATGCTGACAGCGTGTCGTTATCGCCGAAAACCTTATGCTCGTCTTCTATTTCTTCTATACAGACAGAGTCATTTTCGTTGACAATCGGAATAACACCCATTTTAAGAAGCGCATCAAACGTTCCGCGCAGATTCTGCTTTACAGTCGGCATCTCAATATCATCCCTTGTCATCAGCACCTGGCCGACAGTCGCGCCGTATTCACCGAACAGCTTGTCGTAGATATGCATAAGCTCCAACTGCCCCACGGCGGCGACAGCCTGCTTTACCCTGATTTCACTCGGCTTTTCCGTCAGCCTGAGTTTTGCCACACCCACGCCTATCGCGCCCGAAGAAACAAGAATAACATCATGGCCCTCATTTTTTATGTCGGCGAAAACTCTGGCAAGGCCCTCAATGTTCCTGAAGTTGGGACCGGTCATCCCATGGCACAGCGTTGAAGTTCCGACTTTGAAAACTATGCGTTTTTTGTCCATATGTTAATACCCATACTTCGCAAAATGGAGCTTATATTCATCCATTGTCTTTTCCACTATTTTCACCGCTTCGTCTTTGCCTACGACTTCGGAAACAGCTGTTTCTTTGTTCTCCAGCTTTTTATACACGGCGAAAAAGTGCTTCATCTCGTCAAACACATGTTCCGGCAGTTCTGATATATCGTGATAGCAATTATAGCGCGGGTCGGTAAACGGCAGGGCGATGATCTTCTCGTCCAGTGAATCACCGTCGGTCATTATAATCGCGCCTATCGGATAGCAGTGGACAAGCGTCATCGGTAAAATCGGTTCCGAACAGAGAACCAAAACGTCCAGCGGGTCGCTGTCGTCGGCGAATGTCCGCGGGATAAACCCGTAATTCGCTGGGTAGATTGTGCTTGTGTACAGCACACGATCCAGTATAAGCAAACCTGTTTCTTTATCAAGCTCATACTTCATTTTAGAGCCTTCGGAGATCTCTATTACAGCGACAAAATCCTCCGGGTTGATCCTGTCATGGTCTATGTTGTGCCATATATTGCTGCTCATTTTATCTACACTTCCTTAGAAAATAAATTGCAGGGGCGGCTTTTAGCCGCCCCCTACAGTAATGGGTGTGGTGCTAAAAAATCGAGTATGTCACGATAATTCCGACAAACGCGATTGAGATTGTCGAAACCAGCTTGAACAGGGTGTTAATCGACGGGCCGCAAGTATCTTTAAATGGGTCGCCGACCGTGTCGCCGATAACGGCGGCTTTGTGATTTTCAGAGCCTTTGCCGTTATATGCACCGCCTTCAATATACTTTTTGGCATTGTCCCACGCGCCGCCGGCATTTGACATAAAGTTTGCCAATGCAAATCCGGCTACTGTCGCACCGGCAAGCAGACCCACAACGCCTGACGGGCCTAAGATAAAACCAGTTACAATCGGCAATATAACACCGAGAAGCGAAGGTAAAATCATTTCACGCAAGGCGCTTTTTGTGCATAAATCCACGCATGTCGTGTAATCTGGTTCCGCCGCACCTTCCATCAGGCCGGTGATTTCTCTGAATTGGCGGCGCACTTCAACCACAATGCTCTGTGCCGCGCGCTGGACTGATGACATGGTAAGTGCTGTGAAAACGAACACAAGCATAACGCCAAGGAACAAACCAATCAAAACAGACGGATTGTTAATGCTTAAATCCATAGCTTGACGACCGGCATATTCAAGCCGTGCATTCGCAACGTTTACGAAGGAAACTATCAAAGCGAGTGACGTAAGCGCCGCGGAACCTATCGCAAAACCTTTTCCGGTAGCCGCGGTGGTATTACCCAGTGAGTCAAGGGCGTCCGTACGCTCACGAACCACTTTGTCAAGATGTGCCATTTCAGCGATGCCGCCGGCGTTATCGGCCACGGGGCCGTATGCGTCACATGCCAAGGTGATGCCGAGTGTGGAGAGCATTCCCACAGCTGCAATTCCGATTCCGTAAAGCCCCCTTAAGAAAGAGAGGTCATATCCGGGTGAATTCGGATCCAATACTCCGCCGGAAGCTAAGAAGCTTATCAGAACAGACGCTGCGATAATTATAACCGGCGGAAGCGTGGACTTCATTCCCAGCGAAATGCCACCGATTACTATTGTTGCAGAGCCTGTTTCAGACGCCGCAGCTAATTTCTTCGTTGGTTTGTATGTGTCCGATGTAAAATACTCTGTGAAATAAGCGATCAGGCAGCCTGCCGCCACGCCTACAAGAATTGATATAAACAAGCCCAGCCAGTATTCGCTACCCATAATAAAGTATGACAGCGGGGCCGCAGCGGCTGTCGCAAGCACGGCCGCGATGTATGTTCCGCGCCGCAGGGTGCGTAAAAGATCTTTTTGATTCGCCTTTTCACCCGTCCTGATAAAGAACGTGCCGATTATCGAAGCGATTACGCCAACGACGGACAACGCCACAGGAAGGAACATGCTGGCCCACATTATCTCAGTTCCCAACGCTTGGAAGCCCGCGAAGCCGAGGGCAATAGCAGCGTGCATTGCTTTGATATAGCTTTCGTACAGGTCAGCACCCATACCGGCGACGTCGCCGACATTGTCGCCGACATTGTCGGCAATAACGGCGGGGTTGCGCGGGTCATCTTCCGGAATCCCGGCTTCAACTTTACCGACCAGGTCAGCGCCCACGTCTGCGGCTTTGGTAAAGATTCCGCCGCCAACACGTGCGAAAAGCGCGAACGCCGAAACGCCGACACCGAACATAACCATGTTCTCCGCGATGGCCTGCGGCGACTGATTAAAGATGAATTTAAGAACCAAAAACCATAAAGAGACATCAAGCAAAGACAGGCCAACAACAGTAAAGCTCATAACCGTGCCGGAAGAGAACGCGACTTTCGGGCCCTTATTTAAGCTTTCGCTCGCTGCGGCGGCTGTACGGACATTTGCTTTAGTCGCGACTTTCATGCCGATGTAGGCGGAAAGCTGGCAGAGTATTCCGCCGGTGAGAAATGCAAATGGTATAAACGGAGTTGCGTAACCCAAAATTGCTAAAACGCCCAGAATGATAAACATCAACACATAGAACTTGGCCACAGTCCTGAGTTGGCGTTTCAGGTAAGCGTTTGCCCCTTCGCGTATTGAGGCTGCGATTTTTTTCATGGCATCGGTGCCTTCAGAAAACTTTAAGACTTTTTTTCTTTGGATAAAGGCAAAAGCCAGTGCGATAACCGCACCTACTATGCCGACCCAAAAGGCATTTTCAAAATTCATTACCTATCCTCATTTCCTTCTTTAATTACATTGCCAACAATTTCTTCAAACCACCTGAAATTGGCCTATTCATTTTAATAAAATACTTCCAGCTTGTCAACAGTTAATTGGCAAATAAGAAAACAACGCCGTTGAAAGTTCAAAGACGTTGTTTTTATAACTGGAGGCGACACCCGGATTTGAACCGGGGAATCGGGGTTTTGCAGACCCCTGCCTTACCACTTGGCTATGTCGCCTCGTCGCTTACGCGGTGACTGCGCTCCGTTTCCGCCACCGGGCTTTGCCCTTTGGCGAAAACTCCACTGCGTCACTGCGACGCTCCTCTTCCAACGCGAACCCGCTTCGCTGGGCTTCACGTTGGGGACGGGGACGTGGGTTGCGGGGAATGATTCAAGGGCGCGCAATGCGCGCCCTTGCGTGGAGCGGGCGACGAGGCTCGAACTCGCTACCTCCACCTTGGCAAGGTGGCGCTCTACCAGATGAGCTACGCCCGCATAACGCGTAATA
>Ga0123355_10002485_pt1 | contig 26118 bp, 23 predicted proteins | sample TergutEmb28metaG_3_FD_89872 | JGI IMG/M metagenome (GOLD analysis project Ga0123355, IMG submission 89872) | Embiratermes neotenicus P1 segment gut microbial communities from Petit-Saut dam, French Guiana - Emb289 P1 | ecosystem: Host-associated > Arthropoda: Insects > Digestive system > Gut ...
CACGTGCGGCGCGCGTCGATGTTATGAAAGCGCTGCGCTCCGAGTGACGTATTCAGTTGGTGGACAACCGGCCTTTGGTCTGATGCTGCGCTGATCCGGGCTGTGGACAGGCCCGCTTCTCAGGCCTTCGACCGAAAGCCACAGCAGCGTACCCGCAAAACTTCCGCTGACCGAGCAGTAATGGAACCATAACCTGGCCAAAACGGTCATCAGGTGGTCCTGAGTGGTTTTCTGTGTTGCTGGCAGAAGACGGCCACGAAGAGCACGGGGACGATCACCATCGGTCTGGTCCAGTGGCACGACCACGGCACATTGGCGCACCGAGAACAGTTGTGCTTACCTCACCACATATCTCGCATCCGGGGCCGCTTGGCTCCCTTCTGCAAGTTTCTCTTCTTTTCGATCACGCGGAGATTATCAGACGTGTTGCTGCCGCCTCTTGCAAAAGGCCATACATGATCGATGTGGTGCTTCTCGGGATCAAATTCCTCGCCCTTTAGATCACGAGCAATGACGGCACGGCGTACCGACTTTGGAATGTAGCGCGAGCGTTTCTTCCCCTGCCAATTTCCAAAAAAGATGAGCGCCACGATTCCGGCGATGACCTGTTCCTGTGATTGTTGCAGATGGGTCTGTAATCGGACGGCTTCGAGCAGTAGCATACCGGCACAGAACACCAGGACGGCCTGAGCGAGATTGCGAAGAAACAACCTTGCCCCTTCACGAGCCAAGCGTAAGGCTCGAAGCCAGTAGCTGCAGACTAAAAAGCCCACGATGAGGATGACCCAATCTACGCTGGGATTACCAGTGACGTGGAATGGCGGCATCGTCAATTAGAACCAAGAATCGGACTTCTTCTTCGGCTTCCTCCTGATGTAAGCCTTCCCGGTCGTCCCGTCTTTTTTCTTGCGCCCTTTGACCGCTTGGAAGTCATTCTTGTTTTTCTTCGTGGCTTTGCTCCCGACCAGAGCCCCGATCGCGATTGGAATAAGAGGTATCGGCATATCGGAGGCGGATTCTAACCTTTTGGACAGTCCAGATCAACACTCGCTTGGGCAAGGTGAGGTCGCAATTGCTTCCCTCCTTGTTTCCCCGGTCGGTTGTGTGGCAGTTGCTCATGACGGCCGTCAGACGTTGGCCATGCTGCTTCTCCGGAAGGGAGCGTCTGTCACTGAACTGCTCACACGCCTCGACCTGGCTATCGCTAAAGCCTTCCGTGAAGGCACCCGCACAGACGAAGTGAACCCGCTCAGCCAGCTATACTTCCCCAAAAAATAGAAAATACAGTACCAACGAACAGGGACACTTCAGTGGCAATGTTCAACAGGCAGAGTAGCCCGGCAAGCTTCGATTGGCCGGCGGCCAGGCGGTCTTAGGCAATTAACCGCGACAGGTTTTTTGAATGACGACTTCCCGCCGTTGTTTTCCAGTCAACGCTTTGGTCCGAGTCCGACCCTGTCGACGTCCCATTTCGTGCAGCCAGAAGCAGCCTGGGCCACTATCGGACGAATATGCGCACTGTGCAGCTTGCTGGCCCATTTGAAGAAGCCACCGCACTGGTCTCGCACCGCGCAGTTCATGCACTCTTCCAGGTATATGTTTTTCCAATCCGATATCGACTTCTTCGCATACTGCCACAGAAAGGGGTCCAGAACGCAGAGTTGATGGTTGTAGATAGACACCTGCATCGAGCGTTGCCGAAGGATCGTCACAGCTTCTGAAAGATTCTTCTGATAGTCGTTGGGATCGACCCAGAGTTCGGCCATATTACGGGGTGCATAGCCGATATTCTCGAGCCCCATGATGGCAATGTGTTCGACGAATGTCAGATTTCGATAAATGAATTCCGCTAACGCAGGAAGCCTGCCTACAGTCCTTGCGTGTAAGACGATTCGGATTTCGATTCGCTGATTCCATCGCCCGAGGTTCTGCAGCCCCATTATTGTTTGATCGAATGCGTCCTTAGCTTGCACCACGTAATCGTGGTCATTGGCGAGGTCGGAATACAATGGAATTCCGAGACTCAGATTGTGGTGGCTAATCTCCGCAAATTGCCTCGTAAAATCAGGCCACGCGAATCGCCTTCCATTGGTGAGGATGTGAACGTTCGTTTCGGGCATTCGATGCCGAAGAAGGGTCACAAGCTCACAAAGCCGTTCACCGAGCAGAGTTGGTTCGCCGCCTGTTATGGTGAGATATGCGGGCAGCGGTTCGATCAGTGAGATCATTGCCGCGTTGCGCTCGTACAACTGCGCGGTGTCATCGCGATCTTTCGGTGGTTGGGAGCACATGATGCAGTTACTATTGCAGCGCTCGGTCACAAAGATGGAGTTGTGGGTGTCGGCAGGACGGTATAGCGACCGAACGAAACCAGAGGCAGGTTCCATCACGACAATGTCACCGGAATGCAGATGGTCTATTTCACGAGCCCGGTGTACAGTGGGACAGTCGTACCCGTTTCTCCGATCGCTCGTCGTCATCGCGCCTAAGTAACCTGAAAGATCATGTGGCAGCTCGGCGGTGACTATGATTCGGCCGACCCTTGACGCTAGCGGTAATTCGGCTCGTGTAACTATGCCAACAATCTCCCGATCGAACCCGGACGGAATACCAGCTGTCGTGAGCTTCATGCCTGCAATTCCTCCGCCAACCCACGCACATTGCGCTCCGTAAGCCAAGCCCAAAAGATCCGCATCGTGCTGGGATCATTGGCTTGAATCAGCTGAAAAAGATGTTTAATAACCTCCATGTTTCGGTAACAAAAGCCATTCGTTGGCCGAAAACCGAATGCGTCCCGTTGTGTTGCATGATTAAAGACAGGGTCGGAACCACAATACGTTTGAAATGCACAATCTGAACAGCCGGGGAGACTCTGATTACATGCTGCTTCTTGGACCCGAAGGAATGGATCGCTGGTAAAAATATCTTTACGGCAGTGTTGGTGGACGTTTCCAAGCCGGAATGTAAAATCTCGCATTTCGGCCAGCATTCGCGACTCGTCTGATATGTAAATGTCTCCATCGTAGTTGTAGACGAGCACATTCCATCCCGCACCGGCAGGTGACTGAAGGTCCACAAATCCTGTTCCGTAGGGCGTCAAAATCTTGGTGAGCAAAATTTTTGTGTAGGCCTCAACCAAATGGTATCCCTGGCGATTAATGTCGAGAATGTGGGCGAGTCCTTTCTTGTAGAAATCGAGGAAAGCCTCCATCTCGTACCCCGTCTTATGACGAGTCCGAACGGCAAAACCATATGGGCTGATTGGCCGTAAGAAAATCGAGTGGAAAGACCTACGTACGTACTCGTCGATGATCTCGATGGGATGCGCGAGCGAGAGGTTTGTCGTTGTCATAAGGGCGGAAAGTTGATCAACCCCGAGCACCTCCCTGCAACGATCAACGTTATGAACTAGAAGTTCGTGGCTATTGTTACCTGGCCGAGGTCGATTGCTGTTGTGTATAAATGCCGGTCCGTCCAAAGAAGTGGAAACCTTAACCGCTTGCCGCTTTAGGTAGGAGAGCTGTTCGTCGGTAATCTGTGCCAGATTTGTGGTGAGAACTACATCAAGGTTTTTGCCGACTGCCACTGCGCGTTCCCTCGCTCGGTCAACTATGTACGTGACCATATCGAACGCCAGAGTTGCCTCGCCACCCTGCAATTCAAGTGTGATGTTCTCACCGGGGCTAGACAGCATTAACTCGATTGCCCGATCGGCAGTGCTCGAACTCATGTCGTATTCGTTTCGGTTGGCGGTCTGGCGAGAAACTTGGCAATAATGGCACGAGTGGTCACACCGCAAGGTCACCACAAAAATGTGCAGCTTTGTTCCCCCGTTCAGAAAGTCGTACTTCGTTCTGTATTTCGTCGCCAGTAGGTCCAAATTTGCAGATGAGCTGTCGTCGTAAATGAACTGTTTTGCTTTTAGCGAAGAATAAAGAGGCGAACCGAACGGCACTCTACGCTCGACGACGTCCTGCGTGGTGCCGGGAGGAACCACGAGATATTCGCCAACTTCGTTTACCAGAAGCTCATGCTCTCGATCCAGCTTCGTGAATCGGAACGGCAGGAGATGGTAGCTTGTTCGGGAGGGTGAAAAAGCTTTAATGGGAAAAAAGGTTCTTGGCATTCACGTAATCGGCTTACTCTTGTTTTCCTCCAGGCTGGGGCGTCAACTGCTGGACGGGTACCAGGTTGCGCTCAGCGAAAGCGACGGAAGCAAGCACCGGATCGCCAAATGAGCCTGGGGGATCGCCCTCAAGTACCCCTGCCTCGGCAAAGGCCTTCGCGATTAATAGCTCCCGTACTCCTGAGGTTTCCCGTTGGACCTGAATTCGAAGCTGGGATTCGATGAGTGCATTTCTAAACTCACCGACCAGTTCGTTTAAAGGCTTCGGAGCAGGCCTTTGAAGCGTTGGCGTGGGGTGCTTTAGGCGTAGAACCAGTTCGAAACTATCGTCACACGTGCTCGGAGAGAATTCGATGTACAAATCCTCTGTAAACCAGTACCCAGCTTTGAGAACGGCCTCTCGACTAAACTGCCGCGTGTCTATAGTTATGCAAACACTCTCCTGCTGATGATCCGCCATAACCCTCACATCGCGCCAGACGTATGGGAGGAGTGCGAGGCGTGGGAAGCGTGTGACGCATGAGAAGCATGAGACGAGTGCGAGTCGTGCTGCGCAATCATCTTAAATGCCGAACCCATTTGTTTCAAGATCAGTTTTGGAGGGAGCGACTTGGCAGAATGCCCGTTAATTGTCTCGAGCCGGTTTGAACCTTCGAGGTTAGGAACTTTAATTTCGGCAGACGCGTTGGATGCGGTGGAAGACGCGGCCAAAGCACCTCCAAGCAGGAGCGCCAATTTCCGAGATATACGAACTGCAAAGTCACTTAGTGTAACGTTGCGCATAGATTTGTCCACCCATGGAAAGTTGAAGGGGTAGTGGAGACTACATCGCTATCGCATTACTGTCAACCAGTTTTTGTTCCTGCGTGAGTCGGTGCGGCCTCCCTACTCTTGTCCCTTGTAAATTCTGACCGGGGCTTTTTTGCTGTCACAATTGGCCCGAGATCGCCCACCGCGACATCCCAGTTCTTTCGAATCCATGTATGGAATAGGGTGCCGAACTTGACGCTAATCGTCAATCAGGCGAATCGCTTAACTGGCGCGACTTCGGAGCTGCGCGGCACCCCGGCACTGCCACACTTTGCGGACGCCGGTGTGGTTTTGTGCCCATGCGTCGGGCAGTCGCGTTTGGAGGAATTGGGGCCCGCCGAAAACGTCAGGGAGCCGGTCAGCGAAGTCTGCGGGCGGGCGCGAATGCATAGCCCGAAAACTTCGTCGGGATAGGCCATCCACCCTGGATGGCCCTACGATCTTGTTCGTGATTTCGGCAGTTTCACTGGAGTTCATTCACAGTTTATGCACAGTTTGAGGGGTTCCGCCCGGTCTCGAGTAGCTAAATCGTTGAAAAGAATGGCTCCTCAGGTAGGACTCGAACCTACAACCCTCCGGTTAACAGCCGGATGCTCTGCCATTGAGCTACTGAGGAGTATTGGTACTACGCGGGCTTGTGCAAAACCATAATATCATCGCTGCTCGTGATAAATCGACCGGCGGTCCCATTCCGCAGGTGGAAGCTCATTCGAGGCGACTCTTCGCGGGGAGGGGCCTTCTTGCCAGGAAGTAAGCCGGCCCGATGTCGCCGCCCGTTTCACCGGGGCGGCGCGGCATGGTTAAAACCTGGTTCGCTCGCCCAGACGGCTGGAATTTTGGATCGGGCGCGGAAGGCTTGATAACTTCAATCGAGACCGTCCCGCGCCCCGGTTGCCGCGCTTTGCCCCGAAACCAAAACCCGGCTTGCGCGATTGCCCACGGCTCAGGGGAACAGATGCGGGGTCGGCGGAGTCGGAGAAGTTCCGGGGACGTAAATGTCCGGAATTCCCGGCAAGCCGTTTACGTTGGGTGTTCCCGGAATGTTCGCGCCCGGTGTTCCGGGACTGCCCGGAGTGTCGCAGGTGTCGTTGGTCGGGCATGGGGCTACGCCCGGCGGATGCGTTGGTGCCACCGGGACCGGTGCTGGCTCGGTTGCCGCTTTTTGATTCGCATCGTCGACTTCGGCCTGCTCGAGCGTGATCGCCTCCGGTAAGTTCATCGTCAGGGGCGCGCCTTCTTCAATGTAGAAGTGGCGATTGCGTGCGACGAGGGCGAGGGAGACAGCCGTTCCCAGGGCGCCGCCGACCACTCCCCCGATTGCCATGCCCTGGTGCATATTTATCTTCGTTGTGGGCAAGGGTTCCGTCGGGTCGCCGAACGTGCCGCCGCCGACCGTTTGCGGCTTGTCGGTTGCCGCGCCGATCGCCGTCCCCAGCCCTACACCGAGGAGAGGCGCAAGAAAAAGCCCAGCTCGGGTGCCCGCTGTCGGATTGTTCCACGCGGTCCATTCTTCGCTTTCGATGTTCACCGGCCCGCCGGCCGGCGCAATGTAACCATTCGGGAGAACCAGTGACACGGATTGCATCAGCATCTCCGCGCGAGTGCCGTTGCGGGTGAGCTTCTCCACCTTTCCCTGCACAAAGGTGCCACTGGGGATCGCGACCCGGTCGCCAACAATTACCGGCGACGTGGTCTGGGCGAAGATCTGGTCTCCGGGCAACTTCGAGCGGCTGTCTACGGGATGTGTGAGCACGAGCTCGAGGCGCGTCCCCGCGGGAACAGCGATGTTCGCCGCGCTCGCGGCTGACGCAGCCGGTGGTGAGCCTTGGGGCCGCGTGGCCTGGGCCAGCAGCTGAGGGACCGGCGCATCGGGAAGTTGAAGGGCCTGCTGAGCCGAGGACAGCCGGCTCACCAGGAGCAGAGCGGACATACCAGCTAAGAACGGAAGTTTTTTGTGGCGGACAGCAAACAAGGGATGCGAACTGCAACTCAAGGACATTACTACCTCCTGAGACGCCCGATTGGTGAGGACGTCTGCTAGGCGGGCAGGTGAAGTTGCTCGTCTACACCCATGGAATCGTTGCCAGCGAGGAAAGTTGTTCGAGGTTTGTTGAAGAAGTGTAATCCGACGTAAAAGTGTGTAACTTGCCAGGGCTTCGAGAGAGGGCGTTCGACGAAATCGAGGCTCAAATCCTTCGCGTATCCCGGCCGCGGATTCCCGTGAACGGAACCTGGGAGCGGGTCTTACTCGTAGGCTAGCGCGTCAATGGGATCTTTCTGCGCTGCTTTGAATGCGGGATAGACGGCGCCCCCGAGCGCACCAAGGATGGCGATGATGGTTGCGTAGCCGAGCCAGGGAGCGGTGATCTGAACCGGCAAAGTGGTCTGCTTCTGGAGGGCGAAGCTTGCCGCGAAGCTGAGCGCGATGCCCAGGATGATTCCGCCGATCGCCAGCAGCGTGGTTTCGCGAAGAATTACACTCACGATATAGAACTTGGAAGCGCCCAGGGATTTCAGAATTCCGATCTCGCGCGTGCGCTCCATGACCGCGGCATACATGGCCTGGAAAATGACCATGACCCCGATGGTCACCGCAATGCCGATCATGATGCGGATGAACTTTGAAAGCAGGGGGACGTTGTCGGGAGTCATCATGGAAAGCCACTCGCGCATCGAGTAAACGTTGTAGGTTTCCATGTGGGGAATGTTCTTAATGTCCCGGACGATCGCGTCTGCGTAACGGGGATCATCGGCTTTCACATAGAACACCGTAGCCCTGTCCGGGGCGCCGCTCAGGTCCTGCATGGTGCGGAGGGGAACGTACAGACGGGCGCCTTTTCCGTGGGCGACAATGCCCGCGACGCGAAACTTATGATTGAGCAGCATGACTTCATCGCCCAGTTTCAGGTTCTTGCCGTGTATGAAGACATCGTCGACCAGAAGGTCGTCCGGTCCGCGAAACGGGCCTCCCTGCAGAAAAGTGAACGGGCGCATCGCCTGGTAGGTATCAAAATCTATGCCATACACATTCTGCGGCGCTCCGGACATCGAAATCTGGATGAGCGCCGGCGAAACCAGCGCAACGTGAGGCAGCTTGGCGATGAGGTCGCCGATCTTGGCCGGCATCGGGGCGCCGCTGAAGGTGACGATGTTCGCCGATCCAGGCGGAAGCACGATAAGGTCTGCGCCGATTCCGGCCTGCCGGGTGCGTCCGTCGTTCAGGATCCCAAGAGAAAAGCCGACAATCAGCAGAATCAACGCGACCTCGAGCGCGATCGCGATGATGCTGACCACCGAGCGGACCGGGCGGTGCGCCAGGTTGGAGACAATGAGTTTGTTCATCATGAAGGCAGCCCTTAAGCGGCGGGTGCGGGCCAGGAGGAGGCAGACGTGACGCCATTCCCTGCTGCTCTATTGTACCTGCTCACGCGCCGATTGCTTAAGGCATGCCCCCGCCGCTCGTAACCGGTTGCTGGCGGTCCAGACGGATCTCTTGCGCGCCCGGCGGCTTTTCGAGCACGAACTTGTTGTCCTCAAGAGGCAGGTTGATTTGCAGCTCCACGATGTGAAGCGAGATGTCGTATTCCTCTTCCGGGCGGTGTATTTCGATGACCGAAGGAAACAAGACCCCGTTGTAATCCTTATAGTTGCTGTATCGGGCGTCGGTCACAACGCTCCCGGTCTGATCGTAGATGAGCTGCCGGTCGGGCAGCAGATTCACGCGATCGAAAATGATCCTGCGCGCCAGCCAGGAGTTGTTATTCTCCGTTCGTATCACCTCGATGACATAATCCGGCTGCTGCAACCTGTGTCCCTTGTCGCTGACCACGGTTTCGGTATCGTTCGCGAGGACAGGGACCTCGTTGTGCTCGGGGCCAATGCCAATGGCCCGCAACAGAAGCGCGTCGTAGATGACCTGCGGACGGAGACTTTCAAGCGGCCGCTGAGGGTTCGGCGGGGCAAAATCATTGCGCCCCACGACGAACCGGTTCTTCGGCGGAATGGAAAGCTTGAATTCGTGCCCGTCGCTGACCATGTCAAACGCCGTATCCCGGACAATCGGCAGCAGCCCGATCATCCGCAACATGGCCGGCTTGCGCGCGAGCAAATAGCCGCGGATCTCGGGATAGTCGGTGACTTGTCCTTTTTTCGCGCCGCCGACGGAGGTGTTGATATCCACCTTGGCCTGCATGGTCTGGATTTTGGCGGCCTGCGAGTTGATGTAGGAGACCAGCTCCGCCTTGGTCGCGCTCTTCAGCGCCACGGTGCTGATATTTTGCTCCACCCGGCGGGTGCGGAACAGACACCCGGTGAACGGCGCAACTCCAAGCAAGAGAAAAAACGTACTGAAATAGCGACGAAATGAGCCCATGCCGGTTCGGAAGTCGATGGAGACATTATATCGAGACAATATATAGAGATGGCGGCAATGGCCAACTCGGTTCGAGGAATTTCTCCCCGGCCCGCTCGTGCTCTCGATCTACGCCGCGCGGATCAATGCCCGGCGACGGCGCGCCGCAGGGCAGCCACGTTGCGGTTGTGCTCCTCGAGGGTGTCGGAGAAGCGGTGACGGCCGCTTCCGTCGCTCACAAAATAAAGGAAATGAGTGCTCGCCGGGTGCATGGCGGCTTCGAGCGAACTCCTTCCGGGATTTGCGATGGGGCCCGGAGGCAAGCCCGCGTGGCGGTAGGTATTGTAAGGCGAGTCGAAACTCATGTCGTTGTGGTGCAGAGCGCCGCTATAGGTCCCCTTGAGCAGCTCGGCGTAGATCACGCTCGGATCTGCCTGCAGCGGTATGCGGTTGGCCAGGCGATTGAGATAGACGCTCGCCACCTCCGGACGCTCTTCGGCGGCCCCGGTTTCCTTCTCGATGATCGAGGCGAGCGTTACGGTGCGCTCGACGTCCTGGTGCAGTCCGATTTCCGTCGCAACCCGGCGAAAGTTTTTCACCATCTTCGCAGCCATGTCCCCCATGCTCTCGGTGCGGGTGAACTCGTAGGTGTCGGGAAAAAGATAGCCTTCGAGCGAGGTGGCTTGCGGAGCCAAATCCGAAATCAGAGCCATGTCGCTGGTTGCGACCTTCAGGAACTCTTCACGCCTGCCGAGCCCCGCGTTCTCGATGGCAGAGGCAATCTCGAACAGGTTGAAGCCCTCGGGAATGACCACCGTGTGGAAGTAAACGTCTCCAAGGACCAGCCGCCGGTGAACTTCAACCGCGCTTGCGCCACGCGCAAACAGATATTCGCCGGCTTTGAGGGACGCGCCCCGCTGGAGCGCATGCCAGAACATGAAGGCGTTGGCATCGCGAATGACGCCCGAGGACTTCAACTCTCGCGCCACGCGGCGACTGGAGTAGCCCGGACGCAGCAACACCAGCGCCCGGCCACCCGGAGGGTAGAGCGGCAGCCACAGGGCCCAGAGCAGCCACAGAGCCGGGGCCGACACCAGGACGGCCAAAAATGGAAACAGCTTGCGCATCGCTTTCTAGTCTAATTAGAGGAAGCCAGAGTGGAAACGGCCGTACGCGACAGAACCGGCGAGCGCATCCGGCGGGTGTGCCGGCCCATAGCGCCGGGCAGACGGCAGGTATGGCGAAGCAATTCCTTATTATTTAGAAGCCTGAAGCTTGCCTGGCTTCCATCCAGCTTTGCAGGATGAGGACTGCGGCCATGCGGTCGACCGCCGCCCCCCGCTTCCGGATGGAGAGTTCAGCCTCGCGAAGCACCCGGTTGGCCTGGCTCGACGTGAGCCGTTCGTCCCAGAGATGGACCGGTAAGCCGAACTTGCGGCGCAACTCCTCGGCAAATTGCTGCATTTTTTCCGACTGGGTTCCCTCAGCTCCGCTCAGACGCAGCGGATAGCCGACGACGATCTCCTTCACCTCGTACTCGCGCACCACGCTCTCAAGCCGCGCAAAATCCAGCCGCTTCGTCCGCCGGCGGACGGTCTCCAAACCCTGGGCGGTAATGCCCAACGGGTCGGAAACGGCCATTCCGATGGTCTTAGAACCGACATCTAACCCGAGCACTCTCGGCTTGAGGTCCGGGGGGTTGTTGCCGAGATCCATGCTTCGGATTATAGGGCGTACTTGCGCCCGTCCATGCCTGCAAGACCGCGGGGTGCTCGGAAATTGCCTTGGCGGGCGTGACAGTCTCAAACTGCTCGAGAATCGCCTTAGCCCTTCGCGCAAGAAACCATGTCGACGGGAGAGGCGTTGGCTGTGAACTAGCGGGACGAACCAATTTTAGAGGGGAGTCAGGACTGCAACTCGGCGGCTTCGGGAAACCGGAGGTTCGTTTTGGCAAGAGTCTTGGCCAGAAGGACTTCGATATTGGCTTCTTCGCAGTTTTTGGCCATGGCAAGCTCGCTTACAAGGAGATAGCGGGCGCGTTCGAGCATCTTTTTTTCGCGGAAGGACAAACCCTTTGTTTCCTTCAGGACCAGCAAGCTCTTGAGCACGGCAGCTACTTCGAGCAGAGACCCCGTCCGCATCCGGTCCGAGTTCTCCTTGAACCTGTCCTTCCAGTCCGCCGCGCTGTCGCCATTGCCGTCAGAAAGGTAATCGAGGATCTTCTGGATTTCGCCGTTGCGCACGACACGGCGCAAGCCCACCGCTCCCACGCTGTGAAAAGGAACGGTAACTTTGAGATTGCTGGATTTGATATTTAGAAGGTAATACTTCTCGACTTGTTGTCCGAGAGTGCGACTGCCGACTTGTTCGATGATTCCCACACCGTGGTTCGGATAAACCACCCGATCGCCAATGTGGAAATCGCCGTTACCGTTGCTGCTCATACTCGGAACAGCCCACCTCTGACATGTCGTTATTCTACCTGAATCTTAGGAGCTTCACAATCAGCTACCCACCTGGTCGAACATTATCAATCACTTAACTTCATGAGGCGGCGCAGACTTCGTTGCCGTCCCGCATGCGGAACCTTCCGCTCGCTTCAACTCGCAAATCCTAGATCGGTTCGGGCGCCAGGAAAAGGAACGGTTCCCCCGAATTGGGAATCTCCGGTCCGGATGGCTTTGACGAGCGCGGCACAGGGTATAATTCGGCAAGAATGACCGAGCACATTCGACGAAAGCTGCAGGAAGAGATCAACGCCCTTGAGCACGAGCTCGTGCACGAACTTCCCAAAGAGATCAAGAAGGCGGCGGCCCTCGGCGACCTGAGCGAGAATGCCGAGTACCACATGGCCAAGCAGCGCCAGGAGTACGTAAAGGCCCGCGTCCGCCAGCTGGGGAAGCGGCTGGCCGACCTGTCCATGGTGAACATGAACAACATTCCCAAGGACAAAGTGGGCCTGGGCTCGACCGTGCGGGTTTACGACAATTCGAAGAACGAAGAAATGCAGTATAACCTCGTGACCAGCGAGGAGTCCGACGTCGCGCAAGGAAAGATTTCAACCACTTCGCCCATCGGCCGCGCGCTCCTGAACAAGAGAGTCGGAGACACCGCCGTCGTGGTCACACCGAACGGCAAACGAGAGCTGGAAGTCCTGAAGCTGACTACGATCCACGATGAGGCGTAAGAACGGAAGCCTCTCCGGTTCCGAAAGTTTGAGAATGGACGAATTGATGCGGACCAACCATCCGAACTTACCCCGGGCTTGGGCAGCTTCTCGAACTCGGCCTTTCTTCTTCCCTGGCGGAATGGCCGCCCAGATTCAATGACCTGGACGAGTGCATTTGGCCGCGGCTGCGCTGTTGTTCTAAGGGCAGTAGTCGGGTGGCTGGCCCTCACGAGAATCAATCCCAACGTGCTTACTTTCATGGGACTGATTGTGAACGCCTGGGCGGCATTCTTCTTTGGCTACGCCCGCGCGGAAAACCAGCAGCGCATGTTCTTCTATGCCGGATTGATCATCATCGGCTCGGGGTTTTTCGATCTGGTCGATGGCGAAGTGGCGCGCGCGCAAAACCGGGTCACCCGTTTCGGCGCCTTTTTCGATTCCGTGGTCGACCGCTATAGCGATGCTTCGCAATTCTTCGGATTGCTGGTTTTTTACGCCCGCGGGGAACGCTTCTTTTACATCGTGCTGACGGCCTACGTGATCGTCAGCGCCATCATGGTGAGCTACAGCCGGGCCCGCGCCGAATCGCTGATCGGCTCCTGCCGCGTGGGTTTCATGGAGCGTCCCGAGCGGCTGGTGCTGGTGATCCTCGGCGCGCTGTTTAACCGCATGGCCCCGGTGCTCTGGACGATCGCCGTGCTCTCAACCGTTACGGTCATTCACCGCATCCACTACACCTGGGCGCGCACCAACGGCCCGGAAGCGGCCCACGCCCGACAGGCATAGCCGGGCCGGGCACCGGTGCCCGGCCAACTCGAGAGCCGCACCATCAGCCTGAACCTTTCGACCGGGGCGGCGTACTCTCTTCCAAACCCGGGGCCGCGCAAACCTCCGCGATAGAGGTTGCGAGGGCGGCAAAATCAGCCGGGAGACGGCGGCAGATCTCACTGCCGGCCGCACGAGCCTTGAGTTTCCGACCCGGAAATCCGCCCGGTTCTTTCGAGAGTGAAAGGGGCGGATGCAGGCGTCCTGCTTTCCGGCGTTTAAAAGTTGAAGCCGATCTGTCCGGTTAAAGTCCTCGGAGTCACATAATGCGTGCCGCTGAAGGTTGAAAGGAAGTTGTAGAGGGAATAATTGTTGGCCAGGTTGATCACCGTGAGTTGCGCGCTGATTTTGTACCGGTCCCCGTGCAGCAGATTGTCATGCCCAATCGCCAGGTCGAAAAGATGCCGCGCCGCGATGCGCGGGGGATTCTTGTCGTTGTTTTCCGCTCCCGGAGCCGGTATCTGAAGCAGCGCGGAGCCGAATTGTGGAACCGGGCAGGGATTCGGAATTCCTCGAAACGGCGTCGCGCGCACGCTGCCGCAGAACATGCCCGCTTCAAACTGCTCGTCGGGACTGAGAGGCATTCCGAAGGAGTCGGTAATGGCGACCGCCGGCTGGCCCGATGCGTCGGTGGTGGTTTGGACGCAGTCTCCGCCGAAGCACGGCGTCTGACCGGCGACCTGGCCGCTGTCGTATCTCCAGTTAAATCCCAGCCATGGGCCGTTCTTGCGAAATTGGTATTGAAAGTGATTCGTAAGATTGAACAATTCGTCGTGGTCGAGGCGAAACGCAGTGGAGGCGCTCGAGCCGGCGGCAACGGAGGGAACTGCCCCGGCCCCGCCGATCTGCGGCGTGAAGAAGCGGGCGGCCACGCTCGAAAACACCGTCAGCACCGAAAGCCCGTGGTAATTGGGAACACTCACGCGCCCGGCAAAACCCGGGATTTTCGATCGCTCCCACTCCACCGGGAAGGTGATCGGGGTATTGCCCAGCACGCTGAAATCGTATCCGTTGTGCGTGTATTTCCAGATGTACTCGCCGGAAAAGACCAGGTATCTGCCGAATGCCTGCTGCAATCCGAGATGGAACTCATTGCGCCAGCCCGGGCTGAGCGGAGTCGGATTTGGGGCAAAGCAGCCAAGAAGCGGGCTCAAGACGGGATTGGCGCAGCCGAAGCTCGAAAGCACCAGGTTTTCATTGAACGGGGTCTCCAGGGTTCGCGCATAGGAAGCCCGCAGAATGGTATTCGACTGCTTTAGGTTGTAGGCAATTCCCAGTCGCGGCTCCGCTTCGCGATGCGTGGTGAGACCGTTGTAAAGGTCGCCGCGCATGCCCAGGTTGAAGGTCCAGTTGTTCCTGGTGATCGTGTCCTGCGCGTAGAGCGCCAGCTCCTTCACGTCGGAGTGGCCGTTAAAGCTGAAAAGCGCCCCCCCGTCCCGGGTCAGATCAAAGGGCAGGAGCACGGGATTGAATCCCGGGTTGACGCTGCCTCCCTGGTTCCGGCCGGTTCCGCACTGCGAGGTGCGGGTGATCTGGGGATCGAGGCTCGGACTTCCATTGGCATTCAGGCAAACCGGGTTCAGGGTGGGGTCGACGATTCCCAGTCGGTCGCCTTCGTCGAGGAACGTCTGCGTGTACGTTGCCCCCACCTTCACGTTATGAATGCCTTTGACGTAGGAGAGATCGGAACGCACGCCGGCGTTGGCCAGCGTGCGGTCCTGGGAGACGGTTTCCCGCTGCAGGTTGACCGGGCCGAGATCAGCAAAGGGGTTGCCGCTCGGATAATAGTTGAACTGATCGCGGCGCACGTACGCGCCCAAGGTGAAGGCGGTGGTGTTGCTGATCAATCGCGTCCAGGAAGGGGCAATGTTGAAGGTCTTGATCTGAGAGCGTTGGTCCGCGGCGCCGACCGGATTGCCAAACGGGTCGAGTCCGCCATTATTGACCACCACGCCGTTCCAGGGAAGCGCCAGTTGGGAATCAAACGTATTGGGGGTCTGGAACCAGGAGCGCGTGAATCCCAGATTCAAGTGAAGCGAGTCCCCGCTCGACACTTGATAGTCAACGCGGTCGAACAGGTTCTCCTGGTTGCCTTTGTCGTGCATCACGGTAAATTCCGGGGGGTCGAGGAACCGGCCGCTGTTCATGGCGTTCGCCGAGAAAAAATTGCCCCAGTTCTTTCCTCCGTAGCCCAGGTTGAGATCCACGTTCGAACTCCCGAAGGTCCCGTACGATGCCGTAAGGCTGCCATGGGGTGTGGTCATGCCTTGACCGCTTCGCGTGGTGACGTTGATCACCACGCTGGTCTTGTCCCCATATTCGGCCGGCGGCGCTCCTGAGATGACCTCCGTCGACTGCACCGCATCGAGGGGGATCTGGTTGGAGAACACTTTGCTCTGTTGATCCGTGATGGGCTGGCCATCGAGCGAAAACGAGTTTTCGGCGTGGTCGCCGATGCCGTGAAACAGCCCGTTCGAGTCCGCGGAAATTCCCGGTGTGGAGAGAGTGACCAGCGAACTCAGCGAAGACGACTGGCTCTCGAGAGGCAGTTTGTCGAACATATTTCTGTCGACGTCGGTGTGAAACGTGGGGTCGTTTTCGAGCAGGTCGGCGGCGCCGCCCTCTACCGTCACCGTCTCGGAGGTCTGCAGCTTCAGATTGATGCTCAGGTTCACGGGAAGCTGCGAACGGAGGTCGATGTCTTGCGCATAGGGCGCAAATCCCTCGCCGCTCACGCTCAGTCGGTAGGAATTGAAGGGAACGTTGGCGACCAAGAAGTATCCCGACGCATTTGTGGTCGTCGATCGCTCAAAACCGCTGATCGGGTTGCGAATCTGCACGGTCACGTTGGGAACGACGGCGCCCGATGGGTCGACGACCGTGCCGCCGACCGAAGCCGAGCTGCCGGCCGACTGAGCGAGCGCGCATACGCCCAGGGTTGCGAAAACGGCGACAAGCGCCGCGCCGAGCGGCGTGCCCAAACGGCGGTTCATGATTTCCTCCTGAAGGTGGTTACGGCCAAAAACCGGACTTGCGGTTTCAGGCTGCAGGCGGAGGACGAATGCAGTAGGAAAAGGCCGGAAGAGAAGAATAAGGCGTGCCCGCCTGAACCTCGGCGAGAGTCGACGAGGGCGCAAATACCGGCGCGGGCGGCGAAATCGGGTTCGACGCGATGCCGGTGTGGGCGAGCGCGCAAAGCGTGCAGGAGTGGTCGCTTGCGTTCAAGTCGGCCGCGTGGAAGTGGACCACCGAGACGAAGCCGATCAGAAGGACCAGTAAAACGCAGAGCAGGGCTCCAAGGCGCGCGAAGGGGCCCGCACGCCAAGGTGTGATCGTTCCGTGTTGGGAGAAAGGCGGGGTCATAGAACGACGAGAAAGCACCTGAAATCAATTCGATGCACGATCAGAGTACTTCCGTTGCGTAGGGCCTCGCAAGTTTGAACCTGAGGGGCAAAATTCCCGTCCGGCCCTTAGGACGTAGTGACCGAGGCGAGGGTCCGCAACGCCTGTTTTGCGAGATCGATGGTCCGCGAGACGTCTTGTTCCGAGTGTCGAGCACTGAGGAACGCCGCCTCGAACTGGGAAGGGGGAAGGTAAACGCCGGAGTCGAGCATGGCCCGGAAAAAGCGGCCGAATGCAGCTGTGTCGGACTTCGAGGCCGAATCCCAGTCGACGACCGGCCCGGGGTTGAAAAACCAGGTGAACATCGAGCCCGCTCGATTCGCGGTGAGCGGCAGGCCTGACTCTCTGGCCGCGGCCGCCACGCCCTCGACTAACTTCGCGGTGAGAGCGTCCAGCCGGGGATAAATGTCGCTCTTTTCCTCGCGCAGAATTTTCAACTGCGCAATTCCCGCGGCCATGGCCAGGGGATTTCCTGAAAGCGTGCCCGCCTGGTAAACCGGCCCGAGCGGCGCGACCATGTCCATGATTTCCGCTCGCCCTCCGTAAGCCCCGACCGGCAGGCCGCCCCCGATGATCTTGCCGAACGTGGTCAGGTCCGATTCGATCCCATAGAGCTCCTGTGCGCCCCCGTAGGCCAGCCGGAAGCCGGTCATGACCTCGTCGAAGATGAGCACGGCGTTCTCCCGCCGGGTGATGGCGCGCAGGTTGGCTAAATACTCGCCCGCCCCCGGAACACAGCCCATGTTTCCGACGCAGGGCTCGACGATCACGCAGGCGATCCGGTCGCGATACTTAGCGAACGCCTGTTCTACGATCGTGGCGTCATGGAACGGCAGCGCAATCGTGAATTGAGTGACTTCCTCCGGCACCCCCGCCGAGCCGGGAATCCCCAGGGTGGCGACCCCCGAACCCGCTTTAACCAGCAGAGAATCCGCGTGGCCGTGATAGCAGCCTTCGAACTTGATCACGAACTTGCGGCGGGTGAAGGCACGCGCCAGCCGGATGGCCGACATGGTGGCTTCCGTGCCCGAGCTCACGAAGCGGACTTTTTCGACGCTCGGAAAGGCGTCGACAATGAGCTCCGCCAGATCCGCCTCCGGGGGAGTAGAAGCGCCGAAGCTCGTGCCGTTGGCCGCAGCCGAAACCAGGGCTTCGATGACCCTGGGCTCGGCGTGCCCGAGGATGAGCGGTCCCCAGGATCCGACATAATCGATATATTCGTTGCCGTCCGCATCCCAGATGTGCGAGCCCCGTCCGCGCACGATGAACGGGGCCTCGCATTTGACCGCTTGGAAGGCGCGAACCGGAGAGTTCACGCCCCCTGGGATCAACCGTTCCGCGCGTTGCTGGAGCCTTCGGCACTCGTCGAGTTTTCGCGCCATTTCCTTCCCTGACATCGAACCCCTAACCTCCCCAACGTCGTCCGGCGAGCAATGGGCTCGACGTCAAGGCAATTAATATAGCAGCGGTCGAGAAAAGCTTCGCCCTGGGCCCCTCAACTTTAATGCAGAGGCTCGCCACGGACCGCCATTTAGACGACGAAGGCTGCCTATTCCTGAAGTGGGGGTGCCGCCTGCCGTACACCAGAAAGTCGGCAAGCTCGAGTCGGCCCGGCGAATTTACCAACATTTCATGCGAACTACATCATCCCGCAACAGCACGCGGGCTATTCTCGGAAAGTAAGACCCCTTCTAACCGGGAGGGGCAGGGATGATCTGGGAAGGAGCCCCGGTCATCCTGGCTTTTTTGGAGTAGGGTTTTCCCATCCCACCGCGCCTACCACGTTAGACCTTCCCTGGAAGACGCGGCTTAGTCCAATAAAAAACTGGGTTTCTTGCGCACGTGGTTTCAGGCATGCGCGCGGGCGCCGGCGAAATTTCGCCTAAAGGCGCTCGAGTCCGTCCGAATCCCCCTGTGAGCTCGGGGGGGCCGGAGAACCGGCGTTCATTTCAAACAGGCGCGTCCAGACTGATCAGATCTCCGGTCAATTCCGCAAGCGATTCCCGCCATCAGGCTGTCGAGCGGCAGCCTGCACGGTCTCGCCGCATTCGGGTTTCGGCTGGAACCACGGCAAAACCGAGTCGGCCAGATTTTGCCGGCCTGGGCGTAAAACCCGGCTGCAATCGCGACCGGGGCCCGGTCCTGATTCCGGGCTTCCGCGCCACCTGGAGTTTTGACCCTCCCCCCCCGGGCAATGGCGCTGGGCATTTCGGTGCGTCTTCCGGTCGCACCGCCTTGCCTGAATCCCGGCCCGTTCTTGTGGCATCATGGATTCATGCCAAAAATCCTTATCCCGACGCCCTTGCGGCAGTACGTGGGCAAACAGCCCGCGGTTGAAGTGAAGGGTTCTACCGTAGGAGAAGCTCTGACCGGCCTCGTCTCCCAGCATCCCGACCTGCGCCGCCATCTCTACACCGAAGAGGGCAAGCTGCGGGCGTTCGTCAACGTCTATTTGAACGATGAAGACGTGCGCTATCTTCAGAAAGAAGCGACCGCGGTCGAGGAGAGCGACAGCATTTCGATCGTGCCTTCGATCGCCGGAGGAACGCCTTCCAAGCTCTGAGCATTTGGCTCTCGGCCGGGGGCGCCCAAAATGGTGTGCCTGAAGGCCGAAGAACTTTTTGGTCTGATTAGGAACAAAACCCATGGCCACACTCACCGAAATCGCTCCCGTCGCTCTGAATAACGAAGAAATTCTGCGCTACTCGCGCCACCTGATCATGCCCGAAGTCGGCATGGAAGGGCAGCTCAAACTGAAGGCTTCGAAGGTGCTCTGCATAGGTGCAGGAGGCCTGGGTTCGCCGCTGGCGCTCTATCTCGGCGCGGCGGGAGTCGGCACGCTCGGCATCGTGGATTTCGACGTCGTCGATTACACCAATCTGCAGCGTCAGATCATCCACTCGACCGCCGACGTTGGGCGCCCGAAACTCGATTCCGCCGCCGAAAAGCTGAAGGCGATGAATCCGTTCTTGAATATTCGCAAGTTCGAGACCCGGCTCTCCTCGGAAAACGCGATCGAGTTGTTCAAGGAGTTTGACATCATCGCCGACGGCACGGACAACTTTCCGACCCGCTATCTGGTGAACGACGCGTGCGTGCTGAGCGGCAAGCCGAATGTGTATGGCTCGATCTTCCGTTTCGAAGGGCAGGCGAGCGTCTTTGCCACCCGGGAAGGCCCCTGCTACCGCTGCCTGTATCCCGAGCCGCCTCCGCCGGGGCTGGTTCCTTCCTGCGCCGAGGGCGGAGTGCTCGGAATTCTGCCCGGACTGGTGGGCGTCATGCAAGCGACCGAGGCGATCAAATTGATTCTGGGCAAAGGCGATCCGCTCATCGGCCGCCTGCTGCTCATCGACGCGCTGGGGATGAAGTTCCGCGAACTCAAGCTGCACAAGAACCCGGATTGCCCGGCGTGCGGTAAGAATCCTACAATCACCAAGCTCATTGATTACGAGCAGTTCTGCGGAATTCGCGGTGAGGAGGCGCCAGCCGAAGTGACCACAGATGAAATTCAGGTGGAGGAATTGAAAGAACGGCTCGATCGCGGAGAAAACATTTACATCCTCGACGTGCGCGAGCCGCACGAGTATGACATCTGCAATCTTGGCGGGCACCTGATCCCGCTCGGCGAACTGCCCAATCGGGTGAGCGAGCTCGACACTTCGCGCGAGATCGTGGCCCATTGCCGGTCCGGCATGCGGAGCGCCAAGGCCGTCAATTTCCTGCGGCAGGCGGGATTCAAGAAGGTGCACAACCTGGCGGGGGGAATCCTTGCCTGGGCGGACCGCATCGACCCGAGTATGCCCAAATATTGACTCTGGGTTTGACCGATGAGGGGCCGGCCACGCCGCCAGCCCTCGCCCGCTTTTGCGGGCGCTCGCTCGGCCGAGCTTGGCCGCCTTCAGGCGAAGCGAATGCGGCTTCAATCCTCCCTTCGCCTTTTCATTTTTCTTTGCAGGGAGAAGAATTAAGCATTCGCCAGGTGGAGCCCAAACCACCTCGAGCGGTCAAACCACGTCCGCTTGAGGTTGAATCCGGAAACGCACAGCATTCGTTCGACGGTCTCCATCGTGTATTTGTAGCTGTTCTCGGTGTGAATGCGTTCTCCGCAGCCGAAGGGAACGCTCAAACCGGCAGCCCGCAGGACTGCGCTCTGCTCGCGTGCGCTTTCGAGATACATTTCCATTCGCGACTGCGCCGGGTTCCATTCCGCGATGTGACGGAAGGAATTGAGGTCGAAATCTCCGTCCAACTCACGATTTAACCGATGCAGAATGTTCTTGTTGAATTCCGCGGTCACACCGCTGGCGTCGTCGTAGGCGGGAACGAGAAGGCTGCCCTCCTTCACCATGTCGGTGCCGAGCAGGAGAGCGTCGCCGGATGAAAGCTTGTCCCGCACGCTGCCGAGCAGGCGAACCGCGTCATTCCAGTCGAAGTTGCCGATGCTTGATCCCAGGTACAGCACCAGCTTGCGTCCGGAAATCTCGCGCAGGAACGAAAAGCCGTTGCTGAAGTCCGCGACTACCGGACGAATCCTGGCGAGCGGACACTCCCGCTGAATGCGCTCCTTGGCATCGGTCAGAGCGCTGGAGGAAATGTCCACGGGGAAATACCGAGTGCGTGCCGGGCGCTGCGTGAAGGCGCGCAGCAGGATGCCGGTCTTGGTGGCGGTCCCGGCGCCCAGTTCGATGACAGAAACCGGCGGCCCGACGGCTCGGGCAATCTCTTCGGACGAGCTCTCCAGGATTTCAAACTCGGTTCGCGTCAGGTAATACTCGGGCAGCCGCGTGATCGCTTCGAAGAGTTCGCTTCCGCGATCGTCGTAGAAGAGCTTCGAGGGGAGAGTCTTCGGCCGTGACGTCAGCCCGCGAGCGACTTCGTCCGTGAATGGGGGAAGCGCAATCAGTCCGGGCGCTGTCATTGAGCCAGCCTTATGCCCATGAATTGCCAGCGGGCATGGGGCGGGAAGAAATTCCGGTAGGTTGCGCGAACGTGGCCTTCCGGGGTGGCGCACGATCCGCCGCGAAGCACCAGCTGATTGCACATGAACTTGCCGTTGTACTCGCCAATCGCCCCCGGGGCGGCCTTAAATCCGGGATAGGGCACGTAAGGGCTGGCTGTCCACTCCCATGCGTCCCCGAACATTTGCTCGAGGCCTTCGCCCGAGGCAGGGCGGGGATCGAAGGTCCGCGACTCCAAAAATGTGCCCCTGCGCGCGGCGCGGCCCGAGGCAACTTCCCATTCCGGTTCGCGCGGAAGCCGGGCGCTCGCCCAGTGCGCAAACGCGTCGGCCTCGTAATAACTCACGTGACAAGCGGGCGCGGCCGGATCGATCTCCCGCAATCCGTCGAAGGTGAATTCGAGCCAGACTCCGTCTTGTTCTTCCCAGTAGAGCGGCGACTTCCAGCCCTGGGCGCCAACCGCCTCCCAACCGTCTGAAAGCCACAGTTCGGCCCGGCGGTAACCGCCGTCGGTCATGAATTCCAGATACTCGGCGTTGGTCACCAGACGCGATGCGATACGGAAGGGCGCGAGAAGAACTTCATGCCGCGGCCCTTCGTTGTCGAACGCGAAACCCGTGCCCGCGTGTCCGATCTCATGGATTCCGCCCTCAAACCCGATCCAGGAAAGCGGCGCCGCCGTATTGCTCCCCGGGCGCGGCCGGTCGATGCGGCCGGGCGGCAGCGGCACCGACCAGAGGGCATGCTTCAGGTCGGTAACGATCAATTCCTGATGCTGCTGCTCGTGATTCAACCCCAGCTCAACCAGAGCCGCGCTTTTTTCACCCGCGGTCTCGAGGTACCGCAGCATGGCCTCGTCCACGTGGGCCCGGTAGGCGCGGATCCGTTCCAGGCTCGGCCTCGCCATCAACCCGCGCGTACCGCGCTGCGGGTGCGCCCCCAGCTGCTTGTAATAGGAATTGAAGAGCTGTTTGAAACGAGGGTCGAACGGCCGGTATCCGGGATGCCGGCTCAGGACAAACGTCTCGAAAAACCAGGTGGTGTGCGCCAGATGCCATTTCGCCGGACTGCAGTCCGGCATCGACTGCAACATCTGGTCTTCCGCAGAAAAGGGCTCGGTCAACTGCAGCGTGGTCGCGCGAACCGCCTGATAGTTCGCGCACAGGGGGCTCGAGGCCAATTCCTCGGCGTAGCTGGCGTTCATGGCTCTCTCCCAGGGCCGAGTTCTTTCTGCCTCAGCCACTTACAGGTTTCGGCACCACCAATGGATGCTCGGTGGAGGCCAGCTGTTTCATTTTTTGAAGGAAAACGTACTTCTCCTTATTTTTCCGCGTGCCGTTTCGGACCTTTCCGGGACCGGGCGATCGAGGGTGCCGCCAATACCTGACTCACCACAGGCTGGCATCTTACTCAGGTTGGGAACGCATCCAAACACGCCATTGCCGCCATATTTTGGCAGGAGAGGTTCGTGCGAAAGAGCTCGGTGCGCGAGATCTGCCTGGTCAAGATTTGCGCCATCAGCTTTCTGGCTCTCGTTAGTCCCGCCATGGCCAGCGCACAGTTTCTGCCCTCGGGCGGAAACGCCTTTTTCGGCTACTCCTACGTTCGGGGAGAGACATTCGTCAAGTCCGGGCCGCCCCCCGGAACTGGAGGCGCCGCGAACCTGAGCGGCTGGGAAGTGTCGGCCGAAGGGAAATATCTGCCCTGGCTCGGAGCCGTGGCCGATCTCGACTGGCACTATGGCGGGCATGACGCAAGCCTGTGCCAGCCTCTGGGCCCCTGCACGGCCTTCCGGGTAAATGCGAGCCGCGACACCTTGCTCTTCGGTCCGCGCGCCTCGACCGTATACCGCCGCTTTCGCCCGTTCGCGGACCTTCTTTTCGGCATCGCCTATCAATCCAATAAAGGCGGCGCTATTTCCAACTCCGATCTTACCTTCGCCTTCGCGCTCGGCGGCGGCGTGGATTATCAACTGCTCCGCAGCGTGTGGCTGCGGGGACAGGTGCACGCCGTACGCACCGGCTTTTTCGGCCGTTCCCAATTCGATCCCCGCATTTCGACGGGCATCGTATTCAGCTTTTGAATCTGGAACAGCAGCTCCCGCCGAGAGCATCCTGCTCAACCGGGGCCGGCATCGGAATCTAAAGTTTCCAGCCGTCCGAGACATACGCCGGAAGGGGGGAGGGTTCGATGCCGAGGAGGAGGGGTTCGATGCCGATGCTGCCGATGCTAAAGACTGCCGCGATCGGTCTTTTCATTTTTGTGCTGGCCGCGGCGGCGAGCGCGCAAATTCCACGCGGGAACATTTTCGTCGGCTATTCGTTCGGGCGCACCAACAGCGTCGGAAGAACCGTGAGCCTGAACGGATGGGAGGGATCGCTGGAAGGCAAGTTTCTGCCATGGGTCGGACTCGTCGCGGATTTCGGCGCCGGCTATGGCACTGACAACCGTACGATTCCTGGTTGTCCACTGAACTGCCCATTTCGCGGCAACAGCGTGCGACGGTACACGTATCTTTTCGGACCCCGCTTATCGATCTCCGTTGGACGACTCACGCCGTTTGCGCATTTCCTCATCGGCGCCGGCCACCTGAACGCGAGAGGAGTGAGCGATACTACCTTCGCCACTGCGGCGGGTGGCGGTCTCGACTACCGGCTGATCCCCGGCCTTGCCTGGCGGCTGCAGCTTGACGACGTGCACACCAACTTTTTCAGCACCGGCGAAAACCGGATCCGCTTTTCAACAGGACTCACTTTGCGGTTCTGAGGTTGCGGGATTACCGGCTACGATCAGCGAAAGCAGGCGGGCGTGCTCGCCCGGAGAGTTGCAAAATTTCCCCCGGTCGAACCGTGAACGCGTTTCCCGGCGATTTTCAGCGCCCGACCGAAGGGCCGGCACCAACGAACGGCTGACCCGAGCCGTGAGGCCAGGTGGATTATCGAGTGAACTTTCCGATCCTCGAACGAGATACGCTCTCGACTGCGATAGCGGCTATTGACTGCTCTGTTCCGGGGCGACGTAGTCCGGCGGCGGGGCGGCGCCTTCTCCGAAAAAGTATTGCTCCATTTGCCGCACGATCACTTCCTGATCTTCGCGCCTTGCAGGATTGAGGCGATATTCGTTCAAAAGCATTTTGCAGAACTCGGTCCACTGGTTCCACGCCTGCTGGGAGACGTTGTCGTATATTTTCCTCCCCAACTCGGTGTCGAAAGGAGGCTCGTCGAGTCCCGGGAGTTCCTGATGCAGCTTGATGCAATTCACTAAGTGTTTAGCCATTGACTTTCGTTTCCTGTCTCAAAAATTATCTCACAGCGCCCGATCCTCACACGGTTGAGCCGGTTATGACTTGTTCCACCGATCACGGCACACCGCCGGTTTACCTTGGATCCACTTCTGGCAAAAAAAAAGCCCTGCCTCTTCCGGGCGGGGCTTTATTGAACCGGTAAAACTCATTCCCTCACTGAGGCGGCGCGGAACCGGGAGACGTGGTTTCGGGTGTCGTCGGGGCAGTGGTGTTGGGAGTAGTCGTTTCCGGCGTTGTCGGATTCGCCGCCGGAGGTGTTGTTCCCGGCGTGGCCGTACCCGGAGGTGTCATTTCCGGCGTAGTCGTTGTGCCGCCGGGATTGGTCGGGGCCGTCTGGGGAGCAGTGGTGTTGGGAGTTGTTGCTTCCGGAGTCGGCGTCATGGTTGTGTTCGGAGTCGTTCCGGGCTCCGTTGTGCCGGGCGCGGCGTTCGGATTCGCATTCGTTGGCGCGGGAGCTGGAGTTACTGTTCCCGAAGGCGGTGATACGGTCCCAGGAGGCGCGGTGACGGCGGGTTGAGCCGTGGCTGGTGCACCCTGCTGACCATTCGTCCCTTGCCCGGCTGCGGTTCCCGTGGCGGGCGTTCCTTGTCCTGCCGCGGTTCCCTGGCCCGCCATGGACCCCGAAGTCTGCCCACCATTCGGCGCGCCAGCAGGTGCGCCTGCTGCCCCGGCAGGCCGCCGCGCTGTCTGCAGTGCCGCGAGCATGACCGTGGAAGCTTGATGCAAAGGCTGTTTCCGGCGTGCGGCCGCAGGTCCAGCAGCTGTTGGCGGCGAACTGGTGCACTGGTCATGAACCTTGGTTGCGCTGGTCACGTTGAAAGTCGGCGTCGCTGCGCCCTGGGGTGCGTTTTCGGTGGCAGCAGAAGCAGTTCCACTCTGGTTTGGAGTGGAAGCGCTTGCGGCGCCGCCTGCCTGCCCGGTGACCTGCACTTCGTTCCCGATCAGGGTTCGAATTGCCTCCAGGTTACCGGTCAGTTTGTAGGTGTTGCCGGAACGATCTGTCAGCGTGTAGCTGCCGGCAATGGGCGATCCTGCCAGGCAGCCGGTCAATGCGTTTCCGCTGCCGGTCGTGCCCGCACTTCCATTCGGCGCCGGGTTCTGCTGCTGGGGTGTTTCTGTTGCAGGCGCCTGGCTGGGTGCTCCCGGCGGCGTCTGCGGCGCCGTACCCGGCTG
>Ga0123355_10002486_pt1 | contig 26116 bp, 23 predicted proteins | sample TergutEmb28metaG_3_FD_89872 | JGI IMG/M metagenome (GOLD analysis project Ga0123355, IMG submission 89872) | Embiratermes neotenicus P1 segment gut microbial communities from Petit-Saut dam, French Guiana - Emb289 P1 | ecosystem: Host-associated > Arthropoda: Insects > Digestive system > Gut ...
GGGAAGCCGCACCCAGCGTTCGTGTAACGGCATTTTACGAAATCGTAAACAGAGAATTCAGCGAACATACAATGAATTTTGAAGGCGATAAATTTACATTGCGTTTGCAGTATAGATTTTAAAATTGTAATTCTACTCTTTTTTCTATCCGAATATTTTTTATAATTTTGTATTGCCAAATAAAACAATAAATTTATGATTACAACAGACCAACTTAAAGATGTGTTGGAACGCGAGAACGCGTTGAGGAGGTATCTTTGACATCGATACGAAATTAATTCAAATCGAGGAGGAAGAATTGCGCACACACGCACCCGATTTTTGGGACAATCCGAAAACCGCCGAAGCACAAGTGCGCAAAGTAAAAGACTTGAAAAAATGGATTGATGGTTACGAATCGGTCAAAACAGCAACCGACGAACTGCAACTTGCTTTCGATTTTTTCAAAGAGGACGCTATGAGCGAGGAGGAAGTGGATGATATTTATCAGTCGGCACTTTCGCGAATTGAGGCGTTGGAATTGAAAAATATGCTCTCGAAAGAGGAGGATAGTTTGGGCGCGGTGATAAAAATCGTTGCCGGCGCGGGCGGAACAGAAGCGCAAGATTGGGCGGAAATGCTTTTCCGAATGTATCAACGCTGGTGCGAGCGTCAAGGACACAAATGCGAAGTAACGAATTATCAAGAAGGCGACGGCGCGGGAATAAAAACCGTAACAATGCAAATAGAAGGCGATATGGCTTACGGTTACTTGAAAAGTGAAAACGGCGTTCATCGTTTGGTGCGCGTTTCGCCGTTCAATGCGCAAGGAAAGCGAATGACTTCGTTCAGTTCCGTTTTTGTTGTTCCGTTGGTTGATGATACGATTGAAATTGAGATAAATCCTGCCAATCTCACTTGGGATACTTTCCGTTCGTCGGGCGCAGGCGGTCAGAACGTAAACAAAGTGGAAACAGGCGTTCGCTTACATTACAAATACAAAGACGAAGCAACAGGCGAAACGCGAGAAATCGTGATTGAAAACACCGAAAGCCGTTCGCAGTTCGGAAACAAAGACAATGCACTTCGACTGCTGAAATCGCAATTGTACGAAATTGAACTCGAAAAACGCCGTGCTGCCACCGCCGAAGTGGAAGCAGGAAAGAAAAAAATTGAATGGGGTTCGCAAATTCGCAGTTATGTTTTTGACGACCGCCGCGTGAAAGACCACCGCACCAATCACCAAACTTCGGACGTGCAAAAAGTAATGGACGGAGATATTGATGCGTTTATTAAGGCGTACTTAATGGAGTTTTAACTAATGTGCAAATGTGTTAATATGCAAATATGTTAATGCGATAATTTAAAAATTTTGTACATTTGCACATTAAAATATTTGCATATTAGCACATTAAAAATCTATGAAAACCATTTCCTCATTTTCTGAACTGACATCGCATTTAAAAAACTTAAACAGTCGCAAGCGAATTGCCGTTGCTAATGCGCTTGACAGTCACACATTAGATGCCGTGCTTCGCGCTGTCGAAGTTGGTATTGCCGAAGCTTATTTGCTTGGCGATGCAACAGCTATCAAATCGCTTCTCGGAAAAAATCTCTCTTCGCACGTTCATATCATCGATATTCTCGATGCGCAAACAGCAACATTGGAAGCTGTGCGAATGGTAAAAGAAGGCCAAGCCGATATTCTGATGAAAGGTTTGGTAAATACCGATGTGATTCTGCGAGCCGTTTTGGATAAGGAAAAAGGACTTTTGCCTGCCGGAAATGTGATGACTTACAATGCCGCACTCCAAATTCCGACTTATCACAAATTGTTGTTTTTTACCGACCCAGCGGTTATTCCTTATCCCGATATTCGCCAGCGCAAGGCGATGATAAATTATTGTATTCGGACAGCAAATAAATTCGGTGTCGAACAACCCAAAATCGCGCTTATTCACGCTACCGAAAAACCAAGTCCGAAAATCAATTTTATGGACGATTATCTTGAAATAATGCAATGCTGGCGCGATGGCGAATTCGGCAATGTTATTATGGACGGACCGATTGATGTTTTTCTCGCTCTCGACAAAGAGCGCGGAGGTATTAAACATATTCCAACGCCTGTGCTTGGCGATGCTGATATTGTCGTTTTTCCAAGTTTTGAATCGGCAAACGTTTTTTACAAAGGAATAACAACTTTTGCAGGTGCGCAAATGGGCGGCATATTGCAAGGAACGGAAAAACCTGTTGTAATGACTTCGCGCGGCGATAGCACCGAATCAAAATTTTACAGCATCGCGGTTGGTTGTATTCTTGCTTAATAGTTTTCAGAAATTAGTTGTCGGTTGTCAGAAACTTTGGGACACGAGATTTCGTGCTTAATGCGGAATCTCAACTGTTTGGAGATACTGAAACAAGTTCAGTATGACGTCGTTCTGACAACTGACAACTAACTTCTGACAACTTTTCATTGCAATCTGAACGTTATCGGAAGCGTATATCTAACTCGCACAGGCGTTCCTCTTTGATGACCGGGTGTCCAATTCTGCATCAATTCAACTACTCGCCTCGCTTCTCGGTCGATAGTGGGCGATACACCGCGCACAATCTGAATATCGGTAATTGAGCCATCAACATCTACCACAAATTGAACAATCACCCTTCCGCTGATGCCTGCATTTTGGTCAACAACAGGATAACGGATATTTCGAGCCAAAAACTCCATAAGATTTCCATTGAATTTCGGCATATCCTCGTACGGCAAAAAATCAACAATGGCAAGCGTATCCACAATACGCAACTGAGAAAGAGACGTAAAAACCAAGTCATCATTCGGGTCGGTTGATGGAAGATTCAACATTTCCGTTTCCACCGTATTATCAACCGGAGTAAGATTTGCCACAGTCAAAGGTTCAATTATTTCAGCCGCATTTGGAGGCGGCGGAAGCGGAGCAGGCGGTCTTTCCGGCTGAGTTTGAGGAATGAAAACCATTTCCTCAGTAAATCCATCAAAATCAATCGTACGCACCACTACTTTTTCACTCGACCATTCGAACACTACGAACAGACAGGACAACACAATTACGAAGCCAAGCAATAACGAAACAGTTTTCTTGTCTTCCGATTTCATTTTTTTCAATTTTTCGTTCAACATAACTTTTCAATTTTTAGAGGTTAGTAATTTAAAATAAAACTATCAAAAACCAAGCCAAAGGCTCGATTTTATTTCAAAACGCAAATATATCTGAGTTATTGTGTCGATTTGAAAGAAAATTTAAAATATTTTGCAAGCATTCAAAAAAACACAAACAAATCGTGCGAAACTTTTACACAGCCGTAAAATTTTCGTAATTTTGCACATTCAAATTTAGAGTGTAGAGTGTAGAGTGTAGAGTGTAGTTCAAATTTGTATCTACACTCTACACTCTACACTCTACACTCTGCAAAAAACTCTAAATTATGGGCGGTTTTTTCGGAACAATATCAAAAAGCGAGTGCATCAACGATTTATTTTACGGCACGGATTACAACTCGCATATGGGAACAAAACGTGGCGGTATGGCAACTTGGACAGGAAAAGGTTTGCGGCGCTCCATTCATAATTTGGAAAATTCATATTTTCGAGGAAAATTCGAGGGCGATTTAGACAAATTTGTCGGAAAATCGGGCATTGGCGTCATCAGCGATACCGACCCACAGCCGATTGTAATAAACTCACATTTAGGAAGATACGCCGTTGTTACCGTTGCTCGAATTAATAATTTGGACGAGCTCGAAAAACAACTGATTGATAAAGGAAATCATTTTTCGGAATTAAGTTCGGGCGAAACCAATCCAACCGAATTAGTATCGCTGCTCATTAACGAAGGCGAAACTTTTGTCGAAGGAATTGAAAATGTGTACAATAGTATCAAAGGCTCTTGTTCGATGCTGATTTTGACCGAAGACGGAATTATTGCCGCTCGCGATAAATACGGACGGCTTCCCGTCATTCTTGGCAAAAAAGATGGCGCGATGGCGGTTTCGAACGAGCCTTGCGGATTTCCGAATTTGGGTTACGAAATTGAGTATAATCTTGGCGCCGCCGAAATTGTAAAAATTACGGCCGATGGTTTTGAGCAACTCAAAAAACCAGAAAAAAAGAAGCAGATTTGTTCCTTTCTTTGGGTTTATTACGGTTATCCGGTTTCGGAATATGAAGGAATAAATGTTGATTCTGTGCGCTACAAAGGCGGTTGCGCGATGGCAAAAGACGATTGTTTGGATGTTGATTTCGTGGCGGGAATTCCCGATTCGGGCATCGGACACGCGCTCGGTTATGCCGATGGAAAAGGCGTTCCGTATAAGCGCGCGCTGATAAAATATACGCCGACTTGGCCTCGAAGTTTCACGCCAGCGCGACAAGAACAGCGTGAATTTATCGCCAAAATGAAACTGATTCCAAACAAATCGCTGTTGAACGACCAGCGCGTGATTTTTTGCGACGATTCGATTGTTCGCGGTACGCAATTGCGAAACAACGTAAATATTCTTTACAATTACGGCGCGAAAGAAATCCACATTCGAATTGCTTGTCCGCCGTTGTTGTATCGCTGTAAATACCTGAATTTCACGGCTTCAAAATCGGAATTGGAACTGATTGCTCGCCGAGCAATTAAACGTTTGGAAGGCGAAGACGATAAAAATTTGGAACTTTATCAACAGTTCGGTTCACCACAATACAAACAAATGGTAAAAGAAATCAAGAAAGAGTTGAACATCACAACACTGAAATTCAACTCGCTTGAAAATTTGGTTGAAGCCATCGGCTTGCCAAAGGAAGACCTTTGTACGCACTGTTGGGACGGAACGAGTTATATGTGAGGAAATTTTGAATTCTGAATTCTGAATTTTGAATTCAATTTTGCTCAAAACTAAATTCAAAACTTTTAGAAAACTCTGAATTTAAAATTCAAAATTCAGAACTCAAAATTTAATGAAATGAACATTCTACTTCTTGGTTCAGGCGGTCGCGAACACGCGATGGCGTGGAAAATTGCTCAAAGCAAAAAAGTTTCGCACTTGTATATCGCGCCCGGAAATGCGGGAACTTCGGCGCATGGCACAAATTTGCCCATTTCGGCAGATGATTTCGATGCCGTAAAACAAGCTGTGATTGACCACAATATTAATATGGTAGTTGTCGGTCCCGAAAATCCGCTGGTAAATGGCATTGTCGATTTTTTTGCCGAAAACGAGGAAATTGCGCACATTCCCGTTATCGGCGCAAACAAAAAAGCCGCTCAACTCGAAGGAAGCAAGGATTTTTCCAAGCAATTTATGATGCGCCACAAGATTCCGACGGCGCGTTATCTCAGCGTTACGAGCTCAACTATTCACGAAGCAACGCAATTTTTGAAAGAATTAAAACCGCCTTATGTGCTAAAAGCCGACGGATTAGCCGCCGGAAAAGGCGTGTTGATTATCAACGATTTTTACGAAGCGATGACCGAACTTTACGCGATGCTCGAAGGGAAATTCGGCGAAGCGAGCAAAACGGTTGTGATTGAGGAATTTCTTTCGGGAATTGAGTGTTCGGTTTTTGTGGTTACCGACGGAAAAAATTACAAAATTTTGCCCGAAGCCAAAGACTATAAGCGCATTGGCGAAGGTGACACAGGTTTGAACACAGGCGGAATGGGCGCAGTTTCGCCCGTTTCGTTTGCCGACAAAGATTTTATGCAAAAAGTCGAGGAACGAATTATCAAACCGACCATTGACGGACTTATCAAAGATGAAATCGTGTACAAAGGATTCATCTTTTTCGGCTTGATAAGTGTTGAAAATGAGCCGTTTGTGATTGAATACAACGCACGAATGGGCGACCCGGAAACAGAAGTTGTGATGCTGCGCTTGAAATCCGATTTTGTTGATTTGCTCGAAGGCGTGGCGAACGACAACTTAAACGAAAAAGAAGTAGAATTTGACGAGCGTTTCGCCGCGACTGTGATGTTAGTTTCGGGCGGTTATCCCGAAGATTACGAAAAAGGAAAAACAATCACCGGCTTAAACGAAGTGAACGAAAGCATTGTTTTTCACGCAGGTACAACCGTAAAAGATGAACAAATTGTAACTGCCGGCGGACGAGTTTTAGCAATCAGTTCGTACGGCGCAACAAAAACCGAAGCACTGGAACAGTCGTACAAAAATGCTGAAAAAATTAATTACGAGGGGAAATATTATCGGAGGGATATTGGGTTTGATTTGGGTTAGAGTGTAGTTTGCAGAGTGTAGAGTGTAGAGTGCAGAATTTTTGAGGAATATAACCGATTGGTTACAAACCAAAAGGTTACAAACCGTTTGGTTACATCGGGTTTGTTTTGTATCTTTGTCGAAAATGTTTTTACAATGGAAAAACTGCCGTTTATATTTGGGAAATCGTCTGACAGTGTGAACTTTACAGACAGAGAAGAAGAATCTGCACGTCTCGAAATGAATTTTAAATCGTTGATAAATACAACGATTATTTCGCCGAGACGCTGGGGGAAAACTTCGCTTGTAGAAAATATTGCAGAAAAAGTTCGGGCAGAAAACAAAAACATAAAAGTTTGTACGCTCGACATTTTCAATGTTCGCAATGAGCAGGAATTTTATGAGCAATTTGCAAAAGGAGTGTTGAAAGGAACGTCGAGCCGTTGGGAAGAAATGGCAGAAAATGCAAAAAAATTTCTATCACATTTGTTGCCGAAAATAAGTTTTTCGCCCGATTCGCAAGCCGAAATTTCGTTTGGCGTAAGTTGGGAAATTATGCAAAAAAATCCCGACGAAATTCTTAATTTGCCCGAAACAATTGCCAAGTCAAAGAAAATCAGCGTGATAGTTTGCATAGACGAATTTCAATCTATCGGCGATTTTCCCGAAAGTTTGGCATTTCAACGAAAATTACGCTCTCACTGGCAACATCACCACAACGTAGGTTATTGTCTTTACGGAAGCAAGCGAACGATGCTGTTGGATATTTTTTCAAACGCTTCGATGCCGTTTTACAAGTTTGGCGACATTATGTTTCTGCAAAAAATCAGCAATCAAAAATGGGGCGAATTTATCAAAAAACGTTTTGAGGATACGGGCAAAAAAATCTCCATTGAACAAGCAGAATACTTGGCAGAACTTGTTGAAAATCACTCGTATTATGTGCAGCAACTTGCACAGCAATCGTGGTTGCGAACAAAAACAAGTTGTTCAAAAGCAATAATTGACGATTCGCTGCAAAGCATTAAAAATCAGTTAAGTTTGCTCTTTGTCGGACAAGTAGAAACGATGACAGCAACGCAACTGAATTTTCTCAAAGCGGTTATTGATGGCGAAACGGCATTTACTTCGCAGGAAAATTTGAAAAAATATCGTTTAGGTAGTTCAGCCAATTTGACAAAAATAAAAAATGCACTGATTTCACGAGAAATTATTGATATTTCCACTCAAAAAGTAGATATTTTAGACCCGATTTTCAAATTGTGGTTGAAAGAAGAATTTTTTAAAATATGAAAAAATCAAAATAATTTATGACAAACGCAGAACTAAAAAAGAAAATAGCAGAAGCACCTGAACAGGAATGGTTTAAAAACATTTCTGCAACCTTTAATTTTGCCCTAACTCAATCGCAATCTTTCTCAGGACTTTCCGCTATTTATGAATTTGTAAATCAGCAAGTAGAAGGTTGGGCGAAGCTTGGACAAGGACAGTTACCACCAGAATTACGGCAAAGCATAATATACTTTACCGCAGTAAAAAATGCTATTTCAACTTTTACAAATAATTATTTTCAGCAAAACACAAACAGTTTAAATAACTTTTGGCAAAATCAGGTCGCTAATTCAATCAACAATATCGCTCAACCAGCTGTATATGGTAGACCACAGCAAAAAATAGTTAATCAACCTATTTTATTATACAATATTCCACAAGTGGACTTTTTAGTAAAGGTTTACGAAAACACTCCAAATTATTTTCAAGGTGCATATAGTTTTATGTTGGGAACAAATTACAACATAAATAGCCGAGAATTATTATATGGAGCAATATTGGCTTACGAATTTACTCTGAAAGACCACACAGATATTACAGAAAGAAAAAATGCCGAAAAAAGTTCAATTTCAAGAATAAGAGCCGATTTTCAAAAATATCTTTCGGAATCGGAACAACAACTTGCAACTCATTTGAACAAAGCAAATACAGATTTTGCCGATTATGTCCAAAAAATAGATAACTTAAAAACAGAAAAAGAAAATTTATTTACAGATTGGTTTGAAAATACTAAAAATGAACAATGGCAAAATTGGTTTGAGCCAACAGTGAAAAAAAGCGCAGACTTTGAGCAAGAGTGTAAAAAGAAAATTGCCGACCTTGAAGAAACATACAAAGAAAAACTGAAATTCGAAGAACCTGCAAAATATTGGAGAGATAGAGCAATAGAACTAAAAAAACAAGGTCGGCGGTCGCTTTGGATTCTTGTTGGTTTAGTCATTATTGTTTGCGCGTTATTAACTGTTATTTTGTGGAATCCGCCTGAAATTTTTAAAACAACTTTTTCTGACGAAGATATAGATATTAGCATTGTGGTAAGATGGATGTTGGTTTATGCCACGCTTGTATCATTTTTAGCATATTCCATTCGTGCTTTGTCAAAAATAGTGTTTAGTTCTTTTCACTTGGCAAGAGATTGTGAGGAACGATACACTTTGACTTACTTTTATTTATCTCTTTTAAAAGATTCGGCAGTTGCTGACAGCGAGCGTCAATTAATTATGCAATCATTATTCAGCAGAGCAGACACAGGATTGTTAAAAGATGATTCCTCGCCGACAATGCCTAATGCTAATGATATGGTTAATAAAGTTGTGTCTAAAAAATCCTAAAAAAATGGCAAAAATACTAATAATAGACGACGAACGCAGTATCCGCAACACGCTGAAAGATATTCTCGAATTTGAGAAACACACGGTTTCGCTGGTTGAAAACGGCAAACAAGGACTTGAAATTATCGAAAACGAAACTTTCGACCTCATTTTTTCGGATATAAAAATGCCCGAAATGGACGGAATTGAACTGCTCAATGCGTTGGTCGAAAAAGGGATTGAAACGCCGATAGTAATGATTTCGGGTCACGGAAATATCGAAACTGCCGTTGAATCAATAAAAAAAGGTGCGTTTGATTTTATCGAAAAGCCGATTGACTTAAACCGATTGCTCGTAACTGTTCGCAATGCGTTGGACAAAAGCGAATTGGTTGTTGAAACAAAATCACTTAAAAAGAAAATCGCCCGAAAATATCAAATGATTGGTCAGTCGGCGGCGATAGAAAAAGTGCGCCAAATGATTGAGCGCGTTGCGCCAACCGATGCGCGCGTGCTGATTACGGGCGAAAACGGAACGGGAAAAGAAGTCGTTGCGCGACTTTTGTACGAACAAAGCAATCGCACTTCTGCGCCATTTGTCGAAGTAAATTGCGCTGCAATTCCTTCTGAATTGATTGAAAGCGAACTTTTCGGACACGAAAAAGGCTCGTTTACTTCGGCGGTAAAACAGCGCATTGGAAAATTTGAACAAGCCGACAACGGTACAATTTTCCTCGATGAAATCGGCGATATGAGCCTTTCGGCGCAAACAAAAGTTTTGCGCGTGTTGCAAGAAAACGAATTGAGCCGTGTCGGAAGCGACAAAAATATAAAAGTGAATGTGCGCGTTTTCGCAGCGACAAACAAAGATTTGAAAAAGGAAATTGAAAACGGCGCGTTTCGCGAGGATTTGTATCATCGTTTGAATGTCATTCCTATTCACGTTCCGGCGCTAGACGAGCGGAAAGACGATATTCCGTTGCTTGTTGAGCATTTTGCCGAACTGATTTCGAGCGAACAAGGCATTGCGACGAAAAAATTTGACGAAAAAGCTGTACAATCCTTGCAGTCAAGAAATTGGACAGGAAATATCCGCGAACTTCGCAATGTAGTGGAACGCCTGATTATTCTCGGCGGAAATGTGATTAGTAAAGAAGATATCGATATTTTTGCGTAAGTAAATGTAGGGGCGAATTGCATTCGCCCAAAACACAAAAAAATACGAGGGCGAATGCAATTCGCCCTCTACGAAAATCTAAAATTTTAAAAATATGAAATCACTAAACGAACTTAAAATCGGCATTTGCAGCGACCACGCAGGTTGCGACCTGAAAAATAAAATTATCGAACATTTGAAATCGAGAAACATTGATGAAATCGAGGATTTTGGTGCTTTTTCGACCGAGAGTTCGGATTATCCCGATTTTGCGCATCCGATGGCGCGAGCCGTTTCGCAAGGCAAAATTGATATGGGAATTTCTTGTTGCGGAACAGGAAACGGAATTAATATGACGGCAAATCGTCACGCTTTTGTGCGTTCTGCTTTGTGTTGGACAACGGAAATTGCGAAACTCGCACGTCAGCACAACGATGCGAATGTTCTTTCGCTTCCGGCGCGCTTCATTTCGGAAGAAAGTGCGTTGGAAATTGTGGATGTTTTTCTCGCCACCGCTTTCGAAGGCGGAAGGCATCAACGCAGAATTGAAAAAATAGAAACTTTTTAGAAATATGCAACGAACAGAAATATCAACTTACGGCGAATTTGGTCTGATAAAACATTTGACCGAAAAATTCAACATCGTAAATTCATCTACCGAAAAAGGAGTTGGCGACGATGCTGCCGTTCTCGATTATAAAAACAAAAAAACGCTGATTACCACCGATTTGCTATTGGAAGGAATTCATTTTGATTTGGTGTATGTTCCGCTCAAACATTTGGGCTACAAAGCGGCTGTGGTCAATTTTTCGGATATTTATGCGATGAACGGCGAGCCGAAACAAATTACGGTTTCGATTGGTGTTTCGCAGCGTTTTTCGGTAGAAAATTTGAAGGAGTTGTATGCGGGAATTCGCTTGGCGTGCGAACATTACAAAGTCGATTTGATTGGCGGCGATACGTCGGCTTCGCTCACCGGACTGACAATCTGCATTACGTGCATTGGCGAAGCCGAAAAAGAAAAAATTGTATATCGCAACGGCGCAAAAGAAAACGATTTGATTTGCGTTTCGGGCAATTTAGGTTCGGCGTATATGGGACTTCAACTGCTTGAGCGAGAAAAGATTGTATTTTCGGGAAATCAAAATGCACAACCCGATTTCGAGGGAAAAGATTATATATTGAAACGTCAGTTGAAACCTGAAGCGCGCCGAGATATTATTTCGCAACTGCGTGAAAAAGAAATTATTCCGACTTCGATGATTGATATTTCTGACGGATTATCGTCGGAATTAATGCATATTTGCTCGCAAAGCAATGTCGGTTGCCGCGTTTATGAGGACAAAATTCCGATTAATTACGAAGCGGCTGTAATGGCTGAGGAACTGAATATGAATATCGTTACGGCGGCTTTGAACGGTGGCGAGGATTACGAATTGCTGTTTACCGTTTCGATGGAAGACTATGACAAAGTGATTGCCATCGACGGCATTGGAGTTATCGGACACATTACAAAGCCCGAATCTGGTTTGCATTTAGTCGGTCGGCAAGGCGAGGAAATTGCACTGAAAGCGCAAGGCTGGAATTCGTTAGAATAAACACAAACGCACGAAGGCACGAAAGGGCGAAACTGTTTCCTTTCGTGCATTCGCCCTTTCGCGCCTTCGTACTTAATTTAAAAACAATGCGAATAGAGTTAAAAAATATTACAAAACCAGCATTCGCACAAATCATTCTCTATGTCTTTCTCGGACTTGTGATTTGGGCGGTGTCTTACGTCGGTAGTTTTTATACACAAGGTATCACGCCTGACCAACTGTCGGCTCAACTGCTTGACATCGAACTTCTTTGGAAAAACGCAATAAGCATCGGTTTAACTGCTATTAATGCCGGTTTGCTTTTCGTGCTAGTCAATCAGTTTACTTTTGTCAATACTCGCACGTTTTTACCAACTTTCGTTTTTGCTTTGCTGATAGTGGTTTGGCAGCCTTTGCACAAAACATTTGAATCGCATATTGCACTGTTGCTTTTTATCTGTGCACTGTTTTGTTTTTTTAATTTGTCGCAAAAAGAAGCACCCGAAAAAACTTTCTTAGGGAGTCTTTTGATTACTTGCGCGAGTTTTTTTCTGAATAATCTTATTTTGATAATTCCCATTTGCTGGCTCGGATTTATTGTGCTTCGCAGTTTTTCATTCCGTGTTTTTTTGGCTTCTATTTTAGGAGTGATTGCAACTTTAATTATATATTTCGCCGTAATTTACACCGTTTCGCCAACATTTGATATTCAAATGCTGTTTAATTTTGATTTTTCGTTGAATTTCGGGATAAAAGAATTGCAGTTTCCAACACAATTATACATCGGTTTACTGTTTGTTGTGTTTATTATCTCAATTTTAGGCACATACGCCGATTTTTACACACAAAGCAACAGCATTCGCCGAAACATTAATTTTATTTTGATACTGCTCGTTAGCTTTATCATTATTTTAAACTTTGAAAAAACACTTTTTCCGTTTATCGCACTGTGTTTTTCTGTTTTTGCTTCGCATATTTTTTCTACAAAAAAGAATAATTTTTATCCCATTCTGTTTCTCGCTTTTATTTTTATAAACCTCGCTTTTGTTGTTTATAATTTTTTATATTAATATGCTAATGTGCAAATACGATATAATATGCAAATGAAAGATAATGAAATAATAACTAGTTTGATTTACATATTAACGCATTTGCATATTAGCACATTAAAAAATTAGCACATTATAAAATTATGATTGGATTTGAAGAATTAGGTTATTTAGGGCTTTTCATTGCATCTTTTTTGGCGGCAACGGTTGTTCCGTTCAGTTCCGAAGCGGTCTTCTTGGCGTTGATTGCTCTTGGCTTCGATTTATGGATTTGTGTTTTTGTAGCAACTGCCGGCAATCAACTTGGCGGAATGACTTGCTATTATTTGGGACGATTGGGAAAATTAGAATGGATTGAAAAATACACAGGCGTAAAAAAAGAAAAGATTGATAAGTTTGCCGACCGAGTTCAGAAATACGGAAATTGGCTTGCTTTTTTCTCGTTTTTGCCCGCAATCGGCGATGTGATTGTTGTGGCAGCAGGTTTTTTCCGCTGCAATTTTTGGCTTGTATTTATTGTTATGCTCATCGGAAAATTCTTTCGATATGTGCTTTTAATGTACCTTGGCGGATTGTTGTTTTTGTAATTATCCGAATACCGAAACCGCGAAAATAAAAAAAACGCGGAGAAAATTCTTCGCGATTCTTTTTATCTCTTTTGGTTTTATTGCATCAAAAAACCTTTGGTTCTACAAAAAATACAGAACCAAAAGTATTTTTTAAATACGTTGATTTTCTTAATCTGCTACACAGCGAACAGCGTAACCAACTTCACGATAGACAATAAAGTTAGCCGGGTCTACACTGCCATGGTCAAAAGACAAGAAGTGAGCAAACACACCATGCTCCGAACTGCTCCAATAACCTCCTAATCTACCGGAAAAATCAATCATACCATTTCCGGCATCACGATATCCAGCAGCAGGTAAGAAAATCGAATTTGCTCCGACACCAAAAGTCCGACCATTAACACCACCTACTGTTGTCCAAACACTACCAGCAGCAACAAGAGATTCAAACTCTGCTTGCGTAGGCACTCGCCAACCTCTGGGACATACATCTATTGCTCGCCAATAGCTGTATAAGTTACCATACATTTCCGGAGCAGCAACAAATGTACCCATAATGCCTACATTGCGCGTTGCCCAACGTACGCCATTTATTACTGCACCCCTGTCTTGAGTGTCAGAGTTTTGCGCCTGACCTTTCATTTGTCCGAAAGAAAACATACTTAATAAAATCAATAACAGTGTTGCATTTTTCATTATAAAAACTGTTTTACATCCACTCCTTAGGCAGATAGATTATAATTGGATTATTTTGGATTTGTCTAATTTCAGTGTACATTCTGAATTCAGCCACAAAAATACAATAATATTTTAAAATAAGAAATGTTAGAGTGAATTTTTAAATAAACAAATTGCATTTTTAATAAATATTTTTTGAAAAAGTCTCTCAACACCAAAATTATATCTATCTTTGTGCCGATTTTGGTGTCTGCACTATTTTTCATAATGCGGACAAAAAGGGAATTCGGTGCAAATCCGAAACAGTACCCGCTGCTGTAAGTTCTATTTTGCTCTTGCAAAACGTATCGAACAACACTTTTGCCACTGTTTAAAATTTTGTCTGAAAGACGAAAAAGGTAAATGGGAAGGCGTTCGGAAATACGAGAACAAGTCAGAAGACCTGCCAAATTCATCACATTTTTCGTTGCTTTCGGGAAAATAAAGCGCGGAAAGATAAAACTTGTCATCATCGTTTATCTTTTCGGAAATTCTTTTTGTCGTTTTTTCATATAGCGAAAAATGTTGCTGTGTTGGATTTTCTAACAATTTAAAAATTATATTTATATGAAAAAACTAAATTATTTTCTTGTAATTTCCCTTTTGGGATTAAGTGTGTTTTTCACTTCGTGCGAAAGAGAAAATGAAACGCACAGAGACGTAATCATTACGTTTGAAAATGTAGAGTTGGGCGAAAAAGGTTATCAAAACCATTTTCCTGATGGATTAATTTTGTCGAGTGTTGATTTTTACAATCATTTCGACGACACACAAGGTTGGACGTTTTGGGAGGGTTTTGCCGTTTCGCGAAAAACCGACCGCGAAACGGTTGGTTTTGCAAATCAATTCAGTGTTTATGATTCGAGCGGAGCAGGCGGTTCGAGGCAGTTTGCGATTATTTACGCAGGCGAATTTAATGATATTACGTATTGTGAGTTTTTGGACAATCAAGAATTTCGATTTAGAAGTTTGATGATAAACAACACCACGTGGACAGTTCACGCGTTAAGAGGCAGTGCGCCTCCAGCCAAAGCTTTCAGAGATGGAGATTGGTTTAAAATCATCATTACAGGCTTCGATGCAAGAGGAAATGAAACGGGAAAGGTGGAGTTTTATTTGGCAGATTTCCGCAACAACAGGTCGTTCATTTTGCAAGAATGGACAAGAGTAGATTTGAGAAGTTTGGGCGAAGTAAACAGGCTTGAATTTACGTTCGACTCGACAGATGTTGGCGAATGGGGCGTAAACACACCGCAATATGCTGCCATCGACAATATTATATACGAAGTTCCTTTGCTTTAATACACGATTGAATTGCTAAATTTCTGCCATAAATATACAGCAGTTCATTCAACGAAACCGAAGTTTTTTTTGAAACTTCGGTTTTTTCTGAAAAAATTTTGCAGATAGCGCAAAAAGCAGTACTTTTGCATCGGGTAAGTCCTATACGACCAGCTCCCTTTGAATTCCCCCAGGGCTTGACCGCAGCAAGGGTAAAAGGTTGTAGCGGTGCGATGTAGTCCGCTTACCTACTCGCCTCTTTAGCTCAGTTGGCCAGAGCACGTGATTTGTAATCTCGGGGTCGTTGGTTCGAATCCGACAAGAGGCTCAAAAAACGAAAATTCCCTTTCAAATTTTGAAAGGGAATTTTTTATTCTATCAATCCTTCAATCTCAAAAATCCTGTTTCTCAACAATTTCCATAAAAAAAACTCCCGCCAAAAAAATCAGCGGGAGTTTTCTTTTAAACAAATCAAGAGTAGTGAATTCTATTTTCCTTCGGCTTCGGCTTTTGCCAATACTTTTTTGTTTTTCCACGAAAAGTATTGGTAAGCAATTGGTGCTGCAATGAAAATTGACGAATATGTAGCGATTGCAATACCAAACATCATCGCAAATACAAATCCGCGAATGGTATCACCACCGAAAATAAATATCGCTACCAATACAACCAATGTACTTATCGAGGTACTGAATGTACGGCGAAGCGTGGCGTTGATTGAGTCGTTGATAATGATGCTACGGTCGCGCTTCGGATATAATTTTACATTTTCGCGAATACGGTCAAACACAACTACTTTGTCATTCACCGAATAACCTACTACGGTCAAAATCGCTGCTACGAACGATTGGTCTATTTCCATCGACCAAGGAACAATATTGTAAAGCAACGAATAAATACCGATAGTAACGAACGCATCTTGCGACAATCCGGCAATCGCACCGAGCGAATAACCAAATTCGCGGAAGCGGATAAATACATACAATCCGATAGCGATAATGGCAAAAATAATCGCAAACACGGCAGCACGTTTAATGTCGTCTGCAATGGTTGGTCCAACTTTTTGCGAACTTTGAACACCAAAAGTTGCAAATCCATCAGGCGCAAGCGAAGCATTGTCGTTTTGGTCGGTCACAAAGCCGCGAACAAACATTTCTTGCGTTACGGTACTGCCGAGCAACGAGCGCAGATTTTCAAACAAAATTGTTTCTATATCATCATTAACGGTATCTGACGTGTCGTAAATTTTGTATCTGGTCGAAATACGCACTTGGTCGTTCGAGCCGATAGTAATAACTTGCGCAGGAACTCCGTCAAATGCATTTTCGAGTAACGAGCGAACTTGCTCCGGTGGAACAGGCTGTTCGAAACGAATAACATAATTACGTCCGCCGACAAAGTCAATACCTAAACTCAAACCGCGTGTTGAAAATGAAAGAATACAAACGGCTATCGCTACACCGGAAATAATATAACCGATTTTGCGTTTTTCGATGAAAGCAAATTTGGTGTCTAACAGCCAATTTTTCACAACATTGGTCGTAAATGGAAGTTCTTTTGCTTTTTCGCGATTTGCGTACCACTGCAACATACTGCGCGTAAGGAAAACCGAAGTTACAAACGAAGTAATCGAACCGATAAATAATGTTGTTGCAAAACCTTGAATAGGTCCTGTTCCGAAATACATTAATATTGCTGCTGTAATCAAAGTTGTAACGTTTACGTCGATAATTGCCGAAATCGCATTGCCGAAACCTTCTTCGATAGCGCGTTTCATATTTTTTCCGGCACGCATTTCTTCGCGGATACGTTCGTAAATAAGTACGTTTCCGTCAATCGCCATACCGAGCGTAAGCACAATTCCCGCAATACCGGGCAACGTAAGTACTGCGCCAAACGAAGCCAAAATACCAAACAAAAAGAAAATATTTGCAATCAAAGCCAAGTCGGCAATCAATCCCGGAATTCGTCCGTAGAAAAATACCATATAAAGCATTATCAGAATGAAAGCAATCACAAACGAAATTAAACCGTTGCGAATCGCTTGCTGACCGAGCGACGGTCCGACAATATCCTCTTGAATAATTCGTGCAGGCGCAGGCATTCTACCCGAGCGCAAAACATTTGCTAAGTCAGTTGCTTCTTGTATCGTAAAAGTACCGGAAATTTCGGAGCGACCGCCTGTGATTTCGGTATTAACACGTGGATAAGAATAAACGAAATTATCCAAAACAATGGCGATACATCTTCCGATATTATCTCTCGTCATACGCGCCCAAATATTAGCACCTTCGCTGTTCATCGCCATACTCACACTTGCAAAAACCGATTGTTGTCCCATTTCGGCGCGCGCATCGGTAATTACATCGCCCGAAAGCGGTGCGCGACCGTCGCGATTTGTTACTCGGATGGCAATCAATTCAAAATTATCACCGCGTCTTTGCGTATTAGCAAGACCTGTTTCAGTTCTTGGATTAACCGACCAGCGGAAATCCAAATCGCGCGGAAACAATTCTCTTATTTGAGGCATATTCAAGTATTGCATCACTCGTGCTGTGTCGCGCGAGGAAACAACTCCCACAAGCGGACCAGCCATTCCGCGCAACGCATCTGTGCCTGTAAGAGAGAACAATGGATTTGCTCTGCGGAAATCCTCCATAAGTCTTGCATCATCTGCAACATCCGTTTGAGCAGCCAATAAATCTCTCAACTCATCGGTTTCAGTAACGGTTTCGTCCGATTCATTTTCGGCAACAACCGCTGTTTCATCTGCACGAGCCGTTTCTGTTGCACTTTGAATATTTGCCAACACGCGGTTTGCTTCGGCTAAATTTCCGAAAATTTCATTCAATTCGTATGTTTCCCAAAATTCCAAATTGGCAGAACCTTGCAACAATCGGCGAACGCGCTCAGGCTCTTTTACGCCCGGAAGTTCGATAAGAATTCGACCGGTATTTCCCAAACGCTGAATGTTAGGCTGAACAACACCGAAACGGTCGATACGCGTACGAAGCACATTGAACGAGTTACTTACCGCGCCATCAATTTCACCGCGAAGAATGCGGATAACTTCGTCGTTCGACGTTTGAAGCGAAATTCTATCTCTCATATCAAACGTGCTGAAAACAGCGGCAAGTTGTCCGTGCGGGTCAATCTCGGTAAAAGCCTGCACAAACAAATCGAGGAACTGAACATTGCTGTTCGTTCTCTGACGTTCGATGGCGAGTGCCAACGCGTTATTAAAACTTTCCGTTTGGTTGTGTCCCGAAAGCGCACGAATAATATCGGGAACAGAAACTTCCAATATCACATTCATACCGCCTCGCAAGTCAAGACCTAAATTAATTTCTCTCTCGCGGCTCTCTTTCAAAGTGTAACCAAGCCATACTCTTTCGTATGCCAATGAGTCTAAAAAATGCTGTTCTCTCGCTTTGTCGCCGGCGGCAAATTCGCGCGCTTTGTTTGAATAAACCGATGTAACAACGGAGAACGAAAGGTAATACAGACACACAATGGTGAGTGCTGCCATAAAAACTCGAACAAGTCCTTTGCTTAACATAAATTTTTTATTTTAAAGTACAATTATTTAGTGATTTACATTTTTTGCTTTCCTCTATTTTCTCAAATCGACCACTACAAGCGACTGTTTTTCAGAGAATTATTTCTCAAAAAACACGACACATCAGTCAGTCGAAAATTTTGGACTTGCAAAGATAAGTTTTTTTGTCGGAAACACACAAAAATTAAGGTGGAAAGTTTTATGAATATGCTGATTTACTCTATTTATCATTTATTGCTTCCAATCTTTGTTTTGCTATTTCAATTGCCGTTCTCAGTTTTTGTTCAAATAGTTGTTTTTCGGGAAGTTGCGTAAGATAGTCGGCAACTTTGATATTGCTGTTGTCTAATTGCAAAAGTTCAATATGTTCGTCGCTTTTGCCTGCGCACAAAATAAGTCCGATTGGCGAATTTTCACCGTCAAGTTTCATATATTTGTCCAACCAGCGCAAATAAAGTTCCATTTGCCCTTTGTATGCTGCTTCAAATTTACCGAGTTTCAGCTCTATGGCAACCAACGATTTAAGCCGTCTGTGATAGAAAAGCAAGTCGAGATAGTAATCCTCATTATCAACCGAAATTCTTTTTTGTCTGTCCATAAAAGCAAAATCGCTGCCAAATTCAATGATAAAATTTTGCAATTCGGCTACGATTGCCGTTTCCAAATCTTTTTCGGAATATTTATCACGCAATCCGAGAAAATCAAGAAAATACGGGTCGCGAAACACCAAGTCGGGCGTGAGTTTTTGTTCGTTTTTCAGCAGTTCCAAGTCGTGTTTTATGGTCGTTTCGGGCTTTTTGCTGATTGCCGTTCGTTCGTAAAGCATTGATTGTATGCGATTTCTAAAAGTTTTCACACTCCATTTTTCGAGATAGCACATTTCAATATAAAACTCTCGTTTTAAAGGGTCTTCAATAGGAATTACTGCCAAAATATGTGTCCAACTTAATTGTCGTATCAGCGATACGACAATCTTTTCATCAGGAAAAGTGTTGAAAAACTGCATCATTCTACGCACATTTTTCTCTGCAAAAGTACTACCATAATTCATCGGATAAATCTTTGCATAAGTTAGCCACTACTTCTTTGCCATAAATTTCCGAACGGTCTTTATCTTGCAGTTCTATCGCAATACGTTTTCCGACTTGCCAATAAAGCATTGTCATAGCCGAATTTACCGCTACGGCAATTTGCTGTTTGCTTTGTTCAATCAGCGTTTTAATGTCGAAAAACAAATTGTTTTGATTTTTGAGCGATTTGTTATTCATTTTTTCTATGTTTTGGTGTTCGGGCATAAAATTTGTCGTCAATTTTGTTGACGCTGTCGACAAAATCTTTTTCCGTATTGTTCTGTCTATTTACTTACGAGTCCAAGTCAATTGTCTCCGCATTGCGGAGACAATTTCAATTTCAGGAAAAGTTTCCACAATGTAGAGACAATGTCGCAAATGCTTTTTATTCGAACATTTGCCGTATTACTCCGAAATAATTTCCGAATATTTATTTATGTCCAAAGATATTTTTCATCAAATTCAACATCATATTCTCGCAGAAACTTGACGTATTCATCTTGAAGTGTTTCGGCTTTATGATGTTCTTTCTGATTTTCAATGTAGTTTTCAACGGCGGCAACTTTTGATTGACTAACCGAATAACCTGCATAACCGCCTTGCCACGCAAAGAACTGATAATGTTCGCCTTTGCTTTTAATCCAACGACTACTGTTGCGCTTGATTTCCTCTACGAATTTTGCCAGCGACAGATTTTTCGACACCGTTGTTAGAATATGCAAGTGATTTTCTGTACCGTTAATTTTAATGGGAAAAGATTCGTTTGCCTTTATAATTCCGCCAATGTAGGAATATAATTCCTTTTCATCTTCCGTGCGAATTAATACATCGTTGTTTTTGACGTGAAAAATAATATGAACATACAATTTTGATAACGACTGAGGCATAATTTTATTTTTTGCAAAATTACAAAATAATTCTGTTGCCTTTTCAAGGCGCAATCGGTATTTTTTCATTTTTCAACCCAAGGCGTTGCCATTGGGCTGGGATATAAAAGACTTTCAGCCTTTTACCGGCAACTCATTTCACATCAAATTTCAAACCTTGCACACCACTACGCGCTGAAAGCGCAAAATAACCCAGCCCAATGCAAAGCGCAGCGACGCGTTGGGTTAATAAATTCATTCCGTTTTTGCGCCCTGAAAGGGCAAAATAATTATGTCGAATTTTCAACCCGAAAAATCGGATTTTTTTATTTTTCAACCCAAGGCGTTGCCGTTGGGCTGGGATATAAAAGGCTTTCAGCCTTTTGCTAACAAGTCATTTTTACATCAAATTTCAAACCTTGCACACCATTACGCGCTGAAAGCGCAAAATAACCCAGCCCAACGCAAAGCGTAGCAACGCGTTGGGTTAATAAATTCATTCCGTTTTTGCGCCCTGAAAGGGCAAAATAATCCTTTGTTCAATCAGCGTTTTAATATCGAAAAACAAATTGTTCTGATTTTTGAGCGATTTGTTTTTCATTTTTTTCTATATTTTGGTGTTCGGGCATAAATCTAATTTAATTGATTTCTGTTTTTTAGATTATAAATTGGGCAAGGCAGAGTTATAAATGCAAAGATAAATTTTTTTGTCGGAAACACACAAAAATTAAGGTGGAAAGTTTTTCAAGTTACCATAGTATTATTTCTTGTTTACTCTATTCGCATATTTTTCCTACCTTTGCAAGTTCGTTTTTTGCACGAAAAAATTATGTCGAAACAAGGAAATATTATTGTAAAAGGCGCGCGAATTCACAATTTGAAAAACATTGATGTTGAAATTCCGCGCAATAAATTGGTGGTTATCACAGGATTGTCTGGTTCAGGAAAATCGTCGCTGGCATTCGATACCTTGTATGCCGAAGGACAACGCCGATACGTGGAAAGTCTATCGGCGTATGCGCGCCAATTTTTGGGGCGAATGAGCAAGCCCGAAGTGGATTTTATCAAAGGAATTCCGCCTGCCATCGCTATCGAACAAAAAGTAAATACGCGAAATCCGCGCTCGACTGTCGGCACTTCCACCGAAATTTACGAATATATCAAACTGCTTTACGCGCGCGTGGGAAAAACTTACTCGCCCGTTTCGGGAAAATTGGTAAAAAAACACGAAGCCGACGATGTGGTAAAAGCCGCGATGAAATTTCCCGCCGAAACGAAAATAATGGTGCTTATTCCGATTGTTGTTCCGAGCGACCGAACGCTGAAAAAACACCTCGAAACTTTACAAATGCAAGGTTATAGTCGCGTAGAAGTTGGCGACGAAACTTTGCGTATTCAAGATATTATCAGCGACGAAGCGAAAATCAGCCCGAAATCCGAACTTTATTTAATTGTCGATAGATTTGTGGTGGAACATTCGCAAGCCGCCGCAAGCCGTTTGACCGATTCGGTCGAAACCGCTTTTACCGAAGGAAACGGCACGTGCATTCTCAAAATTTTTGCCGAAGGCGAAACAAAAAAACTTTCTTTCTCGAAAATGTTTGAGGCTGACGGCATTCGCTTTGAAACGCCGACTGTTCACACGTTCAGTTTTAACAGTCCGATTGGCGCGTGTCCCGCGTGCGAGGGTTTCGGAAAAGTTATTGGCATTGACGAGGATTTGGTTATTCCCAATAAGTCGCTTTCGATTTACGAGGACGCCGTTGCCGCTTGGCGAGGCGAATCGATGGGCGAATGGAAAAAAGCTTTAATTCACGCGGCGGAAAAATCCGATTTCCCGATTCACACGCCTTATTACGAACTCACCGACGAGCAACGCCGATTGCTTTGGACTGGAAATGAGCATTTTGAAGGATTGAACGAATTTTTTAAATTTCTCGAAGCCAATCAGTTCAAAATTCAATACCGCGTGATGTTGGCGCGCTATCGCGGAAAAACGGTTTGTCCCGAATGTAACGGAAGCCGCCTGAAAAAAGAAGCAAGTTATGTTCGCGTGGGCGAAAAGCCTGTTACCGAGTTAGTTCTGATGCCGATTGAGAAATTGCGCGATTTTTTCTCAACGCTCGAACTCAGCGAACACGATGCAATTCTTGCAAAGCGTTTGCTCGTGGAAATAAAAAATCGCATCGGATTTTTGCAAGATGTCGGATTGGGATATTTGACGTTGAATCGCCTTTCCAATTCGCTTTCGGGCGGTGAAAGTCAGCGAATTAATCTTGTAACTTCGCTTGGAAGCAGTTTGGTTGGCTCGTTGTATATTTTGGACGAGCCGAGCATCGGACTTCATCCGCGCGACACGCATTTGCTCATCAAAGTACTGAAACAATTGCGCGATTTGGGCAATACGGTTGTTGTGGTGGAACACGACGAGGAAATTATGCGCGCTGCCGATTACATTATTGATATTGGACCGAAACAAGGTTTTGCAGGTGGCGAGGTGGTTTTTCAAGGCGTTCCGCCCGTAGGGGCAACCTTTACGGTCGCCCAAGAAAATGGTGCGACCGTGAAAAACAGGGCGAGGGCAAGCCTCGCCCCTACGAGTTACACATTGAAATATCTTTTGGGATTGGAAGAAATTCCCGTTCCGACGGTTCGCCGAAAATGGAGTAATTATATCGAAGTGCTTGGCGCGCGCGAAAATAATTTGAAAAATGTGAACGTGAAATTTCCGCTTAATGTGATGACGGTTGTTACAGGCGTTTCGGGAAGCGGAAAATCGTCGCTTTTGAAAAGCGTTTTTTATCCTGCGCTGAAAAAATTGTACGGTGGAATTGCCGATTATACCGGACAATTCGGAATGCTGAAAGGAAGCACGCAGTTGGTAAAAGACATTGAATTTATCGACCAAAATCCAATCGGTCGTTCGTCGCGCTCAAATCCGGTAACTTATGTCAAGGCTTACGACGAAATTCGCAAATTGTATTCCGAACAGCAACTTTCCAAGCAAATGAATTACACACCGGCGTATTTTTCGTTCAATACCGACGGCGGACGATGCGAGGAATGCCACGGCGAAGGTTTCGTAACGGTCGAAATGCAATTTATGGCTGACCTCGTTTTGGAATGCGAACATTGCAACGGAAAACGTTTCAAGCAAGATATTTTAGATGTAAAATACGCCGAAAAAAACATTTTTGATATTTTGGAAATGACCGTAAACGGCGCAATCGATTTTTTCGCCAACGGAAAAGGAAACATCGAGAAGCGCATTGTCAAAAAACTCAAACCTTTGCAAGATGTCGGATTGGGCTACGTCAAACTCGGACAGTCGTCAAGCACGCTTTCGGGCGGTGAAAGTCAGCGCGTAAAATTGGCTTCATTTTTGGGAATGGAAAAAGCCGAGCCGACCATTTTTGTGTTCGACGAACCAACAACAGGTTTGCATTTTCACGACATAAAAACGCTTCTCAAAGCATTCGACGCACTTATTGCCAAAGGACACACCGTTATCATTATCGAACACAACACGGAAGTAGTCAAATCTGCCGACCACATTATTGACATCGGTCTTGAAGGTGGCGAAAACGGCGGAAATATCATGTTTGAAGGCACACCTGAAAATTTGGTGAAATGTAAAAATTCTTATACAGGGAAATTTTTGAAAGGGAAAGTATAATATGCTAATGTGCTAATATGCAATTTCATATTTAGAGCCTGTTTAAATTTTTTCAAAGAATTTGTTTTGATATTTGAAACAGACTCTTAGTTTTTTTAGCAGTTGCCGATTAAGCGAATATATTTTTGTGAAGTGATAATTTTGCGAGTAGGGTTTTTATCGTGAGCAAAAAAAGTATTACTTTTGCATTTCATTGTTTTAACTCCATTAAACAAATAACGTTATGTCAACAATAGAATTGGAAAAATTGCGCCGTACATCGCGAAAAAAGATAGAAGAAATCTATAAAGATGCTTGGAAAAAAGGTGTTTCGCCTCGATATAGAGATATGAGATGCAAAGAAAACAACCATTTCATTGCTGCTAACCCTGACGGTAGCGAAGACCTTGTTGCTCTTGATGTGGAAAATGAAAAATTTACCGTTATACAAAAAAATATAACTCCACAGAAAAAAGGATATTTTTCTTATTTGTTGAACTAATTTTTCACATTCCTATGCGCCGTTCAGAGTTTACTATTGTGGCAGGTGCCAACGGAACAGGCGGACACCACGTTTCGCTTGATACCATTAAATTCAACTTTGAAGAAGGTATCAAACGTGTAAATGAAAGCCTTTCTTTGTTTGATAATATTCTTTTTGTTGATAATTCAACTGAAAAGGGCGAAAGTATTATTGTGGCTCTTTATAGCAAGTCAATAAACAGCAAAATTATCGAAAAAAATGATTGTACTTGGTTTCAAACGCATTTTCAAGCGTCTTTTGATAAATTATGAATACAATTAGAGAAAAACGTTAGAATCTGTGATTTATATGATTACTGTGAAATCAGAACAATCACAAAAATCATATAAATCACAGTTCAGACAATTCTATTCATCCCGGATGCAACGTACCGAGAAGCCGTAAGTTACACTGGCGGAAAACGTCTGCAGCCAGCCTTCGTTATCGCCGAACAAGTACCTGCCGCTGGTAGTGTTCCACCACCAGCTCCATCTGCCCCACCAGTTCCAATTGCCATGATCGAACCTCCCTGCAAGGTGATTCGTGTTATTCCAAAAACGGCGCGGATTATCGGCGTTATTGTTGCTGTGCGAAGCCCAAGGCCAGTTAGCATTAAGAGTAGCTATAAGACCTTCAAAATCAGCCTCAGTCGGCAAACTCCAACCCGGAGGACAAACAGTTTGAGCAGCGTTCCAACCGTAATACCAACCGCGAGCACCCGCAGCCTGACCTTGATAGGTAGTAGCAATCGCATTGGTATTAGCACCCAAGTTGTTAGGAGTACCCTCGCGCAGGTTCTCGACCATCCAACAACGCTCCACACCATTAGTCATATACAAATGAGTTAAATACGTGTTTGTACCAATCTGCATAGGCAAGCCAACACCGTTTGCACCACAACAAGCACAATCGCGAATATTCACCACACGAGAAACCACAAAGTTCGCCGTACCGCAAGCACCGCCCGAAGTAGTTACAACTGCAGTAATGGTAACGTTGATACCCGAAGCACCCAAAGGAGTAGTCAAAAGAGCAGGGTTGAAATTAACATTCACAAAATTACTGCCGATAGCAGTATTGGTAGCAGCAGGAACAAAGCTAACAACTGCATTGCCCGCAGGAGTAGCAAAATAATTTACACTATAACTCCAAACAACATTTGTTATCGTAATGCCACTGCCCAATGTACCGGCAAGCGTATAAGTGTGGTATGTGCTAAAGTTAGCACGGTTAGCGGCA
>Ga0123355_10002487_pt1 | contig 26111 bp, 13 predicted proteins | sample TergutEmb28metaG_3_FD_89872 | JGI IMG/M metagenome (GOLD analysis project Ga0123355, IMG submission 89872) | Embiratermes neotenicus P1 segment gut microbial communities from Petit-Saut dam, French Guiana - Emb289 P1 | ecosystem: Host-associated > Arthropoda: Insects > Digestive system > Gut ...
CAGGAGTTTTTCACTGTACCCACAGCAATGGTATATGTCATACACGTTTTGCTGACAGCTTGCGAGCAGGGCTTGCGGGCTTTAAGAAAAACGTGTAATACATATACCATTGCTGTGTGTACAGTGAAAAACTCCTGATGATGGACAGAGGAACTGTCCGAAACATACAGAGTTTTATTCCAAAAATGAAAACGAGAAATTAGTTCATCTATTTGGTTTTATTATAAGAATATATCACGAGGCACGGTCATCTGGACATCAAAAATACAAGATTTCATTCTGCCGCACAGAGCAGAACACAGCCGGTTTCCGTTATACAGATTGCTCAGTTTATGTGTCTTAGTAAACAGTCTCTATTTAGTGTGAGAATCACACCAAACACATAAATAGACAGTTACGAGGAACAGCGCATAATTTTTATTCTCATCAGTAGAAACTTAATGAACGTTTATACCTATAACCCAGGCATTACAAAAGTGTCCTCTGTTCTGCGTACTGGCAGCTCACTTGTTTCTGCATACGAGCATTTCCTTTACCAGTTATGCTACATTCAGGAGTCAGCGCACATTCAAAGAACAACGCATCAAAGTCCTCAAACTCAGTTTCAAAGCTCCAGACTCACGCGTATATAAAATTACCTTCAACTTCCAACATGTACATATAACGCGGGATGTTAGGGCTTGATTAAACGATTCTCATTTCTCGAGCTAGATTGCCATGTGGGGCTCAAACCGCGTGGATGGAGGCAGGACGATATCGTAGGGGGTTGGTTGGACATGCAGAGACGAAGGAGTAAATTACCAAGGCACGGAAACTTATAATCAACGGTGTCTACATTAACGATCTTGCTAAAAGTGAGACAGAGAAACTGTATACCGACAGGAGTGTGGAGACCGTCTCCTCTAATAGAAGGAAGAGGGTGGGGGGTGGGGTGGGGGGTGTTGGACTTGAGCAGTAGCACATGACACTACTGTGAAACCTAATGAGCTTCCTTATCCAAAGCAACACCAGTTTACCGCATGTCATCTCGGGACATTTACGGTCACACAGTAGTGCTAATGTTGGCTATGAGGGTAATAACCACACACCCGGCAACCATGATCTACCACAGAACAATATACGTTATTCTCATTCAGTCTCTGTCTTTAAACCACTTTCCTCCTGTTGCCACACACAAGATACGGACGCAAGAAAGGCGTATAGCACAGACATCAACGGATGGGGAAAGTGGGGTAAAACAGGGGACTTTATGGAAAAGTTCTATCTTGAAAAATACCGCAAGAAAAACTAGACCTTTTTAATAGGATATCAAACGCACATTTCTCATCAGACTTTGGTGTTAGTATGCAGTTCACTTCTAACGGTGTAAGAACACCCATTGTTGTAGGTCACATAAGGTACAAAATGAAGACACGTAATTGTGTAGGGACAAAAATACTTTTCATTCTAAATACATTCCTGATCCTTCATAGTATGTAATATAGAAGCAGGAGGCTTTGCTATGTTCTAATGCCAGTTGACAAAACTCACAGACCTTATCTTCATTACCAATCTCTGCACATGCCTCGTTAAAACAGCTGTCACGCTTTTTGCACTTATCTGACCTTCCTCTGATTTAGAATTAGCAAACAGATGTTCACAGAAATGCAGGCTGCATTACCTTCTGTTTCTTTAAACACTTTCGAATGGTTCTCCTTTCACGATAGCTGTCTTATTTCTTCTGAACATTCATTCACCCTCCCTCTTCATCTTTGCTTTTCGAAAAATCGAGTTCCTCTTGCCGAAGTTTTACGGTTTCCCCTTCTGATCAAACGCCCACTCAGGAAACACGCCACGTTGAAGTGGAAATGTTCGTCTTGTGGAATCCATTCATTGCAGCCTTAACTGATGTAACTCTAAACAAAAAGGCTCCGTACAGTTATAGTTAATAAATGCATGTAACAATAACTTACAACAGAAAATTGACACGGCGTACTCTCATATGTGCTTGTGTATTGGAGCCAGGTAGGTGCATCTCCGTCAAAGTCAGAGCCGGTGCCTTTGTTACGTTGTCAAAGTCACGTACCCAGATTACTGTCTTACGACATGTGATGCCGTATGGGCCCGTAGACGTTTACCACCATTAAAGGAAAAAGGAGTCCTACTCTTCTCCTTGAGACGTTAACAGTCACTTAGTCAACCAAGAAATTTCCTGTCTCTCACAGCATCTGAAGATTCAGTACTGAAGCTTTTCTTTTTCTTTTCGTGTTCACAACAGTCAGGCATTGAACGCGATCCTGAGGCAGATAAGCCCAGTTCACAACCTCACATAATATATCTTCAAGATCCATTTTAATGTGAATAAAAATCCAACAGATGCAACAGTATGTAGATATTTATTTACTGCAAAGCTACTATACATGTTTCGGGTGTCACAGCACCCATCATCAGGAGTATTAAAAACTATACCCGCAGCCTCCGGTACAAGTAGTATGACCTGTACCGGAGGCTGCGGATACAGTTTTTAATACTCCTGATGATGGGTGCTGTGACACCCGAAACATGTAGAGTAGCTTTGCAGTAAATAAATATCTGCTTACTGCTGCATCTGTTGGATTTTTATTCACACTGAATTAAGATGCACGGAACCACGAGTTTAAAATCCATTTTAATATTATCCTTTTTCCTAGACTGTCTCCAGTCTGATACCTTCCGTACAGCTGAACAGCGATTATATTTAACACGTGATCACAAGGAATGTAGTCTGTAAAATTTATGTAAGCATGCGTGATTATTTTTTGTTGTCTAGATGTAGGCAGAACATCATATCGTGAAGAACTTTAAGGAACAGAAGAACATATCAACGTGTTAAAAGTGTTTTAAATTCTCATATATAAAACTATACATCTAATTGATAAGTACATCAGTCTTTCAAGACGCACACATGCTGAGTGTTGAAGTTTTTAAGATTTTAAATTTTAACTGATAGACATACATTGACAGGTTCAGATATAATTTCAGAAAATGCATTAGTTAAGATATTAAATACTGAGCAGTTTATTAATCTACATGTCCGAAATTCTACACAGCAAATGTAAACAATATGGGATCCAATACTGTAGCACTGAACATGTCATGTCAATGTACTGAAATGTCTGCTTGATGATGGTTACTTGTAACCGAAACATGCAGCAAACTTTACAGTATTGAATATATTGTTGTGTTTTGACTGAATGACTTCTTAGTTAGAACTTTAACAAAACGGGTTGGCTCCTATCAAACATTTTGAACTAAGAAAGTTAGTTCATCACCCGAAACCAACTACGCATGTTAACACAGGCTCTACAGAAATGACGATGTTTGTTTCATTATGGTTCACTTATAGATGACATTAACCGCTCCGAGCATCCAGCGTAGAATGGTACGAACTTTAGAAACATACTGGAAAGGATTTGGAAGGAAGTAGTCGTAACTCATTTTGAGTTACTATTCTGGATTTCCGTGAAGAGACTGAGGCAATCCATAAAAACTCTCAATCAGGGTACCCGGACAGAAATTTGAATCCGGGACCTTCCAAGTACGAAGCAGCAGTGCTACCAAATAAAGAGTGATGTCGGATTTTATTCAGTAACACAAGAGCATTTAGTGTTTAGAGAATTATTCTTCGCTATTCATACAAGCACATCTATCACACTATTACCAAGTGCATAACTTCTGTTTGTGAAGAATGTGACGAAACGTCACCCAGCACGTCGTCAAAGATCTGGCATGTTCTTTCAGCTCGGTGGAATCATAGTTCACAAGACATAAGTTCGAAGAAGTGCACTGGCCACGAAATGTTGTTTTTTCCCCCTATCTACGCATAATGTCTGTCACAAGCTGTATCCGCTCTGATAAATATTTAGCTCACTACACACCTCACACTTCGTCTTCTGTGTCGTCCTCTTCTTCTTCTTCTTCTTCTTCTTCTTCTTCTTCTTCTTCGTGTTTTAAAATGTCAATAGGCTTTCAGCAGTAAGAATGAAGCGTCAAATAAAAACGGGGGGGGGGGGACAAATATAAACCGTCAAAATTTGCAAAAATATCCTTTCTTTCTTGCGTTGTGGAAGACAGGCATGTTGTCTGGCTGTGAGACAGAATGTCTGACGCCCTTTCTTGTGAAATAATTTCGACGTTTTATAAGCCCTTGCATTCCTCTCTTTGGGAAGTTGTAAAACGCTCCTCCAGCCTTCCCAAACACTAACAAGTAGGTGTACTGCTATTACATGAAGTGCCCCGCAAAGATGTTCCCTCACAATCCCACAACCTCTTCACTATGCTACGATCTGTCTCCATGGTATTGGGCTAGTCTAACTTCATATGTTTCCTTCTCTCTCTTTCTTGAGAATGTAACTTCTAAGTTGTGGTTCTTTTATTATGCAGTTAGGGATATAAGCTGGCGAGGAAAGTTGTATAAAGCAATATACAAAGAGCTAGTAAAAAGAGACAAGTACGGTATGAAGGAGTAATGACCTCATTTCAAAACAATTTGCAGTCATAATCTAAACATGGGAAAGAAAGTTAGGTTTAATCACACTTCCTTTGGCTCTTCCTAAAGGACACAACACAAACACAAATAAAAATACGTAAGTATAAGAAATTAGCAAGTCCTTGACCGGATGTCTTTAAATCAAACTGTATTGAAAGAATGAGTTTTGAGTTGCGGTTTGTTACCTTACGTCAGTCAGTGGCGTGCAACAACAGGTTCTTGCGGTACACAGATTATTGAAATGCGGTATGCGACTATTTATACTCGTTTAATCTCTTATTTTACAATCCGTATTCTATACTACTTCTACTGCTGCAACACTACAACTTTTCCTCCTCTCTCCAAAAATATCCTCGTTTCTCTTTCTAATCCCCGTAGCCTCCAATAACAGCTATATCTTACTCAATTATTTTTTTAATTTGCGTCTGAATATACATATATATATATATATATATATATATACATACATACATACTTATTTCCAATACATCCGTCTCTGTCACAGCTGTAGCGTGTAGTAATTTCCTATAACCTTAACCATCGTTCACGCTTCCGGTGGGGTTAAGCCTCCTCGTCTTTGAAGTGGCGATGTCACACTCAATTAGATACACACACACACACGCACACGCACACGGACGTGGCCTGCACGGTCCCCCGATTTAACCCCTTGTGACTATTTCTTTTGGGATTACGTGAAGGACAAGGTGTTTGTGCCACCACAATCCGCGAGCATACGTGATTTAAAGAACAGAATTACCGCGGCTATGGAGACCATCACACCTGATTGCTGAGCAGAGTATGGCAGGAATTGGGCTATCGCCTCGATATGTGCCGTGTGACGAAGGGTGCATACATCGAACATTTGTAGGTATGTGTCATAAACTTGTTGAGTTACTCTAACATTTCTACTAGAATTTATAATTCTGTTCACCATACTTGTGAATATAATCAACTTCAAAACCGCTCCAATCATTTTGATACACCCTGTATAATCTGAAGATAAGTAGAAGCAACGTGTAATTTAAGGTCGTTTTAATAGCAGCTGATACTGCAGCTACGCACGAGTGATTTAATTTCACAATCTTTCATCGATAGCCTCCCAGTACAAGAATTGGGACGAATATGTTGCGAGTGGTATAAAATTTCAAATCTCATTGATTAGAATAGGAAAGAAGGAAAGAAAGGACGGAAGAAAGAAAGAAAGAAAGAAAGAAGCAAACAAACAACAAACAAAGGACAAAGATAACAAACAAAAAATAAAAAGGCTCCTCTCTCATATCTGAGAATGGAGACAATGTGTTCCTCCGAAATGTTGCTAGCCATGTACGTGTACCGCAACACGCAGCCTTACTCTGCATTAAATTTTGACTATTTTGTAACATGGACTGCAAGGAAACACGAAATTAAACTGTCTAAAACTTCCTGCACGGTACGTCGTATTTTCAATGGGCAACCTTACGAAGGAAATTTTGTATGTTCGAAAAATCTCCCGCCTGTTAATTATGGCAACATCGTTTTAATGTTTCACAATTAATAAAGACCTTAAAAAACTAAGTAGCTCCGTATTTGTAAATACTGTTGTCACACACTGCCTGCAAGGAATACACACACACACACACACACACACGTCTGTAAAAGTAATCATGGATGAAACAAAACGCGTATTTGTTTTTAATTTTACGTTTATATGGTTCGATCCAGTGTCATTTCCCTTCTATGTTATTGTGGCGGGTGGCCTCGGCCAGCTTTTTTACCGGTGCTTTGAGGGAACTGCAGGAACGTGATCAGTCCTACGGCGGCAGGTAGTTACACCGGGGTGTTAACTTGGTGCATTTAAATTTACTGGAGGGATATGCATGCCAGAATGTGGTGAAAGAGTTTAATGAATTACCTGTGAAGTAGTAATGATCTGTGTCAACATTTGGTGTTGTCGGAACCTCAGATAAGTTTTAGAGAGAGTCTAAGTCTGTTATATAGTAAGTTCTGACGAAAGGCGGCGTGACAAAAGCACAGTCAATACACAGGAAGCAACAGCCTCCGTGTATTTAACAGTCAGCAGTTGACTGCAGAACCTTTTCTTATCAGGATGGATATAGCCTGCGGAAAGCCACTATAAGGAGAATTTTCTGTCCACCTGATTTTTCTGTACAGAGTCTGGTAATTTTCCATGTAGGGATTTTGTTTTCCAGGTGTTCACGTCTTCTTGTGTTATTGTTACATCATCTTCCACGTTTTGATCATTTAGTTTCAAATGAGTGTATCCTTTATCTGCCTGCGCGGCCCGTCCAATTAGGTGTTCTTCAGTAGATCTCAACTTGTTCCTCTAATTCTTTCTTGTGTATAAAGTGTCCCCACTCTGGTAGTCGGTTATCTTCGGGCCGGTTAACGTAGTAGTATGTGTGCATTACGGTGGACATGCGTGTGTGGCGATCTCTTCTTCGAGCAGTCCTAGCGAGTGACAAGCTAGCACTTAAGAGTAGCGTATCGTTCGACAGCCTTTTCCTGGTCCTACACATCCCAATGTCCATATTGGGCTATTGCTTGTTGTAAGACACGAGCTCGTTTCCCCACCTTCCTGCCACCGATGCCCCGCATACGGTCGTGTCCGGCCCGGCAACAAGCAAGCCGCGGCGAACCCCGACAGCTTCTCTATGTCCCACTCGTTATTGGACGCAGTCTGCCATGGTAAGTGCACCGAATCGTAGGGAAAACGGCCCTCGCCTCTAGTATCTACCCCGCTACCCACACGGGGTATTATTATTATTATCATGTTTCTGTCTCTTGTCGCAGGCATTTCTTCCTGGTACTTATCTTGAGCTCAACACTGATTCCCACCTCTCACGCTTCAAGTTTCAGACTGCAGTACTTTCCGTATTATGTGTAATATTCCAAGAACAGCTGTCTTTGCAGTTAATCTTGAATGTTTTCCTGGTAAGGCTTCCAAATTTTTCTCTACACCTTTTGTTACTATTCCGGTGGCTCCAATTATTTCTGGTATAATCTTACATTTCAGGTTTCACATTCATTGTATCTCTGTACATAAACTCTTGTATTTTAGTTTCTTTTCTGCTTCCTTTTGCACGCAATTTCTGTCAGAAAGTATTGCCACACCTATCAGTAGGAATTTTTTGTGTTAATTATATCTGGCCTATTTGCTGTACCTTCTCTGTCTGATTCCATAACATCGTCATGTTCACATACTGGTTTGGGTATGCGTGTGTGTGTTCACCATTTCTCTGTCGTTCTGATGCTTAGTGCTTTGCATGTTGAGTAATGCAAATGTGTACAAACATTATCGAGCCTCATTAAGTACTCATTCTTCGCCAGAATGGGGCATCCTGAGGTTAAGTGGTCAACAGTTTCTTCATGTTGTTTACACAACAGGTATTTACTGTTAATTTCTTCCTTGAAGGGGGTTCATTTTTAAAACAGTTTTTACTAACTGCTTGATCTTGAGCTGCCACTATTGTACTTACTATTTCTCCCTTGATATCTCCAAATTTTAGCCATCGATATAACTGTTCATTATCCAACAGTTCTTCGTCTAAGTTACGTGGGAATTGTCAGTGCATGCTCTTCCCTCGCCATCCTTTTTTTTACGCTGTGCTGTCCTTTATTTGTCTTGTTCTTCTCTGTAATTCCCTCTTGAGGCGTCTAGCTGTCTGAAGCGTTGTTGAGTTGATGTGGTGGTGCGTTCTGACAGCCTGTATTAGTAGATATTCCTTGTTGTCTACATAATCCACCACTTATGTAATATCTACTATGAAGGCTTCTTCTAACTGCATCAGGCCCCTTCCTCCCTGTTTTGTGGTAACGTACAAGCGATCTACTTCTGCCTCTGCGTGATGCTGTCCATGGATAGTTAACAATTTCCTCGCTTTCCTATCCAGTGTTTGCAGTTCTTCTTGGCGCCAGTAATAATTCCAAAACGGTGTCATAGTACTGGTACTGCCAATTATCCATTTGCTTAAATTTTATTCTTTGCGCTTAATTCTGTGCCCAAAAGTAATCACAGCCTCCTCAAGTTTTCCTTCTTCAACTTTACTTTCTCATTCTTATGCTCAGTGACATGGCTCTTTTCTATGGCTATATACTTATATGTTTTTCTCGGGTCCAGTTATTCAATGCCCTTCTCAAATGTAATTCCTATATTAGTTTTGCTCTGGACCCTACTCTTTTTTAAACAAATTTTTGCACAATTTGCTAATCTAAAATTCATTTTAATGTTTTTGTTAATTGTTTACAAGTTTTATTTCATTCCCCAAATCGCCCTCACTTCTACCTACCAATTCCAAATCATCCGTATAGAGTAAGTGACTTATTTTCCTCTCAGTTCCGTGTACTAGTCATTATTATTATAATTATCACCATAACCATTACACTGCTGCGGCTTCCAAACTATATTACATGGGGTCATACCCACGAGTCACAATTCAACTTTGTCCCAAGGGCTCATCATGTAATAACATCACGAAAATTACAACGGAAATTAAATTAAGTGCTACGTCAGTATCTCCGTCAAGATGTGAGCCGTTCCCAGAACAGCCGTCTTCTCAAATTCTGCGTCGGAGTGTGCAGCGAATGTCTTCTGAATACTTGAGGAACGATCTTGAGAGATTTAAGTTGCATTATTATTATTATTTAATATTATTATCGCCATCATTACCATTACTTCATCTAGTATTGATTAGTGAACTCAGCTGGCAGGATATCAATGAACTTCAGGAGACTGCCAACATTCGTGGGTAGGCCTGCATTAATCAAGTTGTTTTGAGTAACAGATTTCAAATAATATGAATCGATTTGAAGTGTTTAAGGCGCCATCATGACACTCCGTAAGAAGATAAGACGTACCAAAAGTAAAGATCTGTAATGAAGTAAACATATAACTTCAATATAATATTAAAATAGATCTTCTTATATAGTAAAACATGTTACTAATACTGAGGAGTCACTGGCTGGATTTGATGGCGGAATGTTAACAGGATAAATTCTGCTATCAATATAAAATTTTAGTCTCTCGCATCACGAAGGCTTCGTGCGAGTCAAAGTGCTGGAAATTCAGGGTCACCCAAAGTGATGATCTAGTGTCAACACATAATAACTGTTGTGACCAGACAGGTACTGAGACGGTGTTTGCTGTAATGTCAGCACATCATGCTCTCGCACATACCTTAGAATACCTCAACGTCTGCACCGTTCCTAGCCCTGCATACACTTAGAAGGTACTCAGTTTCTTTCTATATTGGTTGAAGCATTTCCGGAGTAACTGGCACTACACATATATTAATTCTCACTCGCAGTTGACGCATATCTCGTATTTTCGCTGCTAAACGAAAGCGTTTATAAAACCGAACAGAAAAAGTCAGTGGTGAGAGATATGGACTTTCCGAGGACTACGACTTGTCCTGCCTCTTCCATTTCACCGATTAAGAAATCTGAAGTTCAAGGCACATCGTACCTCACGAATGAAGCTGTATGGAGCATTGCATTGTAGAAACAAAAATTTCACTTTCTTTCTGTACGTTGAATGCCATTAGTTTGTAGGGAGACACATAATTTTGACATAACCAAGTACATGTTTACCGTCATACTGTTATCAGCAAAAATAAACGTCCTATAAGATGAACAGGCGTTTGTCCACAGCACATATTAACATTCGGCAGGCCCCGCACTTGACCGTAAATTTACTATGGCTTGTCCTGTCCCTAAATAAGACTGGTGTGTTTGTTTATCTAGCCACAAATACGGAAGGCTGTCTCATCTGCGTAGGTCACTCATTGTAAAACTTTCTTTATCGTCATCAATTACATTGAGCATAAAATTCAAAATTTCCGCTGTTGGGGCCGACCTGCAGTTTTTGATTTAATACAAAATTTGAATTTTGTAAGCGTGCAAACTTAGCTTCTTTGCAAAATATTCCGGATTTTAGTTCTCCAGCTGCAAAATCTGAAACGAGTAATAGACGTCTTTATGCCACAGTAACACGACAGTCTTATGCGTTAAACAGTCTCGTCTGATGTCCGCGGTCGTCCAGGTTACGTGCGATTTTCCACACTTCCACTTTCCACCACATCGAGTATGAGAAAGAAAATGTGCGCCAGCGTGTTTAAGGAAATATTATGCGTTGGTAAAAATGTTAGCGCAAGTCCGATCTGTGTATCTCTCTTCTCATAAAAGTTACAACTTCTCACCGTTTGGCTAATAGTTTCGATGATCCTTTATACTGCAAACAATGGCTACATTTACCTGTCCCACGTTACTTTCCTAGTGGATGAGCTGCAAAAAGCTGTGTTCACACCATTAAGAGTTTTACGAACTCGGCAGAGTTTGAAAAGTCAGCAGTTAATTAATAATCTTACATATTTATTTCGATTTGCGGTGCATAGCAACACAAGCTGTCAAAATAACCCCTGCAAGCACAGTGATAACCATAAGTATGCCGGTCACGTCTTTGACATTTGAAAATTTTGCAAATCCCCACAGAGCGGCTTATGTGTTTCACGTGAATCGCAAAATAAAAAATTTACTATATCCCTTAAAAACATCAACCGGTTTTACTTGTAATGGAGATTGTGTTCTCTGTGAATTAAAGACTAATATTTTTATATATTATTTAGTAGAATGTGGTACTAATCCCCTCGCCTCGCGAATTAAGTTACTTTCTTCTCTCATTATTTTCTCTTTCATCCACCCTTCTTCTCACATTTCTAGCGTCTATCCTCTTCAAGCCGCAAAAAAGAAGAGATCCTGCTGTAGTTACTTGCCACTGTAATTGGATCACGAGAATTGTTGGGATGGTTTCCTTTGAAATTCAACACCTAATATTATATTACCAATTTCAGATATGGAAAAGATATTATATCGTTAAAAAAGTGTAATTCTGTAGATACTTGTGTTTCCAAAGTAGGCAGTGTCACACAAGCAAGTCATTCGTTGAAAAATAGTGCCCGGGCATAAAATGAGGTAAAGAATTAGATGTGACATATCGTATAAAATTAGACACGAAAGAAATAATCTTTTGGCTTTCAAAAAAAATCTCTGTCCATGAATGTCAACCTTCTAATTTCATATTCAAACTAAACTTCTTACTAATTTTTTATGTTTGTGTGACCGTGCATCACAGATGTAATAATATCAACAGCCAACTAGATGCAACAATAATAATTTTATTAATAATTTCTATCAGCTCAACATGTTTCGGGCGTTACTTTCGCCCATCCTCAGGAGTACTAGACTGTGTTTACAACTCAGTTCCACGGCATCCTGGTCACCAGCAGGCAGCATCGTCGGTGTTTTATACCGAAAACTGTAAACACAGTCTAGTGCTCCTGAGGATGGGCGAAATTATCGCCCGAAACATGTTGAGCTGATTGAAATTATTAATAAAATTATTACTGTTGCACGTAGTTGGCTGTTTATATCATTATGTACTAATTACTGTTATGCGAAGTTTAAAGAAACAATAAACTCTATTGCAATTTAGGCAACATGAAGTATACACAGAAGAAATCAATAGAGAAGAATAAATACGAGTAAGTCACGTATGTTATTACAGTACAGCATGCAATAAGTGATAAGCCTTTCCATCGCCAGTAGCACCAAAAGTACCTACAAGAAACATGTCCTTACGCATCACCAAAACACTCGCACATCCTTACTATTGACTTGCTTCTTAAAGCCTCTCGGATATTCTGCTATTTCCTTTAGTGATGACGCAGGTGATGGCATAGCCGGCAGCAAAACGCGTCACCATATAACCATACACGTATCACACGAATCTCGTTGACATGTCACCATTAGCTCTTCAAAACGATACACTTTCATGACACTGGAAACGAAACCAGAACAGACTTGAAACTTCTCTTTTCTTGACAGACAGTTGATCGTTTCACAAAACACTACTGGAGGTTAATATAACAAATGGTGACGAGAAGAAAATACCAGAAGTATCCAGATATCACATCTACTGCATTCTAAAATAAGCCACTGCGAGCAGGATTCAAAGTCTGACTACCTACTGAACACATTTATACTCCTATTAGTATTACTTTAATACCCGTACCGTGCATCTTTCATTATTTTGTACAATGACCAACCAATGCACAATCAATAAGTAAATTATATACCGCTCCTACATGTTTCGACACTAATGTGTCATTACCAACAACTGCCTTGACATACTTGTGTAACTAAGCGAGGTACTAACTACGAGCTCCCTGAGGATGACACAATAGTGTCGAAACACGTAGGAGCAGTATAATAATTTATCTATTGATTGTGCATTGGTTATTGACTGTACAAAATAAAAAAAATCCTATTAGTATTGTTATGTTACTTGATTTTATTTTGTGACACCGATTTAGTGCAGGCGGTATGTTGACTTGGCTACAGGTTGGAAATCATGATTACTGACAAAGGAGAAAGGGATTTCTGTCTTTTCCAAAAAGTCGAGGCAAATTCTGAGGCCGGCCTTACTCAATAAGTAAGAAGGAGACGCGTTACCCGGGGGTAAAGCGAACGTGACGTGAAGCTTACCACTCACTTCCATCTAGTTCCGAGGCTAAGAATGCGTGGATCTGTAATGCAGTCACCCCTATATGCTTCGTGGCATGTTCGAGAAAGTACAGAAACGGTACACGTTAAATTTGTCCGACTCAGGCTCAGAAGTTCGCACCGTTACATATCGCTAATTGTAGGCTGACAAGTATAGTTTTGCATAATATTGGGTTGTGGCTATCGTCTATGTGCCAGCTGTCACATGAATAGCTCCAGTGATTCACAAATAATTCCCATCAGAGAAAGATGACGACAATTTTCTTACGATCGCGAGGTATACATACATACATTCATTCATACATACATATATAATACATATACATACATGCATATATGTATTCACAGTCAAACCCAGTTGTAACAACATCGGCTTACGCGACATCTCGTCTATACCGTCAGATATTCTGCCGCAACAATAAATTTCTCGCCGTTAACAATAACAAAATACACTCCGGTTACAACATCATGCGTTTATAACGACCTTAGTAACTCTATAACTGAGTTCGACTGTATATATTTCAGCACCTGAACGTACATGACATGTGCACTTCTGCCACACAAATTCGAGCGTTAGCCGTGTTATTGTTACTATATTTAGAAAATAAAAAGTATGGCTTCGTGTTACATCCAATAACATAACTTTCACACAAGTTTCGTGAAAGCCGGTAAAATGTTTCAGACTTTTAAATGGATGACCCCAAATCAATACACACACACACACACACACACACACACACACACACACACACACACACACATACAGCGTGGCAATCTCAGGCTACTGCTTACGTTTTTAGAAAGGGAATTAGGCTACAGGAATTTGAAGGTGTCTTTGTAACTGTAGAAATCTCTCACACTGTCGCCATCTGCCCATCATTAATATCAACAGAATAAGGCTGTCGTTGCAGAGTTTACTGATTCAAAAACTACAGACTTATGTGCAGTAACAGCTGCATACTTAAAGATTCATGTCTTCTAGGGGGTGTAGGGCATGTCGACTGGTAAATGGCTTTCGTCTTTGACTACTTAACCCTAAATATAGTGGAACTAATCACCTCCGAAACGTCGCCAACTACTTGGAAAATCGAGATAGCATGATGCCCCAGAAGACTTGAATCTTCTTCAACACCGCTGTGAGAACCTCAAGTATCTCAGAAGCAGTGCACGTGTCAGTTCAATGCACAGTAATACTCGAAAAACGGCAAAAATGATCAAAGGAATTTCAGAAGAAATCGTAGTGCCTCGACAAAATCTGAGACCATTGAGGGGGTTCTTAGCTAGTGCTTAAACATCAACTAATGCTCTTAGCGTATTTAAGTATGTAAATAAGGGCCTAACTTATTTTGTAATTTATAACTTTGTCACAATATTAAATCTCACATATTCAAAGGAAAAGTGCCAAAGTTTGAACATTCGAGAAAGAAATATACAAGAGACAATTAAGGTTATGGCCTTCTGGAATGTGATGACGCGTAGTCTGATGACATTTGGCGACGTTTCGGAGAAACCTGCCGTTTCAATCTTCAGAGTAAAGGCGTAGACAATTTTATGTTAAACACAGAGAATCTGTACACTTATAGAATAGCAATGTTTTTGCAAAAGGAGCTGTAAATGAATGCACCAGTAATATTAAATGGAATACAACAGGGAAATGACAAGTGTTGGAAAGAAAATTTTACAAGTGATTTGCACATAGACGAAATAGGCAGGAATTTTATGGACACACTCTATAAATTGAATCGTTATGATTGAAGTCTCGTTTGCTTTGTAGCAACATCCGTTCCTTACCGACTGCTGTTCACTGAGGAAAATAAATGCAAGTGGAGAATGACTTGCCATTATGCGTCCTAATTAGGGCTGTCAGTACATTAAAATTACTGATCGATCGATTAATCAGTAAATCAGTTAAGACTGACGTATTATACTCCGAAAATAGTAGTCAATTAAGTATTTAATAAATAAGAAACGTGCCGTTTCAAATTCGAAGCTCAAAATATTTGAAGTAACCCTTCAGAGATAAGGACGAAATGCTGTTAGTAATAGCAGTAATAATACTCTTCAGGGTAGTAAATGATCTTCTCTGGATAAAATCAGAAATTACCTACCAGATCACAAGGCGCCATGTTACAGGAAGACTTGCATTCAGTGTCACGAGGAGCCAAAAACTCACATTCTAACGAGTAAGAAGCCACTCCGACATAGGGATGCGTGGAAGTGTGGCTCCACGCAACCCTAACCTAGTCAATATATATGAATGTCAATGGTCACTCCAAGCCCTGGCTGCTCGGTGACAAGAGACAGAGCTTCCGATAGCCATTTCAGTGAAGGCTAGCTGGGCCCCCAATAAATAAATAGATACAGGCCTGTTGTTGTAGGTAGACAGGTACTCTCAACCGCTTATTTAACAACTGTCATTCTACGTCTTTATTGTTGCTCGCTAATTTTACATAGAACTTGTGTACATATATATATATATATATAATTAAATATATGGGGACCGCGGTAGCACAGTGGTTAAGGTGCTGTGCTACAAATCGGAAGGTCGCTGGTTCGATCGCAGCTGGTGCCAGTGCATTTTTCACTGACATAAAATCCTTCCGATCGCACCTTGGCCCTGGGGTCGACTCAGCCTCTAACAGAAATGAGTACCAGGAACATTTCCTGGGGGTAAAGGCGGCCAGTGCGTAAGGCTGACAACCTTACCACCATCCTGTGCCGTTGTCACGAAATCTGGGAACCTTAACTTCCTGGAACCCTCTGGGCCTGTTCAGGCCTGTAATGGGACTGCTTTACCTTTTACATTAAATATATGAAGAGTGAATTTAAAAAGTAGGTTATTCTTATGTATTCAGCAACTCAAAAACGAGCCTGTACTTTTTGAGATGAGTATTGAATTAAGAAATTGAAGTAACAGCGATTACTTTGTAACTTCCTCTTGATAAAATATTATGGCTGTTGGGTAACGTGGGTTTGAATGTATAATATCTGATGTGAACGTCCTAATTTCGGGACCCACATATTCGTTTGTTTGTTTGTTTGTTTATACTAAGCGTATTTAGTATCTTAAGATATCTTAAGATACACAAATTTTAATTTCTAATTCTATGTTGGTGGTCACTGATATTCAAACCAAGAATAGCTCTTCGCCTTTGCAAAGACTGAACGAAAGATGAACACAACCTACACTTAAACGACTGGAATTCACAAAAACAATGTCCCTTAATAGAACACAAGTGAAAGATAAATGACCAATAAATGAATCAAGGGGGAATCCAGCGTTCAAGCCTGATCTTTAAGAACTGTTTAGTTACAACTTTCAGAGTACAAGCGACTCTCTTCCTTCTTGCCCATGCTTTGGGACAAACACTACAAAAACCCTATTGCGTACGACAGACGCAGAAGTGCAAACAACGTTGGTCTACAACCAATGCACAAGTCAAATGTACATCTAAAGTTACCTTGCCACCGTCCATGTGGTGCCAATGTCCCGGATGTCATTCTCTCTCTCTCTCTTTCTCTCTCTCTTCACTTGTAATTATTGTAATTATTGTAATTTTTTAAATGAAGATGCGCTGGTGTAATTTACGCCGTTAGTCTGCTAACGGTTTGTTATTTGTCCTTCTGGAATGTGCGAACGACGAAACGCCTTCTGCACGTATTTCCTACACCTGTACATTCCGTTATCTGCAGTAAACACATCCATCACATCTTTATCGAAGAAAAAATAACTCACGGTAAGAAAGAGAGAGGGCATCCAGGACACTGACACCAAATGGACGGTGGCAACATCATGCAGCTATGTGGGGGAGTGAAGGCATAGCTCCACGCATTCTTAACCTTGGTACTACCTGGCGGTGGATGGTAACCTTCATGTATTTGCTGCCCTTTCCCGGGGATAGAGCTTCAAATAGTTACTGAATTGAGGATGGGTGGGTTCACAGCCCCTCTGGGCGCCATGGGAAACGAAGAACAAGACAAAGAAGGATAAAAAATCAAATGTGCAAATTTTCAGTGTCGTCAAAGATAAATATGACTTTACCTTTCTACCGACGATAGAGTGCCTTGGCCAGGGATGACGAGATTTTTTGAAACTGATAGCTATGTTTATTGTAAATTTTTAAGAAATTCCTGCAACAGCCCCGTAGGATTGGAGGAAAACGAGAAAGGGGCCTGAAGCTGGAAGCATTTGAAGTCATAACTAGCATGGTTTTTTAAAGGTGATTGAAGGAAACGAATTTAGAGAAAGAAACATATTTAGTAAAACTGATATGTCACAAGTAGCAAATGAAATTACAAACTGCAGCACTCGCATTGGCCGTTTTTTGTATCAAGGTTACAACACAATTGGGTTAGTTTAGCGTACACTGCACTATCAGAGGACGACCACTTCTTTGTTGCTGTTGCCTTGTCACTAGGCTTTGTTTTCATATGGAAGTATGGAGGCACATAAAACTTACGCTTATATTTTTAAACTTTATGTTCCTCTGACCGTGCATCGTGAGCAAAGCGTGAAGAAAGAATACCAACAAGATGCAACAATATAGATAATTTATTGTCAATTCCAGATGTTTATTGTTGACTACTGTCTCGACATGTTTCGGGCATCTTTATGCCCATCATCAGGAGAAAAGACCACGTGTTACTGCATGTGGGGTTTTTTTCTGGTAATGTTGGATGTGGCTGGTTGCGGTTCTGTGGTGCTACGTTGTAGGGTGTGAGCACTGTGAAGGTTGCTGCAACAACGTTCACAGTGCTCACACCCTACAACGTAGCACCACAGAACCGCAACCAGCCACATCCAACACTAACAGCAAAAAACCAAACATGTCGAGACAGTAGTCAATAATAAACATCTGGAATTGACAATAAATTATCTATATTGTTGCATCTTGTTGGTATTCTTTCTTAACGCTTTACGCTTATATGCCAAGCAAATTCGATTCGCATCCTACTTTGGTTGCACGTCTCGTTAACTTCAGCATCCCTAGACTGTCTCGTGGGTTGGGCGACAGTGGAAGTGACCAGTCCTGCTGTGGAGTCAAACAAGACTATTGTTCAGTGTAAAAGGGGGCTCTTGCCTTGGGGATGAATGGTCCAATTCGTGAAGTTCAGCACTCACCTCCACACCCCAATGTCCATTTCACGTTGTGGTGTTTAATTACTTAAGGGATAAGTTAAATTCTACTTTAAATACGCAAATCTTGTTCCCCAGTGGCTTTCACAAACTAGTTTTAGAAAGCTTTACACTGCTAACCGCATACTGAGCACATTAACAACGCTCCTAAGCAAATGTGAAGTTATTAACGTAATAATGTTGCTTAAATATACGGTGTTACACGTTTGTGTTCCGTTATGAAAAGCCTAGCTTAAAAATGCTTATTAAATTTTGCAGGGTTAACCAAATTATACCTGTGAAGCTACAGCTATATCAACATCTGAGCCCTCTTTCATTCCTCCTTGTCTGTCGATTGCCAGCGAAGAGGGGTTAAATGAAGAAGGAAGAAGGGAACAACGTACATAAAGTAAAACAAAAGAAGGCCAATTGGATTGGTCATATCTTGTGTAAGAAATTACTTCTGAAACATGTTAGGAAAGGGCAGAACGGAAGAGTAGACGACGAAGAGATATAAGCAGCTATTGGGTGACCTTAAGGAAAAAATATGACACTGGAGTTTGAAAGAGGACGGACTAGATCCCACTCTATGAATAACCAGCTCTGGAAGAGGCTATGGACCTGTCGCCAGGAAAAAGTAGGAAGCGAATGACTGTCCTAACTCTTAGGCCGATCAGTGTGCACTGCCACTTACTTGTTAGTCACTAGGCAAATTAATACATAAACTATATAAATTTACATAAAAGCCATTGTCTTCTGGGATGTGGAGTCACGTATTATGGCAGATGTGTACCATCGATTCGGAGTGAGCTCCTGCGTTTATCTGCAAGGAAGAAAAGTAAATATGGACACAGCAGGCTCCTATGTAACGGCGCCATGGCTAAAACTTTAATGGTGAAACTCGCCATCGTGAGAAACCTCAGATCACAGAGATGCTGAATAGATAAACATAGGATCCCTGCCGGGACAAGACGTCAAATTAGGCCACGACAGTTTCCTCCCATATCCCCTCCGATTCGTTATGTACGAATCACCTTATCCTCCGACGTTCTAAAAATTCAGATATTGAAAGCGCCTCCCAGTAAAGCAGTAATAAATAAGCCAATAAAACTATACGTTGCAGCTTCACATGAAACTGTGCCTGAACATTCAATATTTTAGCCATTATCTAGGGATTCTTGGATGTCACCCCCTAAAACACAATGGTTGTCATATTTACCACTGGATGTATAATTTCTGCACTCCCTCCTTACATTGCACCGACATGTCACCAATAAAACAGCAGGAACCTGTTGTGATGAAGACGTACTGTGTATTCTCTGTGAGGAAGGAAGCGAAATTATAAGTAATTATGTGACTACTAGGCTGCATGCAAGTAGCGTGTCATGGGTTTCAAGATATTAGGCCTACATTTGGGATGTGATGACAGTACACATAATACACTTGTCTCTCGGTTGGGAAACTAGCAGCAGCAGCAGAAGATCGGCACCTGGTAGCAGTGTTTCAAACCGCTACTGTAGGCTACATATGCTGAAGTTAAACTAGCCTCTAGCTGACGTCAATTCACCTACTCTGTAGGTTCTTGACGGCGTAAACAGCTATCTGTGCCCAGCATTAAGTGTCCTATGATTCATTCTGATCATGTATACGTTCTCGCTCATACGATTTTCATATTTTCGTATCGGCCAGGAAGCAAAATTACGCTGTGGGCAGTAAAAGAAAGAACACGGTTGGTGGACTTTCAAATTGTTCGCCTAACTTACACCCTACCTACACCTCACAAATCCCCGTCATGAACACCAACAAAAATTGACGGACACAAGGACTATGCATAGAAAATAACCATAACACAAATGACAGCTAGTTATGGTGTGGAATGCACAAGGTGGAGGGGGCTGCTGTACAGACAAATGTCTATCCTTTCGATGACCCGACTATAGTTCGGCTCACTGAAGTCAGATGCTCCCTGCACTCTTCTATGCAACATTATGCTCGGTAATTCTTTTGGAAATAAATTAAGGAATTCTACAAGAAAAGAATCGAGTCCTTTTTACGTAACAGTTGCAGTGGCTGTGTCTGTCTGTGACTGAGCGTAACAAACAGTTTTCCTGGGACACGTTGTTGCATCTTCTTTATTTATGAAGAGCAGACCTAGTTTCAACGCTTTTAATAAATATGCCGTCATATTGTGCTATTTAAATATTCCATTAACTTCAGAAACGAAATATGTGGACAGATGAATTTTTAATCCCCATGATGCTGAACATGTCTGCCGTACGGGAGATTTTTATTGTGTTTCGTTGTCGCCTTGTGGTCCGAAAACTTACTAAAGTGTACGGAAATATTGTTATCGCTAATGTATCGAGAAATAAGGAGAACCAATAAGCAGAGCTGTTGCAACTAACTGTAAAACGCGCATAATTTTTAGGCGAATTTAAAGTACTCTACCCAGAAACAGACAGAGAGAAAGGCTGAATGTATTCTAATGACACTGAACACCTGAGAATTTTACAGAAGTAGGTTGAGCTAATTCAATTTTCATTTAGACTGGATACCTTTAAAAATCACTTTACATGAAGACCCACAGAGGGTTTTTACATCTCGACAGAAAGAGTAGATACCTGTTTACAAAAATATGTAATATATATATATATATATATATCATATAGATATTTATCGGAGTAAAAAATAGTTCCGCAGAGACTGTACAAAAGAATAAAACCCGCAGCTTATATAAAAAACACATTACGGCTTACGACATAATTAGATACACAGAGACTAATCGCACATTTCCGAAATTGTATATTTACAACTATCACATCTTTTCCGACTACGCACGAATACCAACGAAGTCGCTCAAGAATTACGTATGATTCTTTCCACCTGAATTTGAGTGTATACATGTAAAAAGCCCAAGCAGATGATTATATTTAATTAGATGTAACTGACAATGATGATCTTCCATTTTCGATAAATTTAAAGAAATTCGAAGGCACTAAAATTGTTAGATCAAATTTAAGTTCCTATCTTACTTTGATTCTTCTTCGTTTAAAGCTACCCAAATTCTTATCCAATTTGAAAGTACATTATTCACTCACTCCATTCCACACCCCTTCGTTCCTTGCGTACTGGAGTGCAAGAAAGGCCGCAGCCGCCTATAAATTTCGCCCTTTATGGGGTGTGTAATATTAGATTTATTCTTAAAAACTCACAAGCCAGAAACATCACAAATGCATACAAAGTGAAAATGTGTAGACACCATGAAGTGTCTCGTAGCTTCCTTTGTACTTCCAGCCTGAATACGAATGTCAGATTAGTGCTGCACGTCGGATTTCTTGTCCATTGATTCCAAGAAAATGATTCTGAACTTCTTATAATAAAACCAACCAGATGTATTAACTTCTCAAATTTATTTTGGGAATAAAATTCTACATGTTTCGGAGAGTTCCTCTTTCCATTATCAGTTCCGTCCTGATCCTGTTCGCAAGCTGTCAGCAAACCTGTATGACATATACCATAGCAGTGTGTACAGTGAAAAACTCCTGATAATGGACAGAGGAACTGTCTGAAACATGTAGAATTTTATTCCAAAAATAAATTTGAGAAATCAGTGCATCTAGTTGGTCTTATTATAAGAATTTATCATGATGCACGGTCACCTGAACGTCAAAGTCGGATTTCTTGTCCATTGATTCTAAGAAAATGATTCTAAACTTGTAGCTGTTCGCAAATTTTCACGAAGCCATTGTGGCATTACAATACTGATAATTATGTGTATAGCCGTAATATGAATAAGGATGGGCTTGAATAATATGGTAATTCATTTGAATCGGTGTGGGTTTATTGTGAACATTTCGGTTTCAGAAAGTGCGGGGAAGTTCTTGATAATCGGAAAGTACATTAACATACCTAGAAGGAATTTTTCACCATAGAAATAGCTATAAAATTTTTGTACTACATGCGTTTGAATATATGAACATAAACGCATTGCAGATTTTACGAACAAATGGAAGAACCTCAAACGAAAATGCTTTCTCGGATCTGAAAAAATATGTTGAGGTGAATGGCGCGAATGGATTGGCCTTTCCTAAAGGACCAAACGTACAGACGTTCCCGGACTGACGCATAAATTACGTTCTTAAGCAAGTCGAATTTTTCGCCAGTCGGAAGTTAGTATACAAACCGTCAATTGCATAGGAGGAAGTGCACTTGAAATACAACTGCAAGACACCGTATCTTGATTGGCCGCAGGCTCACTGCTCGGCCGGCTGTGTTATCACCCAACAATATTCTTCCACCACCTACGTCTCATTGTGCCTTCATTCGCGCAAGAACAATATCGGGGAGCGTTTTGAAAATATTGTTTGTTTACGTTTTAAAAACTGCGTCTGAAATTCAGCAAGTTTAACCCTTTAAACGCCGAGTTAAATCCCATCTGCCATCTGCTGGCATTATTGGGAGATCACCATATTCTCCACATTAGCAGGTAAAGGGTTAAGGTGAATAAACCTGGGAGTTGAAGAATAAAAGACCAACTTGATGTCACTTGCTATTTTATTTCACTTCTTATGTGATCAACATGTTTCGGACATTAATATATCCATCATCAGGAGCTTGCGACTTTGCTGTTGAATTACCACACCGGTAGTTTTGTTCTCGGTTCGTTGTGTGTTGGAGATTTGGTGCGGTTGGGTTTGAGTAGTGTCCGTGTTGCAGGCTGAAGCACAACCGGAGAGTGTCTGTAAATGCAAACAGTCCGCAAAACGTCGGAAATCGGTTCCATACCGACAACTGTCAAACCCAGAAGATACGGGCAGGAAGTCTCCGAAAAGTTGCAGATTCACTCTTTTTGTGATGACGGCAGGAAAAAGAAACTGCGACACGCCAGAAATTCTCTCAATACTGACATGGCTTATTACCCGATACGATATTGTTTGCGTCAGAGCATAAGTAGTTTATGTTGCATGACAAATAGCCTTCGTTTGAGAAACACAGAAGAGTTACATTTTTGCTTCAAGTGTACCATATTTATGCGCTTCATCACTACCGTGTGGTTACACCTCCTAGTTCCCTCACTTAACCTTTCACATGCATCGTCACGTGCAATAAATATGTCCATATCAGAAAGGCGTAGCTCGCTAACACAATTGCGGTCAGTTATAAGAAAGTCAATTTGCAACTCTTAATTAACTGCGTGGTATCTAATTATCTCTGAGGTCGTACACGCATACGATAAGGAACTTATTATTAATGATATAGACTATACACTCCAATAATTCGTCTAAGTACATAAATCGTCAGATATATTTATCTATTCATCCCATCACGAGTTCATGAATTCAAAATTTATATTCCAAATGGCCAATAGCCAGTAACCGAAGTAAAGCAGTAGAACAATGAAATAAAGTGAATTCCAACTTGATGCAACTAGGTAATTTTATTGATGTATTCTTAGCTCGACACCATCCACACCGTACACACGACCTACGCAGCGGCTCTCAAGACCACCACCCACCCAAAAACTCGGTGCAGAACACCACATGTTGCAACTCAACAACTAATGCTCCTGATGATGGGCGTATGTACTCGAAACATGTCGAGTTAGGAATACACCAATAAAACTACCTTGTTGCATCAAGCTGGCATTCACTTTATTTCATGAGGAAGATGCACGGTCAAACAACGCTCAGTATAACAATGTCTCTTAGGTATTCTGGTGTCACCTTGTAGTTTGGTACATATCAGGCAATGTATCGCAGGGACATATTTCCTTCTGCTGTGAAAAAGAGGCTGCACACTGCAGCTTTAAGATGACATTGTCTGGGATGTGACTGTGTTAGTTATCAATGAAAGTCTATTTAACGATGAGGTCTGTAGCTCAGACTACACAGCAGGGGTGAAAAAATATCCGGGCGCTAGGTCGTCCGGGCCACCAAGTTTTCTGATGGTACCTGGTATTTGTGAATTGTTTCATGTCGCCCTTCCGGTGCAATAAATTTTGAAGTGGATCCTACGATTTTAAAAATTTTCTGTAACTCTGCTGTAACGCATCGAATGGTAGGATGATTAATAACTGATAAACTAAAAGTGAAAGAAAGCAGTAGTGGCCAGAATCAAGGTACGGTTTCGTCACTCATTTGAAGGGGCGGAGTAAAACCACGGAAAAACAGGATAGTCCGTGTTCCAGCTGGAATTCGATTTCATCAGCTCCTGAATAAACGTCAGAAACGACTCTACTTGAGCCATCGTGCTGAATGAACCTACGTAGTTTCGGAGAAACATGCTGCCTACATCAACAGGGTGGGTCCTAAAGAAGGAAGCAACGTGTTTCCCGACACGTTGGTACCCAGGCGTGATATCTCTACCTCACGGCTGCTAGAACATCATTATTGTATTCCAGATGCCGGTGCTGAGTCAGGGGAATATAATGATGCAACTGACAGTCCGAGCAAGCACCAGCTGTGTACAGGCATTCGCTTTTCGAGAAACAGGCGCTCTGCAACAGAATGTCCTTCGCTTAGTGATAGACCTGCTGGTTAAGTACCGTATTCGTAACAGCATGACAGAACTTTGTATCCTAAGCCAGCTCAGCCACGTTAACGTCAAGATCGCATAGCATTTGCTCTAATACCTTCCCAACTACCGTTAAGTTTGACAAGTGACACCGTGTCTTCAGATTATAATACTAAAATCTTGTTTGTATGTCGACGTTTCCTACGTGCCACACAAGTGCTGCTCTTCTTGTCCTCGATGATTTAATTTTCTGGTAATATTTGCGAAGAAGCTCCTCATTATGCCACTATCACCATCATCCTATTACTTGCTGTCACTTTTTTTTATAGCTCGACAGCCCTAGTGGGCCTAGACTTCCTCGTGTTTGAGGTTTCGAGATCATACCCAGACACACTACACGCGGTAGGATTCCTCTGGACGAGTGATCGGCCCGTCGCAAATACCTCTACCTGACAACATACAACACTCACAAGAAAGAGACATCCATGGCCCCGGCGGGATTCGAATCCGCAATCCCAGCAAGCGAGCGACCGCAGACCCGCGCCGTAGACAGCGCGGCCACTGGGATCGGATTTCTATCACTTAGGTCCAAATATTCTCCTAAGTACCCTAATTTTGCCAAATTCCAAGGAGTGTTCGTCTTCCTCTCAATTTATAGCGTGGGTTAACTATTTGAAGCCTAAAATTCCTTTGAATATTGTAACATTTAAACATTCAGTCCTACCTCAAAGTAAACAGAGTCTGTCACCATTACAAAGACCACACTGTTCGTATTGTTTATGGAATTAATCACCGCGTCTCGTGAGAATTATACGGAACACGCAATTTTATGTGGGTGGAATGCAGTTTACCTTCATGTTAAAGCAGCAATCAGTCTTCTGGGATGTGAGGCAGTGACGCTGGGTTAGTGTTCCCTGACGTTTCTAAGGAATGTATTACTTCGGTCTTCAAGGACTGAGGGGTCCAAGCAGATAAACTAAGCCAGTGACACAGCTTCACATCCCAGAAAATATGAATCATCAACAAAACCGTTGTGGAAACCTCAACTGTCGCAGTATTAAAGCAAGCTGCTTTAACACTGCGATATTTGAGGTAGTATTAAGGCAAGGTGCTTTAACACTGCGATATTTGAGGTAGTATTAAAGCAAGCTGCTATAACACTGCGATATTTGAGGTAGTATTAAAGCAAGCTGCTTTAACGCTGCGATATTTGAGGTAGTATTAAAGCAAGCTGCTTTAACACTGCGACATTTGAGGTAGTATTAAAGCAAGCTGCTTTAACGCTGCGATATTTGCGGTAGTATTAAAGCAAGCTGCTTTAACACTGCGATATTTGAGGTAGTATTAAAGCAAGCTGCTTTAACGCTGCGATATTTGAGGTAGTATTAAAGCAAGCTGCTTTAACACTGCGATATTTGA
>Ga0123355_10002488_pt1 | contig 26111 bp, 10 predicted proteins | sample TergutEmb28metaG_3_FD_89872 | JGI IMG/M metagenome (GOLD analysis project Ga0123355, IMG submission 89872) | Embiratermes neotenicus P1 segment gut microbial communities from Petit-Saut dam, French Guiana - Emb289 P1 | ecosystem: Host-associated > Arthropoda: Insects > Digestive system > Gut ...
AAAAAAAAAAAAAAAAAAAAAAAAAAAAAAAAAAAAAAAAAAAATTTTAAAAAAAAAAAAAAAAAAAAAAAAAAAAAAAAAAATAACGGGAAAAACATAATAGATGTGTTATGTGCACATCTGTGTACTGATGTGTATCATCCTACATAATATGGTGGTTAATTCAGGTTACCAGTCATTTTATACATGCTCCAGTGATGACATCTAGAGTAGAGTACACATAATGGAGTCAGTGTTTGATTTTTTCCTTCATGAGTCTTACATTTTGTCTGTTTCTCTTGACTACTGCAATAACTGGGCAGTGAAGTGAATGAATGATGCATTGGCATGAAGTAATGTGTGTGCTAAGGAGATAAAGCTGTGGAGTTACATATCAGGGGCTGAAGAAATTACTGGATCTTTCCATCCTACAAGAAAAATACGAAACTATGAGTGTGCCATATTGTTGTCGGGAAACTGATGCTTATTCCGAGTGCCTAAAGGGACATCCAAAAGACACAGTTTTGTAAGTCTGCTGTCTGAAACTTCTGGAAGGGCCTGTTTGTTGCTGAATACTTTTTTAAAACATGGCAACACCCTCTTTGCAGCTGAAACACACATTTCTAAGTACATCACAGTTGTGTAAATTCCAAATTTTATTATATGGTTGATGAAATGTGAACTGTGACAGAAACATGATCTTTCAAATAAAGCAGTACTATGAACAGTGCGTACTGCAATTAACAGACATATTTTGGGTGGAACTGGAAAAGTTTCTCAATTGATACTGCATAGAATTCTAAAATCAATTCTATGTCTTTGTCAGTCATGTTTTTTTTTTATAGTATTTAGTCTGTGATATATGGATGTGTCTCTGGTAAGCTGGCACTCAGTACACTTTAAACATTGCTTTAGATAGCTTTTACTTTGTCTTACCTTTCATTCTTGGTGAGCATACACTAACATGTTGTAACAGTGCTGCGTGATTTAAGTGCCTTGTGGCATTTTGGTAAATTATCTTCATGCAGGTAGTTACTTGTTCACAGACTTTGTATGCTACTGATCACAGAATATCCATTCTTTAGAATTCTCAATATTTTTTTGTTCCATATAAACAAATTATGAAAAAAATACACATTCTTTTGCCAGAAAATTTATGCTTTCGTGTTACATTTGTTTTTCATGTTAAAGGAACAAAATATGTTCCAAAAGACCATAGGTAATGATTAGAAAATGGATCTTGAAAGATTATGTTTTTATCGCAGACAAAAGAAGTTGGTTGATAGTGCAGGTAAGAAGTTAACACATTTGCTAATGTAATGAAGATAATGTTCAGTGCAAGGAAATTGAATCATAAATATATCCCTGCATGCTACTTAGTATCAGTGAATTCATATTTATTTTACTTTATCATATACTTTGGAATGTTCACACAGGATGCATTGGTGAGTGATAGGAAAGCTAATTTAATTCAGAAACTTGTTGTCCTTAATTCCATCATTATTCTATGAGACTCTGAAGTAAGGAATCACAAATTACATACATAAAATAGACACATTTAGTATGTTTTCAAAATGAATAATTGCTGCCAAATCATAATTATGGTATCCCTCATTCTTGAATTAATATAATACTAGTACCATTGTTTTGCATGTCTAATAACGTCATGGTGCTTAAATATAAGAATAAATACATTGAAATGGAAATGAAGTGTATGATAAGCACTGTAATGATGTTAAAGCTAAAGCCTGAAAATCATTTACCATGTACAGTTATGAAGAGTTTTTAGCACAGCTAGACATAATGTGGTGGTTAATGATTGAAAACTAGAATAAGTACATTTGTCGACTTTCAGTGCTTGTAACCTCTACCTCGGTTTGTAACACTTCCAGTTGTAACAAGCAAGGTTGCTGATTTCTTTTCTGTACATGTTACTGTTTCAGGATTATTGTTTATATTCTTCATATTTAACCTTCCGTGTACAGCCTGTTAAATCCCTCATTGCTGCTGCTGAACTTAAATGCCCACTGTGGGACTTTTCCCTTTTGAATGAAAACAATATACATTTTATAGGCCAGCATTGTCCCGATCATCTGTTAAAGGTTAAACTTGTTCTGTACTGGCTACATATTGCTGAAGTGAGTATATATACTTTATTGCATTATAAATCACACTGCAAAACACAGAACATCTCCTTCTTGTTCTTATTTTTCTGGTTCCAAAAGTAGAACAAGCCACTTAAGTGCCATTGTTTCTGTGGTCCATAAACATCCGTTCTTCCTTGTGATTGGCAATCCATGGATAAAGAGATATAAGACCTCAGTAACAACACTGAACTTAATTACTTAGCTTCTTTCATTTCTTATGGTAAATGTGTAGTTTTGTTCTTAAAGCCAGGGATGTTATTGTTGCATGCACCATTTATTCCAATTTTTTTTTCTCAAAATAGATTTGTGCGCAGTGTAACCTTGTTTTCAAAAGACCGTGAATACAAGACATACTTATAAGAAAATGGGATGTCTGGTACAGAGGATTTTAACAGACACACGACATAATTTAATAAAAGAACCGTGACATTTATCTGATTTTTGCTTAAGAAATGAGCACACACTAAAAATTGTGACACATTCACAACAACATATTCACTGAATATTTGAAGCATACAAAATTCAGTGTAATAAACGGGATACAGTTATAAAGCACACCTCTTCAGATAAACTAACATATTTACAAGGCAGAACATACAAATGCATGATATAAATAACTTTTTTTTCTATTCAGAATACATACATCATGACACATCTTCTTCCATTTATTATCTGCATGGTGTAATAAGAAAACCATCATTACGGTCTTGAATTTGAATAGAAACATACTGTGGGTTTAAACACAACACAGTGGTAATTTATGCATACTGAAACCCACTGTGACTAATCGGTTTTGTTGAGCTTCAGATGGGCAGCTTTGTTGTGTTGCATACTCTTGCAAGTTTTTCTCTGATGTTAGCTTTCCATCTGTTGCTATTATGATCCTTCAGCTATCATGATATGAACATTTCTCCATCATTTTTAATGCACAAAAATCACTGTTTCTGTCCCCTCTACCAATACTGACAACATACACTTAATCGGTACCACTGTTTATGATAAAAACAGTTGCTACTAAATTTGAAGTGAAAGGCAGAAGCCATACGTGTGCTTGACATGAAATGGCTTTCTGCAAGTTAAAATATAAACACACTGCAAACTTCTTACGAAAATTTAGGGATATCAAATGAGTCTAAAATTATTTTGCAAGAACTGTTTATATTCTGTAATCATCTTTATGGCATTACTTCAGTTTTTTTTGTAATTCTACTTCTGACAACTTTCTATGTACTTAGTTTATACTGCACAATATTCATGCTTACACATGCTGTTCGTATGTAATACTTAAAACGTAATCGTACTTTACTTCGTGCACCTGCATCTTTTGGGGTTTAGCAGCTAGCAGTTCCAGTGTAATGCCACAATAATGGAATATCTTTAACATGCAATGTGGCTCAGCCTCAGGTTAGACACAGGCCACAAAAATCTAAACATAAGCACAGTCAGTTTTGTCCTAAAACCCTTTGTTGAAGTATAATTTCCATACAGAGTGAAAAGGTCAACAAATAAATATTTCTGTTTGTCATCCTGTTGTGTTGATTGAAATAATGAAGTAATTAAATAGTGTATATTATATACTTTAATTTGGCAACATGTTCCGACCCAAAATGGTAATCTTCAGGGCAGTAATATAAAATACATATTACATTTTATGAATTTTATGTTACTGGCCTGAAGGTGACCATATTGGTTCTAAACATGTTGCCAGAATAAAGTATAAATGTACACTAGTTGTGTATGACAGTAATTAATTCCTTCATTATAACTAATATATTACTTAACAGTTACTTTTAGTCACTGATACTGGTAACATACTTATCACCAATGCAAAGAATTTTGGTTGTTTCAAAAGCCTATATGAATACTTAGAAATAAACACTGTCTGTGGTGAATAATATTTTAAGATTTGGAATGCAAGAACTGCTTTTTTTAGGTGTAAGTTGACTGAAATGCTGAAAGCCATTTAAGTTAAAATTTGAACTACAGTCAATAGACATAGAAATTCATAATGTCAGCTGTGAAAAATGTTGTTTTCTGGGATGTGACAGTTTTCTTCTGTAACATGTATCAAAGAACGTACAGTAATTTGGCCTGCATGCTGTAACCAGTTATCTCATTTACATGCATTCCAAACTTTACAACTAAAAGCTTTACTTGGCTAACAATATGTAATTTCCCCTCACTGTCAAAGCTCAAACTTACCCTGTCGAAACAAGTGAACAAAATTTTTTTTTCCCCCCCACTTGCAATTTGTGTTAGTTTATTTTCCATAAAACTTCACAAAGTTCCTGTGATTCCTTTTCTAATGAAATACCCAGCATAGTTGTTCTCATTTCCAAAACTGTGTGGTGGGGATGTTTTTATTCTTGATCATAGAAATGTAATGAGTTGTACATAATACGCTATAGTACTTCTTGACTGTTCATAAGGCAGAACCAGGTGCTTCAGGTGATGAACATCTTTCATCCTGTAAGAACTGTATCTCACAAATAAAAAAATAAATCCCTGACTATGCGTGATTTGAGGTTTCTGCCGTCACATTAACAAGATCTGCACTCTGCTGGGATTTTACACAAGCAGATGGGTAGTTTGTTACCAGTGTTTCAGAACAACCTATTGGTCCCATCTTCAAGGGTAAATTGGTAAATAAATAAGAAATGTTAACACAACTATGGTTTGGTACTTTTTATTATAGCAACATGTTTCAACCCTAAAGGGTCAACATCAGGCCAGTACTTAAAATACTTAAAAAGAAATATTTGCTGAAATGAGGTATCTTTTTTTTTACAATTATGTTATATTTCATGTTTTGCATGTTGCTTATGTCATGAATTGAAATAGGTTAAAATAAATGCAGTCAGTTGGTGGGAGGCAGTGTGTCATCGTCTTAGCTGGCTGTTCTGTTGTTTATATTGCACTATACATATGTCTGCAAAGTACGTTCTTGTAATGGTATTCATAATAAGAATTTAGATTGTCTAACAGGAGCAGGAGCACTAAGTTGGCGTTAACCTTTCAGTGTGCTACTTACAGTTTAGCAGGCAATGTTATGCAAATGTGAGTTTGGGGTGACTGCAGCTCTCAGCGCACCGAGCTTGTAACACAGCTTGAGAAGAACTAGCATTCATTCTGTTACAAAATGAGTAGAACACTGCTGTGCCATCTGGTATGAGTCATAGTATACTAGTACATCAAAAATTTTGCTTTTCGAGACTCTGCTTTTATGATTAATTTGCATACCTGTTGTAGTGTCACGGTGTATGTAATATTTTTTATTGGTACCAAGATGTCTTCCACTGTGTGTTGTGTGTACCACATCCATAACATATTCCATATGACTGAGAGTGTGTCAACTCTTTTATCAAGTGCTGGGAAAATGCTGAATTATTCCTGTTATTTTTGAAGGCTAAAAGTTGTTCTTTATACCTGGTTTGGTATTGTCTGTCCATTTGTCCAGTACATATAAAAGGGCAATCGAGACATCAAAGTTGGTATACACCACTGATGTGGAACTTAAATAATTTGTTTCTTGTTCCTGTTTAAAATTCTTCCAATGTTATTATTAGTTTTGTATGCCACACCTATGTTTTGTTTTTTGAAGAGTTTTGTTGTGTGGAAGTTGTCCTGAAATATTGGTAACAAACTACCAATCTGCACTGTATAAAATCCCACAAGAGTGCAGATCTGCTGTGGATGGGTATTTGATGAGATTAGAAGCACTATGCATATGCCATTTTCACATACAGTACTTAATTTTAATGCCGAGCATCAAGTAGGAAACAGACGGTACAACATGCATGACACCTTCCAGTCTCTTGTGCATGTAAAAAGAGCAGGCTGTTAGCTCCAGATTATCTTTTAGTATATTGGTCCATGCAATAAATAGCTTGGGTCTGTTTTATTGGAGAATCTCTGTCTTATGTTCAAACCTCACAGAAAGCATACTCGGTTTTCTAGTTACTACACTGAAATTTATGGAATTAAGAAAATTACATATATAAATATAAGATCTGTTTAACTGTTCAAATTATACAGATGTGCATGGACAGACACATGAACATTCAGAAACCACTTCCCAGGCTGAATAATATTCCACTGAAATCTGGAGATTTTATTCATAACTTCTACATAGGATATGTTAGAATTAACCTTGTGATAATTTCACACATGCATGCACGCGCGCACACGCACAATCTATTACTCATGAATTTTGATTGTATTTATTGAAATTGAACTGTATATCTCTATTTCAAAGCTTCTATGCAGATATATTTAGCCACCCTCATAGTTTTGGTTATTGTCCTAGTGCCAAGTTCCTTATAAAATTACATATAACTGTAAGATCATTATTTATTCCCTGACTAATCTATTTCAGTAATAGTTAGTTTTTTTTTTATATAAAAGAAATAATTACACTTTCCACTGAATACAACTGTAAACTAAGTTTGTTGTAATTGATTGTACTTACCATGTTTGGGCATGTAAATACCTAATTGCTTAAATAATATCTGTTAGCCCTTCAGTAATAAGTTTTGTTTGGTATGGATGTAAAACTTGAGGCATGTAGAGTTAATTTAGATTAAGGTCTATAGCTGAAACTTTGTCTTTGCAATCATACAACCCTTACACTGGCTCCAGTCTGGCAGATTCCCTGTTGGAATAGAAATTAAATATGACTGATTATAAAACTATGCCTTATTTTGTATTGCATCCTCTTTCAATTCTTCCTCAAGCAGCATATATTGTATGAAGTTCTTTAATATTCTTTTTATTATGTCAGAAGCATGTGTACAGTACCCTGAAGAAGTTTGTAGACAGGCATGTTATTTAAAAATCTGCCTGCAGTAAGAAGCCTTAGTTGCAGTTACTTTAAAAAAGACAAGTTGCAGTTTGTGCAGTTGTGTGATTTGAGTTCCCACATCATTTTTTATAAAGGTTGCAGGAATTCTTCATTTTTATAGTTGTCTGAAACACTGCTGGAAGCCACTTTGTATAACCACCTGCATAAGTTTTCAAAGTTGCACAAACCTGTGCTGCATCATACAGTGACAGCTATTCTTCATATGGACCTTCATCCATAGAAAGAAGTACAAATCACAGCATAAGAAGGGAAGAATTAAGAGAAACTGTTTGGAAGAATGTTTTGCAAGCAAGTGTGACATCCACTACAACATCTGATACAGTTAAATTAAGCAACAAGTTGCTGTGACTTGGACAGGATTTCTGACAGTTGTTTTCACTAGTGCCACTACTGTGTCCTTGGTTTTCCTGCTTTTAATATCCATTACAAAATATGTAATTCCCTTAACTTTAACACCATTCATTTTAGCTGTTTAAAAATCTTTCACCCCCCTCCTTTTATACTAACAATTTTGTGTATTTTGGAGTGTTCACAAACTGAATCAAACCATGAAGGAACTGATGTGAAACTGCTATTGCAAATACAAGGTGGTTCAAATATGACCGGGAGTGATTTGTGTGTAAACAAGCCGCATCAGTCCCGGTCATATTTGAACCACCTTGTATCACACAAATTGAGCTGTAGGATCACTATACTAAACATAGTTCCTTTCACTAAGCAGTGTTACAGGTATTAATACATTTTGCAGTCTGCAAAAGGAAGACACTCTAAGACAGTGGTGTAATAATACTGCATGTTAATCATGACTCCCTTCTGGAACATGTTCACTTCTACTTTCAGAGACATATCTTCTATCCAAGAAAGCCTGCTGTGATAGTTACAGTTTTAAATTTCAGCAATTGCAACTTTTAAACAATAATAATAATAATCTTATTGCAAAATAAATTTTCACTGTGCTTTCTGAAAATTCTGAAAAATCAGTAGTCAACAGTAAGTAGCTGATACAGTTTTGAAGCCTTTTTCAAGAGAAATCCTTGCACATTTAGTGTAGATAAGAAACCATAAAAGTCTGTAACTTGAATTCCTGCTAACTGAGCTACTTCCTTCATCTCCTGGACAGAAAACACTGAACGGCTTTGTGCATCAGCCCGTCGTTGCAATGCCGTAATAAACCTCTTGCCCTGATTTTTGGTAGATGTGCCTGAGCCATTTTGTGAACGGCGAAAATCGACACTACCATATCCATCACTGAGTGTGTCCACCATGCTGTATTTCATAATCTCTACTACTTCCTGTGCATCCTTCTCTGTGGCCTCTTCTCGCAGTTCTAGCTTTGCCCTCGCTTCAGTAAGACGGATAAGAGACTCTAGCTGACGAGTAGTGATGGGTGTGCAGTCATTTGATTGGTGCTGATGGCGCAGATATAAATAAAACTTCTGCAAAACACTGGCAGCTTGTGGAGTTAGTCGCGACTGTACATATTTCCTAGCATACATAACATACTTACGAAAAAGCTGGTGTGGTAAGAAATCCATGCTTTCACCGGGGCGCAACTTGAGCCGCACATATAGAGGCTGCTCAGTTTCTTCACCACTGCAATCTGACACACCACCTGATTGTTGCTGTATCTCTCCCCTCCACTTGATACCAGAATGTAATGCCATTACATGCTCTGACAACAGGCTATCCAATTGTTCATTTGGTTGATCTAGTAGTATAAACACCAAATCAAACCGAGACAGAAGTGCTGGACCCATTCGTAGATTCTCAGACACTGTCTTAGAACAATTGTAGTGACCACCAGTTGGATTGGCAGCTGCTAATATGGATGTTCTTGCTGGAAGGGAGCATATGACACCAGCTTTAGCAATACTGATACTTTGCTGTTCCATAGCCTCCAGTAGTGCCTGATGTTGACTTGTCATCTTATCAAATTCATCTATACAACAACAACCTTGGTGAGCCAAAACCAGAGCACCTGCTTCTAGAGCATAGTTGCCTCCAGCTTCTCTTGTAAGTGTAACAGTTAGGCCAGTTGCAGTACTGGTATTACCACATACATAAACTCCCCTGGGAGCAACACTGGCACATGCCTGGAGCATCTGCGACTTGCCTAGGCCAGGATCACCAACCACTAGAACATGCGGGTCTGATCTCCCATCTGTATGATGTAATGTGCCCCCAAAAAGAGCTAGTAACAGTCCAGCCTTTACCATTTCATGCCCATATATTGTTGGACATAAGGAATTTACCAAGAGTCTGAAGAGATCTGGTTGTGAATGGATTTCCTGAATAGCATAATAGTCTTTAATGTTGAATTCAATCCCAATACCTTTATTGCAGCCAGCATTAGTTTCATTTTTACTGTTCACGACAGAAACAGCTTCAATATACATAAGAAACATGCTTGGGACTTTTTTTTTAGTGTATTCTTCACTGTTACGAACCTTGACAATTCCAGTGATAGTGACCACATCTCCAGGGATACAAGAATCTAGTAAATCTTCTGTAAGTTCACATTCGACAGTGCGTGGTACCCGTCCACCTTCACGTTGATCATCAGCGACAATCTCTTGTAGTCTCACTGACTGCCAATTTATTGTCTGAGTAAATGGAGAAGAGTGGAGTGGAGTGAAAGATTTTGCACGACAGCCTTCAGTGATACACTTGGTTGGCTGCGTAAAGAAGCCTTCAGGCTGTTTTACACACTGCATTGCATGACAAGTATTACACTGAAAAGCCATCCATACACAAAGCAACTTGATATTTCCAACCCTAATTATTGTACCACGTACAGAGACAAGTTTTCCGAAGAATATGGCCTTGAGATTCTTCAATTGTGTAACAGGCTCAAAATTTACAATTCTAGCTCTGATGCTGGGCAAATTTATTGGGGGCATCACTTCACCATCTTGTAGTTGTGCCTTCACTTCACTCTGTAATGCTGATAAAACCAACTGATGCATTGCTAAACCCAAGCAATTTATAGTCTGTTCTGGAACTTCACACAAATCCTCTTCAAAAGATGGCCATAGTGAAGTGATGTCACTGTCACTCTTTAAACTTTTGAGATCAACAGAGAAAAACCTTCTCTCTTCAACAGCAGAGTATAAGTACAGAGAACTGTTCTTGTTAAGGAATTTTTCCATTGCTTGCACTTTAATCACAGTTGTAGAACCTTCTTTATATGTTTCCTGTGGAAAATACAATTTCCACCCTTGGTATGGGCTGGGTATGCTTTGGAACATATCTACTATTTGTAACTGATGGCTTTGAGATTGATAAGATGAAACATTTGATCTATGTGGGAGGGTTGGCATAACAGTATCTCTATTTGAACTTCGTCCTTTAAACTTGTTGTACCAATTCCACTTCCCTTGATACCTCTTGCCTCTGCCTTGTGATTGCCAGCCACCTCTACCTCGAGAATGCCCATCACCTCTGCCTTGTGATGGCCATGTGCCTCTACCTTGAGCTTGTCCACGACCTCTCCCATCTGAATTTGAAACTCCTCTGTTCATTTCTGTGATTGCACCTTCAACTAAAGAAAACAAAGGGAATGTCAATCACATATTTTGATTTTTATATTGTTTTGGGTGTTGATACAATCTGGAAGTGGATGGTATTGTAGCTTTTTAAGGGAAACATGCCGCCTCTATCTCCCATGAGACGCAAAACAGATGAGGGGGAGCACAACTGCCTGTGTAACGCAACTGCATTATACTCTTTAAGACTAAACTGAAGATGGAAATAGCAAGTCCTTCCGAAATGTCAGAAAAACAACCAGCAATTTCAATGTCACCGTGTGTGCTCAACAGCGTTGCCGCATCAACAGTACTTAAACTTGGTACAAAATATTGAATAAAACACCTTTCATTATGCTGTCGACAAATGAAGTGCAATTTAAAAAAAATGCGGTCTTAATATATGAACGAAATGAACTTCGTGTAAGATAGAGAGGTTAAGATTGACAAAAATACCTTTCAGGGACAATTCAATGAATTAAATAAAATGTATGCAATCGTTTTACTAATGTCTTCTTCCTTGTTATGAATGAGGGACAAACAAGCTATTTACAGAATATTTTGTACATTTATATTTCACGAACTCCGTAACACAACCATTAACACGAAGTACAACAATTGTTTCCTCCCGCCAGATCCATGCAGCACATTGCCATTAGTACGGATGGTAACCAAACAGCACCACGGATAACACGTGTGCTAGCTATATACTCTGGTCTACGGATGGGATGTACTGCATGCACAGATCATACTGCATGTAATGGCAGGGAATAATAATGTATTTGCGAAATAATGGATAAGGAGTGAATTGGCATGCCTCATGTTTTAAACATAACAATTCTAGTATTTCAAATTTAAGGCATTTTACAAACTAAATTTCAATATACCTCAATAAATATGTTGAAGACATAGTAGCCCTCAGTCGCAAGCTGATCCATGGTCGCAAGCACCATGGAAGTAGCTCAAGGCACGAACTGAGTGACAGTTGGGGATCTGAGAGAGCACGTAAAATATGGCAGCGGTGAAGGTGAAGATTAGTGTGTAGTGTATAGAAAGGTAATACAGTGTTATTGTTATGATGTGCATTAGTTTTGTTAATGAATTCAAATTTGTGTGAAGCGTGTATGACTACCGCAAAATGTATGATGCAGGCATACGGGCGCATAGGAAGTACGTCAAAGACATAACGTTAACTGTGCTAAACTTGACGGACGCAATAGGAAGTGAGCACCCGCAGATTATTTTCCAGGCCGGTGTTGACAGAAAGGAGAATTACGCAGGCGGGTACTGTTTACCAGTATTATGAACTCGTGGACCCCAAACTAGAATAACATGTAATTGGGCATTTGGTGTGCTCAACTTCTGGCTTCTGTTAGTAAATGCCAAAACTCAGGAAACCGTAGTCTGAACAGGATGGTGTAACAGTGATGCTGTAGATTTGTACGTGGGAGGTGCATAGTTTGAATCTTGGCACTGACACTGGCTGCTGTGCCATACGGTTTTCCTCACTCCTATCAGGTAGATGCTAAGATAGTACCTTGATGAGGTTATGACCACTTCAAAATCTTTTCACCGTTCATATTTCATCATTCACCCCATCATTCAGTGCCGTGTAGTCTTGATGCTTGCAGTGTTGGTGAATTTCTCCTGGCAGAAATGAAATCTCTGTCATGAAGACCCAACATAGTTTATGTTGATGCTGTTAGATACAAAACTTATTGAATGGCACTATTCAGTAGCAATTACCACACTGTGCTTGACATTAGTTTAGACCCCCACCATGTTGTGCTACTCAGACATTCTGGGATGTTAATGACTGTACACTCTGATTATTTCATAAAAATGCAGTGGTTGTGTTACTATTATTTTAATTATCAGACATAAGATGTTTGGGCACTAACATAATGAGTGTTACGCACCTGTAATTTCCTTGAACCCAATAAGTAGGCACTCAGTGTTAGGAAACACACACTAAGACTTTATTGAAAGCATTGATGTTGCAAGAACTACAATTCTAACACTGTAACCACCACCACCAACACTGCACCAACATCACATTTACACCAGATTCACCATTGACACTGGCATGAATGTTATTATGTTTAAATTATTAGCTAAAATAAGAAAATAAGAAAGTCAGCTTGTCATTACCAGGCTCCCATTATTATTAGTCATTTTTAAAACTGTTTGTATCATCCCATAATTGGGTGCACAGTGAGTCTCCAAAATATTTTCCTTATTTCATGTCAAACTTATGTGTTTTTTAAAAATAAAACCATCTTTTGTGTGGAAAGTGTTGTGTCAACTCAGGTAATAGTGATGGGTGTAAACCTGAACATTGGAATGTGGCTGACATAAATCTCTTGATGTATTTTGACATGAAATCAGTTGATAGTATTGGATATTGATTTCAGCTTACTGTAATCCATATTTCTTGGCAGAACTGCTTTCAGTTTTGTAGAGACTTGTTTTGCCGTTTCCCCATAGTGCTGCTCACATTTTCATGTCGTTTCTTCCCCCCCCCCCCTTTTTTGGGGGAGGGGGTCTTATCTGAATCAAGAGATAACACTTCAGAAAATGCTGTTCCTGAAACCCCTAGCATATTCATATCAGCTAACAATAAGGTCCAGTTGTACATGCCATATATTTTTTAAGTCCCTTTTCTGCAAGAAGTGCTTGTGTGTTTCAAACAATCCACTGAGCTTCATGTGCTCAACAGGAACTGCAATACAGACACAATTTTCCCATGCTGGTTTGGCAGAGGATGATGAGTAATTAGGAACTGTTGACTAAAAAAATTTTCTGTTCCCGACAAGATTGTTGAAGGTTCTGCAAAAAATGCCAAACTGTTCAGTCCTAATGATTGTGTTGTGCATAACTTCATAATAGATAAAAACAGCAATGGACATGATGCTCATTTACCAGAAGAAGCAAGAGAACTAAAGATTGAGGATCTTAGAACTGTGGCAAATTGTGGGTCAGTTCATAACTCCTTCATCAGTTGCTCTGTTATCAAAACCTAGATGTAGTGAAATGACTGTCATATCATTAGGAGCAAAATTTTGGTAAGCACCTTTCTGCACAGCTTAATGCAAGTTTATTTGCATTTTTCCACACTTACCATTATAAAGTGATACAACAGTTCTGTGTGCTGCATTAAATCAAACACACTTTCAGTGCTGGAACTTGCCATGCCCGCTGCTTAACTGCCCTGATGACCACGGAAACCTGTTGTTCATGACTTAAAGCAAGGTAGATATTATTCAAAACACAGCTAAAGTTTATTAGCTAATGGTGGTAATCAAGTTGGTAACTACATGTTTCAGCCCATTTTAATGGCCATCATCAGACTGTACATTTAGCTTCAAGAGTTTATATCAAATGCAAATAGAGTTTGTTAAGCTTAACTGGTCATACATAGCCTCTAGCCAGAGGAACAAGGAACATACTGCTTTTAGTCTCCATTAAGAGGTCAGCACATATGGTACACAGTCGCCATCCCACTCTGCACTCAAACCAAAGACTATGATGTAGCCCTACCCAACACATGGCTACTTGCGGAAATATACAGTACACTATACACATCTAGATTAGCTTGCATGGCTTGCTATGTATTAAGATGGTTGAGATCTCATCATCAAACGAAGTCTATTTGCATATTGTATAAACTCTTGAAGCTAAATGTACAATCTGATGATGGCCATTAAAATGGGCTGAAACATGTAGTTACCAACTTGATTGCCACCATTAGCTAATAAACTTTAGTTGTGTATTGACTAGTATCTACCTTGCTTTAAGTTTTATTATACACAATGGGGATGTCTCACCTCAAAGCTGTTCATGATGATGGATAAGGGCTTGTGATTAACCATTGAGTTACAAGAAGTGTTGCATGGTCCATCCCACTCTAGTCAAATTTAGACAGTACTTGACTTGTTTGACTGTGACTTAGGTGGTTGGTTTACCACCATTGAACTTTATTGTCAAAGTTCCAGATAATGAGGCGGAGTTTATTATCACGTATCTTGTCTGATTTGATGTGTCGTCACCCTTCGCTGGGAACTGTATTAAGAGGGCAACATGTACTGTAGTTGTATGGAAAAATTTTGATCCTAAATTGTTGTGATGTCAGGGGAGGAAAAACTTCGTACAGTGGGGATTTTTAAGTTGGTTACTCTGTACTTGGAAAAATTATAAAAAGGAGGGAAATACTGTGTGGTTGGTAGTAGAGCAAAGTCAGCTAGTTGTAATGGAAAAGATGATGGTGATGTACTGTTATCAGTATTAGTATTTCACTTTTTTAAATGTGTAATCTGTTTAGTAAATGTAACCTGTATTCTTTATAGCTATGTTCAGGCTGTGAAAAGGTTCCATGGGTGGTGGAGCTAGGGGTTCTTGAGCCTGCTCATTCTCTGTCTACCATTGTATTCTTACCCACTTCCATCTCCCTTTGTTGTGTGTCAAGCATTCCAAAGCTCTTGTCACTGATAAAGTTGGCATGTGGTTGTGACTACCTGTATTTGTGTGAACTAAAGGTCTAGTTGACTGGGGGACAGTACATCTAACTGTGATTTATGCCTGAGTTTTGTTTACTGAGACAGCTGGTGTAAATCAAAAAGGCATAATTTCAACATGTTATTCCTGTAATAAATAAGGATCCATGGTCAGTGCTGTGAATTAAAGTGTATGGTGTAAGTTAAGGTCTCGTTGTGCAGGTAAGTATGATGATGGCGAAGCACAAAAAGTTGGAGACAGATGGGAAGGGGAGTCCATCCATGGGACTTATTTTTGTGGCCATAGTATAAACTGATGCATTTTTTATTGCATGTTTTTGTATATTAACTGTTTACTGGACTCAAATTTCATCACTTTGTGCTGTTTAAGAATCTAACCAGCATTTGAGATGGCACCTGTTCCACTGGAAGGTCATCAGACTCCTGTTGGGAATAATGTTCCTCAGGAAGGAAATAGAGGGGGCTCAATATCACTTGCAGTGCTTATTGATTTCATCATCCAGCGAACATATCATGAGCTTACTGTGTTAGCAGAACTGTAAGTAAATGCACATTGTATGTTTATAAAAATGGCTACAACAAAAGGGTAGGAGGCATTCTTATATGTCTGATATGTGAAATATTTTCTTGATACAGATTATTCCTAAGAGCTTTTCTTCTTCTGATTTTTATTTTTACCAGTCTCACTCTTATTCTTAAACCACATTAGTCAAGTCACTTTCTGGCCATGTAGAATGAACTTAGAGTACACAAAACTCATATACCAGCAGAGTGCCTTTACATTTGAGTGCACATTTTCTGGTTAGAAATTGAGCTGACTGAGAAATTGTCTTGAGCTTATAGTTAATCTGGTCTTGTCATCCACATGATCAAGGAGTTTCTGATATAGTACTGAGAGAAATTTCTCTTCATGGAATTAATTTTTGCTGGGATTTGCTATGTTGTTGAATATGGAACTAACTTGGTTTTGGTTGATGCATGCATGTCTTTTTTGTGACATGCATTGTCTGGTGTCTTTTGTGACATCTTTTCTGTGATTATTGATAATTGCTGGAACTGCTAGAATATGCCCTGTTATGTACAGAAATTGAGCCACTTGCAAAGTGTTGGTAGGCTTTGGTATGAGGTCTAGTTCTGTAGGGGCATGTGTGTGTGTGTGTGTGTTTTTGTGCATGTGTACATGTGTGATGTCAATGGAATTTGTTCAGATATGACAAAAAGGGTCTGTGTAATACAGGGTGTGGCAGAAAAACCTGACAGTTTTTAAGTCTCGTTATATTGGCAATCGTGTTGGGTGGGGTAATGCAACCAAGGTCAGTGGCTAGCTGGTTTCATGCCATTTCAGTACCCATGGCGCAGTGGACCGTGCAACGTCGTGCTTTTGTTGTTGAAGCTTATTTCAAGAATGACAATTCAGCAGTTACAAGACAACGATTATTTCGCAGACACTTTAACATTCCTTGTCATGGCCGTGTTCCCTGTCGTAACACCTTAAAAGAATGGGTACAGAACTTCCAGGAAAATTCTTTGGCTTTAGAAAGAAAACCCCGAGGCATAATTCCTATGGTACGAACACCAGAAAATGTTGATAAGGTAAGGATGGCTATTGTGAAAATTCCAAGACGTTCAGTGAGGAGGCATTCCGCTGCCATAGGACTATCGGATCGCAGTGTGCGAAGAATTTTGCACAAGGATCTTAATTTTCATCCATACAAAATTGCGATTGTTCAAGAATTAAATGATCGCGATATGGCTAACCGCAGGATTTCTTCTGAACAACTTCTGGAAATGCTGAATGATGATGGCATTATCAACACTGTGCTAATGACTGATGAACCACATTTCCACTTGTCAGGTTATGTGAACAAACAAAATTATCGCTACTGGGCACCTGAAAATCCACAAGAGCTCCATCAGCATCCTCTCCACAGCGAAAGATTGACTGTCTGGTGTGGGATCGCATCGTTTGGAGTTCTTGGCCCTTACTTCTTTGAAGACAACGAAGGTGTAGCCATTACTGTGACATCAGAGCGTTATGTGGCAATGCTACGCAACTTCTGTGAACCAGAGTTACGTCGTCATGGGATTGATCTCTAATCAGTATGGTTTCAGCAAGATGGAGCAACAGCCTACACAGCAAGGGCATCAATGAGTTTACTGCAGGAAATATTTCCACAACACGTCATTTCCCGTGGCGGCGATGTTCCATGGCCAGCACGTTCGCCTGATCTCTAAGCCTAGAACCATAGCGGAACTAAAGCAAAGCATAAAGGAAGAAATCGCGGCGATCCCGGAGCAGATGACTCGTTGGGTGATGGAAAATCTTGGAGTAAGACTGAAGCACTGTTTGAGAAATGGTGGAAGACATCTGAGTGACGTACTTTTCGAAACTTAAAATGGCATGTATTGAGTTTTCCATTGATAACAACTTTTGCATAAAAAGGTGAAACCTCATTGTGTTATTTCATTTTGAAAACCGCCAGGTTTTTCTGCCGCATCCTGTATTTTAATGATAATCGTATGATGTTTGAACCATTAACCAGCATAATGTCAACTCTGCTCTATAGAACTCATGACATGAGACATAGTAATATGCCTGCACATATTCTCTCTTATGGGACTTGTCACCATTAACGCTATATGTGACCAGTGTAGATGTTTACCACGTTATATGAGGGCCTTTGGTTGAAAATTGTGACCCTTATAAAAATTGCTGTGTCTGACAGCATGTGACATCTGTTGCCATCTTTAGTATGTGGTTACAAAGCATTTGGAGGGATCTGGTGGTATATTTGAATTTTCTAGGGAGTTTTATTTGTATTATTTGTTGGTGGACTGGGACAGCCTAAAGTGTTGCCTAAGAAAACAAGTACCAATTATTATTGATAAAATTTTGAATACTATAGAAGCAGGAAGTGATCATTCTGATTGAGAAATGGTGAATTTGCCAGCAGATATATATGGTTTATATATTATTTTTAAGTGACATGTCCCTATGAGTCTATATATTTATTGACTTTACTGTTATGCAACAATGCCATCAATAATTTACAGTGGTTGTGGGTCTTGTAAATGGAAGCTGCAGTGTGCAATATAATACATAAAATCTTTCATGTTTCCTACCATCGTAACAAATAATAATATTTCTGTGTTATTATTATACAAGGTTTGTTTCATCTACCTTGTAATATTCTAACAGTTTTATCAAATTTATGTCAAGGAAACAAGATCTCTTCCCATATTTACACTAAGAAGATTATAATGTTTTTCTTTAATTCTAAATTATGCATGGTCTGATGATGGCCTGAATAGTAGGCCAGAACAAGTAACCTTTGTAAATTAGTGATGATGTTGTTGCATGATGATATATTCAGCAGATATATATATATATATATTGAATAGGACTATATAAAAGGTATAGGTATATTGGGGGACTGCAGTAGCACAGTGGTTAAGGTGCTGTGCTACAAATCGGAAGGCTGCTGGTTCGATCCCAGCTGATGTCAGTGGATTTTTCATTGACATAAAATCCTTCCGAACGCACTATGGCCCTGGGGTCGACTCAGCCTCTAACAGAAATGAGCACCAGGAGTATTTCCTGGGGATAAAGGCAGCCAGTGTGTAAGGCTGACAACCTACCGCCATCCTGTGCCATTGTCACGAAATCTGGGAACCTTAACTTCCTGGAACCCTCTGGGCCTGTAACGGGACTGCTTTACCTTTACCTTTCGTGTGTAGATTGAATGGGACTGTAGTTATGATAACAGATGCATTGATTCATTTTCAGAGAGTGGCCACATGCAGAATGATGATTCAGGTGTTGAAAGTTGCTGTAAGCTGCAACAAATAGAGAACTGTAGTGTCACTGATTATGAATACTTGACTGCATGAAACTTTTAATATGAGTTGGTAATATAGTTGCATTGTTTTGTGTGTTTTGAATTTCAGGCCTTAAATAGGGGTTCTTTAGTAAGGGGTGTCCAAACTCATTTGTAACAATGAAAAATATTTATTTGTAATGTGCTTTTTTTTTTTTTGTTTATAGCATTTACAGTCATGGAATTTTAAATACCAAAGGATGGTATAATTCATTCTACTGAAAATGTTGTGTGATGAGTCTGTGCAAGTTGGAAATTATAACGAGGTCCTCAGTTATTGATGGACTTGAATTTTTGCAAGATTCATCTTATCACTGTGAGATTTGCAGCTGGCACTTGTGGTGTTAGTTTACATAACCTTACACATGCTTATTACTGTACATGTTTCTACTTTAATTTCCAGCCTTCCTCGGAAGACGGATATGGAACGTAAGATAGAGATATATAACTTCTCAGCAAGGACACGCCAGTTATTTGTGAGATTGTTAGCTCTTGTGAAATGGGCCAGCAGTGCTTCCAAAGTGGACAAATCAGCAGTGAGTACAATGATTGTGATTTATGTTGCGTGTGTTTTTGTAGACAAGTGGTAACGATTTGGTGTGGATGTGCAATGAGCATTTAGTGATACCATATACTTGCATTGTAGGCCTGTGAGCATACCTTTTTTATTGAAAGTTAATTGCACTTTCTTGACATATGTTTCAGGTTCCAAAGAGTTGCATCTATTTTGTTCTTTTATATTGACTTTTGTAACAGTTATTATTTTCTTTAGCCAGTTTTAAAATTACCACTAAATTCATCTTTTGGTACCTAACATACATGTATATGACAACAAAATTGAGAGTGTGTCACTCTGGCTTCTTATTCACAAGATCCCTTGTTAAAGTCTGGCCCTACACACCAGATGTTCCTTTAGCCAAATACTGTGATTGTACCTCAGATTAGCCCATGACAGCTTCCACTGTGTGACTTAGTGCCACAACTCGCATCCTGCCAGACAGCCATGTAATGAATTTCTTACTAAACCTTGGTAAAAGACTTAGGAGCATGAAGCAGAATTTATTATTACTGATATTTTTATGGCTGGACTCTTCCTTTATATTTTCAGCACATAATGGCATTTCTGGATAAACAATCACTCCTGTTTGTGGACACAGCAGATATGTTGGCACGAATGGCAAGGGAAACTTTGGTCCATGCCCGATTACCAAATTTCCACATCCCTGCAGCAGTAGAGGTTCTTACAACTGGAACATATTCAAGACTGCCTGCATGCATTAGGGTAAGTTATTTTAAATGTAATATAAAGGTTTAACTGCCTCTAAAAGTAATGATGAGTAAAATGGACTTCTTTTCAGACTTTAAATATTTGGGATTATGTTGAGTACAATTTTTTGTTTGTTTGTGTCTATGTATATTAACCATTCAGGATTATTAGAAATTGCTGCTGAAATTAGTGCTGAGCAATATAAGCATGCATTTTTCGAATTTAAATACATAGACTAATGTTCAGTAAAATGTGTTTGTTAATTTATACTAAATATACAAGATTATAGGAAACTCCCTCTGAAAGTAAGGTTGAGTAAATTAAGATTAAGTATGTATCATTGTGTTTCATACACTATTTTTTTTAATGTATGTTTTGTTTTAACCACACAGGGTTAATAGAAACTGCTTCAGAAAGTAATGAGAAGTAAAATGCCAAGAAGTATCTTTAAAAACCAAAGTGTAATGAAATCTTGACTAAGTGTTATTAACTGGTCATTATGTAAGGTTAAGACAAGGAACAACACCATAAATTCAGTTACACAGAACAAACAAGAATAAGATAATTGCAGAGTTCTCACTGCCTTTTTTGTTTAGATCTGTCTTCCCAGTAATGCTCAGAGAGTCTGGATATTGTTGTAACAACCTGCATCTTTAAGTCAGGCACTTTTCCTGTTACTCCAGTTAGGAGCACAGGGCTCTACCAAGCAATGCCAGCAAACTATGTTTCCAGCTATTGCCTTGACCTCTCTCCAAGTCTTTACTGCTATTTCAGCTTGTTCCCCTATTGCTGTCTTGCACTTCCTTCTCGATCGTCCTTTATTACATTGTCCATGGTGGGGGCTTCAGCTCAGAACCTGTTTCTCTGTGGCAGAGGACTGCTTGCTCAGTGTATGTCCGATCCACTTCCATTTTTGTATTGTGATTTTCACTGCCTCTTCTTTGGTTATAACAAACCATCTTTTGAATGGACAGGAAAATGTGTAAATGCATTATTTTGTACTCTATTGTATGGCTTGTGGTAGAACAGTATTTATTGCTTTCAAAGGACCGTATAGTACCTCCTGATCCCATCACCTCTTCAGAGAGGAGATCAACACTTTTGCGACTTAATCAAGTGATTCAGCATCGTCTTGTAACTGGAAATCTTCTTCCACAGATGAGGAATCTGAAGGTAATTATAAGACATTGTAGCATCAAATTGTGATAATTGTAATTTAGTGGTGACTGTTGTAATATGTTTGTAACTGAAAATTGCAAAATTTATGTGTCAAGTTGTCTTTGTGTCTGCATGCAACCACTTGGGAACTGCTGAATGGATTTTCATGAACTTTAATATTGGAGGGTTTTAGTAAAAATGGTTCAAACATTCAGTTTTTATTAAATCTGGGCAGTTGTAACTCACTAAAAACTTAGTGGTGAGAGAATTGTTTTGCATCTAAGATGTAGAGAAACATGCAACAACATTTCCCAGGGGAGTTATACAAAAGCAGTTATATGTAGCAGAATTGTTACAATGTTCATATATTTGCTACTGTTTTTCAGGATTAGGTGTTTTGTTTTAATGAAGTGGTTGTTGTTAAGTGAAGTACAAGACATGAGTTTATTTAATCTGTGGGCTGTTTTACAGTGAAACAGAAAAGAGAAGAAGGAATTTCATAAAGCGTCAGTAATGACTGTTGTAGATGTTTAAAATATGTGAAATCTAGATGGACTTATACTTCCATTTACTGTGTTCCCATCTTGCATTAAAGTGTATTTTCCACAAATGAAAATAAATGAACACACATGTTGCATTCTTTGTTGTCCAGTCTTGCATTACAACATACTACTTGAAACTCATGCTGATTTCAGTGTAATGTAAAAGAGTGATGGAAAGTAGTTGCATGAGAGAGATGTAGAGTATGACACACATCGTACTTAACATGACACAGATCACATAAATGAACAATCAAATTAACATTTACTCACCCTTTTGAAAAATGGGATTTCTGTTTGTAGAAAGCTCTGTGGGATTGGCTTGTTACAGGAAAAGACAAGTAACATCATGTTTCACAAATACACCTAAGATTTTATCTCATCTTTGGCTGGACGGGTTCCAATCATTTATTTTTATTGTGCTCTAAACTGATTAAAAAGATGAACAGAAGATCTTGGGCTTTAAGATGTGGTTTACAGAGTGACTGTTTTGAACTCATTATGAGTCTTGTTGAGAATACTTGTAGAGATTCTGGTGTCAGCACAAACTGCAGTTGTCTTTTTCTGCTGGCAGTGCAGTTCATATTTATTCAGTTACGTAAAGGCATGTTTAAATGCCTTTACCACAACTTGTGTTGAAGCCATGCCTAGTGCTATGAATGTATTCTTGTATTAGCTAATTTTGATTCTGGACACAGAGAGTCCCCTGGCCAGTCCCTGCTATCCAGTGATGCAGGTTCAGCCATTGATCTGAAGGCATGGATTATCAGAATAGATTTTTTGGTGTACCCATGATATGGCAGCACTGTGGTCTGCACCAGTCCCAGTCATAGTTACAATGGTCGTATTCCATACACGTAGCAGTAGAAGGCACAGGAATATGGCTTCTGCTGTGTTTGCAGTTAAGATAGCAGCATGCCAGGTTATGTTGTGACTGTGTAATACTCCTGGTACTCATTTCTGTTAGAGGCTGAGTCGGCCCCAGGGCCATAGTGCGATCAGAAGGATTTTATGTCAATGAAAAATCCACCGACACCAGCTGGGATCGAACCAGTGACCTTCTGATTTGTAACACAGCACCTTAACCACTGTGCTACCGCGGTCCCCAGTACAGCAATGTATCTCACCATAAACATGAAGTGATTGATGTACATGAACTGCACGTTGGAATTACAGCCGCTGCGTATTAGGAGAGTCAGTTTATGCTGTTTGTCTCATTAAGACTCTACATGATGACCTTGTTTGTCTCATTAAGACTCTACATGATGACCTGTCAACAGCTACGTGGCTTTTGGAAGAAACTGCTGGGACTTGATTGAACCTCTCTGTGTGTGTTGCACCTACACTTTTGTTTGCATGCACATTTGTGTTCATTTATGTTGGAGGGAAGTGAGTGGGTGAGCTGTTTGATGAGGGTGTTGTGTCTGGAAATGATGCCATTCTAAATTATTTTCTCTTTGTATGTGGGTATGTTATCATAATTACATTTTGTCTTTTTTTGTAGATTGAGAGCGGTCGGGTCACATTTACTGTGGAACATGAATTTGAAGTTTCCCTTACAGTAATGGGAGATGGACCAAATATTCCATGGAGGTTGTTGGATATTGATATCCTTGTTGAGGATAAAGAAACTGGTGGTATGATATTTATCTCAAAATGCACTGTAATTTTGCTTTGAATATACATTTTCTTCCTCAGTAGGTTATTCATTAACCTTTTGGTGCTGAATATTACATATGTAAAGTGCAGGGTGATGCTCACAATACCAATGTCATGTACATATAACTGCTCTAATCTAGCCCTTTTATTCAAGGGTTATTTAAATTTTGTTCCTCTACACCTCAGTACAGGCATTTAATTCTGGTGACAAAGGGTTAAATTGTTTTTCTTTAGAAGTTGTTGTATTGGCAGCAGTGTTAATACATTCCGCCTGAGACATAGTGGCTTAGCTCTGTTGCCCCCATAGAGAGCATGTAATGGCTAACAACCTCATGTGTATTTGTCTCAGTAATATTGATTTACATCTGTTGGGTGTGACACTTACAAGGTGTCCCTATTATCATTTCCTGGATTATGTCACCATTGTCACAAAGAAACCTTGCATCCACTGGGAGAAGCCATCACAGCTACCATGCTTATGGACACCTGTATTTAGACTGGTGTTTTTGGATCATGATTATAGCTAGAAGTTTTTTGCAGGTTAAATTGTTCTGTCCTGACTAGCAGTGCACTGCAAACCATAAACTGATAAATGTTGTGTTGTTATTGTGAAATATTATAGCTCCATTACGAGATAAGGATGGCCAGTCATTTAGTTAGCTCAGTCATTTTTGTGGACTTAAAAGATTTTTTCAAACCAGACATATGGATTTTGCATGTTTTTATTGTATCTGCAACGAACTCTCTATGCAAATCAGTGTTGCTTGTGAATTAATGATGATAAATTCGTAATCTTTTGGCCCTGCAGTTTCACCAGATTCATGACATGTGACTTTTTAATGCAAAATTCATTTAAAGAATTTTTTTAATGTTTTAAATTTTGTTGTGTTTGTATTCTTTCCAACCCAAATGAAGGATGAACTTTGGCTTTTGGTGTTTAGCCACCCCAGCTGTTAAAGCTGTTAAATTGCAGTTTCCATCTTCAGAGTGGCTGATGTGCAAGGGGGAAGTGGTCTGATAAGTGTGTCTTGCAGTGAGATTTATCAGTGCTGCATGCCCCCCACCCTTACAGTGTGCTGCCCTCTGTATATTAACCTCTTCCTTTTCCATCTCATACATTTGGAGGTTTGCAGTCGTAGTGTATGCCTAAATGGAACATCTTCATTATTTGATGTGGTCAAACTCTGAAATCCTTACTTACACATTAGATATGGGCTGCAGCATTGTGAGGACAAGAAAGTGTGAATAAAATTAGTTTTTTACCCCCTGCAGGTGAAATACAGACCAACTTACACTCTTGTACTGACTTTCTTTGGACGTGACTTTGTGAATTTTCAAGTTGAGGCTTCCTATTGTACCTATGTTAGGAACTATGTTTTGAAGTGACAGTGCAATATAATGTGTACAATTCATTGGAGTGAAGAGAATGTCTTTGTTTTTCAGATGGTAAGGCATTGGTCCATTCTCTCCAGGTGCAGTATATCCATCAAGTAATCCAGTCAAGATTAGTTGATAATCCCCAGCCTCTTACTGAGGTCTACAACTGTCTGCACTTTTTCTGTCAGAGTCTTCAACTTGAGGTATGATTTAATAGCAAACCAAATTTAGGCACATCTTTGTTAAATTGGCTAGTATGGTGCCAGAAATGAGTGTTTTAAAATTAAAGACTTTATACCCACTTCTGTACTTCTGCACTGAATATTACCGTCTTTCTTGGAATCAGATGTTGCAGTTAAATGGGTAGTGTGACTGCTCTATATTTCTGAAATCTCAGTTTCAAATCTTTATTGAAGACTATTTTGTGAAAGGTTTTCATTGTGTTTCAAAGTACCTCCACAATAATTATGGTATAGGATCCTGAATTGGGTCACAGCTGTTTCCTTCTACAACCATTCACTGTTCAGTGGTCACATTTCCAGCACTGTTGTTCTGAGCTATGACATTGTCCTTAAATAAACCTCCTTATTTGAGAGCACTGTGATACAGATTTGAGCGAAGTACTTGGTGTCTCTTTGAAACTAGGCATTCTTGGGTGTAACAACGGAGGTTATTTTGTCGTCGTTCACTTGTTAGTGTATAGAAATGTCCTATAAACCATGAATCACCGGAAATTTGCTGTATTTTGCCGTATTATTGTGTGGTTTATCACATGTAATAATAAATGAAATTACAGGAATAATAACACTGTGAATTTTTCTGTGTACAGGTACTGTACTCCCAGACACTTCGTCTGTGTAGGGACCGTTTGGATGATCACATCCATGTGGATGAGTACACACCAGGGAAGTGCTTGTCTATTTCATATTGGAGGTAATAAATTTTATTATAATTTTATTGTTGCATGGTGGATACTGTAATATGTGGAAAATGGGGTTAAGCTTTTTGTTTCTTTTAACACTGTATGTAGTACTCTCCATTTCAGGTTGTTTTTCATGTATGACTTCTTTCTTTCACTTTAATAAGAATTTGTCTCTACTTTCCATTGTAGCTGATGCTACTTTTCTTGTATTGGTATGAACCATTTTTTATAATTTCTGCATATCAGGGGAGAAAATGGAAACTGTTGATTTGCTGATATTTAACTT
>Ga0123355_10002489_pt1 | contig 26104 bp, 18 predicted proteins | sample TergutEmb28metaG_3_FD_89872 | JGI IMG/M metagenome (GOLD analysis project Ga0123355, IMG submission 89872) | Embiratermes neotenicus P1 segment gut microbial communities from Petit-Saut dam, French Guiana - Emb289 P1 | ecosystem: Host-associated > Arthropoda: Insects > Digestive system > Gut ...
CTCGATCTAGCGGCGAAACGTGAAATGTCAGAACTGTCCGAGGCTGACTCCTATAACCGAAGTTTTACAAGTAACTCTAGAAGGGACTATTTTCAGCATATTTGTTCTAATAATTATATTTGTGCCTATGTGTTTTTATTTGTAATTTTTCACTGATGTTTTCAGTAAATATTTGCGCTGTTGTCCCCCCTTTTCCTTGGAAACCACAGAACACCTTAGTTGTAAGCAGTTGATATCCTGGCTAGTATTCGGATCGTATGTATGTTTCAGTAAGTTTTGCTGCCTCTTGAATTTCTAGTATTATGATGGCACACCCAAATCTTGTCGAAAGCGTATTCGAAATTTTCTTACAGTATTTTATTATTGAAACTGATTTAGACATAACTACATGCATGCTGAACTTCTGTAATATCAAACAAGACGAAAGATAACGTGTTACGTCAGAATCCAACCACTCATGAGGCCTACTGGAGGCCGTTTGCTTTCAAGCTGCAATTCTGGGACAAAAGCACGGTTAACTGAGGGGCCCTCGGAATTTCAATCGGTGCTACCTAATCAGTTGTGAGTTTATCCGTAAATGAAGCGCAGTAGGGAATACGGCGGGTGCAGTTTAATGTACTGTGTTTGTTTAAACTTATAAATTTGGAAGCCTGAGGAACTTTCAAAATAACCAGATTTCTTCTTAAAAAAAAGTAAGAACATTTTCCAGCATTTATAAAACGGTGTAAGTCCCGGCCAAAAGATTGTTTTCGAAGGTCAGTAAAATCATTATGAGAGAAGAAATACCCTGTCATTTGTGAAGAACAGAACTTCTTATTTCTTTTAAATTAGAGAGAACCTACTTTTCACCGTAAAGTGATTATATTATCTGTCTCATCTGCGAAATTTTGTGCTACGCCCAAAAGTATTTTAGGCGTAGTTTCTTGTATATATTATGTAGTGGTGCTGTTAAAAGAATTATTTTGGTTTATGTGTTCACGAACAGATATAAGCAGAAGTGTATAATTTCGTATAGGGTACCACGTGTTGCGAATGAAGTATTTTTAGCCGCGTTTGCATCCGTGCTACGGAGCGCCTATTAAAATGCTCCTTCGATTTGTGGAGAGTTCGAGAGAAGATTAATTGTGATGGGATTTGATGTGGGAGAATCTTGCGAAAAATTATTAGGCCACTTTATTTTCGTGTAGTTTGGACAATTCTAACAGCCATTTTACATACATACAGGCGCTTCTGTGCACCTTCCGAACATAATTCATCAGAGCGAAAAGTTTCTCGCACAAAACTTGTAGACAAGGTATGATGGATTTCAGACGCGGTGTAGTTGAAGCTTTCTCTCTTTTTTTATGTTATGCGGTGCGGGTCGACAGTTGGGTACAGACGTTTCGGGGTAACGTATCGGTCACTTCTTCAAGGGTTAAGCACTCCACGATTTTGGACTGCTTGACCCTTGAATAAGAGACGGATGCGTTGTCCCGAAACGTCGGTAAATACAAACCTAAGCCGTATAACATCCACGAACAGCAAGGGTCTCAAGTACGATAAAAATTATTTCATGTCGAATGCTCTTTCCTTACACGTTTTACCGTTTTTATGACCAATAGCAGTGGGGCAACAAAATCCGAAATTTATTATGGTGGGTTTACAGTTTCCTAAATTGTTGTATTTTTGTGGTCAGTAACGTGTTTTCTGAACACACTGATATTATAAAGAATTATTGACTTAATGGTGCGTGTGATTTGGGCCCTTGTTTTTCCTACGTCAGAAGTGAAAAAGCATTTTATAAAAGTATCAGTTTTGTCCATCTACGCCAGGGTCCTCCAGGCGGAAAATGGGAGATAATACTAAAATGGATCTTCAAGAAGTGGGATGGGGATGAATGGACTGGATTACTGTAGTTCAGGATAGAGACAGGTGGTGGGCTCTTGTGAATGCGGTAATGAACCTTCGGATTCCAAAAAAAAAAAAATATATGGGAATTTCGTGACTAGCTGAGTACCGGTTAGCTTCTCGTGAAGGACTCTGCTCCATCGAGGTAGTTAACTGAACAACACTCTGTATATCTGTATACGTGATGGGAAGCTTTATAAGTGTTATGTACTTGTATTTTGAATAACTAAGAACATATTGTCGCTCATTTGCGACAAGGTGTCACAACTCAAAATTTGGCATTTTTGAGTTATTGGTATAGAAAGAAACGTTTGCAGATGCACTTTTAACAGGTATAGTGTCATAATGCAGTTTGCAAAACTCGCCACTGGAGAGCAGTTGTGTCGTCTTTACACCCACAGAAAATTATAGCACTTCCAAACCTTTAAAAGCTTCTCTTGAAAAATCACAGATTTTGAGTTGTGACACTGTTGTCGCAAATGAGCGATGTGTTCTGGGCACAATGTTTGCAGTTTTGTTGAAAAGTGGAATGAACAAAGATGCAGTTCATAATTCATTCAAACACTCACTCTTCAAAAAAGAATTTATGAGCATTTCAAGAACAAGGAAATAAATCAAAGCACAGATACATGTTTCAAATACCATAAGTCAAGTAAATGGAGAATTACATCATTTATAGACATCCTTAAAATGTATTGATTTTGTGAATATGTAGAACATTATTTTGGGGTCGTTCCTGTAGTTCAGGTGCCATAGCATCAAGCGCACGAAGTGATAAAGAACATAGCCCAGCGTTAAATTACAGCATCAGGAAGACAGATGCCTCCAAAAGAGGTAGAGATATTTCTGGAGGAATGGGAAATTCTGGAATCGCAGAAGGACTATTGGTGTAACGACCTTTAAATGTTAAATAGCTGCACACTCTTTCAACGACATACGAACTGAAAAGGTAAGAAGAATATATTAGTTAATGTCAAAGTAACACATCTTTATCTCAAATTGAATTCACTTGTAATTGAAACTTCTTTATTACTCACGGAAACTTTAATAATACTTCGAGGGTAACTATTTCCGCAGGACCTAATGCCATGCCCTTGATTTGTGGTGATAGAAATGCGTACTTAGTTTTAAGAATGAACTCGAAACCATCGTCTGATATCAGTTTCAAGTACATGGCGTCACGTCCTTCTGTTCCTCCGTACACACTATCCTCGGCCTAAAAAAATAAAAATAAAGCCATTGTAAAATCGCGAACATTTTTGTGGGAAACTGTCTCAGAACCGAAACTAAAAACTCACTTGCTTTTGTTCTGCCATACTATCCGAACGTTATTGAAAATGTATCCTAGAAAAAATGAACACAAGCGCGTTAGTGGGTTTCTTATATGTGTACGCAGTTTGGGAGTTCGTAGCATCTTGGCATCATTATTTATATGTTAAGCTACACTTAGAGTTTATGGACATTTCCACTGATGCTTCGACATCGTAACGCAAGCTTGCGTACTTATCAGCTGCACCAAAGCCGTTTGATTGATTGACTGATTAGAATTTGGGTTCTAGCCCTAACGGTCCGGATGCACCTAAGCCTTATAGACGGGCCATTTGTGCCCCATAATCTGGTATCAGCTCAGGGGAGCCTTGCTAAAGTTTCAAAAGGCCCCCAGATTTAACTTTAATGTCTTCTGGGTCCAAGAAAAAGGAACCCAGATATGCATTTTCTCTTTCTCTCACAAGTTCCAGTAAACGAACCCCTCCATATTCCCCAACAAGGCCCCTATGGAGAGAGATGCCCGTTTGCTAGGCCTTTTTTTTACATTATCTCTCAAATTCAGCATAAAAATTTCCCTAAATAAAGACTATTTCCCTTTTCTTAAAGGTCCTAGGAAAGGATCGTCCCTCCATGTTCCCCAAAAGCGGGGCCCCTATGGAAACAGATGCCCATTTCCAGAGTCTTTTTTAGCGCATCCTTCGGGGTCCCCAGTAAAGGAGCCCTCTCTCCAGGTTCCCCTCACAGAGCTCCCTCGGAGAGAGCTGCCCCATTCCTAGAGCCCTCCGCCAGTCATCTTTCAAATTCCCCGGTGTATGCAACCCCTTACTTACCAGCCCACCTTGGATACCCAAGCGAAGTGTGTACCTTTTTATCGTACAACCTAGACACGCGTCCCGGGGAAGTTCATACCATAATTCATGTTTCCCTGAATTTAGAAATATATTATTACACATAACTCATAAATAAATGTAAGGTAGAGAAAAGTAATATACGAACTAACGCTAGTAAAATTTTAATGGAGTTCTCCCAGTTGTGCTTTCAAATTGATACTAGTATGTGTATTGCCGTCAAATGCAACAAACTTTTATTAAATTCATTAACAAATGTTACAGTTTCGGTCTTTATAAACCATCATCAGGCCATAAAATACATAATTTAAAAATCGTGTGCATAGAAATGTATATAAATTTGCGAGGTAAATTTCTATACATTTTATGCACACATACTGATGTGTTATGTAATGGGTCTTCCTGCCTGATGGTGGTCCATAAGACAAAGACTGGCAGTATTCACTAATGAATTTAATATTTTTTTTTTGTTTGACGGCAATACACATTACTTATTTGCTTACTTCCTTCCCTACTTACTTACTTACTCACTCCATGGAGCAGAGTTTTTCTTGAGAAGCTAAACGATTTTCAGCTAGTCAAATTCCCCGCATTTTATGGAACCCGTAGGTTCATTACCACATTCACAAGTGCCCGCCACCTGTTCCTATCCTGAGCCACTTCGACCCAGTCCGTACCCACACATCCCACTTCCTGAAGATCCATCTTAATATTATCCTCCCATCTACGCCTGGGAAATACACATACTACTGGAAAAATTGTTTCGTTTTATCTGCGTGGATACGCGAATGTGCCCGGCCTCAAGACGCACTAAAACGCTAAGTTAATATTTATTTATACTCGAAGGAAATGTGTAACAATTCGGCGATTAGTAATGGCGAATGAACGAAGTCTGTCACATGCACATGCACACAATTAAAAACTGCGATAACCTATCGTCGCATTTTAACGAACTTGCAGTAAATGTTCCTTGAAACTGCCAATGTCAGCAGATGTCAACATAATTTTAAACGTCTTTTTAAAGAACAAGAAAATAATTTTTATGTATGTTTGTCCGTGCATCGATGTATATACGTAGAGAAAGAAACCAACTAGATGCTACTGAATGCTTTATTGCACTTATAATTTGCTCAACATGTTTCGGGCACTTATATGCCCATCATCAGGAGTTCGAAACTATACTTGTGTTATTGCCGCATATGGTGTGTAATGCCTTGGTTGCTGGTGGTTGGCGGTCAGGTGCAGAGCAGCAGGCTATGCGTCCGGGATGAGGGAGGCTGCTCGAGCAGCTTCCCTCATCCTTGTCTGTGTAAACGAATAATGATCTACCCTGGTTGTCTCTCGAGTCGCCTTCACAGAGAGTAACTGCCTACATTCTGGACCTTTTTTACCGTTTTTTTTTGTTTGTTTGTTTTGAAGGGAGCCATCCCGTTGTGTACCGTCAATTATTTATTGTATTAATACCGTCAATACACAACGTATGCAAAGACCAGATGTATTATTACAACTGGACTATATCTGGCGACATGTTTAGGCCGTTAGCCGGCCATCCTCAGGTCAACAAGGAGTAGTATTATTAAGGTACAATCAAATTGTTTGTCCTATGGGATCCCATTGTTTACATTAAAACTGGAAACATTGACTTGCCTTAATAATACTACTCCTTTTTGGCCTGAGGATGGCCGGCTAACGGCCGAAACATGTCGCTAGATATAGCCCTGTTGTACTATTACATATGGTCTTTGCATACGTTATGTATTGACGGTAAAAGTTAACAATTAACACGACAGAATGTCTGTAACTTGGTTAACACAAGTACTGTCACCACAAACGACCTAATGTACAGTGCCGTCACCTTATTTTGGAGTAATTCAAAATCACGTGTTCTACCTACACACGGAAAAATGTAAAAATTCAAAATTTTCAATGTTCAGTGCAGTAAGACAATTCACTGTATGTATTTCAACAACTGCATTATGATTATATACAGTAACACGAAAACGTGTGGTAAACCTCATACACGTTCCGGCCTTTCTCGGCCATCTTCAGGGAGATATTCTTTGAATGCTTGCTTGTTGAATAACGCTTTGAATATGGTCGAAAGAGGCCGAAACATGTAGGAAGTTTGCCACATTCTGTATATCATTGTATCTAATTATAGTGCAGTTGTTGGTATACTAATGGAGACATAGGTATTTTTTGTACAGCACAGGACCTCTGTCCCCTTTTTTCACAGTATTATATTATACCTGATTAAAGCTCAGGCAGTTTTTGCAAATATATGCAATGATTATTTCACAGAATTTGCCTGCAGATCCTTTGTTGAAAATAACGATGGAAAATAACATATGTCCAGTAATTTCATATGATAGTAAAATAAACATTATACCGGAGTGCTGATAAGTCCTTAGCCCAACCAGGAAGGAAACAAGATCGGAGGCATGTCAAGGACGCGCGCGATTTCAACAAAATCGAGACGCTAGCTGCCATGAGGTTTCTTTTCCTGCTAGGCAAGGCACCAAAGGAAATTCACGCCATTCTGACAGGAACATTGGTTTGTTTCCTTCCTGGTCGGGCTAAGAACTTATCAGCACCCCTGTAAAATGGGATTAAAATGCTCTATTAACGTAAGTGAACAATTTTTAAATTTCTATTAACAATTCATAATATTTTGATAACACTCCAGAATATTGTAATGAATGTATTCGAAACTGGGTTATTTCAAGCGATTTACACATGACAGTACTTACCTTGAAATCCAACCGGTTAGTACTAACACTCGTCACAGATTGAGCTCTACTGTTGATACAAGAAGACGCAGAACTGGCGATTGAAACCGATGGGGGTGCCTGAAGAACTTGCCCCGCTGAATGTCTTTGTTACTGGACCAATTAGAGGTTTGTTCGCCAGTATTCCGTCGATCCTTGAGTAAGAGGGGCGGTAGGGAATACAGCGGGTGGAGTTTACTGAAGGTTATTGCTTGCAAGCTTACAAATTAGTGTCTCACATGTAAATATTTGTAAATGAATCCACGTTCTGTGATAAGAAGAACAAAGACAATGCGCATTATGTAGCATTGTGGTGTGTTAGCTTAACCATTATTGCGGTGGAAAAGCAATAATGCCTTCTTGATGTATGGTTGAGCAGCATATCACTGTCAACAATATCAAAATATTGAGTGTTGCACAAAAAATCATCTATGGAAACAACGAAAAGTAGTCAGTTCTTCATGTAAAGTGGTCGATATTTTTGTCCGATTTCAACCGAAGTCGAATTTTCTTGACAAATGCTCCCAATTTTTGTCCGATTTCAACCGAAGTCGAATTTTCTTGACAAATGCACCCAATTTTTGTCCGATTTCAACCGAAGTCGAATTTTCTTGACAAATGCTCCCAATTTTTATTCGATTTCTACCGAAGTCGAATTTTCTTGACAAATGCACCCAATTTTTGTCCGATTTCAACCGAAGTCGAATTTTCTTGACAAATGCACCCAATTTTTGTCCGATTTCAACCGAAGTCGAATTTTCTTGACAAATGCTCCCAATTTTTATCCGATTTCTACCGAAGTCGAATTTTCTTGACCAAATACTCCCAATTTTTGTCCGACTTCTACCGAAGTCGAATTTTCTTGACAAATACTCCCAGGAGAAAACTTTGTGATGAAGATATTATATCCAAACTGACCTGTGATACCGACTGAGATCATGGCGCGAGGACACCGAATGCGAGGGGGAGGAAGATGCTTATGGTGGTGACGAACGTACCGTCACTTCTAATGCAACAAGAGAGGATAATGACGTGAGCACTGCGTTCTATGGTTAACCTGACACATTTCTGTCAGAATACAGGATGTGATGGAAGCAAGAAGCAGAATGAGGCGTCACACATAAATAAGGATTCGTCACGTCTTTGAGCTTTCCTGCTCTGTTTTAGATCTGCTATTGATCTGCTGGTGGCAGGCGGACAGATACTATTACTAATATTTGGAAAGACTTGACGAAACGCCAAACCCGCTTCTAGACATAACAAATTCTGAAATAAGACAAAAGAATAAAATATCAGCAATGTAACTAAACCGTTTTTATTGTTGTTATTGCAAAATGTTTCGACTGCAATGGATCATCATTGGGCTAAGAACTGTTTAAAAACACATAAAAGGTTTTATAAATTTCGTTATAGTTAATAACGGAATTGTATGCAACAACCTACTATATGTGTTTAGACAGTTTTTTAGGTTCAAGATGTCTCATTGAGGACGAAACATGTTGCAACAATAAATAATACACACATTTTTGTTACGTTGATGGTATTTTATTCTTTTATTTTATAAGTAGCACAACGGGATGTCTAACTTTAAAAAAAGAAACTCATATCTTTCTGTTTCTAGCAATCATTGTACAAATTTGCAAAGACATACGTTACAAAATCGAGGACTACTGGAAAAGGGCAGAATAATTCTTCACTTCTTTCAGCGCCAATGCCATGACTAGAAACAATACCTTGAACATCTTACATTCCTCGCGCTTCATAGACAGTGAGAAAGAAACCGACAAGAAGACGAAAACTGTGACAGACTGTAGAAAATAAGGGTAAATTTTAGATGCTCGATGTTGCGTGCTCGAATTTTTACAAGCCTTTTGAACATTTGGCAATTTACGAGATGATCGTACTTTTCGAACGGAACGTTGCATTCAAACAGTATATTCCAAAGAAGCATAAACCCTTAGGAACTAAAATTTACAATCTCTGACAAGACTTGACATGGACATAGTTGGGGAAAAAGAAAAAACGGCCCACAAAAGACATGAAAGCGATTGGTGCTACAGGGAAACAAATGAGAAGGGTGAAGGGTCGTGGCCATAAGTTATATTATATATATGATCAATCATTTTTCTTCTCCTGACTTATAAAGCGATCTAACAAAGCAGAAAATGAACTGCCGCGGTACATTTAGAGCAGACAGTAGAAGAGTGCCAGGCGACTTCAGCAGAAAGACACAGCGACTGAATTGGGATGACGTTAGAGTCAGGACAAGTGGTGACAAGTCAACGGTATTCTGGAAGGACGAACGTGACGTACACATGCTGACGAATAGTCATGATCAACTGGCAGAAGGTAACTTTAGTGACGAGGGTGGAAAAGCCCTGAAGCCAGCCGTTGTGGATTACAATTAACACGAGAGTTACATCGATAAAAGTGACAGAATAGCCAACAGCTACTCTATCGGTCGCCGTACGTGGGAATGGACGAAGAAACTGTTCTTTCATCTCCTCGACCTCACAATTCCAAACAGCTACATTCTCCTTAAGTCCTGTGGTTCTACAGTTTCACACGGGGACGTCAGACTTACACTTATGAGGACCGCAGCCACCCTCACTACAAACTGTGGGTAGGCCATCAGCTTTGGCGACTAGATTTGATCGCCTGTAGGTGAGCAGTCGCCGGCACCGGCTTGCTGCAACCGAAACAAGCATGGGCTTTGTAGTGTGTCACGCCCGTACTAAGGAGAGACGCCGAATTCGAAGTGCGAAAAGTGTGGTGTTGGGCTGTGCGTATCTGGATGTTTAAAATAAAATCACACAAAGGCACAGATCTAAGGTGGCAATGCACAACAACGGGTTATAAGGGAAGATAGTCGCCTGCATAGGGTATATAATACATTTTCTAGCAGGTACCTTTCTTCCGACAACGCATCGTGCACTTTCCTTCTCGGTTGTTCTATATTCCATTCTTACATCGAATACTTAGGGGCAAATATAGCAGTCAGCTTTTAAACTTTTCATATATTTGGATAAATATATTACAAAAAAAAAGAAAAAAAAGCCCTCTATATTGTTCTTTGAGTGAGGGACTTGCTAGAGCAGTCAACAGTGTATGCAGCTCCTAGATGGGAGATCAGGGCTCAGCTCCCGGAAAGTACGCATATTTTATTGCCAACGCGTATAAATCACGTCTTCTTCCTACCAGCTGTGTGTTCGATGCGTGCCTGTGGACCTGATTGTACAGGTGCTGGAGCGCGAAGCCCAATACCTATCTCTCTAGGATGTTAAACCATTGTATGGTATATTACCTCCGCGCCCCTATACGCCCTCTTGACTTGAGGCACAACAGCAAGACCAGTTTTAATTCTTCAGTATGTGTACAAAATATTTACGCCGGTAAATTATCTGGCCAGTATCGTATTTGAAGCGAAAAATATACATGGATGTTTTTGGACAAAAATGTCCGTTTTGGCATTCGTACCTACACATAACGATGGACAGAAACGAGTGATTTCAAGCGAAGTAGATGAGAGCTGCGCTCGTCTGGGTTATTACGCAGCGATTACTGGTAATTCTTTCCAGCGTTTCGGGACATGTCTGTCGCATCTTCAAGGATGAAGAATAAAAAAAAGAAACCTTGAAGATGGGCCCAACACGTTCCGAAACGTCGGTAAGGAATTACCACTACTCGCTGCGTAATAGCCCAGAAGAGTTCCCAACGATGGACTGAATTGTCCGTCTCGACACTCAAAGGTTCGGATATTTTGGGGTATGACGTCCTGTGATTTGTCAAAAATTTTCCGGCGTTTCGGAGAAGTTTAGCCCCTCCATTTTCAGGGAGTATGCAATTCAAGAAAACTATAGTGAATGGACACAGACTAGAATAGCAGAAAGCTCCTTCAAAGAAAAAAAGTCTAACTTTTAATCAGTCGCAGCTGCTTTATGTGCCAGAAGACATCACTTTTCGGTCCCAGTGTTTCTTCACCGGTACCTGTAAGTAGCTGACTGAATACACAAGTTTCCGAAAGTCAGCTTTTGTTGTAGATTCAAGTATTCTGGGATGTTACGCCGTGTCGATTGATATTTACCGACATTTCGAAGTTACTACGATCTCTAGAAACTTCGGTAATTTTATCAGCCCACGCGGTGTTAAGTCCCATAAATCAGCATTCTTCAAGAATCAATTTTGTTCATTTGCATTTTAATAAGCCGGTCCATTCAGAAGTGTGGGATCAATTTTATTTAGCATTTTTTCACAAGTGTTGGTAACATGAAACAAAAACACTTAGGCATAAAAATTAACGCCTTCTGGATATGATACCTTTACCGACGTTCCGGAGAAACGTACTGCCTCCATTTTCAGCATATTTCCATGCTGGTCATTTTGCACAGCGCCAAATGAGCGTTTGCAATATTGTACTGCAAACGACATAACCTACAATGCACATTAAGACGGGAATCCAACATATTTATCGGTAATTCCAAGAGGTCGTCGGACCTCTGTTCATTCTACCAATTAATTTACTCTGTTTATTGGTTTCGCCCACCCACTTCCCGCCTACATGACGAACTTACGAATTTGCTTATGTTGGATGACGGCATTTTCGCGATATAAACATGATTACGTCACGACGAGTTCGTGTTGCTTTTGTGTGACATCTAGCGGCAATAGTCTCATTGACTGCGAAGGACTACACTTGTAAGATTATTGCTGAAAATAGTGCAAGAAGTAAAAAGACCTGTGATTAACGTAAATACTTACCTGAGGAGTTGGCACGTGCAGAGATTGAAAGGAGGAAATCTGTTAATATATTTCTCTATACATTTTCGAAAGCTTTGTTATTTTTAAAGAAGCACTAAGGGATCCGTGGTGGCTAGTATTTTAATGGCGATCGGACTACTTTCAAATGCGTCAGTGCGTCTGTTGATATTGTGCCCAACCCAGTGCAAGAGGAATTGTGATTTTTTTTTTGTGTTGTTACCTGCCTTCATGGATATTGTAACGGGTTTTTAAGGTAATAATTATTTGCTTTTTCCTGTTCTATAGGTTTAAGGAAGTTGGCAAGTGTTTATTAGTTCGTTGGAGCACCGAAAGTAAAACACGATATGCTTTCTGTGACAACGTAAGTGAGATAACCTATTACAAAGTTTAATATGGGCGTCATACAGTACATTAAATTAATAAGATTGTAATTAGTTACAGCATAATGTATGGGGCCTAAAGAGGGAATTACTGTTGCAGGTGTCACAAACATACGTTTGCACTGTTAGTAGAAGTCAAATTGAAGTTTTGAAATTGTCGTCTTGCTTTGCCTGTTGTGGTATTGTTTTTTTAACATTTTTAAATTAATACATTGTACCGACAGTGATATAAACCTAGGAATTCTTGCATATTATTTCGGAACGAAGTTCTCTATCGGCATCTGAACTGTGTGCGGTGCTAATGCTGATCTCACCAAGGTGTTAACTTCCATGTCTTTGTCATTGTGTCATCTGTATTCCGAAAGAACGCCCCGTGATGTGTGTGACGTGTGCGATCTTTTATAATGAGCATGTCGAATGGATTTATGTATCTGACCCAAAAGTTTGTGTACTGAAAATGAACTACGAAAGTTTCTTCTTGTGGTTTGCAAGGTAATGATCAGTTTACGGGGATGAGTTTGAATTCACAGTCAACTTGAGTATGTATGTGTGTATTCTGTTAATGTAATATGCAAAGTAAAGTAAAGTTTCCCCTGTGCACTCCTTGAATGCACGTGGGGAAGTGTGGACATAGCTCCACTCATTCTTAATCTCGGCGCTAGAAGGAGGCGATTGGTCGGCCTTACGCCCAGGTCGCGTTACCTCCGGAATCAATTGAGTAGGATGCTGGATGGGCTTCAGGGCCTGTGTGGACATTTTGGAGAAGAGAAGGATGTCTTTCACCTTTCCGGATATCGAGCCATAATTCCTCTTTTGCCCCACCCACAGCCTAGTTACTGTACTGACTAAACTGATGTAACCCTGTTACACGTACTGAGTGTACAATGATATATGTTAATCGTTGCAAGTTGGGGCAGATGGTAACATCAGTTTGGGAGAAACTATATAGAATATTGGCTGGGAAACAGAGTCCTGTCAGGTTTTTTGTAGTTTTCTTCATTCTCTCAATGCAAATACTGGGAATGTACCTTGGAGTAGATTTTGGTAGCTTGTGTGGCACCACCATTGAATGAACTGTAGATGATATGGGATCAGTCTTGCATTTTATAAGTAGCTAGTTAAGCATTTAGACCTGTGTGTTGATAATGAATTTTCATGTTATGTAAATGGGCAAGTCACCTTTAAAGCTGGTGTAAGACTATGCTGTCATTTAAATGCAAGGTGTTAGAGTAAATGGAAGAGAGCACATACCTTCTTCATACTATTATGCCATATTTGTTTGTATTGATTGTAAGTGACCGTCAGATTCAACAGTTTTGCTTTATTGACTCACCCCCATGTTTCATTTACGTAGTTTGTGACGTTTGCGCTATCATTAGGGCTGTATGCTTGTTGTAACTCCTACACCGAGAACATTTACTGTGTGCAGTCCAGTTCTGTATTTGGGAGAATCTTGGTTCAAATATTGTTCAGGACACTGTATAATGTGTAAATGAGTGTGGTTTTTGCAGTGTGTGTGGGTTTGTGTATAGGTAAAGTAAAAAAGTGAAGTGCACCTTTATACAGGCACTGAGGCTCTGTACAGGCTGTTGGGCCCATAGGGGAAATGGAGGTATAGCTCTACTCTTTCTTGACCACGGCACTAGAAGGGGTTGAGGGGTCAGTGTCACGTCCCAGCCGCTCTTTACTCCCAGGAAAGACCTGGTACCCATTGTACAGAAGGCTGGGTGGGCCCCAGGACTGGTCTGGACAGGTGCAGAAAATCTCACCGCCACCGGGATTTGATCCCCGGACTGTCCAGCCCATAGCCATTCACTATACCAATTGCGCTACCCGGCCCACTGTGTATAGGTATTTTTGTAATTTTCTGTGTGTGTACATTTTTACCTTTTTGTATATAATATGTTTTTTATGGTAGCAAGACTATCTGGATTTTCAAATGTGATCATCATCAATCAGATGGGTGCAGTAATTTCCATTTTTTAAAGGCAGTTGTGACTGACTAGAAAGACCCTGTTGAAATAACCAAACTTAATTTTTGTCACATGGAAGGGGATCTTGTGATCAGATGCGGCTATATGTAGTGAATATGATATACATAATGCATTTGTGGTTGTCTAGTTGTAGAACAAGTCAGTTATTGCTGCAGTTATTCCTTCTTGGCCTTGAAATGAGAGGCCACTAATCAAGTCATAACCAGAGAAGTACTGTGTTTGTATTTCATAGTTTCCCATGCAGTCCTGGCCCCAGTATACTCTGTGGATGTTTAATCCTTCAGTGAAGATGTGTATTAAGTTCTTCTTACTGCCCAGGATTTAGGAGTTTTAAATTTGTGATACTCTTAGATGTGTTCCTGTATGGTGCACCTTGGCAAATGACACTGGAAAAATTAAAAATTCCTGCAGTGAACCAAGCCGGACATTGTAGGGTTTATTACTAGCATGCTATCAGCCTTGGTGAACCATTCATTTATAAATTCATTTAAGAGTTAAACCCCCTGCGTCGTGAGCAGTAGTTGAAATTTAAACCCCCGCATCATTAAAGTGTTAAGTAAATTGCAAGACCTGAAATTAAAGTTATGTAATATTTAAATACAATGTAGTTTAAAACAGCTACTTCAGTAGATAAACTGAAGGCTGTGAATGCTATTGTGCATACAGATGTCCCACTTTTCTTGTATTCATTGTTCTATTCAATGTCATTACAACAGAAGGTATAGAAGTAGGAGAGACAAAAGATGAATTTTCCCACAGTTGTGAACCAGCATTAGTATTTGTAAGGAAACCTTGTCCATATTGATAAAGTTGGTCACTTCACCTGTAGTATTTTTACATTTACCTATCTGCAGAATCAAAAACCAGTAACAACATACAAATTTTTGAAACACTTGTGGCATTTGCAGTAAGTTTATAATTTTCAAATGCAATTAAAGCCGTGGATTTTTGAAGAGGGTTGTACACATAATAGGTGTAATAAGTTGTTTTATGGTAATGCTGAAGACAGGTGGAGCCATTGCAGAGAGATCACCATGCCAGGATCAGGTGTGGATAAGAAAGTGTGGAAGAGGAAGGTTGACAGATGTGATACCATTTGTTTTGTTTTGTTTTTTGTTTTTTCATTTATTGTATTTTTCAGTCAAATTATTGGCAAGTTTCTTTGGAGTGGAGTAGAGAGCTTGATCATGGCACAGATGTTTTCTGTGAGCATGTGTCGATTGATGTGGCAAATGAGTACAGTAGGCTTCATTTAATAACTGGTTTTCTTGGGTCAAGGGAACTTGAAGTATAGAGTGGTAAGCATTATGCAGCCTGTGATTGATAGTCACTTGTCCTGAATTTTATTAGAATACAACAGTCAGAATAAATTTCATTGGGTTGTTGCATCAATACACACATTGTTGGGTGTTACATTCTGGTTGAAACAATTCTAGTCACATTTCCTTCTGCAGTAGAAGAGGGCTGTAAAATGCAAACAGAATACTTCAGTTCATTTTTGTTGTGGTTCATGTTCAGATGCTCCCCAAATCCATTGCCTCAATTCCAAACATGTATACATACTAGTATTTTACAATTTAAGTTCAATCTGACAGTAGATTTGGTATGTCACAATATAATATCACACTGCATGATAGGAAGCAGGAATTTGTACCACCCAACTGTGATGTTTAACATAGAATAGGTGGCAGGGCATATGTGCAAGGTGAGGTGTGAAGCCCCACTGCCATGTCCCCAGAAACTTGGTGAAATGTCCATGAATGGTAAACATGGGGAAATAAAATGTAGAATGCAAGTGAAGTGCAGAAATGTTCAGAACACTGGAGCTTGAAGAAGTCAAGTCTGCCAAACTACAGTCTGATGTACCACTTCAGAGACAACTTGTTAAGGTGTCCAATTTTTGTGATAACTTGTTTCTTTTGACTTTCAAACAGTGAGGAAAATAAAGTCTACTGTATTTTGCTACATTGCTGGCAAGTGTGTGAAGTTTTATGTTGAACAGACCCTGAATATATAACATAGTATCAAAATTTAATCCATTGACCATGTTGAGCAGAGTTCTTGGGAAGCTGATAGTTGCTGAACTGGTCAAGAAAGTTCGCATTTTATGAATCAGAAATATTCATTACTGTGTTCACCCTTTCCTATCCTGTGATGGGTGAATGCAGGCCACATTGTTATCCAGCTTCTTAAGATTAGTTTTAATATTATCGTCCATGTTATGCTGAGATCTTAAAGTGGTCTCCTTGCTTCAGGTTTGCTTACCAAAATTCTATATGCATTTCTTTTCCCTTCCATGCATTCCACAGAAACCAGTCATCTCGTTTGCCTCTATATGATGTTTCTAACGATATTTTGTACACGTGTCATACGTGGATCCTCCCCTAGATGTCAGACTGCTGGCTAGAAGTCAGTATTCGGAAGGTCCTGCGACTGGCCACCTCGACACAGGTTTTTCGTGGTTTCCCTGTGTCTATAAGAAAATTCTGAGATGTTTCCCAAGATTCCAAGTTGCCACTACATGCTTCTCATGTAGCCCTCCCAACTTAAATTTAGTAGTAATGTTTTGTTTACATATAAAATAACCACTGCCACTGGGAAACAACCTAATTGCAGTAAATAAATATTATTATTATTATAAGCCTCCTGTCGTGATGTTTAGTGAATATCATTAAAGGAGTATAATTTGTTTATTCGCCTCTGTACATTCAAACCACTTGTATTGCAATGTCCGTATCTTAAGAAGTAACGTCGGCCTTGTCGGATGACCATGATGTTAGTCCCCTCGCTGGAACTTCTGAACAGTTGACTGATTTTCACAAAACTGCATATTGATGGCATGCTTGTGGAGGCCTCTCCAGCGTCGTATTTTTTTTATGTATTGCAGTCGGTAATAACGGGGCACATGAAGCAAATGTTTAAAAAATAAAGTTTTCACCTTTCGGTTTATTTTCGCAGTAAGTAGGCCAAATAATCATTGCATTGAATTCTGTATTGCGTGAATAATGTAACGTAAGTCATCGGAATAAACCGTGGAAAGAAAGACAGTTTTCCATCATAACCGTCGAAACTGAACCTAGAAGCATTTTACTGTTACATTCAGGAATTGACAGTGGTTAGGTGTCACTGATAATAATGACCCAACTAAGTAAGGCAGTTGACCAACCTGTGACCCTGTTATGAGATGCTGTTGAGTTCATGTAGTCGTGCGACAGGAGGATGTAGCTAATGAGACGAAGACGACCGGTGTTCGATAACTGATACGAAAATTGTTAACTTCTGATGTTCTTTGGAGGTTACGTTTTGCGCTAAGCTGAGAACTAAATATCACGACGAACACTTCGGTGTAGTAAACAGGTGAAGTTCTCCGTGTACACGCCATGAAGGCGTATGGGGGGTGTACAGATAGTCCCACCCATTCTTAACGTCGGCACTAGATGGAGGTGATGAGTCAGGTTCCGTGTAGTCAACGAACGTTAAATTCACACGCAAGTCTTCACTGCTAATTGATGCGAAGAGATGTGCAAATTGGCAAGAAGCCTGTGACCGTGTTGAATTAACAAATTATGTGAATGATTTGCTGTTCACTGTTGCCACACACACACAAAAGAAAACACGTTTTTACATCGCGTTTAAGATACGCATCAAGGGCGAACTGTAAAGTAGCTAGTAGGTATAGAGAAACAAAACAGGTATGATTTCACCGCAGTCCGGGTTTTCTTTATTTTTCCACGTCGGAGGATGAGTGTGTTCGGAAGACCTTAATTGATCGGTGTGCAACCTACGGAAATATGTGTCGAAAAAGGGTAGTGCTGGGCATGAGGTGTTTGATTCGTCTTTACGGGTTTTGTTTGAAACATTATTTTTCACTCTGATAATTATTTAGCGATTTTCGCTCGAGATGCGCACAGATACGCGCGCGGATATTCTTGTAAAATAGCCGTCAAAACGGTGCAGTTTAAATTAAAATTAATTGGGTTACAATTCTTTCGTAAAAGTATCCAGTATGACATCTTGTGGAAATTCGTTCAGCGGTTTTTGAGTATGTGTACATGCGTACGGGTAGACTGCGATTGTACAGACATGTCACAGAGGTGTCGGCGCGCCCAAAAATGAATAAGGATAAACGAAAGGAAAATAAACAAAGCGTATTTATTCTTTGTGGGGGGAGAGAAGAGGTGTATGCAGGGTTGTGGTGTGGAAACCTGAGGGAAGGATAACACTTGGAAGACCCAGGCATAGCTGGGAGGATAATATTAAGACGGATCTTCAGGAAGTGGGATGGGGGGCATGGACTGGATTGTTCTGGTTCAGGATAGGGACAGGTGGCAGGTGCTTGTGAATGCGGTAATGAACCTTCGGGTTCCATAAAATGCGGGGAATTCCATGACTGGCTGAGGACCGGTTAGCTTCTCAGGAAGGACTCTGCTGCGTGGAGTGTTTATTCCTAACAAGTCTTGTTGTTACCACAACCGTGCCTGGAGATAGTTATGTGCCCTTGCAATGCTCTGCGGTAACGTACTAATGTATTGGCCCAGTTAGGCCCTTTGGCGTTCGGGGCCAGTAATCACAACCGCCACCTCTAACAGGAAGTACAATTTTTGTATACTTACACGATAACCAACAAATGCACATTTATAAAAGTGTTCAACATATTTTTATCCTTCACCAGTATGTTTCAGTCATTCCTGTGACCATCACCGTGACGCCTCATAACAAGAATAAAATCAGTGTACACAAACTGGTGCAAAAATGACGATAAAACCACTTAACATTACTCTTTATTTTTCTGTAAATAAAACTACTTGATATTACTCCTGATTGGTTGTGACTACAGAAGAATCAAACGCAATATCAAGTGATTTTGTAATATATATTTGTACAATTATTTGTGTATTGGTTTTATTATTTTTTGAGACACCCTGGTGTTGGTCACAGAAATGACCGAAACATGCTGGTGAAGGATAATAATGTGTGGTTGAACATATTTATAAATGTGCTTTTGTTGGTTATATAAGTACAAAATATTCTTTAGTGCACGGATATGGAACACTTACAGGAATTACGAACTTCAAAACAAACATCACAATTATTTATTGAATTTCTTTTTATTTTGATGGCGGGTTTAAATTTTTGTTAAACGCAGAACATCTTTTTTTTTTTTATTTGAAATGCCCATTTTGCCGCCCGGGGAAGGGGGCGCTATACTTCATCCGCCATCTGTGCCCCTGTAACAATGTATATTCGTGCGCCCGTTTGGCAAGATTGTCATAGGTACAGGTAGTTTAGTAAGTGCACTTTGCTAGTGGCTGTGTCATACAGTGTAACGCGTAATTAAAGCAGTTCCCTACTTTCTTACAAAATTTGTCATCGAAAAGTTTTCCGCTTTTAGCTGTAAGGATGTAGGCGTGTACTATGAAGGTGTCTGTTTCGAATGTAGACTGGGACACAGGCTATCTGACCGTGAGAAAGAAGAGATGCGTACAGTGTTTTTGTAGAGAAACGAATTTAGAAATGGCCACTTGGAGTATCGAGGAAGTGGTTTATATTAATGTTACAGAAACATGAATGTCTTTTGAAGTTGGGAGGCAGATGGAACTGTTTCGGTGTTCTTCTTGTGGAGTCATTATTTTATCTGACAGCTGCCGTTTGCCACTTCCTGTCGGCTCGTTTGTAGTGTTAATGTGGCCCATTCAGCCGACTGCCAACATGCGCGACTGGGCATCCACAGTCACATAAGAATACATTTTACGTACGTTTTCAGGGATGTTGGACGCGTGAAAATATCCGGATGTCAAAGTAACGAAACTTTGTCCAACCCTGTCCAGGGCTTGTGGAACGTTTGCCGTAGTTTATTCGTCCATAGGCAGAGTTAACGAATGTGCCAGTTGTCATAAATCCCATCACAGGGAGTCCTACGGTTTTTTTTTCTCGCGTTATGACGTCGGTTTTATTACTGACGCATGTTGCAGGTGTAGAGTGTGACAGTCGGGGGGGAAACATTCCTTTGTTAATATGCGGGCACTTGTTGATTTTGGCCCATCTTTCGTTTTTAGGCGCATTACCATCCCTGCTGAGCGTCTTATTAACAGCACTATGCCTGTCCGTCCTGTCCGTCCGGAGAAGCGTTGAGCACATTTTCACGAAATTTGATGTTAGGAATTAAGAAAAAAAAGTCAGCCACATTAAATTTCATTCAGTTCCGGCCATTCCAACAAGGATATTGCGTGAAGACCCACGTACGTTTCTGCGTGCTTGACCGTTCACATCTCTGCTCTGCGAATGCACTATTTCTCTCACGCTTTGAAAGCGTACGCATGTAAGATTAATGCAGTTTGGTTTTGTGCCAGTTATGTAAACATGTTACTCCAGGTACATTGTGTTTTCCCAGTATCCTAGCAACGGTGCTACAGTCAGTTATGGCACTGTTGATAGGAGTGGTAGATCTGAATGTGTGATTCTGCATGTGCGCTGTACGTACCTTACCCAGCTTGTTTAATTATTTACAACAAATTATGTGGCTAATATTGGCTGCAGAATGGGGGTGTGGCAGTCGGTTTAGCCACCCCACTCACCTGCACATTGTCCACTAATTTTGTGCTTCCGTGAATATGGATGGTGTAAGGTCATGGGAATATTTGTAGCCTTCATGTGATTTGATTAATGTAACCACCAGATCTTTTTATTGCTAATTTTTACGCTCACGTGGAATGTGACTGCGATACGTGAACGTGTGTTTGTTAAAGGGCCTCACGGTTTGTTTTTAAGTACATGACTTGTACCAAGTTGCGTAATAACAGTTCCGACATGTGTCACGAGGTTCAAATAAATCCCCCACTTGCGCGTCGAGTGTATCTGGCGGATGAAATCCAAAGCTGAAGTTACGTTACACAGGTAGCTGTTAGCGGCGTTGTCAGTCCTGAGTAGACTGAACTGTGCAGCTTTAAAACTAGGAGTAGAGTGTGGGGGTACACCGCCACGCAGATTTGGCATGTATGTACACGTATGTGTGCCAGAAACGAAGTTTCCGAGCTGATTACCCGAACGTGTTGTCTTGAATTCACACGTAGGCCATGTTGATGACATTGAATTTAAGAAAACATGTCCTTTCGCGGATTTCTTTAACCGCATTGGTTATGTATACCCTCGAATGGGAGTTTGATAGTGTGAACACTGTGCAGACACGTCATGTCTTCGTTTCTACACGGCAGAGGATAAGATGGGTTTGCATCTGAGGACGGGATCAGGTTCATCCAGCCTTCGAGACTGAGGCTCCCAGAAACTCAAGACAGTCGGCACATTCTGGTGGCAAGGTTGTGAGCCCTGTCGGCACATTCTGGTGGCAAGGTTGTGAGCCCTACGAACCGGCCGCCTTACCCCAGTACTCATTTCTGTTAGATGCTGATTCGACCCCATGGTTAGGATTAAGTCAATGAAAAATCCCTATAACCCCATGGGGAGTTGAAGCCGTGGCCTTCGGCTTTTAGCGCCACCGCTTCAACAGTGATATAATGGGCGATGGACAAATTCGAAAGAAATGAGGGGGGCTGCTGCACATTCTTGGCTTGTTCGTGACATATCCTTAAGGACTTCAGAAAACTTATGGTTAGCGGGCCGTGGCCTGTAATCGAACGATAATAATACTTCAGATATGTGGACGAAGTAGACTTCGTGACTTCTGCTGGGAACTCCTTGTTAAACGCATTATTTGCACGGGGCGCATGAAATTAACAAAATGTATCCGTTCTTCCCGCGTTATTTAATTTAAGTTTTGTAGACGGTATCCACATTAAGTTACCGAGTAATTTTAGTTTTGGTATCTGTTAATTTCTGTCAGGTTCGGGTCTTATTTTCCTTGAACCTCAAATCGAATTTCGTCTGTTTGGAAGTTTCCTGGTATTCACGGCTGTCGTGGTTCAAATGATGGTCGTCTGTTTCCTTAGATACGACTCGTACATTCAGTGATGTCAGATATATGTGGGTCCCATAAAGATATACAACTTCATTTGAAATATTCCGGCCGTATTTAACATACTGTGTCCTTACATACTATATTATGAGTTGCCCTTTAACAAGACTCGTGCCTTCAATATCATGGAACTGAATGTGGGCATTATTCATTATGCTGTTGAAAATACTCTAGTAACTTGTGTGAGTGGTAGAAGATTTGACAGTTCGTTTAGGTTTTATTGAAAATTCAATGAAAGTTAATGTGATCCCGTAATGTGTAATGTAGTTTGAAGTCCCCCCCCTCCCCCGGAGAAACTTCTTTCATTCACTGTAAACTTTCTGTAATTTCCCAGTTGAGGTGCGGGTTTTTCTCGTTTTCTCCTTTGTTCCACGAAATGTGAAGACGATGTCTTCACGGAAGCTCTGTACCATGTAATTTCATTTAAATAGGCGGTGTAAATGGAGCGAAAAGAATAAACAAATGAACAGTGGAAAGTAAGCTTGTTATTTGGGGCAGAATGTTTGGTCTGTGTGGGAAATAGTTTTGTGATCGTCCCATCCGACTTGAGCTCTGGCTGGTGTATTGACCCAATAGAACAGGGATGTACAAACCGCGGCCTGCCGGGTTGTGTTATGCGGCCTTGGGCCACATTTTAAAATTATATACTGTAAAAATTAGGCAATATGGGCGGTTGGGTATACCATTTATTGTGAGTTTTACACATTCGCCCCGCAAACCAGCTCACAATTGTGGCCGCTTTCCAAACGAAGGTTGCACAACTTTGCATTACAAGCTCCAACTTAGTCGTTCGCAGGCGGTCACAGTGGCCAAAACGGCAGACGGATTTTGTAGAGAAAAGCATAGGCTCCTGAAGGAGGGAGCGTGAGCTGCCGTAAAATGCTGGACACACGTTAAGCCCTCTACATAAACCTCGTGGACTACGCACAGAAGTAAAATACCTGTACGATGGAACACGGAATACGAACCTATTTCTCATAGTATCGAAATTCCTGTTTCCGTCGCGGGCTATGCAGTTTATTACGAACAAAAATCAGGATAATTAAAAAAAATGTGGCCAGTACAAGTGAGCAAAACGTCCATGACTACGTGCCAGCATTAGTGAAAAGGCAGATGTGCCAGGTTGATATTTAATTGTTTTTGCTACATGAAGGGTAGCGGTTTGCCTTTAGTTCTAACGTATACCGACTTCTCTGGCTGTATTACCCTTGCCCCCCTTAGAATGCAGCAGTCTTTACTCCCTTGGAGATGAGATACGGTGGTTTGTGTTCACTCCACAAAAAGTATCATTGTACCGCACTTTTAGACTGGGTGAAAATCCGACTTTTTTTGGCTTTCAGTGGCTGTGTAAAAGCAGTCCCGTTACAGGCCCGGAAGGGCCCAGAGGGTTCCAGGAAGTTAAGGTTCCCAGACTTCGTGACAACGGCACAGGGTGGTGGTAGGTTGTCAGCCTTACGCACCGGCCGCCTTTACTCCAGGAAATACTCCTGGTACTCATTTTTGTTAGAGGCTAAGTCGACCCCAGGGCCATGGTGCGATAGGAAGAATTTTATGTCAATAAAAAATCCAGTGACACTAGCTGGGATCAAACCAGCGACCTTCCGATTTGTAGCACAGCACCTTAACCACTGTGCTACCGCGGTCCTTTCAATGGCTCTATACTCCAATATGTGTAGGAGATGCGTTCCAAAAAATCGCCGCTTGCGTACAGAAAGCGTGAAGCGTGTAATATGTGGGCCTAACAATGTTGCCTGCGCTCCCCAGCTCTCAAGATTTTGACCTTTCAAAATCGAATCCGAGATTAATGCGCTCTTCATGCATAGTAAGATTCAGGAGCTAAAGATAATTATACAGAGCACGAAATTACAACACACATATGTTGAAACTTAAGTGTTTCAGTTCGGAGTCTACGAGTTTAGCCATGAACGGGGCTAGATGCTGCTTAAGGCGTGTGACTGGAGTTGCAGGACAGCTTGGTCCTCGTGTCGATGCAGGTGTACACTAAGATGAAACTGCGGATAATGAAGGCGTGTCCATCCTGTCATTTTTACGGGTTTCTGCTCTCCCCAGTTAGTGGGCTATGTATGCGTATGTGTGCTCAAGTCCACTGACCCTTCAGAAAACTAAATTTAGGTTTGAAAATGTCGTAAAACAGTTAGAAGCGACTGGAAGTGTCTTCGTGGTCTGTTCTGAAGAATGTTGTAAGGCTCGGCTGTAGGTCTAAGGCCTGTGGCGCACCTTTCTGACTAAATCAACAGATTCTTGGGTAATTTAATGACAGTTTGTCTGCACACTTTGCGTGGAATCGATGATAAGGTGTGGTGACCGTTTGGAGAGTAAGGCGGTCGCGAGGTCTTTCGCTCTCCTGGGATATATTCGCAGCATTGATTAGTAGTTTCCGATGTTTCGGGACATCCTGGCGGTCCCATCGGCAAGGGTCAAGTAGTCCAGTGCGATAGGCTGCCCCGAAACGTCGGTAACTACCAAGCGACATTGCGCAGTAACGCAGAAGATCGAAGACCTCATTTACACTGCGGTGGAAGCCTGAAATCACGTAAGGCAATCGTGGCCTGTTTCAGGATACTTCTCCGGAATTCGCTTGGATAAACTGGCGAGATCCACGACATGCCTTACACAGCCTTACCGGTAATCCGTTCGGGATTCGAAGTGGTGCTTACTGACATCCTGATTAATACTGCCTGCAGTTAGTAATAGCATGACCAAAGTTTTTTTTTTTCCGCGTCATGAAGGCATATAAGACGTATAGCTCACTCATTCTTAACCTTTGCACTAGATGGAAGTGGGTGGTTGACACCACACCCAGGCCATTTTACACCCAGTAAAGAACCCCGGAACCCATGGAATATGATACTGGGCGGGTCCCACATCCGGTCTGGATGTTTTGGAGAAGAGAAAATATTTGCCCATACGGGGATTCTCGCAACCCAGTCGCTATACCGACAGCGCTGTCCAGGCACCTAAAATTTCTGTTAATAGTTCTTGAAAGTATGCATCCCTTGTTCAGGTGTTTATGTACAATATGGCGGCCGCGCGAGGGTTTACCTTTTGGTTTGATGGTGATTGCTATCGGACTGTTGGAGTTGGAGATGCGAAATTTGGTGTGGAAATAGTCCATGAACTTCTGTGTACGTTGTGTGTGAAACGCTGTAACTCGGACATTGAGAGAGACGGCGTCGAAACCTTCATGTTATTTCCGAAGAATTTATAACTCGTTATGTTCATAAATAATAGTTTATTTGCCATAATATAATAACAGTGACATTAATACGTCAGTGGGGCAGGGAAATTACATTATTTTGATGTCTGCTTGAAACTCATTCTGACCAGTTGTTGGTTGCTGGTTTTATGCCTGTGTTTTGTGTGTACGTGCATTCCCACACGGATTAGCTGCAAATTCGGTATGCAGCTCATACACGCAACATTGTTTCATCAGGTGTTCATAGGATCAGCCTATTAACTTCCATTGTTAACATTCAGAATCACCACATTTTGCCATTCATTCCATTCATGTGTTACGTGTGATGGTAACATTATTCGCCCATTATTTCCATGTATTAAATAACCCGTTTATTTTTTTGACAGAAACCATCCCGTTGTGCAATAACAATTGTATAATATATTATATACAGTCGGTACACAACAGCATCAGTATAGTAATATAATGTATGCAATAGGCTACAATATGGCTACATGTTTCGACCGTAAACGGTCATCACCAGGCCAATAAAGAACATTTTGTTTAAGGTACAGAAAAGTAGTCATCTTTCTATACCTTAAACAAAACGTTCTTTATTGGCCTGATGATGACGGTTTACGGTCGAAACATGTAGCCATAGTGTAACATATTGCATACATTATATTATTATATTGATGTTGTGTACTGACGGTATATAACCCGCTTATCTTTGCAATTGACGCAATATTCTTATTGGCTTAGGAACTGAACTTCTGTGTACAGGGAGTTGCCAACCTAAGAACGGGTAGGATCCTTAGATCCTGTTGGTAAGTCAACATGTGATGATTTGGAAAACTTGTTTGTGTCTGGATCCATTTCTTCAGACAGTGACAATAGTTTGGCCCAGTTACCTTAACCTTTTGGCACCGGAATTATTTTTTTAATTTTAGCACACCCTGTATATAAAATGTAAATAAAACAGGAACCAAATACGTTAGAATTATGAAACAAACTGCATTTTGAAGAGAAAAAAAC
>Ga0123355_10002490_pt1 | contig 26103 bp, 10 predicted proteins | sample TergutEmb28metaG_3_FD_89872 | JGI IMG/M metagenome (GOLD analysis project Ga0123355, IMG submission 89872) | Embiratermes neotenicus P1 segment gut microbial communities from Petit-Saut dam, French Guiana - Emb289 P1 | ecosystem: Host-associated > Arthropoda: Insects > Digestive system > Gut ...
CCCCCCTCCCCCCCCCACTAAAAAAAATAAAAAAAAAAAAAAAAAGACAAATATGTGTAAGATTAATTGAGCTCGGATAGTGTAAGTTAAAATACTGTCCATAATGGGTGTATTTACGTTCTGATTTCACTGGTATGATTTTTCTAATTCGGAAAAATAACGGTAACAAGTCTCATATGATTGAAAGGGTTCTGATATTACTTTAAAACTCTAGTTGGTAATTACGACATTGCTGTTCAACGTTGAGGGCACATGTCTTAAATGTAAGGTACAGATATTTCCAAATTCGATAAACCTCGGCCGAATTAGAAACTCAAGGGAAACACTCTTTCGTTGCCCACACGTTTTCCTACCTCTATCCGTCAAGACAAAATGAGACCAATAAGAGAAAGAGCACAGGAACATTACAAAATAATATGATGTTTTCCTATCTAGAGTAACGTGTCGGTAGCTGAACAGGCAGATAACACCTGTAGTTTTACCGTAACTTTGACTGCGTGAAAGCTTGAATAAATCGTATACTTGGCACCATACGAAGTGTACGATCCTGCCCCCACTGTGTGATTAGAACGCTGTAAATATTTCGAGGCTCACTAGTTTTGAAAACACCTGTAGTCCTAGCTCACAGATGTAAATGTCATACAGTAGCACACCTGTATCATACCTTACAAAGTATGCGACTTGTATTCAATGACTTGGAGTCTCAGAAATGACTTTGGAGTTTATATTATTATTATTATTATTATTATTAATTACGTAGATATGTTAACGCTGAGTGTTTGGAGAGAATGGCCTATCAGTTAGGTAATACCTAACGATGTATCGACTTGTTCCAAGTTAAAGAAATACAAATATGGAAAGAACTCAGCGAGTCTACAATAATCGCGATAAATTCTTTCAGTAACGCATTACATTTCTGCGACTCTGTACTAAACTCCTGATAAAAGAACCAGGGTACGGTAATTGAAACTGACATTCTTACCTTCCTTTTCAATTCATATGTGCTGCCACTTCCAGATTAAGTTATGGTTTTTATAAATTGGTACGCTACTGTACTCACATTACCCTTCAGATGGTCAAGGTGTCTACTTTTTGTCACTTTATTTTTTTCTCCCTTTTCGCTTCCATTAATTATCTAGAATCAAGAACCCACTCATTATCAGCAACATAATAAGTCTACATACAGTGCGGTCTCTGACATCTTCTTCACACCATATAAACAGTGGACACAACGTGCTTGTATCATACGCCCATCCCCCCACTTGACATCCAGTCATAACTAGGTTAGCTTTTGTGTTCTTCCAAAAAAAGAGGCAAATGTCCGCTCGAACAAAAGACGACACACCCCAGAAGGTAGTAGCGTCTGAAAGCTGTTAAAAGTTTGTTGTCTGTAAGGAAGTTAACATTTATTTTCAAACGAAATTTAAGAAGTCTACATTTTCAGTTCACTTATATAACCAATATGCATAGAATATTCAAAATTTTCAGTCACTGTACTGTCACGTTTTTCCATCCCAGTAGAATGGTTACACGGTGATTCCATCGACAGTAAGACTGAGACACGCCATGACAACTATGCTGACGAAAGCTTCTGACTTTCCCTCTAAAATGCAACATTCCGCAGTCTACTCTGCCGCCTGCAGCAAGTCTGTTTCTGCTGTATAGTTCACACATAAGGAACACAAAATTTTTAATTCCACTCGTAGCCGTTCAAGAAGCCAGGATAGTGTAGTCAGTATATGACTACGATACGGGTTGGCCGACCGAGGAATCGTGGTTCGATTCCCAGTAGTGGTAAGAGACTCTTCTCATATCTAAAGCTTCCTGATCGTCTCTGATTTGCCTCAGCCTCCTATTTAATGGGTAACGCGAGATCTTTTGCCAAAGGTAAAGCGGCATGAAGCTGACAACTTACGCTCATCTCTACCGAGGTTAAGAATAAGTGGATCTCTACTCCTTCGCCCTAAAATACCTTCATGGCGTGCACAGGGATAACTTTACTGCATTATTCCCTGCCACTTGTGTTATGACTACAGGATATTCAAGACAAAGAGATTTGTCTTGACCTTGAAAGAGACGGTGCTTTTTTAGTGACATCATGACCATCTGATGGATATAATATAGATTAAGATATTAACACGCTTCACTGACTGGTGCTTTAACCCGTGCTTCTGCATTGACCAATGGTTTATTCCGCTTATCCCCGTGCCGATCCGTATTTAGCGAAACGGAGGACAGCGAACCACCCCTGCCCCGTCTGCGGGAAACACTACGTGAACGAAGGCAGCCTGAGGAAGCACTTGGCCTGTCACCCGGAGACCTCGCAACTTACCACATCCCTCAGGATGTGGCCTTGTTCCGTGTGCCAGGCTGTGTTCACGCACGAGTCAGGTAAGAGCAGGCTGCTCGTTCGGAACGGCAACAGCAGCACGCTTCAGACACGCATACATTCCAAGAAGTGTAAACAAAATGAGATTAAGTATAAATAATTTGAAGTTATGTAGAATATGAACAACGAATTTATCTGATAAAAAATTTCACTCATTGACGTCGTATTAAGTTATTCTTTCAGAGTAAATTGATTTAGAAGACGAAATGTATTGTTCAACTCCGATATAACGCTACCCTCACTTAGATGCCAGGGAAGCTTGTGAAAGTACTCTTGATTTACGACCATCCTCTACATTCCGCCACAAGTTGCTGTGAACAGTTGCTCTGTATCATGGTTTGACACTGTATGTATGTATTTATGTATGTATGTATTATGTGTGTGTGTGTGCGCGCGCGCGTGGGTGTACGTGTGTGCCTGCATTTTTGCGTAAATATGTACCACAATTATCAATTTATGAAATTATCTAGAAATCTTTCCAATTTGTAGAAACAAATAATCATTGAATGTTGATATAAACCCCGTCTCTTGTTGGTTCGTTCTGGTCGGATTGGTTAAAGTCACATGTAGTGTGTAAGTTGATACAGAATACCATTATGTTATGGCGTCCGCATTTGTTTTCCGGAGTAAATTCATATTTTAGGTAAAGGTGAATTCTGATACGTTAAATTACGCGCAGAAATGCCTTCAAAATCTGCAAAAATTAAAAATACATAACACTGAATTGCTTTGCCCACTGTTCTAATTTGAGGCGATACTCTTGGTTTTCACGTCCGGAATCAAAAACCATGTTAGTCAGCATAACAACACAAAAACCCTGATAGCATAACAACACAAAACCATGCTAGTCAGCATAACAACACAAAAACCCTGCTAGTCAGCATAACATCACTGAAAACATGAATCCTCAGTATCCCAAGTCACTAGCACAATTTAAGCACAGTCCACTTCAAATAAAATAACTCATAAATCGTAAACAAAAATCGTTAATTAGTAGGTTGATTGTTTAGTTAGGCAGTTAATTGGTTTAGTTAGTCTGTCTGTCAGTCTGTCCGTCAGTCAGTCATTCAATTAGTTAGTCGGTCAGTCAGTTCGTTAGTTGGTTGGTTGGTTAGTTGGTTGGTTAGTTAGTTAGTTAGTTAGTTAGTTACAATTAATATTACAATAATGTACTTGTCGAATGCAAAGCTTTCTTCAGAGAATTAAGTTCTACTAAAAAACCAATACATAATATAACAGGTAGCATACTTCAAACGTATGATAGACACGTAACCTAACTAATTCATTAAAGCAGAGTTCTACTTCGTAAGCTGAAAGTGGCTCAAGCAATTCCCCGCCTCTTAGGGAACCAAGACTTAATGACCGTGTTCACCACATACCGCAACCGTGTGCCGGATGAATCCAACCTACAATCTACCATAGTGTTTATTAAATCCCATTTAATATTCTTCTGTCCGTGGCTAGGTCTACTAATAATTCTCCTCCTATCGCATTTATCGACTGCAGTTTTTAAGAAATTTTAATATTTCCGACGCGTGCTACATGTCCCGTATTAGCCATCGCCCTTTATTTCATCTCTGTAATGGTATTTTGGGAACAGTAGAAGTTATGAAGCACCGTATTGAATTTTGATACTTCCTCCTCTTCATTGTAGAGGAAATCTAGTAGCGGAAAATCTGAAAGTCGCCCACAGAATCCCACGGGTCCACGGACACGGAACTGTGCCGTTAAGACAACATTTTATTTACTTCTTACTTTAAACTGAAAAATGGTGAATATTTGCCTGATTCTGACGTGTCATGTTTCGCAGGGCTACTCAGTCACATGGAGCACATGCGGATGGACCCAAAGCACCAGTTCGCGGCACAGTACGTCCTCAGCCGAGCGGCCGCCGAGCGCCGGGAGCGTGAGTCACTTCTGGCGGCAGCTGTCGCCGCATCGTCAGCTGGAGGCCTGGCCGGACTTGGAGGCGGTGGGCCGTCGTCCATGTGTGCCAGTCCTTCCGCACACTCTGACAGTTCCTCAGGAGGTGGCCGGCTCTCTAGCACGGGATCGGAGCCCGGCGGAATCATGAACAACAACAATAACAACAATAAACTGGGCGACATCTTGAGCGGTCGGGGCGGTAACGGGCTGCAACAGCAATACGGGGCGGAGGAACTGCATAACGCGAGTCGCATGGCTGCCATGGTAGCCATGGTGGGTCAGTCTTCGGCAGGAGTGTCAGGAGGCCTTGGGAGTCCTGGGCCCGGAGGTCTCGGGGTCGACTCCAGCGCCGCGGCCGCTGTCCAGGCTGCGGCTGTAAACCTCGCAGCTGCTATGAGAATGGGTGCTTCAGGACTCGGAGGAGTGGGATCTCCTGGCGGCAACAATGGAAACAACGGTTCTGCAGGAGGTCCGGGCTCATCGACTCCTCCGGCGCCTGGGGACGGTGGCGTATCGGCGGCACAGGCCCAAGCGGCCATGAATGCGGCCATGCGCGCCGCATCTATGGCTGATTCTATGAGGTCGATGGACGCAGCTATGAGATCCTCAATGGCTGTAGACTCAGCGATGCGGCTGGACTCCATGACGAGTCACCACCACGGGGGGCCACAGGGTCACCACAATCACCAGCAATCATCGTCGGAGGCGGCAGCATTGAGGATACACCAAGCTGAAGCACTTCTGCGGTCACAGGCAGAGGCAGCACTTCGGCTAGCGGTCAGTCAGGCGGCTGCTGTCGCAGCATCGAGTAATAACGTGTCCGGGGGTGGCGATGGAAACTCCGTGGCGCTCCGGCACCACAACATGGCTGCGGCACACAACGGCAGTGCCGGGAACAGCAATGGCGGTGGTATGAACCATCATCATGCACACCATAACCAGGTCTCGCCAGACCTCAGCGAAGCTTTGCGGTTACAGGAGCAGAGGTTAGAACAGGCACTGCGGCTCCATGGAGGGGATCCTCGAGCACTAGGCTTCAGCTTGTCCAGTAGCTCTGGAAACTCACAGAACCAACAGCAGCAACAGAACAACAACCCATGAAAACACAGCTATTATTAAGTCAATAATGCAGGAAAATAAGAAGCATGGAATGAACTATATGCATGTGAATTTATATATAAATAATACTGGAACTATTGGTAGTAAAAATAACTAGGAAAGAACAAATTATATGTGTGATTTTTGTTATTAAATATATAATTTAAGAAAAAATGAAGACACGTGCAAGTTTTCTGAAGAAAGGAAACGGAATGCAAATACTGTGTAACCAACTCCACCGTTAGCCAAGAAAGCTGTAGAGTAACAAATGTACATGACGGATAGTATGTTGTTACTATTGCTCTGAGTGTCTGTACATATATACACGTGTGTGTGATTGTGACAAAGACATTGTTTGTTTATTGTGAAAGAAAAACAAGATAGCATGATGAATTGGAAAAAAAAATTTTGATCAAACAAAATATTTACAAAATAAATTTCCATTTGGGATAACAACACAAAAAATATTCAAAACAGTACATTTTTGCAAACAAAATCTGTCGATATCTTGAAATGGTAACTATTTATTTTTTAATAACAATTCCTGCTCTATTCTTTAAAAAAATCACCAGACAATTAGTAAAATGATTATATATATTATATATATTAGTTATTAATAAGACTGCGCAATTTAGTTCGAAAAGAAACATTGGCTGTGATTATCATTATTTTTATTTAGAATAGAGTCAAAACTTTTCAGTCTGTGAGACGATTGTTTATCGATTAGTTCCTTTTATGTTCAATCATATTTTGTCTTTATGGCTTTAATTTCTTCTTTTAACAAATGATTAAAAATAGCACGGGGATTAGCCATACAACGGACAAGATATTTGAGGCAATATTGTGTTAGTCAATTACAGAAAGGGTTTATCTTCAGTTCATAATCACAGTAGTTTTTATTATGCGATCTATTTTTAATTTGTTGCGCAGTTTGAGGTTATGTTTCATGTGTTCGACTTAATAGTGTGAATGGTTAGAGTGAATGGTACGAAGTCTTTTTTTTTTTTTTCATATTTTTAAGCAGATTGTTGAGGAATCAAAGTAACATCACAAAGCGATATATTGTTAAATTGTGGCGTTATTTTGTTCCACCAACATTCACGTTATAGCTCAACGTAATCATAGAATCTCTGTACAAATTGCCTAAAACTGAATTACAAAAATTATTGGATACTACTGAACGTGGCCTAAGAACCGCGTTTAATTTTTTGTACAAACAAAAACAATAACTACAACAATAGTTCCATCATTTTCAGTTCTTTGGTCTCCAGTTTGGGGCAGTATGTTAATAGTTCACAAAATGATAATTGTTCGTGTCACTTTTATATGTCCAATACTACAATACACAGTACCATTACAACAATAGAGTTTTCTATCATGGCCGCCCTGAAACCAACTCTTGATTGTTACTGCACTGACAAACACCGTGTGATTTCAGAGGCCTTGGTAAATACAATATTCAGTCATGGGTTGCATGCGAATTTAGTTGGTCGATACACAAAACCAATTTCAAAGAAATGAAAAATGATAAGCACAAGAATACAGTACTGTTCAAAGAAATAACCGGATACAACACGAAATATTTTTAAATTTGTGCTGCCATGTTGACATTTGAAATTCTATTCACTTTCATGTTTGGTATTTCAGACTGTAGTCCTATGAGCGTGTTCTTGTAGGTTGACACCACAGTTTTGGTGTTACATGCTGCCTCCATCTTCGGTTTTCAGTAAGTGGTTGGAACCGATGTTACATCAAGCAAATAATAAACATCATGTTTGTTCTGTGTGTACACAAGACTAACATAAACTTTGGTTTTAAATCATGCATTTAAATTTTCACAATTTTTGAGATAGAATATGGAATACTTGTTTCTTTTAAATCTTCAGTATTTTTTAAATTTGACCATATAGTTGCATAATTTCTGAAGTCAACGATCAAATTACAATTTAGAGACTCTTAACTGCAAAACATGCCTGAAGTTCCATAAGTTCTTTCAATGCAATTTTCCTGCACCTGAAAATAGAATGTTTGGGTTACAAGAAGGTTTTCTTATGCAGCACATTGTTTATTATAGTTAGAAGCCTCTTTTGATTATGTATATGGTTCTATAATTATCGGCCTAATTTTGTTCCAAAGGTTTGAAAGTGAATTTTCCATCAGATGTTTAACATGGCAGAATATCTTAATCAAAGAAACCGATACACATAATACAACTCATATGTAAGTACACATTATATTTTCGTTCATATGTGGGAACAAGACTGTAGAACATTTAAGGTTTGCTGGAAGCATAATATCACACTATCTTCCAGTAAACATTCTTACCCTCTAGCAATAACATATTTTCTCACATTTCTGTTGTGTTTCATATGTAATGCTTGTACAATAGTAGTTTAAAGAAACACTAATATTTTCATTAAATGAAAAGGTGGCCAATGCCCATAAATCAAAATATATGTCCCCACTTTTAGATTGTCTCCCTTTCTTAAAGAATAAAATGCACCATTGTGCATTGCTACAAAAATAACACTGGAAGAGTGAGAGTATGATGCATTGACAACAGTCATAAAATATTTGTTGATAATATTGCTTTTGAGTTCATACAGGCAGCTATTAGGTGTTACAAACCTAGACACATAACACAAACATAGTATGTGGTCATTTAGCTCACACAAAAATCACAAAAATTCTCTTGTTAAGTTTTATGCTTGTCTGGTATGATGCTAGCTTGCTGGGGTAAGGTGTTACCCTTTGAACAGCTCATTTTGTATTTAGAGCACATAGAGAGTAATTCAAAAAGAAAGTAACATATTTGGGTGATTATAATTTGCAAGCTAATGAGCTTACAATGGCATAGTATCTGTCAGCTTTTAGAAAAGGTTCAAAGTTTATTTGTACAAGATCATAACTGAGAAACTTTCCTATCTACTGATACATATCGTGTCCTTTAGGCTCACTGCTTACTTCAAAACAAATATGTGAATATGTTACATGGTTTTAAATTACTCTGTAGATCAAAATGGGTCAAAAATTATATGGTATGGCCCAGTCTGCTGAAATTTAATATCAGATTTGAAAGTCAGTGACAAAAACGAAGCTGTCAAACACATCAGTAAACAAACTAATCACACTGATGGACAATCAGAAGAAAATATTAGTTACGCAACAGTCTTGTCCCCACATTAATGGCCTAAAAGCTGAAGTACAAAACAATACTTATTTTGCAATAGCCATCTTAAGTAATCGCCCAGTACATACAAACATTCGGAGAATTTTTACCACATGTTCTATAACAAGCAAATACATTCTGAGTCCAACACTCATGTTATGTATTATTGTTAAAACACTTATCGTATGATTTACAATAGCCCAATACATTTTGAGTCTGACACTCAAATGTACCATATTACACATGCCACATATGGAAAAGTTTTACAATAAGTTACAATAGCCCAATACACCTCGAGTCTGACACCTTGGTGTACCACATACACAAACTTTATGCGACGATTTTTCCTGCAATAGCCCAGGTGCATATCGAGTCTGACACTCGAATGCATGTACATACACACTACTCAACTCTTTAAATGAAATAGCAGCCACAGTAATGAATATATAATATAGAGTGTGACACTCTAAATGTATATGTCTCAAATGGATAAAAAAGTTTGAAGGTAACTTTTTTCTTGCAATAGCCCAAACACATATGCAGTAACACACACTCGTATGTGCAAGCCACAGCGCCATAATATAACCAGTACATAATAAGTCTGCAACTTTATGTATCAGAATGAACAATCTACATACTGCAGCCTGTCAGTAATTTACAATAGCCCACATACATAATGAGTCCAACACTCTTATGTATTACAATATAAAAAGGGGTATTTTGCCTGTAAATCATATTGTGCATAATTGCTTGTGCCCTTAAATGAGACACTGATTGGAGTAACAGTATGAGGGACACAGATTTGTTCATATTTAAGGCACATGTAGCCATTGTGTGATAAGAGTCAGCAATGTAATGAAACAAATATGCCATGGTTTATGGACAGAGGACCCTGAAACAGAAATGTACCACAGTTGGCAACATTCTGTACATGTGCTGTGCAGTACAACACTCGCAGCGTTGCCACAATACATATTTACAAAATGCTGCAGTTATGTAATATTATACTGTAACAACCAGCATTAAGGTGAAACACCTAAGATTCATTTTATCATCTACGGTTTTTTTTTATAAAATATTAGTTATTTCATTATACATTAAAAGAAACCTTAAATCATTATTATCTCAAAATACATAGAGTCGGAAACTTGTTATGTAAAACTCTACACAATAGCCAAATACGTACATATGAAGTGATAAAGTATCACTATCTGACTGTATGTACAACATTTCTAATAAATTTGAAACAAAATAGGCCTAAAAGTTTTCATAAGTTGTGTTATTGGCACAGTTTAATCACTGTTTGATTTCACAAATTGATAATGCATTAGAATATGGTTCACAGAATCACAATAATGACATATGAGTATAATTAGATACACAAGTATTTATCTTAAAAATTTACAGTCTTTTACATTGGTTTGTCACTATCAATGTATTTACAATTCTGAAAATTCAAAATTATCACAACAGGCCTACATATGTGTATCGAAATTATTGATAAGTAGTTTTTGTTTTATACTAGTACTCAATGTACTCAATGTACATTGGTTTTTGTTCATGTCGTGGATTTGTTGCACGGTTTCATTTTTAATGATTGTTTGTTTCCTCCATTGTAAACATGGAATATGTTTGTCTTATACCAGTTTTTCAACCACTAAATAAGATGTCTCTGTTTTCAAACTTGCAAACCAAAAATCCATGAAAAAATATGTTACAGATAAGTTTTGTGTGTCCCAAATATTTACAGTAGATAGCTTGAAGGAATGACATGTCTTTAGGACATAGAGTGGGACTTATTTTGTGGGCAAATTTTTGGAGGTGAGAAATTATTAGTCGTCTTTCTCTTAAACACTCCAACTTACGTTTTGATTGAGAGGTAATAGATGTGATAACATGAGAGTTCCATAAACTTCGGAAATTAGAACCTTGGTTTTTGAAATAACAAAATTTTTTTAACTTTGCCATTGCACATTTAACGTTATGGATGATTTAATTTTAATTATGTTATAATTCAAACGAAAAAATTACTACATTCCCCCATACCATCTACTGGGTCAACCATTTAAGCTTATTCTCAAAACATGAACTTCATCTACTTCATGAACCATAACCAAAAAATATACGTATAAAATTTTCTTTATCTATATATGTGTAGGATTTTGGGAAACACCTGCTGACAGTAACAAATGAAGCTCACTTTTCCTAATGACCAGCATAACGCATAAACATGTATTCAAAGTTACCATACTGAAAACAGACATTTGTTGGAATAAATGTAAATCACAAGTCTATTAAAATGGTTAAACATTTCAAGTACATATTCAGAATGCCCTATTCTCACTCTGTAGTCTTTGTATCATTCCTTCAATGCATCTCTTACAAGTCTGTGAACTTGCAACCATGAAAAGTTGGTTCATACATTTACAATACTTACTGCAGTGGAACAAATGAATATTGAGAGTGTATTTGAAACACAAATCCAAAATATAACAGATACTATTGCTACAAGATAAAATCTCTAATAAGAGACGATTTTTCCAATTAAGCATAACAGTCATATTATGACATGGTGAAGTATCAGAAAGACAGAAATCATAATTATTATTCTTTTGAGATAGAGATATCAAATTATTGAGAAATGCAAAGAGATGTGTGCTGAATTAACAAACTGAGACACGAAAATATGATACATTTCAGACTGAAAATTTCAGACTACTTGTCAACCTCCTAATTCTTAAGTACTGCAGATCATCTGTAACAGAGCAACTTTATGTAATAAAGAATTTTATTAATAAGCAGTTAACAAAGTACATCATGTCAGGATAAACAAAAGTGTCTGAAAATATAATTTAAACTGCTGCAAATTATGCTTACAAAATTGTTGACTTTAATGTCATTAAAAATCTGGGCGATCTATGTACATCATGCCCTAGAAATTCAATTAGAATCCATATCCATATTTTGTTGTATATTCTATTCACAATTTGAATAGAAAAGTATGAACACACCTGCCAATCACAAACAAACATAAATGTCTTTACAGTGTTTTGTACATAAACTGGCTATGTACCCAAGCGTACATAACTAAGGATTTCTCTTTAACACCAGATTTCAGTTCTTACTTGTTATATGATAATAACTGTCAGTATGTGGGCTGCACAAGTCAGCTTTAACAATAGTTCAATAGTACATGTATATCATTCTACACAATTTATTACAATACAATATTGCCACTAACATTATACATATTAGCAATAGATTTAACATGCATGTTATAAACCAAGTAGATACCTACAAACATACATAGTACAGTTTTAAGACGCATGTGTGTTCGACTTTTCAAAATGGTTTGCGAAGCTACTGTTGTGTTAAATGTTTTAAACTGTGTGCATGAGATAAGTTTCTGTGTGGTACACTGCATCACCTCATGAAACACGAAACTGAATTTTCAATTTACAACATTTTGAGTTTCCCATGCACTATATTACATGTCAGTTTGAATATATCTTACGTAATGATATTCAGTTGTCGTCATGCAAAAAGAAAGTCATATCCCTAGTCTGTTAACAAAGTTGACAAATTCCATTCAATCCACTCAATTGCATTTTACCACATTAAATACAACACTATAACATACAAATTTACAACATTAAATACTGTAGTAAGGCATACAGTTTTGCAATTTTTTACTACATTAAAAGTTGCAGCAACAAAACAAGTTCTATTATTCTGCAATATCTTCAGCATCCAGTTAATAAGTTGCTGCTAACCAAATTTAACTTTTGGAGCAACAAAATTAGTAAAACATTTTTTCATAAATATTGTTTTCAGCAAACCTCAGAGAATACATAAAGAAATATGGAAATGATAAGTATGTGACACTTCTCAATGTTCCTTTGTTCATCTGCACATTCAATACCGCCATAACATCTCAGCCCAGGTTAATAAAGAATAATTTTTGCTTCCATCATTATTAACATATAGTTTACAGGATGTTGTAGTCAAATAGTTTTTAATTAATACATAATATTACAACTCATTACACAATATACAGTTGAAATGTTTCTGAACAGATTAAGATAACCGTATACCGTTAGTTCGTTGTTCTACGTTATAGATGCATCACATTAAGCATACCTGGACAGTTATAATCCATTGTATGGTGTTCAGTTATTATTATTATTATTATTATTATTATTATTATTATTATTATTATTATTATTTACTACAATTATTATTAGTTATTATTTGTTATTACCACTATTACTATTGCTGTTAACATTATGACCATTATTAATCCTAGTGTTTTGGAATAAAATACCAACACATGATTTCTAAATATTAGTAACATTAATGTTCACGTGTATAAGGTTAATCCTGTACTCCATTATGGAAAACAAATTACATATGACATAAAGAGATCTATTAGAATTCTTGCCTTAAAGCTTTCTATCCTAAGTACATGAAGCAGTACATTTGGAGAACATGTAAAGAAACTAAAAAATGATGTTTCCTCATAACTCAGTGATTATTACATATTAATTTACAATGCTAATTACAAGAGACTCATTATATATTTTTAATGAAGGAACTTATATCTCTGAAACTCATAAATGTAATACTGTATGTGCTGGTGCTTTAATTCATTACACTGTAAGATAGTAGGTTATGTTTATAAAATGATTATCAACATTGCCCAACCACTTGTGTTCTGCTGCAAATATTACCAAATTTAACCAGATTTTTACAGTGTGTTTACTGCTCACATGATAAACACTGCATTAAGTTTACCCACTGCTTTTGTTCATGTGTTGATTGGAAAATAACGGAAAGAAGGAGATTTAAAGAAACAAAAGATTTATCAGTTATAAAGCTCTTGGCAGAGAGGTGGAATATATACCTCTTCCTTGCATCAGTTCCAGTTACTGGCCTTTAAACTTTTTTTTTTTTTTTAAGTGCAAGACTGGGCAAAATATTAATATATTTAGAGTCTGACAAAGCTGGCGTATAACATTATTCTGCCTGTGAAATGCTGCAGATATTTGGGCAAGAAACATATTGAATGATTCCATTTTCTGAATAAATCTGAAAGGTGTTCTGTCACAGGGATATATCAACCCTTTGAAAAGTGGGGCTAACCCATACAATGCATACAAAGTCTGTTTTTACCTCCAAGGCAACACTCACCTTCATTATGTACATTAGTCAACACAGTGTTTATTCTTAGAAGTAAATGAAACATATAAATGAACTCCCTGATCCAAATTGTGAACTCATAAACGTTAAAGCATACGTATATCAATCGTTGTGCTGTGAAGAGTTTATACTAATGCCTTCTTACCCGTTCTACAGTACGTTGTGATTACACTGTTGTAATCTTCTTCTTTCACTCACATCCAATCATCACATATTTTGCATCCATTTAAGCTTGTTTCTGTTCTTTTGATTAAGTTCCTATTATTATCTACTATAACTCCCATCATATAATTGTAATCATTATGTTACGTGTAATGTTGTTTACAAACTAGACCTTTTTTGTTTTAGGTTAAGTAATGTAAGTATGTTTGTCTGTATGTGAGTGTGTGTTTGTTGTGCACAAAACATGAATATTTCAGAAAGTCTGATATATATTTTTTGTCTTTCAAATTGTATGTTTTTATTGTTATTATATATTGTTGTACATGTAATGGTTTTTCCAAAAAGCAGTACATGTAACCACAAAGCTATAGTAACATTATACGTGGTACTTATCTTGTTTTTCAGAGTACTATATAATAATTTGGTGCTGTCTTTAATTTATGTCAAGGATGTAGATGAATGGATGAGAGTTATATTCAAAATGGGGCATATTTTGTTAATTTTATGTAACTTTGCCTAGAAATATTATTCTGTTTTTAAATCATCAGTTGTTTATAGGTGTGAGGAGTGTTTTGTTGAAATGCAGACATTATGAGAAAACTCATTTGAATTAAATATTGTCATGAGCACATTAATATTTGTGAATATTTTATATCTGATTCATGTTATTTCATATTTTCATATGTGGAGTCTGCAAGTGATGTTAGAATTTCAGAAAGTTCTAAACTAGTATTTTTTTTTTTCTCGGTTATTGACATTAGGCATAATGCAGCTATCTCAGAATCCATTAGTTGTACTTGGTGACTTTATGTTCTTTTGGAATTTCTAAACGTTGTGTAAGAGAATTAAGTATCTGTAAAATCTACTGCAAATTTACAATGTATGCCACTACATGCACACAGAAAATGAAAACAAATGACATGCAGTTATCTGTACTGTGACAGTGGTTGCTTTGACAGCAACATTCAATTCTGTTATGCGAATATTCTTTATGAGTTTTACTCCAAGTACTTTTACCCAAATATTATAAATTATACGCAGATATATAAGCAAATAAATGTGTGTATTCCACTGCCACGCTTTAGGTAAATTATATTTCACAGAACATGAGAGAATATGATACAATTTAAAACACACAAATTAAACATGAAAATTTAAGTGAAATAGTAACAGAACACTCCATCACAATGTTCAACTGTAGAATTATCACTTTCATGTTTTAAGTAATTGTTATTAATATTAATAATGAAAATTGTGTGAAAGAATTGTTTTTAGTCAAAAGTTATGTGCATAACTCATGTCTTGGTGAAACAAATATATTGCATATATTAGGCAGTCTGAGAGTTCAATCAGAAATTGATTGAATGCAAACTGGGCATGTTTAGAAGGGTAGTAGGATATATGAGGGCGTTCCTATTAGATTCCTCATTTTGAACGGCTGGAAGTAAAGAGTTTTCTTGTTGAGGTGCGCATTTTATCAAAGCATTGCATTTATTTCAATCTTGGTCTGACTAATGTATTATTATACAGAAACACATGTTTAGCCTAAGACAAAAGTGTAGCATCCTGCCTCTATTGGTGGGTGTGAATAACAACTGTTAGTAATGATTGTGTGATTTGTTTCAGTTTTTCTAAGGAAAATTTTTTTAAGGAAAAAAGTTGATTATTCAAGTTTGCAAATAATATTTGCAACACTGAAAAAAGTAAGAAATATGTTTTATCTTGTGCTGTTGTGTGTGGGTGTCTTTAAATGTAATAAAGTTTAATAGAAACTTTGAAGCACAGCCTACTTATTCTTTTGTAACTGATGGTTTCTCTTGAAATAAAGTAACAACATATTACAGCCAAGTTGTCATCAACATATGTCAAAGTCTTCAAGAAGGATGAAATGCTTTATATTTTGCAGGTGTATTTTAAATTTCAGTCTTTTTAATTCACTAACATACTGTCTGATTAAATTTACTGGAATACTATAATATTAATTTCATATTTTTAAAATAAATTACTTAAAAACATATCATAGTTAGTGTAAGGGTTATTTACAACAGCTTGACTGTAGATAAATAATTTCTGCTTCTTTCTTGTCACATTCATGGCCATCAGAGTACATCAGTTGGTTAAATGAGAATGACTTAATAATAAGATAAATCCAAATATTTAAGTGAAAAGGAGTATACTTTATGTCAAGTTTTCTATCTGAGGTTTATATATATACATATTCTCTGTCTATTTGCAAAAAGAAACTAATGTTTCTTTATAACCACACATTTCTAGATGCATTATTAAGATTCACACCTTATGAAACACAATGTAATATTTTTCCATCCATCAGTAGTTTCATCAGCTTTCACAAATGTACATAGAATTTCAGGCTACAAAAATCTATCACCAAATCAGTGGTTTCTTCACACATTGTTTCTCTGTTGCATCAGGGACAAAACCTCAAAAAATATTTGTTGAATTTTATTTTCTGTTTTCCCATTTGAAAGACCTTTAAATCTTCTTTTATTGATGCAACAGACATTAACGCTGAATAACTCTTTTAACCTTTACAGCCCTTGCATCCTACCGTCTAGGACGCTAACCTCCAAACGTTGCATTTAATATATTTATTCAATAAATATAACAAATATAGTTACTGAATATTTTAAACATGGTATATATTCTCCATTTTTCTCTCTTCAAAATGCAGTTTGTTTCATAATTCTAAAGTATTTGGTTCCCGTTTTATTCACATTTTATATACAGAGTGTGCTAAAATTAAAAAAATAATTCCGGTACCAAAAGGATAATGTCAGAATGTTTTATATTGCACCATTCGTTGTAATTTTTTGTCTCCTCTAAACCCATGTCACTGAATATTTTGTATAGTATTACTGTGATTTGATTCATGTAGTACAACTTATTTTAGATGCTAGGACCGCGGTAGCGCAGTGGTTAAGGTGCTGTGCTACAAGTCGGAAGGTCGCTGGTTCGATCCCAGTTGGTGTCAGTGGATTTTTCATTGACACAAAATCCTTCCGATCGCACCATGGCCCTGGGGTCGACTCAGCCTCTAACAGAAATGAGTACCAGGAGTATTTCCTGGGGTTAAAGGCGGCCGGTGCGTAAATCTGACAACCTACCACCATCCTGTGTCGTTGTCACGAAATCTGGGAATGTTAACTTCCTGGAACCCTCTGGGCCCCTCCGGGCCTGTAATGGGACTGCTTTACCTTTACCTTTACCTCTATAACAAATGCAGGTTTCGTTACAGTACAGAAAATAATCTTGCTTTTTGAGATAAATTTAGAATCCATAGAAGCACCTACCATCAGAAATATACACTGCAATAAGATTGGAAATATGAAGTATATTCAGAGCGCACACTTTGTGTTAAACTGTGTGTGAATATAAGAAACTCATCATTATTTTTCTTTTACTGCAGATAAAATTATGTTGGAATGTTGACGGTCTTTACAAAACTACTGCGCAGAGATATAAAACACCCGAAGATTATTGGCTTCTGGAAAATGACATCGTGTAATATGATCAAAAGTCATCAGCATTGTGGGGGAAACAGGTATGTCTATCTTCACTTCATCGATCCTGAAGATTCAAACACCAAGTTCTTCAAAAATGTTGCTAGTTTTTGATCAGGCTACACAACATCACATTGTAGATTTTGATGTTTTGCTGACCGTGTATCTCAGTATATTTATCTTAATAATTAACCAACTTGATGCACAAAATTTTGTTTTACAGTAAGTTTTATTTCATGCCTCTACATGTTTTGAGAACCATGTGCTCATCATCAGGAGGTCAAAATTGTATTATACAGCCTCTGGTATCATCACACCTATAGATGGCCATCCCATGCACAGGTTGAGCGAGGAATGGTTCAGTCTTCTCTCAACCTGTACACAGGATGGCCACCTATAGGTGTGATGATACAAGAGGCTGTATAATACAATTTTGACCTCCTGATGATGAGCACATGGTTCTCAAAACATGTAGAGGAATGAAATAAAACTTATTGTAAAACAAAATTTTGTGCATCAAGTTGGTTAATTATTAAGATAAATCACATTGTAAAAAACCAGTTTTCATATTCACCACTTTGAGAGCATTCAGCTATTATTAACGCTGCTGAATGTGAACTGTACACAAGACAGAGGGCTCTGGCCTTCAGGATGTAATGCTCCATTCCTGTATGTATAGTTCCCACCATTTTGAAGGAAAGTGTTGTTTTTGCTCTCAAGGGTCAGGTTGGCAAATAAGAATTAACTTTGTATTTTAGTGATATTATGGTGTTCCTGGTTATTACATCGTGTAATCTGGTAGGTTCTTACAATCATTTCCAATAAACATACACTTTCCATCCTTAGAATAAGATACTCCTAAAAATCTTCGGTTCCACCCTATTTGAGTATATAGGGCTGTAAACCAAAAGATTACATTATGATTATTCTCCTAATGAAAACATAAAATGTGGCACCAAAAAAATAAATTATGTCGACAAATTTTAGTGCACAACACTTTTATCAAATTTCGTGGAAATTTGTTGAGTTTAAAGAAGAAATGTAACGATAGCTACATATGCAGTTTTCGTAAAAAGAACTATGAAAATGCACAAAAAAGCAGCAAAAACCTTCCATGAAACGGAATTTGTTAGCAGAAATATTTTCTAAGGTTCCCGAGTGGGTTATTTGAAGAATTAAAATTTGTTCTAACTTTAATCTGAAGTAGGCAGAAATGTCCTCCGAAACTCCAGTTTATTTCTATCTGACTACGTATCGTCACATTCCACAAGAAAATATTTATTATGACTTACGGAATTTTAATCGAAGTTATTGTTTTGTACGTGCCAATGTGCGATAGTAAGTTCCACAAATTTTTGTCAGTTGTATATTTATTAAAGAGATAGATAGAATGACATATCAATCTAACGCGAATTTTTCATTGACGTGCGAGGCAGAATTGCTTGGCCACATATTTCGGCTTAAATTACAAGGCATTGTTAAGCGACATTAATGTATGGGTACAGGTATAGCTAGCTCTACTCTTCCATGACTGCGGCATTAGAAGGAGGTGAGTGGTCAGCAGCACGCCCCGGCCGCACTTTACCCCCGGGTAAGACCCGGTACCAATTTTACTGGAGGCTGGGTGGTTCCCAGGGCCGGTCTGGACGGGCGTAAAATCGCGTCCCCACCGGGATTCGATCCCGGACCGTCGCTATACCGACTGAGCTGCCAATTCATTTAAGTTCCAATTCAGACCGTTATATTTGGGAGAGTATTTTGCTGTAGTTATGTTTGAAGGTTTTCGTTTTCAAAATATGGGGTACACCAACTCTAACAGGGGTTGGGAAAGACTAACTTACCCACTACGAATAGGTATAATCCGCAAATTTAACGCCATGAAAACCTGACATCGAAAGGATAATGCGTAAATGCTATCCACTTTACGCCTCACAACGTACTTCTTTGGGATTCTATGTCACTTTCTATTTTCCAACAAGTTTTGCCACCAACTTCGGATAAAAAAAGACCTTTGTTTCATTGCTTACAGACCTAGAGAGCCGGCATTATTATCCTCCTTCAATGTTTTACGTTTTTTTTCTTACATCTGCCTTGGAAACAAAAGAGTATTCAATTAATTTTAAAATATCGTAAGTGCAAATTAGGCCATATTTCTTCTCAGGAATCCTAACAATGAAATAACAGTGCGTCTCTGCAGACTTTCGGGACATAGGACTTATGGCAGAGACATGGCTTGGAAGAGAGGTGTAAAATTCTGCTAACTGAAATGCATGGTACTTATCGTATGACTACCTATGCTGGGAATTTATCCAAGTAAAAATAATTTTAAAACGTGTTCATTGTGTCTGGGCAGACAAGGAAGAAATTTCGTTCTCGTTTGTGACGAAACAACCCCGAAAGCTTCGAGACTCCTCCCGCAATCAGGAAATTGTCTCACAGAATTGTAAGTTCGGTGCATCAGATGCAGCTTCTTTTTAATGTAAACGTCCTGTTTTAACATGTAATATTTGCGTCAAAATGTAAACAGATTTACTGTAACAAGGCATTAAAGGAGTTTATTTTCTTAAAAAATAATGTAGGTTGGCAATATTGTTATATTTATATGCATGCTTGTTCCTTTCAATCTATGACCCCACTAGATGGTCATCGCAAAATTTGACGCGCAAATTACGCCACTTGGCACACGCCAACTTGATGTCCAATTTCTAGCAAGTGAAGAGATTATTCAGTTTATCACAGCATCTACACTGTTCTGATGTGCGTCATCCCCGTTGTGTTTTATACAATAGTAAGGAGCTTAGTGTAGTAATACATACAGTCAAACACAACTATATTAACTCTATTATTGTTACAATGAAGATGGCCCACACGTAGGGCCGAAACATGTCGTTGTTAGAACCCTCATTGTAACAATAATAGAGGTAATATAGTTGTGTTTGTCCGTATGTATTACTACACTAAGCTCCTTACTATCTACACTGTGTTTGAAGTCCACCGACTCTCCTAGCCAATGGATACTGGGGCCCTTTTCCTTAGGATTAAAGCAGTAGGGACCGAACATAACCATTATTTTCTACGTAGTAGGTTATCGAGGTTGCCTAGAGCAATACCAAACTCTGCAATACATTCTGATAAGGTACTGCTTATTTAAGCAAAGAGACAGTAGAGTGGGAAAGACTGTAGACAGAAGTATTTTTTCCAGCTACAGATACAAAACACTAATTAGAATCGGAAGAAGGACTTTAGTAATAGATGTATTTTCTATTCAGCTGAAGTTGGAAGCATGGTCTCCGAAACTTTGACATAATTGATTCTAGCCAATGGACAAAGAAAATGGTGTTACACATGTGTGTTATTTGTATGGGGTTTGAAATTCAAAACCGTTGTTGAAACACAAACTCGGAATGAAACACAGTAGCGCTGAGCAATACAAATCAAATCAATTAGTTATTGAAGGTATGTAACCCTGTCCACACCAACATCATTCCACTTTCTCCTCTCTAATTAGTTTCCAGATAGTGCACCAAACCAACCAATCAGTCAATTAATTTGGTCATGTACCGAAAAGGGGGTGGCATATAGAGTAGGGATTAGAGGAGGTAAACCTTGCAAAATGAATGAATTCTATCATTTACTCCATCCATAAATACAGGGCTCTATTCAGAACATTGCACACTGCTGCTTCCCATCCACATGTCACATCGGTGACACAGACGTGCATGCAATTTGCAGCACACAAAATGTTTTGTGCCCGCGCTTCCTTAGTAGATCAAAAAATAAAACAAAATAAATAAAAAATATCGGTATCAAGCTCTGAAGCTTTTCGAATATTTCCCATTTAAATTGCAAGAACAGAGGATAAATAACAAGATTATAATTTGGTGCATACGTACTGACGTTTCAAAGGAACTTACTGAGCCCATACGCTACGCTAAATAACGAGGCAGCAGGTTTCACCGTGAAGTCGACATTTATCTACCAAACCACACGGCTTCATACAGCATAAAATTGCAACTTGATACTCATTCAGGACCTCAGATCACAAGGATATGCCTTCCCTATGATTGTGAGCAGTCAGAATGATTTTGCAACAAGAGACCTACAAAATTATCTTCACTATATGCAGAATTACTGAGCATGGATTTGGGAAGCGTTAACACTAGCGTACAAACTTGCAGACGTTAGGAATTACTTAACTTTTAAAGAAAGAACGCCTCGTAGCAGAGGACCAACAAGTTTCCAGATATATAAAAGCCAACTCCATACTGAATACCCTTATTTCTGGGGTGACCTGTGAAGCTCACGGTTTTCTGGCGCTTCGTCCTCCGAGCATGTGAAATGATGCCTATTTTTCCCTGTCAGGCAAAAACAAAATGCAATAGCTCTCCTGTAAACATTAGGCTCCACCCTACAAAATATAGACACCAGGGCAACCAGGCAAACGGGATTTGTGCACCTCTGCCTTATAACAGAGGTCATGTCTGTCTGTCCGTGATCTAACATCAACACCTAAACGGCTCAACTGAATTTCTTTTACTCGACATCGCAGACTTTCTCTAAAATTTGTAGGTTTGTATGAATTTAAGCCCTGTAAAATCGCATGACAGTAGTCTGTCTTCATACACTGTAAATAATAATAGATTTACTCTGTTTCGGAAGAACATGCTTCTTCCGTTTTCTGGGCGACACGAATTAGGGTCAAGTGGCTGCTAACTTGATTGGGAGTAAGAAACGTGTCGATTGTATGAACACTTTAGCACACACCTCAACATAATTCGATCATTTTGAAGATGGATGCAGCACCTTCCTCCGAAAGCTCACAACAAATTTGCTATTTACGCTGTGCAATAATCATGACGTCTAGAATCTGTGCAACACTCACCCTGTTAAACTGAAATACTTATGTCTATATATACTACTCAACGATAAAAAGTACTTTACATAAGTCTACGAATGTGCATTTTCATACATTTCGTAAGCTTCCACAGATTTTTCTGAAGTTCAATATAATACATTTCCGTCAACATATGCTAAGTAATTCAAATTTTCAGGCATATCGAGTCATTATTATGAAGTCATTCATTCTAACGCGCACGCATGCCTTACTTGGACCTAAATCGTAGATAGAATGACAACATTGTGTGGAATAAGACAGAATTTATAGAAGTCCAACAAAAGTAAAGCAATCCCTGTACAGGGCTATTATAGACCCAGAGGGTTCCAAGAGGTTGAGGTTAGTTCATCCTTTAATATGACCAAACAAAGGCCGTATTAATCGTTCTGAGCATGGTAATTTTTCACCATAACGGATAAGCGTGAATTGGCCATTTTCGTAATAGTCGTAATCACAGATCATATCGTATAGGTCGTAATTGGGTACTTCACGTTCCATGCCCTTACACGGATGTAGTTATCTATCCCACTTGCAGATGGCAGTGTAATCGGGAGCGCACACATTCGCCATCTAGTAAGAGTACATGACATGGTCTGAAGATGTGCGATGATGCATGCAGCAGTATCGATATATCATTCGAGTTCGGAAATAATCCGTGATGTGTTATTTTTTAAAAAAAATCTCGAAACACCGCATTTGTGAATGAAACAGCGAATAATAGTACCGCACAGTGAAATAATCTCTCTTAGTTCTGTTGCAGCTAAAGCGTACTGAATACCGCGTTCTTTTTGTACAGTGCGCACAAGTAAGTTCAACCAAATTTTACGGTGACTCCTTCAGTGTTGAATTTGTTATAACCAGCCATGCTACCTAACACATCAACCAGGGGGACAAAAATTGTTCTGATAATTAAAAAATGTTATTTTATGTTCAATTCATGGTGTCAAATATCGCCTTCAGATTCGTCCCAGTAGCACATATCTACCATATCGTTTCTGTGCAGAGAGTTTATGCATCATGGGCAGAAGGAAATTTTTGCACGCAGTGTAGGTTGTGGCGACCCTGGTGCTCACGATTTCGATGCGGGGTAGAAAAGTATCATATGTTTCGTAGTTGAGGGTTTGTATCTTAACGAAATGGTAGTTTGTATTAACACTACCGGTATATGATACGTATTCTTTTATCTGGAATGCGTTCCTAACGAAGAAGAGTGTGTTGGTCTCCATTCTTAAAACCGTCTTTGTGCACAAAATCAAATGTTCATGCACGTGCCACGTATTGGTGTGTTATCTGTTCGGTGAGATGTTTGATTTGACGTGTGTTAGTGTGATGAGCAGAAAGATGACACTATATTTGTGGCCATTTGTTTGTGTCGTAACGTTACTAGTTTATTGTTTTGATTGCGCTGCTGGTTTAGGGGATGTTATCTATGCCATAAATGCAGGGGGCGAAACCCACACTGACAGTCTTGGAGTGAGATACGAAAGAGACCCTTTGCATGGAAAAGTTGGGACAGCATCGAGTTACGGAACGCGTCTTATAATTGGTCGTGTACCTCCAAATGACCAAATCTTGTATCAGACAGAACGATATCATCATAGTACATTTGGATATGACATACCAATTAATGAAGATGGTGATTATGTTATGATTTTGAAATTTTGTGAAGTATACTTCAATGCTCCCAACATGAAGGTTAGTTCACGAGATTGGAGATTATCACAGCGGTGCTGATGAAGATTTCAGTGTTCTGGGAGATCACACCATGTAGTTTGGTATGTAGGTACCAACCTTTCAGAAGAGTTTGCCTCCACACTCTGCGGGGTAGACCAGTGGAACTTTAGTACCTATATACCACCTGACCTTATGTCCCAGAAGACTAGAATCTTTATGAAGGTTAATATAGTTGTGTTTGGTATATCATTAACTAGACTAGGAACATTTTGTAGAATTTCAGGTGTATGATGTTTAACGTCTGCATTGAATATCTATATTGTCATTCCGTATCCATTTCCAGTATGTAGAATGAGATTCGAGGCTTTGGCAGTAGTGAAGGTTCTGTGTAGTGGTTTTCTGATAATGACACCAACTAATCTGGTGAGTGATGCAGCATGTCTCTTTCCATGGATCACATGAAAGTAGGACTAAAATGAGCAATGAGTAAACAAAATTCTCCCAAGCACTGCCACCAATATAACAGTAATTACTACCATCTCAACAAATGAGACAGTACTGGTTGTTACCAATATAATGCATCCATCTTCAGGGTGGGAGTGAGCCATGTTGAAAAAGTGACAAGTTGTATAGAAAATATGTGGGGATGGGAGACCATGTATGAGACTATGGTGTCAAAACCCAGAAGGCCACAGTACAGATCATTATTTATGTATGCATCATAGTTACAAGATTGGACTGAATGTGAGTAATTTTTGACATGTTCACTGCCATAGTAGACAGTGGTATCTGTTGCAGTGTGGTTGGCATTTTGGTATATGTCTTCAGTACCAAGACGAGGTATGTGAAATAAGTTAAAGTTTATATTCTAACAGTGAAAGCTGAAATTTGGATATTACATATGAAACCTACCGGATAAGTAAGATTTAACGATTTGAACATAAATGTGTCTTCTTTTCATGTGCCGTATTAACTTTTGTTGCCATGACCATATTGTATACATGTTGGTGAGCCTTGACACTGTGGGAATTAACCTTTGCCTCTTGCCTTTCTCCCTCTTTCTGTCTTATGTCTGCATGATTGTCTTTTTAACATGAATGTGCAACTGGAAAAAAATGTTTTTGTGTTGTATATGGTCCATCAATTTTTAAAGAGCTAATATCTCTGCATGTTATATTGCCCCCCCCCAAATTGGTCTGGCAACCTGTAAAGGATATTGTAGAACAGCTATCATCACTTCAGAGGTTTTTCTGATTTTTTTTAAAATGTTTGTTTGGAATTTTAAAAACCTTTTTGGAGTCGCACTGAGGCTCATCCTGTATGCCGTATGTGAAGCACACCTGCAGCATACAGCATAAGTAGTATAATTCTTACTTCTGGAGCAAAACTATTATGCATCAAACTTATCACCTCTACAAGGTACAAATTGCAGATATGTAATATATATAGCTGCCTCCACAATTGTTGCCTACTCAAACCTTTTATCTTAATCACCCTGTTTTATTAATTTATTAGTAACATAATTGATATGCAGCTACAATTATCCAAGCATGCAGAATTTTATATTTTTTAAAGCCTGCTTTTATTTATTGTAATATACGTATAATATATGTTGTAAGGTCTGAGATCTCCAACCAGTGTTGCAACTGTATTCCTTCTTTCTATATTCTTGGGTTTGGCCTGATGGTGGCTGCAAACCAGTAGCTGATTGTTAAACAGTAAGGTTGTGTTTTTACTGAAAACCTGCATTTTTAATTCATTGTAAGCACAAAAGGGATGAATCACGTTAAGTTCAAATTTCATATGAATATTTTCAGTGTCTTAAAAAACTGAGTGGTCTTTATGTGTAACAGTTTGTTATTACTGTTTGCAAATGGAAAACAGTGCAAATGCTGTATCATTCTTAAATTAACAGACTATTTGATAACAAAACAGTCAACACAGCTGTATTTCTTATGTTTATGGGACCGTGCATCATCTTTATAGTTGAGTAAAGAGAAAACCAACTTGATGCCACTTATTTTATTATTTATTCAATACTCATTCAATGCTCAACATGTTTCGGCCGTTA
>Ga0123355_10002491_pt1 | contig 26099 bp, 21 predicted proteins | sample TergutEmb28metaG_3_FD_89872 | JGI IMG/M metagenome (GOLD analysis project Ga0123355, IMG submission 89872) | Embiratermes neotenicus P1 segment gut microbial communities from Petit-Saut dam, French Guiana - Emb289 P1 | ecosystem: Host-associated > Arthropoda: Insects > Digestive system > Gut ...
ATGTTCACATAAGCGACAAAAAAAAAATATGAGGAAAAAACCACAACACCGCTTTTTAAAATAAAAAAAAAATTGGCCGCAAAATTTTTTCCCCCCCCCCCCCCCCCAATGTTTTGATGTATATCACACCAAACTGCATTTCTGAAGATCAACTGACACTAAAATGGAAAAGCGGAACACACAACTGTCAGTAAACGCTAGCAGTGAAATTACTGAACTGATACTTTTCTGTAACGCTTTCTTATTGAAATAATGGAGATGAATGGGGTGTGGATTTTACAGAAGGGGCATTATGAAGGACCAGAGTCTTGTCAGAGGGGCCTATATGTGTGTGTGGCATATGCTTCAGTTCGCCTAAAAGAGGGAAAAATAAAAACATGTCCGTAAATAATTCATGAATTCTGGAAGAATCATAAGAATATTAGTACGAAAAATTAAACTTTACTGATGATAATTTTGACTACAATTAAACTTCACACAATCTTTTATGCCTATACAAGCCTTTTAGACAAATATTGTGAAACAGAGACATATAACGATAAATGCAGAAAATTTTAAACAGGACATGGCATTGTGGAACAGTGTTTTCCTATTTGGCTAATGAGGGCATTTAATTCCTGGGACAACGTTTCCCGTTCAACTGTTGAGGGCATTTACTACCCGCAACAGTGTTTTCCCATTTGGACATAAAGGGTTAAACATGTTCTGTACGTTTTGAAGAAAACTGACGACAGTGAAGTTGGGGGACGACGACGACGACTTCTGTGCATGGTCACCTTTTACTTCCACAAATATTTAAGTCATCAATTATCTAGTAAGTTGCATGGGAAATAAATTTTGATAAACACACATGCACTTATTTTGATTGACAACATTATCATGAAGTATCTCCTTCACATACAATACATGACAGGATGCAATGATATACGAAATGTTGATGATGTGTATAGTTAATGGAACACCCATACATAATAATGTTACTTACTGCCATGGCAATGCACAGAAATCAATTTTGTGCATTGAAATGTTTGCAAAGTTGCAAAACAGGTGGAAACAGACTGTTAGTGCACACAGTAACTGGTTATGGCCATTTAACAGACAGAAGACTCCATAAAAGAATTTTATGCAGAATATCAATATTATTCATTATGTGATATCGATGGTTGCAAATAGGTTATAACCGTACTTATTAGCTGCAGTGTTTCAGGAAGGTTTACTGCTTATGGATTGTTACAAGATTACCCTCAAATAACTGGCTAACCATACCCTGAACTAAAATGAACTCACTGTAGTTCTAGTATGCCCTGTGCTCCAAGTACCTGTTCTGTTCCATACATGTTTGGGGAAACATGTTCTGCTCGAGATTCCATCCATATACTGACATCACATACAATGTGGATTGGGTGCGGCAGTCTTGAAACACTCTCCAACACAAACTCTGTCATACCTCATATACTACACTGGTGCTTGCCCTCTCTTTTCTACCTTCCATGTCGAACAGTTGCAACTATACATTCTTAAGCATTTATCTGGACAATGACTGTTTAACAAACCAAGCAACTTGTTTCTTCCATACCAACGGCCTACACACGGGTTGATGGGGGCTAGGTAAACTCTTAGCCTCTTCAGTCAAATTTCCCACAACAGCAAAGCTGAGTCTTCCCAGCACCATGTGAAGTAACAAAAACAGCCATATATATGTAGACACTTAGTAACTGCGCATTTTTCCCAGCTAATACAGATCTGACACTGCTTGCTTTAACTATCGCATGCTCTGGAGTTCACTGTGGGTTAAAATATCAACACTGGCCTATAAAGCGAACTCTAGTTGTTGACAAGAAAGGTTGTCAGTGGCATACTGTACCCATTCCGGCAGGGATTTACTCGGAGAGATTTAATTCCAGCGTCAAATGGATAAATGACATCTATTATCATTTCACACACTGCAAATTTTTATACCAAAATATCTGCATTTCTTGGGGATTTGTTGCATGAAAATTATCCTGCCTGCAGAAAGTATTATAGTACTATCTACAGGCAGGTTGTCAAAAAAGGCATAACAGTGTGTGCAGAGATCCCTCCGCTAACCACAAATATGTTTTAGCTGCTATAGGTTCGAGTTGGGGTCAGTATTTTCAACAGTGCTGTCATCACTTCAGAAGCACAGAAACAGAAGAATGCAACATAACATGCCACATTTAATTGTTTTACTGTACATAAGATGTATGCAACTGTTTAGCTGTAAGATTTGTGGTTCTCACAGCATTGTTACAGAGATTTAAGCCTTCCGGGATGTAACCCTGTGTCACTGTGCAAGTAGCTCCTGACATTACAACTGATCATTATGCCTTCACCTTCAACGTGAAACAATCCAAGAATTCTGCTTGATCCTGAAGACAAAATGCACTATGATCCTTTGAAACAATGGCAACTGCTCCCCCAGTGCTGCACATTGTTTGTGAACGAACAAATAAATGACAGACGGGGAGGAGATAAAACAACTGCACCCTGCAGTATAGTAGAACCATACAGTTCACTCCTGTCTGCCTTCAAAACATCAAACACTCTCACCTGTAACTGGATTCAGAAAGAGCTCATAAGAGAAACACGGCATGTAAAGAAAAGCAAGAATTTAACCATGAGAATTATCTCTGGTTGCTAAGTGACCAAAGAAGTTCAAGCCTAATCATAATATACAATCAGCTCCCATAACCACCACACACAAATGTCTTCAGAATTTCACTGCATTTTCCCCCCATGCTAAATCTCAGATTCTTAACGAATAACAGAACTACAGTGCATAAACATGTATGAGCAATTGGAAAGAAATGCAAATCGAGTTGTGTGTATACAAAGACGTGTTGTTTAAAAACTTTATATACACATTATGGCTTCACCCTTAATAATACAGCCTATATGTAGTCTCCAGCTTTGAAATGTAATGATGAACATCACAAATTCTTTATTTTGGAGCATTTAAAGCCACCTAAAAAAAAACAAGCTGCCAGTTTGTATGCTGGATTTAAAAAAACCATGAGGCAGATGCTGCCAACCCAACTGGCACATCAAACGTGCTGTACTGCCATGACAGTAGGCAGCACACCCATTTTGTGAGCAGGGTTTAAAAAAAGACAAAAGTCTGTACTTATATTAAAGGTATGCACTGCATAACGAAGTAACGGTCAACGACGGACCGCATATATAACGGTGGTCCCATAAGGTTACAAGATTATAAGAAAATATTATAATATTACAATAGGGTATTATAATATTATAATACTTACCATTGTGTTGCAACTACCTACAGTATTCAGTACAGTAACATGCTTTACAGGTTTGTAGCCTAGGCGTAAGAGGCTACACCATATAGCCTAGGTGTATAGTAGGCTATACTGTCTAGGTTTGTGTTAAGTACACGTTCATACAATGACAAAATCGCCCAATGATGCATTTCACAGAACATATCCCCGTCATTAAGCGACACATATTTGTAGTGAAGCAACCTTACAACAAGGTTCCTACATCTATTTGCAAGATAAGCTGTAACTATAAACTCAGTCATAGAAACACAACCACATGTCCTATGGAATGAAGCTGTGTGACTTACCCCTGAATAAGGAGGTGGGGGTGCTGGTGGAGGTTGCTGGTAGTAATTATCATAGCCATACTGTTGATAATTTGAATGGTAACCTGGTCCAGCTGGTCCTGCCATTCCCGAGGATGGACCTCCATACGGTGCTCCAGGTGCAGCAGAGTTACCATAGTTCCCCTGTAGAGAATAGCCTCTTTCAGATTACTTTATCATACATGACATTTCATTCTTTTACAAAGCCATGACTAAATAAAAGTTCTTTTCCTATATAGAATCCTAATTACATGGTCTACAACTTACCAAGAAATTACATGCTGTTATTCACAACGAACATTATTCACATCACTATGGTACCATCACCACCTAATCCTACCTTGAGCCACTTATATACAGTTTACATCCTCAAAATCAGTTTCAATAAGATACATTTTAATACTATTTTCACATAATTCACCCAGCTGCTTCTGTCTACAGAAGTTTCCAGTAAAAAGGTTTGTGTGAAAACATGAAACAAACCTTTTCTTTTTTCTCAGTGACATACACTGTACTTAGCTTTGCCCATCTTAACAAACAGAATGGTAACAGAGCCTTAAGGTTCACTACTACTCATACCACACACTGACATCAGATACACTCCATAAAAAGTTCTGTTCATCTTTAATCTTTACAGATCACAGCCCTAAGATTCATTAAATTCTCCGTATGCAATATTGTTTGAGGAGGAGGAGCAGGAGGAGGAGGGAGGGTGATACACAGGAGAAGAAAAAGGAGGAGGAAGAGGAAATGAATGCATGCGCATATACACACACACACACACACACACACAGACCTCTCTTTGTACAGCTGCAGTCTTTAAATTACTTTCCAAATGAACCTTACAATAGCACACACTGCCTTCAATCAAGATGGCAGCGTTCCACCATCTACCCTGTCACTGGCAATACGGTCACAGCCTGACAGTGTAAGTACGCATTGTCACACACAGTACTATGGACTTGGAAAGAAAATATTCCATTGTACTGCAAGAATGGTGCAGTAAGAGATATGGAAAAAAATACTATGAAAAATTCTTTCACTCAATTGCCAGACATTTGAATAGTGCTGTATTCCCATCTGACCATGAAAAGTGTTATAAAATTAATCAGATCAGGTTTTCAAAATATTTATAATAAATTTGATGTCTGAAATACATATAACAAAAAGCTCTTAAAAAAAATGAAGGCAGATGCAAAAGGCTATGAAGGCTTACCACAGCTTGGTAATATACTTATGATGCCTGTCAGCAACTTTTGGAGAATATTCAGATGAACTTACCAAGAAGTTCATTTCAGTTTTACATCACACTTCTAACATCCTGAACTGGGAAGACACTATTAATATAAAAGAAGACATTTAAGGATTAAAATGTTCTAAGAACAATCACAAATGACCTAATTTCTGGATTGCTTGTGCACATTAGCACAATTTCCCTCTACTGCAATGATGACAAGACTGTATCAAAAGATGCAATTCCCACATCACGATATGCTGACAAGAGTGTAACCATAAGAGTCTACACTTCATGTATCATGATTCAGTGACAAGATTGTATTACTAAGACGCAACACTTCCTGTAACATGTACTGGCGACAGATTATATCCATTAGAGGTAATGTTTCCCATATCATGATATGGTGACAAGACTGTATCCCTAAAAGACAAAGCTTTCTGTATCATGATATGGTTACAAGATCATATCCCTAAGTGGCAATACTTTCTGTGTCATGATATGGTGACACATCATATCCCTCCAAGGGGCAATACTTCCTGTAGCATGATATGGTGACAAGCAAAGTGTTAACAGTGACTGACCACAACAGCAATGTCAACTGCGCGGAAGCAGCTTCCAAGTAACATGATGTGCGCAATGCATGCCAACATGCCACAGTACTCTCTCAATTAAGGCATCATGTGCTCTGTTCACACTAGGACCAAATTTTGTGCATACATTAATTATTAGTTAGCAGGACAATCTTAAGTTTCTTCTAGCTATATTTAAAATAGGGCATCTGGTGTGAATGTGCCTTGGTAACAGTCTAAACCACTGCATCAGCAGGAATCGTCAGCTAATCATGGCTGTAGGAAATTTCCACAACGCGTTACTATGCACACCCTTCCTTTGTGTAAAAATTGAAGCCAAGCTTCTGATGCTTGGTTCGGCAGACGAAATACCGTGACCGATGTGAAAGCACGGGTCCACGCTGCAACAGCAGCCACACGTTTTCTTTGTGTAATTGAGCATGAAATGCCCTCATTTTTGTTTTTCTTTGTTTTTTTTCTTCGTCTCCCCAGGGCATTCCTTTGCAAGCACCGTCCCCAGTGTTTGCACTTAAATGGGTCTTTACCCAACTAGTGTTTGTGTTTCACTTCAAGTCACTTCAACACATAAAGATAACAGTGCAACGATCATATTATATTCTGGTGCAAGTGATAGTGTCAGTGCGAGCAAGTTGTGTATAACTACTTCACTTCGACACACGTAAACAGCAGTATAGCAAGTGAGCTTGTCACAACCACTACAGTGTTTTGTAAGGGCAATTCAAATAGCGTTACCACACAGGTGACAATGTTGCTATCTACAAACAGTGTAATTTAACATACAAACAGTGCCACTACAAGGGTTTACTACAGTTTGTAACTAGTGAAAACCACCTTTAAGAACCATTAACCAGTTGTGTACAAAATTATATTTTCGAGCTTAACAGAATATAAATTAATTTGCTTTGACCGGCATTTATTGTGAATAGATTAATTTCTATTCAACCCTGTATGTTCCCTGAGCCAGCGGGCGCAACAGCTCCATGTAAAGCAGAGAATTCCTTGAGCAGCTGAGAAACTATCAGCTAATACTGTACCACTCTTTTAAACAAAAGTAAGCAACAAACCTCAGTGTACATGTTTGGAGGAGGTGGAGCCATAACATCATATGGCTGCTGAGGTTGCATATGTGGGTAGTGAGGCTGAAGAGGCAATCTTCCAGCAGGTGAAGATTGTGCCCATGGTTCATCTCTTGAAGAGCTCAGAGAGCTCTGATGTGGTGGCGAGAAAGATGAACGTCTGCCTCGTGGTGACAAACTACGATCTCGCCTGTAACACAATGAACACTTCTGTGACAACAGACAATGTCAGGCATGTTTGCATCCCCGTGGATTACCTATTAAAACCGCTCTGTTTGCCTCTCTTCTTTCTGTACACATGTAACAAGTTCAGAAATTAAATCTGATATAGGAAGATTACAAGAAAAAACATTAATTCACTTTGATATTTATTTATGCCAGAGAGTTTTAACAAATGCCTTACATAAAGACCTACAGGCATTTCTGCATGTATCTTAAGCATAACTCACTAAAGCACTCCACACTAAATTTCTGAAGAATGAAGCACCTATTCTACATCTGATAACATTTTTTTAAAACAATTCTTGGAGTTTCTGGTATAATATGCTAAACAAACACCAACAGTTGAGAAAATCAAAAAAGAGGACGTGGAAACTGATTTTCAATACACTTTCGAAGTGACAGGAAGTAACAGAGAGGACTGCTTTGGACTGGAACCCCCAGACCAGTAGAATGATACAAACATTTAATAACTTGTATACTGGACAATCAACAACAAATTGTCTTCCAGACATAATCACAGTTTGACAAAAACAATGGAAAGTGCTGTCTTCATATGACTTATAAATCACTCCGTTTTATTCTATTAATGTAGTGTCATAATACAACCAAATTTTGAAGACATTAAACAACTTATGAAAAATATTTACTTTTCTTTTAATGCATAGAATACTAGTAGGCACTGAATCATTAACACTGTTTATTCAGTCCACATTCAGTTATGAATTCTCACCAATATGAATAGGCCAAAGTATAATCTAATAGTGAATAATTGTGTGTGTGTTATTACATTTTTATTCATTCAAATCAGTGAAGAGTTTTACTTCCAAACATCACCCCAAAGTGAAGAAGTTTTATGTGAGTTACAAAACACTGTCTTTTTCACATTAGACATATTTAATTTTGCATGATTTTAGGCTTCCACCATGGTGAAAATGAGATTTTCACTCTTCTGGAATGTTACGTGGCATAGAACGGTAGTTAGTTACTAATGTCTCAGGATAACCTTTCGGTCCCATCTTCAAGGGTAAAGCAGTCCAAGAAGAACCACTGGTAGCTAACTACCAATCTATGTTATGTAACATCCCACAAGACAGAAGACGTCACAGTCCATTTTCTTTTAAGGAATTCAGCTAGATAATGTAAATATCCCAGAAGCTGGCAGGCCAATTGCAATTCATTCTGCCCAATGTGCCTGTTTAAGATCCGCAGTATTATCAGGCAGTTATACATGAATTTATGAAAAAGGAGAAGGGAAATAAAAATATGTGACATACAAGCAAGTTACTTTCATACCTGTCAGATAAACTTCGGTCACGTCTTGGTGACAAGCTGTGGTCTCTTCGAGGAGACATGCTCCATTCTCTCGATAACCTGGATCTTCGTCTCCTGCGTGGAGAAGGGCTCCGATCACGCCGACTGCTGCGCTCATGTCGATCTCTTGACCCACTTCTTCTGTCATGTCTCCACTCCAAACTGCGATCTCTCCTGCGAGGTGAAATGCTACCACCATGCTCACGGCGCATGGGACGTCGACGTGGTGATGAAGTTCTATCAAGACGACTACGTACAGGCGAGGGGCTCCTTTCACGATGAGATTTTCGACCAGGGCTGTGATTTCGTTTTCTGCTCCCTGGTGATGGATGATCCCCAGATGGAGGAGGTGGAGGGGAAGGGCTTCTGGGTCCTCTTCGATTGGCTTGTGCCTCACTGCTAGTCTTACGATCAAGGTCTTCATTTGATTCATCTGCACCAGGTGGAGCCAAATCTGAGTTTGTAATCTGTGAGGTAGCAACAACACTTGCTTCCTCAAATGATGCTGTATCTGTACTTCTGTTCACACCATCTCTTCTCTGTAACTCAAATATCTGAGCAGCAAGCCTTGGATCTTTCCTTGTTGGTCCAAACTTATTTTCAGATCCTCTCCTTCTTGTAAGGTCTTGCTGCTGCTTTCCAGTCAGTCTTGGATCACTCCTTAATTGTGATACCTTCTCTCCCTGTTGTATGTTGGGTCGGTCTTTCTTTGAATATTCATAAGAGATATCCAATTCTTCCTTATGCTGTGACAAAACCTGCTGTGTCACAATTTGTGGATCCTTCCGTGCAGGAAGGTACGTATTTTCTAAACTTTCTGAACCAGGCACATCAGGCTGCTTGAGTGCAAGTCTTGGGTCATTCCGGGAAGGGACAAATCGAGTCTCTGAAGGATCAGACAGCTGCCTGCTGGCAAGTCTTGGGTCCTTCCTGTGAGTTACAAAGCTTGGACTTCTGTGTTCCTCCTGTTCGGAACTGTCAACATCTCCCCTAACCCTCTCATCACGAGAACTGTGATGAGCATAGCCACTGCCACGAGAGTCTCTAGCCCAGGATGAATGACTCAGACTCCCTCTTGACTGCTGGTGATGTGACCTACTTTCTATGTCAAACATATCCTCCAATTGATCTTCTTCAAAATCTAGGTCCTCATCAGGAAACACTGGTTTTCCTACTTTGAAGTGTCGCTGAGAGCCTGGAACTTTTCCTCCTCTTCTGAACTGACCTCTTTTGCTGAATGCAGCAAGCCCTTGGATACCTCTACCCCTGTATGAGGACCTCCTTCCACTACCACCCTCCAGAATAAAGTCTTCAAGTGAAACTGACTCATCATGTTCATCATCAAGATCCCAATTGTCAAGCACATTCAGATCATCTATGTCAATATCACTGTCAATCTGTACCTTTCCAACAATGCCTTGAATAATCCCACCTCGCTTATGTCTGTTCTTGGACTTGGGACGTCCACGTGACATTGCATTTCTAATATTACGTACGGGAACCAAATCAACGTATTTCTTCCCCTGACTGTAACTTGACTGATCAGGTTTCTCAGCCCCAACATCATCAAGGTACAGATCATCCTGCAGATTCTCCAGCTGTTCAATTTCTTGTGCAACTTCATCAAAATCTTCCATTTTCATTCTGTTAATTCAAATAATGGAAAATCCTTAATACATTTTTTGAAACAACATAACATATTAAAATCTCACAAGATGGTACCATACAATGCCATGTATTTAATGTAAATAACTTCAGAAGTCAAATGGACTTACAAGCAAATGGAAAACGAAATCTCAATGAAAGTCAAATGATGTCTGTTACTGTGAAACCAGAAACCTACAGTCAGACGATAGCATCTTTGGTTTCCCTAAGAAAGAACTATGCATGTCTAACTGACCAATATGGCAAATGTTTTGGAAGGTTTTTAAACTACAATAAAAACCTTAAAAAGTAAATTCAAAGTAATTTGTGTGACCAAGGCTTCCAACATGTGACTGATGCAGACACTATCAGTGCTACTGCAAAACCAAATGAAGATGAAGAGAAATAGGGGAAAGAGGAGCAAAACGGTAAGCATGTTAGTCACAATGTGGCAGTTCAGTATTATCACACTTGCTAAAGTAATGTGGGTAAATGGGGATTTGGATAATTGTTTACTAGAAACTTTTCACCTCCAGTTCTTTTCACAGTAAAATGTAACACACTTTATACACTGAAAGTTAAAAAGCAGGCACAAAGAAACATTACAAAGTTATTAATCCTAACGAATTGTAATCTAACCTAACCTACACTGATACATATTACTCATATTTGACAAAAATATATGTAAATTATATCGCACCACATTTATCAAATCTGACTGACATTCACAACTGCTGCCTTCAGTTACATTACCTCAGGTTACATGCCATCAGGTTTAATAACCCTGCAATATCTGTTTGTACCAGAGTTTTAATTTTCAGCACACAAGCTGTGTGACATTTCAAGTGGTGACAAGTCTACAGTAAATAGTTACCAGGCTGTGAATGTAATGACACCAGAACCATGAAACTGTTTGAAATGCTGTGAGAAGTCTATGACAGTTTTCAAAACCAAAACTGCGGAATATTTCTTCAAATATATACAGTACATCTGGACGCAGTGGTGGGCCTGTGTGGTCATATGATCCCGAGAGCTGTGCTGGTGGTAACGTATGCTACTGGTAGAGCCTCCCCTGGCAGACAGGTCAAGGGTGATGACCCAGATTAAAAGTCATACCCTAGCCCTCCAGGTTGGGGGTTGGGTGTGAGGCTAACAACTCCACTCCATTGTTACGAAACCTCATGACAAGACGCCAAGGCTCACCCAGGGCTGTACAGCCAAAAATGATGATGGTGAAATACAGTACATATCACGGCAGGTTTAGGTAATTTGCGATACAATGTGATAAGAAACCATAAAATACTTCACATTACCTGTTTTAAAATGGGCTATTCACGTCTTTTCCTCTTCATTTGCATGGATACTTAGGAGCCTGTGTTACTTAAAATCCTGACAACTTTCAGACATTTATCAGAATTTTGCACATGAATATATTTCCTGTTCAATACGTAAACTTTTGCAACAGCCTTCATATTATATCAACATATTATGTTTCCAAAACACAAATCACAATTACAGGGTAATGTTATGGAGAAGTAATAAATACAAGCAAAAAACACAAACACTCAAAAAAGGTTCTATCACTTGCTTTATTTAATACCCAAATGCACAGTATCCAGGCAGTTAAAATTAAATCAGTGATCTTACAGGAACTACATATACTTTCACACAATGCTCATTCACACCTTTATGGCAAACATACATATATATCCACTCTGCAACTCCTTTATGATGTCAGCCTCAGAGCAAAATGACTTAAGTGATACAAAGTAGTAACCAATTTTGAAAGTTGTGTTTAAATTGTACGATGGGAAAACAATGAACACAAGTGATCGTCCAGGTAAGAGATATATGTGCCCATTTTATGTGATGGGCATGGAACTGGTGGCACATTCTCACAAGAAATATGAATTTCATCAGAATAGGCAAGTACAAAGGAAAGAATGTTTTTTATATGCTGCATCCTTTATTTCATGTAATTTACTGCAACCACTGTCTCAAAACATCAATGTTTTTATCTGAGTGGTACAATTTATCAATGAAGCATAAATATCGATGCATGAGATGGTATTTATAATACATGTCTATGCACAGCATTTCTGGAGCTTGAAAACATAGTTCCAACAGACCAAACATGCCGCTTGGGGAAGCTTTGTACTAACAACTTTTGAAAACCTGTGCCAAGATATTTGGTCCTACACGCATGGCTGCAATGAACAAGTAAAAGTTTGTAAACATGCTGTTTGTGAACATGCTATCAGTGAGACAACAGTTGTAAACTATCAACTGAGGAAATACAATGATTCTTCTGGAAATTTTTTCCATTCACGTTCATGTGGGTTACTGTGTGCACCTTATATTATTTGTATTTTAGATTGTGTAAAGAGTATAAGACATGATAATCTGTGTTACTTTATGTTTCTAGGTTAGCTGTTTAGTCTGCTGGAATGAAGGTCAGGACAGAAGGGGAATGTTGGGCAAGGGACATGACATACCATTTCAAAGATTTTCCTTACACCAACATACCAAGAGATTTACAACTATTCCAAAGCAGCCGGTGATTATCAAATTAATATATTTATAACATGGCTTGTGCAACCTACTTTAATTTGCAGCACAAGCCTAGTTTGTGGTAAATTTCACATACCATAGCAATCCCATTTTATATGTTCAACAAGTACTACATAATGATGGTATACAGCACCTAATTTGCAGTTCCATGCATTAACACATTTGTATTTAATCACTTAACTGAAGGGTCGATTGTTAAATAATATAAATCACACGCACTCTAGGGACTGGACTTTCCAGGCAATAATGAACAACTGTTTCGTAAACGAACATTATCCACAGGAGGCCCGTGATACATACTTCAAATGACACCTAATCTTACCTCTTTTAAGTTTTCACGACTTCTGAACGAATACTTCGCTACCGGTAAAATGTGTACAAAGCGTGAAGATCAAACTGTTCAATCACATCACGTCCCGTGAGGGTTTAGTATAATAATGCAGCAGTGTTCCACCCTGATATTTCATCAAGTTCCATGAACGCCATTTTCTTCAAAATAGTTCCGCTAATATTTCTGCTGCAAAACACAATAATTTAGCGGTATAAAATTATATTATAAACCATTTTCTAGTTATTTAAAATTAAACATTGTAATCATTTCATACTTAAAACCAACGAATTACTCACAATGAATGTTGACATACACACATCACGCGAATAACGCCATTTTGTCACAGGTGATGCATTTGCAGTTATAATCATGGATTACAGCTGATCGCACTAGTCCAGAAGGCTCTTTCTGGATATGACATTGGGTAAATCGATAACTACGTATCGACCTTACGTAGGCAACAAGTTCGAACATCTTTGTGTACGAACTCTGCGAATCTTTGAGAACCACATGTACTCAAACAAATACGTAGCAAATTAAGGGCATACAGTTTAATCTTAACGACGGATGATGAAGGGGAAACAGCTGTTCCAATAGAAAATGTACCATTCAACCCAAAAGTTGAATAATTTGTTTTGGAAAACCAATTCACTAAAATTAGCAAAGATGATACAGATACAAAATATACAAAAAACCAATAAAAGCATTTCGATATTTATGATGTATTTTATTCACAATATTCTCACCCATGTTTCGACCAGCATAACGGCCATCTTCAGTGTGATATTCTTACAAGAATACAAACGCACAAATTTGGTTAAATGTGTCACCGTCACTCTATAACACTTAAAATTATAACTTCGGCTAAATTTATGTAAGTAAATTAAATAGGCCTATAGGTTAAAATGGATAATTATTAAATACTTAGGAACTAAAACTGTTTTGTCTGTGCGGAATGATGACTGATGCTGTAATGTGGCGAGTTTCAATTCATTATGTAGGTGATGTGTAGATTGTGGTATACTAGTCGGAGTTCCAAGCTGAACAGCTGATGAATAACCTTCATCTTTACCTAAAATTTAAACTTACATATGAAGAACAAGAAAGTATACTTTTATTGGACCTTTGATCATCAGAAAAAAAGGAAATAATTGAAATTGCATATTCAGAAAGCTCAATTTTACCACGTGGGGGCACCCACATTGCAGCTTTCTTTCCTCTGCACACCAATCCACATACCGACCTAGTCAACAGTAGCTTAACCACCACAGCAAACCACTCTGTCACTCCCTCCTCCTCTGTCTAATTCCACGAACAAAGAAAACGGCCTCATGCAAGCGGGACTACCTTTAGGAAGCCATGCAGAGCAGGCTGGACAGGAGGCGACCCGAATAAAAAGAGGCCATTCTGACCAACTTCTTCAGCTTAGTCCTCACCTAAGCCACACCGAGAAGGGACAGGAGGAGGTCCGCTGCCCGCTCCCATGTCCGGAGGTTACAGGTGTTAAAATCCAAGTGTCTTCGCCTCGCTACTGGTGCCACTTGGTACGTAAGTAACAGGCAGACACATGAGGATCTGGGCGTTCCGCTGTTTGCCGACCACATCAGAGCCCTGACCGAGAGCTTTGACTCAAAGTTAGCTGATGTGGGGAAACCCCTAGTGCTGCAACTCGGCAGATACTTAAGCTGACCGAGGGTTGACCCCGTCGCCTGACGCGAAAGCCAAGGGCGGCAGGGGACAGGAGGCCAGTCGAGGCCATCGCCCGCGATGACCATGTCGATTAAACGAATTGCTTTCGGCGCTGAACAGCCGAGCGCCATTCCATTACCCTGACTGAGGTTTTCCATGACTTTTCTCAGTTGTAAGGCAAATGCCTGGGTATTCGATGCAAAGTCGGGGCACGGACCGCACTCCCCTCCCCAGGCGCGGCGGCTTCACCTAAGCGCCTGACAAACGTCGCATAACACCAGTATGCGACAGAGCCAGCCTGGGCTCGGAACCCAGACAGCCAACCAGCCAAAGTTTATTACTCCCATACTTAGTCCAGGACAACCTAGGCCCTAGTCTTTGGCAACATCCGTCAAGGCCCTCAGCCTGACTTCAAAATCGCTAGCGTAAGCATTATCCCCTGTTAGAGTTTAGGTGTCTGTTACTGAGCCCAGTTATGCGGTCAAACGCAGGAATGGTTAACAGACAGGGGGACGTCGACTTGTGCTTCGCGCAAGTCTCCGCCACCAGTTAACACTTTGGCTTGTCTTGACTTGACTTCCCTTGGCTTGGCTAGGCTTGGTTTGGCTTGGCTTGGAACGGCATGCATTCGGAAAGGAGTAACCTGCAACATACACATCAAGAAAGGACACCTCAAGACGGAAGACACTACTCCCGACTGCCCGGCCACGAAGCCCCGTCGACCGGGCATATCACCGCTCATTCTGATATCCTGCAGCAGCGCTCAGCTCCAGTTGAAGCCTCCTCAACTCTACTGCAGACCCCCGGCCAATGAACCACGTGACCAGCGGTTGATCATCGCTTGCGGCCGACCGTAGGCCTCGTCACTACATGGCAACGCAGCTCTACACCGCAGTCAACACCACCCAACAGCAGACGAAAAAATAACGGCAAGTAAGCCACGACCTCACTTGTCAGATTTTACGACAACCGTTGACATTAATAAATAGTTATATATGTGGGATACTGCGGTTGTTTCTCTGAACAATCCTACAGCATCCCACAACCAACACTACAATTAATTATAATTTAAATCACCCTATGGAACATAAACTTGCAACCGACAGATGTCATATAAATTTACTGCTTCACCTTCCCTTATCACCACAATGCACACAAAAAGCAATAAATACAATAATGCAAATTGCAAAGACCATGGTTATCCCAGTAGCGACATCCATATCCTACATAATGAACATGAATCTGGACCTATGGAAACTGCTATGACCTTACTACACTCCGCACAGAAAAGTAAACACATTAACACACTGGAAAATTGTGTTCATTACTTTCACCATTGTATGAATATATAAGAATAAAACCAGAATGAAAGAAGGCCCTTTTTTAACTAATTCAAGATACGTAGTTCTACCATGCAAGGGCATAATCTCCCTCACCATCAACCCCACTCCCAAACACTCCACCTCCCATACAATACCTTAGTTCTGATTAAAACACCACACCAACAGCACACATCACCTATATGCTGGTTGATACCTCATCAACTACCATTTCACCTTTCACAGCACTCCATTATTCAGTAATTAATTATATACTGACATATCACTTTATTACAGGTCTAGAACTCACCATGCTACTAAGTCATAACTCCTCAAACATTAAACAATTTTAATGCCTACAATTTTAATAATTATCCAGTCTTACACCATATATTTATATTACTTAAATAATTTTAAATGAAATTATATAATTTTAATTATTATGGATTGATGGTGACACGGGTAACCACAGTTGTATTCTTGTAATAAGAACATCACCCTAAAGATGGCCAGACTACTGGGCGAAACATGTTGGAGAGAATATTGTGAATGAAATACATAACATAATATTGAAGTGCATTGCGTTAGTTATGTACACATTTTTGGATTTGATTAATGCCTGGACGATAGAATATGTTGAAATTTATTACAAATGTTATTGTTCTATTTTAAGAAAAGTGATTAGAGAAGCAGTAAAATTAAATTATAAAGTTTTAATAACATCAGAAAACATAGTGAAAACAAACTGCAATATCATTAACAATGTAATAGGGAAGACTGATAAATCTAAGCACATGCCTCCCTTATTTAAAATAGCTGATAAAGAGATCCTACTAGAAAATGCAGCTTAAGTTTTTGATAACTATATTTAAATATAACCGATAACTTAAAAATACAAATTGATAATGACAATTCGCCCATTTTACTTTTAAAGAATGCTTATCCGAATGCATTCAAATACTAATACTAATACAGTTCCACAAATGAAGATAATTCCTGTAACAGAAGGTGATATACAAAGTATCATCTGTTCCTTGAAATCTAAGAACACATCTGGTTATGATGGGATATCTACATACATACTAAAGTTGTGTAGTTCACTAATTAGTAGGCCATTTTCCTTTGTAACAAATCTATTCTGACAGGTGTATTTCCTGATCATCTCAAGTATGCAGATGTCAAGCCATTGTAAAATACAGGTGAAAGATCCAGTACATCTGATTACAGACCTATCTCCTTGTTGACAGAATTTTCTAATATATTAGAGAAAACTATGTACCGTAGACTAAACCAGCATCTACAAGTTAATAATATATTGGTTACTGAGGAACAGAGTTTCAGGAAGGATTTATCTACTGAACATGCAACTTATTCACTTATATATGGCATACTTCATGCCTGGAATAGTAAAATTCATTTTGCAGGAATCTTTTTGAGCTGGCATAGGCATTCGGTTGCATTAATCATAAGATTTTAAAGTCCAAGTTGCAGTGTGATGGGCAAAATGACACATATATCAACTGGTTCAAATCTTATGTAGTTTACAGAAGTCACAGAGTAAACTTAAATATTAATAATACCCAAAATTATTGTTCAAGTTGGGAAACAGTAAGAAAGGGAGTTGCCCAGGGATTGGTTCTAGGGCCATTGCTTTTTACTATTTATATAAACAACTTGACTATGCACATTAATCATTTTACAGAAATTGTATTTGCCGATGACACTAGTGTTTTAAAATGAGGTGATAAATGAGGCAAGACGATTTAGCTGTAAAGATAAACTTACTAAATCACACCATAAAGTTAAAACAGCTTGGAATATAATTACAGCAGAGACACGCAAACGAGGAAAGAACAAAGAAAATATCAGACCCAAAAAGATTAATCTTAATGCCTTCAATAACTATTTTCTAACAACTTCAGAAAATACTACATATAATATTCCTGCAAAAACTACTGATAATAATAGAAAATATTATTTGGATTTAGCACTTAGAAGTCCCTCTCCCAAAATAAGATTCAATAACATAACGACTGAAGAAACTAAACAAATCACTTCTTCTTTACATCAAAAAAATTCATATGGCTATGATGAGATTTCGATGAAGATATTAAAAATAAGTGCTCCCTATACTTCTTCACCTGTATGCTACATATTTAACGAGGCCATCTCAGTTGGAACATTCCCCTCATGCTTGAAATATTCTATTATAAAATCCATACATAAAAAGGAGAGAATAAAAATCGTGCAAACTATAGACTGATCTCACTGTTGACCTCATTTTCCAAAGTATTTGAAAAATTACTATACAGGAGATTATTAAAGACTCATATAGTGAAAATCTGGGTTTCCTAGTAAACTTTCAACAGAAACAGCTTTCTGTAACTAAATAAATGGAGTTTTAACAATCTTCAACAATAAAAGTAAAGTTGGAGGTTTCTGACTTAGAGAAAGCTTTTGATCATGTAAATCATGAAATATTATTAACATAACTTGAATTTTATGGTATAACCGATAATATATATATATATGCTACTTAAACTATATCGCCAAAATCATTATCAAATGGTGAGAATTAAAGTTAGACCCCCTGTTAATAATGAAACAAAATGGGGTTTAGTCAAACATGGAATACCTCAGGAATCTATCTTGGGTCCATTATTCTTCCTACCATATATTGACCTATGTAAAGTCACAAATCATCTAATTTCGTAAGTCAATGATACAACAATTTGTTGGCGAATGATACAAGCGTAATTGTCAGTAATCAAGATAATACTGTATTAGAAAGTAACTTAAATTCAGGCTTTAGTAGCGTGATGAAATGGTGTCATGCAAACTTACTTTTCTAAATGTGGATAAAACATATATTATGGAATTTTGTCCTAAAGATACTACAAGTTTGGAAAGAAAATTAACTATATTAACAAAATTATTCCAAATACAACGGAATTAAAGTTTCTTGGGTTAATACTCTGTAATATAATGTCTTGGAAGAGACACATTGATATGATAATTTGTCAATGAAATAAAGCTTGTTACATAGCAAGAATGATTAAACCCTTCTTATCAATAAATTAATTAAAAATTACCTATCATGCATATTTTTATTCAGTCATGTCACATGGTTTAATTTTTTGGGGAACTTCCTAATGCAAATTGAATATTTTTCGGTTATGAAAAGAATGGTTAGAATTTTGATGGGAGCAAGACTCAGGGACTCCTGTAGAGAATTGTTTAAAATTTTAAATATATTAGCTTTAGCATCCCAGTACATATTCTCTTTAGCTTTGTTTATGTTTAATAATAAATCTTTGTTCAGTGTTAATTCTGACATACATAAATTTAATACAAGAAACAATTCAAATATTCCTCACCTGAGTATGTACCAAAAGGGACCCACCTAAACAGGTATTAAAATATTCAATCCTCTTTCTGCCGACAAGAAGGACTTGTCACATAATGTGGACCAATTCAAGAAAGCTTTGAAAGATTTTTTACATACACACTCTTTTATACTACTGAAGAATTTGTTATCTGTAAAATTAGATAAACAACTATACTTGAACTTAGTCCCAATTTATATTGAACATTGATTCTTATTGGTTTGTTGACTGAACTTGCATAATTCTTGTAAAATGTTTGTGAATCTTTATTTCTTTCCTGTCTTATGCTTTGTTTGACTTGCCCATGTAGCAAACAGATGATAAATAAATAAAGCACTGTCACAAGAGGCGAAAATTGGGTGCATCATTATCACCCGAAATTGAAAAGCTAGTCACTTGAATATGGTCACCCCACTTCTCCTAAAAAGAAAAAAATTAAAAATGCAGCCTTCAGCTGGAAAATGCATGCTCACAGTGTTTGGTGACTAACGAGACATCATTCACCAGGAGTACATTGTACAGTACAAGGTGGGACAATCAACTCACAGGCTGACCTGAAGACCCTGGAGTGGTTGAACCAATGGATCAATTGAGTACGTTAGGAAAAAAGCCAATGCTTCAACATGATGCCAGACCCACACTTGTGCTGCATTTCAGACGCAGCAGCATTGGACTTGAAGTTGCTCCACACCCTCCCAACAACCTGGATTTGGCACCATCTGACTTAAGGTTGTCTGGAGCTCTCAACAGACATCTCAAAGAATTCCACTGCACTTGTGATGAAGATGATCTCAAGCTGATAGGAGAAAATGTTTTTGAGAATGGCCTGAAGGATTCTACAGTGACAAGTTCAAGAAACTTGTTAAGCACTGGTGGCGTTGTGCTGAACTAGAGGCAGACTATGTGGAAAAATGAGGTATGGAAACAAAACACATTCTGAGCTATATTTTGACATTTGTTTCCCTTCGATACCTTGTCTGGATGTAGATACAAAATAGAGTGGCATTACTCTCCGAACACCCATTATATAAACTATGAACTAGGTTTCTATAGATGAAAAAGCAACAACTGAATAAAACTCTGTATGACACAAATTTGGAACTAGCAAACTTTTGGGATAATAATGGCATGTTACTGAAAAAGATACTAATGATAAATTAGAACTTGAAATGCAGAATAAGTACAAAAACCTAGATAATAAATTGAAGAAACTGTCAGAAAAACAAATTATAACACATGCATCTAATGAGATCATAAAATATTTTCCTAAGGGTAATTAACAAGAAGGACATTGTATTTTCTAACGAAAAATATACTGTTCTTAGTAAAGGTTTAAAATACAACCTACATTTTAAAAAGAAAGACTGGATCAAAAATTTAGCCTTAGAAGCAGAAAATGCCCTGAATTTTGTCCATGTTAAAGACCAAGATTTTTAAGAAGTCTGAAGGCAAATAATACAGAAATATTGTATAAAACCAAAATAATCAAAAACCAATGTCTAATTTTAATGTAAATAGAGAAAGCAGAATATTATATCAAGTTCAGGAAAAGCATATGACTAACAATGTTATTGTAACAAAAGCGAAAAAGGACAATTCCATCATTATCATAAAAGAAGAGGAATATGGCAATAAAATTAATCAGTTTTTCTTAAGGAACGGACTACAAAAACGCAGACCCTACTAAAAACTATCAAAATTTGACGTATTGTCACTAAAAATAAAAAGTTTGTATCAGATAGTCAAAAATGGAAATCTGTTGATACACAAGCAGACACGAGTATTTATGACATTAATAATATCTGTGATAAATCAGAATTCACTCTAGAACAAGAAGAAAACAATTCTATCTACTTCTTATACATTACAGTTAGAATATAAATTAATTACTCAGGCGGTCACTAAGTTCTCAATATATAGAAAGCCCACCACTACAAATTGCATAATCCCTTTCAATGCTTGCCATCTAATAACATACAATTTAGCGGCAATTAGATATTTTAACAATCGTTTGAACACATACAGTTTACTTCCCCATGATAAAAAGAATGAATTAAAGACCATAATTTCTATTGTACAAATAATCAATGTGACTCAAAAATTTTCAGTAAAATAAATTGTGAATGGAACTAATAAGAAAAAGAGGATATTATTACTAACATGAATGGCTTCAAAAGAGTACATGGGTTTCTTTTATATATGTAGGAAAAGAAACTAAATTTGTAACAGAACTGTTTAGAGACACTGATGTCAACATATCCTACAGAACAAATAATACTATTGAGAAATTATGGCCAACAGACAGTATGACATGAGGAAAAATACAGTAAAAATGGCATTTATTCTGGAAAGTGTCCAGACTGTGGAGGGGGGGACTTAGGACAGACTGAACTACTTCGAACTAGGTTCAAGGAATATCATCATATAAACAACAAAATCGTAATTCAAAGTTCTCTCAAAATCTCCTAGGATGCCACCACTCTATCAGGTCCATACAGGAAATCATGGAGGTAGTACAGGTTGTAAATAAAGAAACCATTATGAATGTTTTAGAAAAGTTTTGTATTTATGAGGAAACATACATCAGCAATCAATTCAACAATAAATCTACCATAAGGTATAGCAGAATAGTGGAGACTAGTTAAACATAAATATGCCAGTGAATGACAAGCCCCCTCTGATACCTCCCCTTCCTACAATATCCAGTAGTGGATCAGCCGTCAAAACACCAAGTATGTAGCTCCCACCTTATGTTGTACGCAGTTTACTATGTTGTCTATATTCACATAAAATGTAACATTCAATAAGCAATATGTGAGAGTATGTATAAAAAATCTGCATCATTTACTAGTGATAAAAATGGCCCAGAACTTCATATTACTGTTGTTAGTCATCTGGTATACAACAGCTCTGGACCACACTAACAGTTTTCGATACACGGGAATGTGTCCAGCGCACTCCCCTTTATTTGGACACACAAGGATTTTAAGAACAAGCAATATAAATCAAGTGTTCCATTTTAAAGTTATCACAAGCCAAGACGTGAGAACGTGCATCAATATATATACTACGCTAAGCTTTGCTCTGGCAAACACAGCATGCGAAGGCTTTTCCATTACTCTTACTTTTTACCCTTTATCATATTTACATTGTTTTTTCCTTATTATTTTATGATTCCACATAAATTATACCCAAGGTTTTCTGAAATATGATTATGTATTAGTTTTAACCTTATTATTCCACTTTTAGAATAATAATGTTACAGCTCATAACACTATTATGAGACACCTCTCTCCCTTTGCATTTCTTTTTGTGTATTCCATGTCTACCAGACGATGGCTGATCAAGACGGTCGAAACATGTTGTAGCGTATAATAACAGACTATTGTACAACATCTATACGTTGTGTGGACGGATTTTTTCACATCTTGTGAACAAGAAAATATGAGGGGGGGGGACACTTCTTTGTACTGTAACAAATATTTGTACTAATATCATTCCTTGGTCTCACGCAAGACTTCCACTTCTTTGTAAACGTAAAATTACCCTTTGTATTGCACTTACCAAATCAACATACCTATTGTCTGTTTCATTTTCTACTGCTACACTATCTGAGCCTTGCAAAATATTCTCCACTAAGTCTACCTGCGTGGTAACAGTCCGCTTTGGAATGTTCAACACTTTCATGAACTGGTACAAAGCTTTCTCGTCACTGTCACAATTTACAACATTAGCTCCTTCATCTACTGGCAACTGCTTTAATACTTTATCTGCTGTCTTTACTCTCGCTTCCTCATTACAAGATATATGATCACTTAATGCATCTAACCCATTGCACACAGTTGTAATTTCTTTCTGGCATGGTTTGGGTATTTTCTTGCTCCAAGACCACAAGGCATGCTCATGCTTTGTCAGATTATCAACATCTTGTTCCTTTACGAGCAGTGGAGATTGGTGTGATTTAGAAACAACCTGACGTTCTGCAGCACCCTTGTTTTGCTGATCAGAGAGAACTTCAGCACATTCTTTTTCCATTCTGACTCTACTGTCAGTTGATAATGATAATGCCGCCCGACTGGAGAGATGGGCATGAAGATGTGGCGAGAAAAACTGAGGTTCATTTTCTACTGTAACCGATTTCAATTTTGAAGACCTTCGAACAACATTCTTTACAGACTTCTTCTTTGAAAACTGGTCTGCATTAATGAACAATTGACTGGATAACTGAGGCTGAATAAAATCCTTAGAAAGCTCTGCCACTGAATTATGGGGATTGAATTTTGAAATATCTCTTTTTGAAAAGAACATTTCAGTGAATGAGGAGGATTCTAATAACTGGGGTTTGGATTTTTTGGGGGCTCTTGGCAAATTATCACTGGTTGAAATGTCTTTTCTAACTGGTGAATGGCTTGTTGAATGGGCAGCTTTCTCACTTTCCTTATTCAACTCCCCTTTCTTCAGTTTAACTACAGCACACATTTTAAGCTTAGGATCTGAAAGAAACACAAACAATAAATGTTACATTCTCTCCAGTTACAGATGACGTATAAAGCAATGCACATATGAATATCAATGCAGCATAATTTTCTTCCTCTGCTGAAATCATTTCTGATGGCAGCTTGTTAAAAATGGAAGAGGGTCTATGAATATCAAAGACTTAATTTATAACAACAAACACCAGGGTGAATGTTATTTTTTGAACGGCTTATAGCTCTAAAGCTCACAGTGTATGTGGCTGAACTGTATGTCACTGGTACCCTTACACGTTACACTATCAGGTGAACTATTAGCCACCATTTTAAGTGCATTAAGCTTCCTTCTCATCCATGAGATATCAGCAGCAACTACATCACTGAATAGCATGAGCTTTCACCTGCTACTTATCTTAACATTTCTCAGTTTTGATGGGTTATCGATTTTTAAGACAACCTAACCATTCAGCCTGTAACTATGAGGGTTAAGTGGCTGCATTTTTTGCAGCACTGGAAAGATAATTGTCACGCATTTTATTACACACTAATTTAAATAACCTACATTACATAATCTCTCTTTAGTACCACAACAAATTTCATTTTCAAACCTGGTGTAGCTGAAATTGCATATGAAAGGCCTCACTGTACCCAACATCTTTCATTACAACATCTGTTTTTAAATAAGTCATACTTAGAATGCTTTGTAAGTGTTATATCCAAATACAATTTCCTTATACAGGTAGTCCATGAAACTGCAGACAGCATGTGACTAAAGCTGCTGACACTTCTGATTCAAATTTAAGAATTGTAACAATTATACAGTGATGAAAAGTCACACAACCTACTGGGGGGGAGAGAGACTTATAAAATGAATTAAAATCGAAGATGCTATGTCTTCTGGGATTTGGCAGTGTCATTGGGTGCGAACTTACCAAGGTGCAAACAATGGCTGTGCCTTCACTTTCAGGGTCACACTCTTCAACAAGAATTACTGTGTAGGAAGGTTAGGTTAGGTTAGGTATGGCAGAGGGGCAAAGTGAGGTTGGCACAACAAACCCCTCTTATCTCAGCTCTTCAATCATACAAGTACCCAACAATGACCCTCTTAACGGTCCACATATCATTTTTATTTGGTCTGTTTCATGAAGGTCCCTCCCAATAATGCCAGTACTGGCTAGTCACCCTCCACGGCCATCTGATACTTGCATCAACCATACCTATGTAATACAAAACCATTTTTCTCATGTGGCTATTCTTCTTAGACTGCTTCATCATGAAGATGAAAGCACTACAACCCCTTGATGTGTCTGGAAGTACACACCCAAAGACACAGTGTCACTTCCAACAGGACTTTCACTGTCAGCAACATGGCCATGAGAACTGCAAATTTAATATTAAACCTGGCCCAAAGAATCCAGAACACATACTCACACTTGCTAAGAACCCCTTAGGGTTATATGTCCTGACTGACTGCAGATTATGTTGGTTTTGTGTGTGTGTGTGTGGACAGCCAAGGTGCAATAATGCCTCTTTCACAAGCAAAATACCTGTGAAACTAACTTTGTGTCTCAGTTTCATAATTCTTCTGTGGCAGATTGACTGACAATATTGTGCTAAACCGTTTTCAATGATACAGGAAGTGTAAATTAGAAACACTCCACTTGATCTTCGATGTTGAATAATGTGGAAGCATCTGTAAATATTTCTTCTGATCTCCACAAAAAAGCTTGCAGGGAAATGTGAGTAAGGCAATGCAGATTTTGAAGTCACACCCTCATCACATGTGCATGTCATGCACGGCACAACAGAACTTTACAAAGACATATGGTTCTTATATTGCCAGTTATTTCACAACTTCCACTCCGCTTACAGTAAATTTTACAGAAGAAGCTTGATTTTATATGAGTAATTTGCAAATTTACAGCTGAAATAAGGCAGTAAGTTGTGCTGAAAACCCACAACTTTTCTGCAAGCCAGCAAGTATACTCATCACAGTATGAGAAAGGTGTGTATAGAGACATGGTGGCATATCAATAATGGATATCTTTACCACAGACAAACTGTAAATGAAGAATATTAAAAGTAAACAGGGATAAGGAAATTCACTTCTCTTCTGGAAACTAAGGAACACTATAGCTGCTTCCAGCATGATGGAAGAACAACTCACATTGTGACTTAACTGCATTATGTATTTCTCAAAATGTGCGGCACATATGTCATCAACTGGTTCTATGTACAAAAATAACCTACACGCATTAGAACTGAAATAAAATATGAGAAAACATTTACAAATTTCCCATGCAATTCACCATCACATCAAACATGCATGGAAAAAATAAATACATACATCATACAAGGCACAAATAATAATAATAATAATAATAATAATAATAATAATACTTACTTACTTACTCCATGGTGTAGAGTCCTTCTTGAGAAGCTAACTGGTTTGCAGCTAGTCAAGAAATTCCCCCCATTTCACAGAACCCGAAGGTTCATTACAGCACTCACAAGCGTCCACCACCTGTCTCTATCCTGGGCCAGCCCAATCCAGTCCATATACCCACATCCCACCTCCTGGAGATCCATCCTAATATTATCCACCCATCTACGCCTAGGTCTCCCC